>Ga0209526_10002051_pt1 | contig 13536 bp, 14 predicted proteins | sample JacPinW_OM2H0_M1_FD_188566 | JGI IMG/M metagenome (GOLD analysis project Ga0209526, IMG submission 188566) | Forest soil microbial communities from Algoma, Ontario, Canada - Jack Pine, Ontario site 1_JW_OM2H0_M1 (SPAdes) (version 2) | ecosystem: Environmental > Terrestrial > Soil > Boreal... | reverse complement strand
CGTGGCGGTCGCGGCCGCGCGCGCGCTCGATTTCGGCGCCCTGTCCAGCGCGGCGCAGCTCCTCGGTGCAGGCCGCGCCCTGCTGGAGGCCAGCGTGCGGCACGCCCGGCAGCGGGTGCAGTTCGGCCGGCCGATCGGTGCGTTCCAGGCCGTCAAGCATCATCTGGCCGACGTGGCGATCCGGCTCGAGTTCGCCCGGCCGCTGCTCGACGCCGCGGCCATCGCGCTCGCGGACGGCTCGCCGACGGCGAGCCGGGACGTCTCGGCCGCGAAGGTCGCCTGCGCCGACGCCGCCTACCTGACGGCCCGGGCCGCCCTGCAGGTGCACGGCGCGATGGGCTACACCCAGGAACACGACCTCGGCCTGTGGCTGACCAAGGTCCGCGCGCTGGTCCCGGCGTGGGGCACTCAGGCCGAGCACCGCGCCCTGGTCATGGCCGCCCTCACCGGGGAGGGAGGATCGCCGTGGAGTTGACCGAGGAGCAGCGGGCCCTGCGCGATGCCGTGCGCGCCCTCCTGGCCCGCCATCTCGCCGGCGCCGGCGCCGCGCCAGCCGCGCCGCCGGGCTCTGGGCCGGGGTCACCGCCGGGCTACGACCGGACGCTGTGGAAACGGCTGTGCGGCGAGATCGGCGTCGCGGGACTCGCGGTGCCCGAGCGTTACGGCGGCGCCGGGGCCGGCCCGCTCGAGACCCACATCGTGCTCGAAGAACTCGGGCGCACGCTCGCCCCGTCACCCATGCTCGGCTCCGTCCTGGCCGCCCAGGCCCTGCTGGCCTCCGGCGACACCGCCGCCTGCCAGCGCCTGCTGCCCGCTATCGCCGACGGCACCGCGATCGCCGCCCTGGCCTGGACCGGCCCGGCCGGGCACTGGGATCCCGGCGAGGTCGCCTGCCACGCGGCAGCGATCACAGACCCCCCGTCGGGCACCGCAGCGCGCACTGAGACGGGCCGCTGGGTGCTCAACGGCGAGGCGCACTACGTGCTCGACGGCGACGTCGCCGACGTGCTGCTGGTCGCCGCCCGGACACGAGACGGGATCGGGCTCTTCGACGTGGATCCGCGACACAACGGCGTCACACGCGAAGCCGTCACCACGATGGACTCGACCCGGCGACTGGCCATTGTGCGCCTGGCCGACGCGGCCGGCCAGCGCACCGGCGACTGCGCGGCCCTGGCGCAAGCGCGGGACATCGCGTGCATCGCACTCAGTGCTGAGCAGGTAGGCGCGGCCCAGCAGGCTCTCCAGCTGACCGTCGCCTACACCAAGGTCCGGGTCCAGTTCGGCCGCGCCATCGGCAGCTTCCAGGCGCTCCAGCACCGGATGGCCGACCTGCATGTGCTGGTCGAGTCGGCGCGGTCACTCTCCTACGCCGCGGCCTCGGCAGCCGCCGAAGGGGACCCGGACCTCGGACTACGCGCGGCCGCGGCCAAGGTCTACTGCTCGGAGGTGCTGGCCCGGGTGGCGGCCGAGATGATCCAGTTGCACGGTGCCATCGGCATCACCTGGGAGCACGACGCCCATCGCTACCTCAAGCGGGCCCACGGCGCCGCGCAGCTCTTCGGCCAGCCGTCCGAGCACGCCGCCAGGATCGCCGCGGCCCTGATCGACCGCTGACCCCTGACCGGAGCGGGCGCAAGTCACCGACCCTCCGGGTGCACCACGCCTGCGTCAGCAGACTAGGCCGGTGCGGACGGCGCGGATCGCGTCGGCCCCGACCTGGGTCGGGTAGACGTCGCCGCCGTCATCGGCCAACTGGATGGTGGCGTTGCCGTCTGTCGTGCAGACGGTGCCGAAGCTGGCCCAGGCATTCGTGTAGTTGTTCTGGTTCACGTAGCCGTCGGCGCAGCCTTGGTTCGTGCCGCAGTAGTGGTAGTGGGCGTGCGATGCGTCGGAGTGGTTGTTCGGGATATAGGCCTGCAGCGTGTACGCGTGGGTGACGTCCAGCCCGTGCAGCGTGTAGTTGGCGGTCGAGTCCTTGACCGTGCCGTTCGCGTAGGTCCAGATTTCCTGGCCGAGCAGGCCGACGCCGCCCCCGGAGAACCAGGTGCTGGTGGTAGAGAAGCCGATGCACGCGTTCGGGCCGGTCATCAGGCTGCCCCCGTAGTCGGTGCACGTCCCTGGGTTCGGGCCGTGCACGACGACACCACCCGACGGGGTCCAGGTCATATAACAGCCGACGAAGTCCTGGCGGGTTCCGCCGCCGTAGCCGTAGGCGTTGTCGGTGGGAGCCAGGCAGGTCTTGGACCAGGCGCCGCCGATGTAGGCGTTACGGAAGCCGTAGTTGACGAAGAACGTCCCCCTCGGGCCCTCGACGATGACGGTGGGGCCGTATCCGCCGCCGCTGAAGTCCTCCGCGTTGGCGCCGACTGTGCTCCAGTAGTGGACGTATGGCGTGCCGCCGTTGTCAGCCGGGTAGCCGAAGCCGCCCAGACCGCCATCGTTCTTGTAGGCGTTGGTGATGTTCTGGTCGACCGTGCCGCTGCTGTAGTGGCCAGCGTCGAGGCGCCGGGCCAGGATCGCGCCGATGGCCTGATAGCCGCTGGTGGTCGGGTGCAGCGACTCGTCGTCCGGGGTGGTCTGGTTGAAGACAGTCAGCCCATTGATCTGGTTCACCCACCGGGTGCCAGCGCACACGTCGTGGCCGGCGAGCGCGTTCTCCGCCTGGTCCACGAAGATGAAGCCGGGGAACTTCGCGACTTCGGCCGCGATCTTGGTGTTCAGCGTGTGGACCAGGCCCCGGGCGGTGTTGAGCATGTTCTGGGACGTGACGAGGGCGAAGCCGGAGAAGGGGAACGTCTGGCAGTCGCCGCTGTACGTTGCGGGATAGATCTGCGGGTAGGCCAGCACGGCTACCGTCGCGTTCGGAGCGTGCGACCGGATGGCCTGGTAGGCGCGGTCCAGATTGCCGGGCAGGGCACTCAGATTGGACAGGTAACTGCTGTCGGCCGGGATCCCGTTGAAGCAGGCGTCTTCCTTGTTCTTGTCAGCCAGCATGTAGCAATTGGTGGCCAACCCGATGAGGTTCAGGTCGTTGATCCCTATGGTGAGGGTGACCAGCTTGGTCGAGCTGGTCAAAGCCAGATCCTGGGCCACCTCGTTGTTGTCGTTTATCCCGCCGGTATTCGGGTTCGCGAAGTAGATGATCTCGTTGACTCCGGCCCCCGAGCAGGCGACGTTCGTGAGCTGGTAGGAGTTGACCGAGTTCTGCTGCACGTACTGGGCCGCATAGGAGGCCGGCGAGCGGTGGCACTTGTTGGCCGATGTGTCGGAGCCGGACAGATAGGTTCCATAGGTGCCCTCGCCCGACGAGAGTGAGTCACCCATGGTGACGTATCCCGCCGACGCGGCGGCGGCGGGACTGGCCGGCAGCATCACCGTCGTCACGCCGGCCATCGCTGTCGCTAAGGCCGCCGCGGCCGCGAGCTTGCGGCGGAGGGCTGATCGTCGCTTCGACATCTCGTTCCTTCCCAGGCGTGCCTGAACGGTAACGGCGCGCCATTCCCCGGCACCAGCCTCAGTAATTACCACATGGCCTGTGGGTGGATCGTGCGACACGGGTGCGCGCGTGATGTGGGCGGAACTGACCACATCGACAGGTGTTGACGCCCATCGGGCCGGGCGCTGTCCGCGGCGGTGGTCATCCTGTCCTTCCAGACTAGGCTTGACGCTTCGAGCCTCTACCTGCTACTTTCCCTTTGCAGGTGCCAAGAAGGGTGTTCATGGACGTAACGAACCTCACCGGTGACGAACTGCTGCAGGTGCTGGCGACGCTCGCCAACCCGCACCGGCTGCGGGTGGTGAGCGCCCTGGCGCAGGAGCGCAACTACGTCAGCCGACTGGCCCGCGAGCTGGGCATCAGCCGGGCCCTGCTGCAGGTCCACCTGCGGAAACTGGAGGCGGCCGGGCTCGTCACGGCCAACATCGAGGTCTCGGAGGACGGCAAGGCGATGAAGTTCTACGAGGTGACGCCCTTCGCGCTGCACCTGACGCCAAAGACGATCATGATCGCGGCGCGGTCACTGGGCACGGAAAGCGATCTGGAGGCGGGTGTGCGATGAAGTCCAGGACGGTAGCCGAAACGGCGATCATGTGCGCGACCGGCCTGATCGCGCTCACCCTGCTAGTAATCGGGCTCAACGTGACGCACGCTAATGGCAAGGCATTGGTCTGGCTTATCGGTTTGCCCGTGATGGGGGTCGGGGTCGTCGCGTGGTCCCGGTACCTCGTCACCAAGAAAAGGGCACAGATCGAGCTGACCGGCGGTGAGCACTACCGACGGCTGGCCGACGAGTACCGGCGGCTGGCCGATATGGCCATCACCGCGCAGGAGCACACCGACCTCAAGCTCGGGGAAGTCAGCGCGCAACTCGATTACCTGCGGGAGCAGAACGAGTCACTGCAGAAGATCCTCAAGGAAGTCGAGTAGGGGTCCGGGCGACGCTCGTGGCGGGTGAGGACACCCTTCGGACTCAGCGCGACTGCAAGCCAGATTGCGGCGGCTGCCAATGGCAGCTCGACAAAGATTGCCTCACTGACGGCCAGGGTGTGATCGAAGCCCGGTGCTGAGGTGCACACGTCGAACCAGGCCTGGCGTGATGGTCGAAGCCGCGACGGTGCTGATGGTGATCATGGTTTCCTCGTCCTGGTGCGCCGGGTGGCCGCCAGGTAGACGGCAGCGGTCGAGGGCCAGACCGTGCAGGCAGCGATCAGCTGAGCACGCAGCATGACGGTGGCGACCGTGGCGAGCAGCAGCCCGAACACGGCCAGCGCGAGGCGCTGCCGCCCAGGCGGGAGTGTTACGGCCCGTTCATCGAGCATCTCGGTGAGCATGTCGGCCACCCGGTCATCGATCGCGTCGCCGAAACGTGCGAGGAAGCCGCCAGTGGACTCCATCTCGATGGATGCGCGGTTATCCAGCATCAGGTGCTGTCCTTCCGTGACCTGCGGAGCTTTCCGTTCGCGAGACTCCCTAGCACATGCAAGAAAATATTAGCATGTGCTAGGAGGATGAGCAACGGAGCCGCCGGCGGCTCTGCTACCGGGTAAGCGGCACAGGGTGCCGTTCCGGTGCGGGTTGTGCGTGTCGATGTGCTCGCCCGTTTCAAGCACCCGGTTGCCACGGCGGTGCCATCCGTCGGTGGGCCCGCCCCGATATGGCTTCCACGCCGGCCGGGCGAACCATACTCCCCATTTGCCGACACAGCCCGACGCCAACGTGCTGAAGGCGTTGTCTATGAACCGGATGTTGATGACGCTGAAGCCGCCGACCTGCGGCGGGTGACCCGGCGCGCCGTCGCCGGGACTGTAGTCGTCGGCGTAGACAGCAAAGCCGCCACCGGTGATCAGGTTGGCGATCACGGTGATGTTCCTGGAGGTCTTCAGAGAGTCCCAGATGGCGATGGCGCTGTCTGCGGCGGTGGTCATCCGGTAGGTGTTGTGTTCGATGAGGCCGTTCCTGGCGCCCTCGGTCTGATAGCCGTCCCCGTGGCCGTTCGCGGTTGCCGTGGTGAAGCCGTGAAAGTAGCTGTCCTTGATGGTGAAGTGGTCGCCGGTCGTTGCTGAGTAGCCGGTGTCTGCCCAGCTGAAGATGCCATCGTTCACGCCGAAGCAGTTGACCGCCGTGACCGTCAGCTTCGTGCCCTGATGCCAGATGCAGGCGTGCACCGCGTCATCGCCGTTGATCGTGACATGGTCTATGGTCGCGCTGGCGCCATCGGCGACGAAGATATCGGCGGTGCCGTTGGCGGCCACGCCCTTCTTGCCGCTGCTGGACATTATTGACGTGTTTCTGACCGTGACATTGCGTGCCTCGATATCGAGCACGCCCAGTATCTTCTGGCAGCTGATAACCGCGTTCGCGGTCCGCACTTCTATGACGCGACGGAGGCTGGTGCCCCGGGGGACCAGCCGACGTCCCGGGCACTGCGACAGGTTCGGGCCGGTGTTGGCCGGTCCCGGCCAGCCGCAGGCCGCCAGGTTGGCCCAGAGCCGCGCGCCGCCCGCACGGCAGTACCGTGCGCTGGGCCTGGCCGCAGCGGCGTCAGGCTTGTCTTGGACATTGCCTGGCCTGGCCGGGCCGGCGCGGCGGGGCCATGCGGCGGCGACCGCGCGGATCACTGGCGTCGCGACCGCACCGGGCGAAGCGGCGGAGGCCGGGAGCGAGCCTGAGCACGCTCCGACCACGGACGCCGAGGCCGCCGCGACGGTCAAGGCAGTGGCACCGCGCAACCTCTCCCTTAGCGCACGAATAGTAACAATAAAGTTACTCTATGTGACAACATCACGATACGCCAGTTTTCCGCCTGGCGCGCCCCTTTCTGCCCGGGACGGTTCTCACATCCAGTCGGTGTGCCGCGGCCAGGCGAGGAGGGTGTCCACGACCTCGGGCGGGCCGTCCGACGGGCGCGCGGCCGTCACGGCGAAGCGGCCGCGGTAGAAGAGCAGCGGCGGCCCGGCGCGGCATTCGCCAAGCTCGGTGACGCGGCCCAGCACCACGTAGTGGTCCCCGGCCTCGTGCACGGTCTCAACCGTGCATCCCGCCCAGGTGAGCGCGCCGTCCAGGACGGGCGCCCCGGATCGCGACGGCGACCAGCGCACGCCGGCGAACTTGGCCGCCCCGCTGGCACCGAAGATCCTGGCCAGCTCGCGCTGCTCGTCGGCCAGCACGTTGGCGCAGAAGTGCCCGGCCGCCGCGATCCGCGGCCAGGTGGCCGACAACCGGCTCGGGCAGAACAGCACCAGCGGCGGGTCAAGGGACACAGCCGCGAACGACTGGCACGCGAAGCCGGCCGGCCCGCCCTCATCGACGGTCGCGATGACGGTGACACCGGTGCAGAAGTGGCCGAGCACCTGGCGGAACCGGGCCGATTCTGGCTCGAAGCTCACCGGCCTGAGCCCAGGCATCGCCGTCATCGTGTCGCTGCCGCGGTGTCTGCCATGCGGCCTCAGTGCCCGCCTGCCGGGCCGAAGCTGTGCCCCCACAGGCTGATCGCGGTGGTCTCCCGGCTCACCCAGGTCGCGTCGTCGACGAGCCTGCCGTCGGTGCCGTACTCGATGTCGAACCCGCCTGGCGTCCGTACGTAGAACGACACCATCAGGTCGTTGGCGTGGCGGCCGAGGGTGGCGCTGACCGGTGCGCCACGCCGGGCGCACCGGTCCATCGCCCGGCCGACGTCGTCCAGCGAGCCGACCTCGGTCATCAGGTGCACGATCCCGGCCGGCGCCGGGAACGGGGCCAGGGCCAGCGAATGGTGCCGCGGGTTGCAGCCGAGGAACCGCATCCACAGCGGGGGCCCGGCGGGCCGGCCGAACAACTCCGGCGCCATGCGCATCGAGTCGCGTAGCCGGAAGCCCAGGACCTCGGTGTAAAAACGCAGCGCGGACTCGTCGTCGGATATGGGCAGCACGACATGGCCAAGCCCAAGAAGACCGGTGACGAAACGATTCCCGTACGGACTCACGGCTACGCGATGTTCGAGCGCGGCACCGCAGAACACCTCAAGGGTGTTTCCCGCCGGGTCGTCGAAGCGCAGCAACTGCGTCACCCGGCGGTCGGCGAGCTCGGCCTCGGTGCCGGCCTTGACCGCGACGCCGGCCTCCTCAAGCGCCCGCGCCACCGCGGCCAGGTCGCGATCGCCCGGCACCTCCCAGCCGGAGGCGAGCAGCCGTTCCCGCTCCCCCGGCGTGATCACCAGCCGGGCTGGGAAGTCGTCCATCCGCAGGTACAGGGCGTCGGCGTCGGGCCCGCGGCCCTCGACCATGCCGAGCACCCGGACGCCGAACTCGCGCCACGCCCCGATGTCGGCGGACTCGATGCGCAGGTACCCCAGCGACCGGATCCCGGTCATCCCGCGTCTCCTTCCAGGAAGCTGATGGCCAGCCGGTTGAACTCGTCGAACTTCTCCAGTTGCGCCCAGTGCCCGCAGCGGCCGAACACGTGCAGCTGGGCCCGCCGGATGAGCTTGAGCGCCACCAGCGCGCCGTCGAGCGGGTTCACCCGGTCCTCCCGCCCCCAGATCAGCAGCACCTCGTGGCGCAGCCGGGGGGCCTCCCGCCACAGCAGCCCATCCTCGGCGCTGGCCGGGTCGAAGAAGGAGGCGCCGAGCGAGGCCATCGCGGCCAGCGCCTCAGGGTCGCTGGCGGCGGCGAACCGCTCGTCCACCATCTCGTCGGTCACCAGCCGCTGGTCATGGACCAGCGTCCGCAGGAAGGCGGCGAGCTTCTCTCTGCTGGGGCCGGGCGGTGCCGCGAATTCCATCAGCCTCTTGACGCCCTCGGTCGGATCTGGGGCGAAGACGTTGAGGCTCAGCCCGCCGGGCCCCATCAGCACCAGCCGGCCCGCGCGCTCGGGGTAGCGCAGCGCGAAGCGGACCGCTGTGCCGCCGCCGAGCGAGTTACCGATCAGGTGCACCCGCTCGATGCCGAGCGCAGTGAGCAGGCCAGCCAGCGCTTCGGCGGCGAAGGTGAAGTAGTTACCGGTCACCGGGGGCCGCGCGGACTTCCCGAATCCCGGCTGGTCGATCATGAGCGTGCGGAAGCGTTCGGCGAAGACCGGGAAGTTGGGTCCGAAATTGCTCCACGCTGACGCGCCGGGCCCGCCGCCGTGCAGCAGCACCACCGGAGCGCCCACGGCTGGGCCGGCGCCATTTCCTCCGGCTGGGCCGACCTCGCGGCCGCCGGCTGGCCCGGCCTCGTGGTAATGCAGCCGCATCCCGCGCGCCTCCACGAAGCGGCTCGTCGAGGCGAACTCCGTCGGCGGGGCAGTCATCAGCCTGCTCCCGTCATAGCATGCCGTCGGGCTGTATCCGCAGGCCGAACTCGCCCCGGCCGAACATGGACAACGCGCGCTCCGGGTCGTTGATCGCGTGCACCCGGCCGGCGTGCGCGTCGCGCCAGAACCGCTGGATCGGGGTACCCAGCTTCAGCGCCCGCCCGCCGGAGTTCTCGAACAGCCGGTCCACCGCGGTGATGGCATGGCCGGTGCCTCGCACCTGATCGCGCCGCACCCGCAGCCGCAACGGGACCGGAATCTTCGTGCCCGCGCGGGCGAGCTCCATCAGCTCCGCCATGTTGCGGTCCAGGGCCAGCCACGCCGTGTCCAGTTCGGCGGCGGCCTCGGCCACCCGTACCTGCGCATGCGGGTCCTCGGCCGCCTTCTGGCCGACGTAAGAGGCCCGCACCCGGTCCTGCTGATAGGCCACATGCGCCTCGTAGGCGCCCGTCGCCATCCCGATGATCGGCGTCGTGATCGCGTAGGAGAACAGCGAGCCGTACGGCAGCCGGTACAGCGGGGCCGGATTGGCCTCCTGACCGGGGCAGGCGCAGCGAAAGACGTCGTTGAAGCTGAGCGACCGGTACTCGGGCACGAAGGCATCGGAAACGACGATGTCGTTGCTGCCGGTGCCGCGCAGCCCGACGGTGTCCCACACATCGTCGATCACGTAGTCGCCGACGGGCAGCAGGAAGGTACGGAAATCGGCGGGATTGCCGTCCTCATCGGGCACGATCCCGCCCAGCAGCACCCAGCTGGCATGGTCGCATCCCGACGAGAAGCTCCACCGCCCGCTGAGCCGGTGCCCGCCTTCGGTCGCCACGGGCCGGCCGGTCGGCGCGTAGGACGATGACATCCTGGTGCTCGAGTCGGCGCCCCAGACATCCTCCTGCGCCTGGAGCGGGAACAGGGCCAGCTGCCAGGCATGCACGCCGATGACCGAGGCAACCCACCCAGTCGACCCGCAAGCGCTGGCGATCAGCCGGACGGCGGTCAGGAACGTGATCGGGTCGGCCTCGTACCCGCCGAACCTGGCCGGCTGGAGCAGCCGGAAGAACCCGGTCTCCGCCAGCGCCTTGACCGACTCGGCGGGCACCACCCGGCCGTCCTCGGTTTCCTGCGCCCGCTCGCGGAGCACCGGCAGCAGGTCGCGTACCGCGTCGACTACCGCCTGTTCAGTATCCACCGGACGCACGGGGTCCTCCGATCGCATCACGGGTTGGCCATCGCCACCAGACTAGAACATGTTCTACTCTGTTAGTAAGGCCAGCGCAGGTCGGAGAGCAAGGCGCGGAACGAAACAGGCGCAACCTGTTTCAGCTACACGAGCGACATGGAGGGTCCCAATGAATGACCGGGACGGCGTCCGGGCCATCGACCGCGGCGCGCCGCCGGCCAGGTTCGCGCGCGGCTGGCACTGCCTGGGGCTCGCCGAGGCGTTCCGTGACTCCGGCCCGCACGCGGTGCAGATATTCGGCACCAAGCTCGTGGTCTTCGCGGACTCGGGCGGGCACCTGCACGTGCTCGACGCATACTGCCGGCACATGGGCGGCGATCTCAGCCGCGGCACGGTCAAGGGCGACGCGATCGCCTGCCCCTTCCACGACTGGCGCTGGGGCGGGGACGGCCGGTGCGCGCGGATCCCCTATGCCCGGCGCGTTCCGCCCGCGGCCCGGACGCGATCCTGGATCACGCTGGAGCAGAACGGGCACTTGTTCGCGTGGCACGACCCGCAGCGAAATCCGCCGCCTGAGGACGTGACCATCCCCCGGATCGAGGGCGCGTACTCCGCCGAGTGGAGCCAGTGGACCTGGGACTCGATCCTGGTCGACGGGGCGAACTGCCGCGAGGTGATCGACAACGTCGTGGACATGGCGCATTTCTTCTACATCCACTTCGCCTTCCCGACGTACTTCAAGAACGTGCTCGAAGGGCATATCGCCACGCAGTACCTGACCACCCGGGCCCGGCCGGATATCGAGACCGGCTCGAACTACGCGTCAGGAACGGACACCGCGCTGCGCTCTGAGGCCTCGTACTTCGGGCCGTCGTACATGATCAACCAGCTGTGGCACGACTACCACGGCACGACCATGGAGAGCGTCCTGATCAACTGCCACTATCCGGTCACCCCGGATTCATTCATGCTGCAGTGGGGTGTGATCGTTAAGCGTCCTCCTGGTCTTTCCGACGCGCGGGCCGCCAAAGTCGCGGCCAAGTTCGCCGACTTCATCGGCCTGGGTTTCCGGCAAGACGTGGAGATCTGGACCCACAAGAGCCGCGTGGACAACCCGCTGCTGTGCGCCGAGGACGGCCCGGTCTACCAGCTACGTCGCTGGTACGAGCAGTTCTACCTCGATGTCGAGGACGTCGCGCCCGACATGGTGGCCCGCTACGAGTTCGAGGTCGATACCACCCGCGCGGTAGCCGAATGGGAGGCGGAGGTGGCGGAGAACCTCGCCGGGCGGCAGGCCGAGGCCCGCTGACCATGGCCGACCGGCACCTGGCGAGCACGCCTGACGGGCAGCACCTGGCCAGCACGCCCGACGAGCGGGAGGCACGATACGGGCGGGTCGAGTGCGACCACTGCGGCGTGGCGGTCCTGGTCGCCAAGTTCAGCCTGCAGCACACCAGCGTGCAGTGGAGCGCGGCGTCCGTGCGGGCCTGTGCCGAGTTCAGCGCGAGGGTCGCGGCTGGCGAGCAGACCGCCCTCATCGACACCTGTGCCAGGCTGCGCGGCAGTATCGACCGCGCGGCGGCCCAGGGGCGCCTTGAGATGTCGCCGCCTTGAGCGCGCTATGACCGCGCCGCGCGCCTATTACCAGGTTCGGGTGGCTGAGGTGATCAGCGAGACCGCCGACGCATGCTCGCTCGTGCTGGCCATCCCGCCGGAACTGGCCGGCGCCTTCGCCTACCGCCCGGGCCAGTTCCTCACCGTGCGCGTCCCGCATGACCGCGACGGATCGGTGGCCCGGTGTTACTCGCTCTCGAGTTCGCCGCACACCGGCGACCGGCCGACGATCACCGTCAAGCGGATGACCGACGGGCACGCCTCGAACTGGATCGCCGACCACTTGGCGGCCGGGAGCGTGCTTGAGACGCTGCCGCCGGCCGGAACGTTCAGCCCCCGGTCGCTGGAGGACGACTTCCTGCTGTTCGCGGGGGGCAGCGGGATCACCCCCGTCATCTCCATCCTCAAGTCGGCCCTGGAGCAGGGGCACGGCCGGATCATGCTGGTCTACGCCAACCGTGACGAGCGTTCGGTCATCTTCGGCTCCGAGCTGCGCCGGCTGGCGGCCGCCGCTGAGCACCGGCTGCTCGTGGTGCACTGGCTCGATTCGCTGCAGGGGCCGCCCACCGCCGCCGCGATGGCGGCCCTGGCCCGGCCGTACGCCGACCATGACGTGTTCGTCTGCGGGCCTGATCCCTACCTGGCAGTCGTCCGCCAGGGCCTCAGCCAGCTGAGCGTGCCCGCGCAGCGCGTCCACGTCGAGCGGTTCCTGTCGCTGGCGGAGAACCCCTTCGAGGCCACCGAGGCGAGCGGGGGCGTGACCGCGACCCTTCAGGTCACCCTGGATGGCGAGACCCGGCTGCTGCCGTGGCCGGCCGGGACCCGCATGCTCGATGTTCTCATCGACGAGGGCCTCGACCCGCCCTTCTCCTGCCGCGAGGGAATCTGCGGGGCGTGCGCCTGCCAGCTCACCGGCGGGGAGGTCGAGATGGCCCACAACGAGGTACTCGAAGCGGAGGACGTCGCCGAGGGGTACATCCTGGCCTGCCAGGCCGTGCCGCTGACGGAGGCGGTCAGCATTACCTACTGACCGCGCTCCCGGACCCCGCGGCCGGGACGCTCACCCGTCGCCCTAGTTCGCGAAGCGCAGGGAGACGGTGCCGAGCCCGGTGAACTCGGCCAGGAACTCATCGCCGGGGTGCGCGTCGACCGCGCGGTCGCATGCCCCGGGCAGGATGATATGTCCTGCCTTCAGCCGCACGCCGAACCGGGCCACGGCGCGGGCCAGCCAGGCGACGGCCGTGGCCGGGTTGCCCAGGACCGCATCGGAGCGTCCCCGGGCGACGACCGCGCCGCCCCGCCGGAGCGTGGCGTCGATGCCTCGCACGTCGACGTCGGCCGGGCTGACCCGGGCCTGCCCGAGGACGAAGCCGGCCGAGGAGGCGTTGTCGGCGATCGTGTCCGCAAGGCCGATCCGCCAGTCGAGGATCCGGCTGTCGATCAGCTCGATCGCGGGCGCGAGCGCCTCGGTCGCGGCGAGCACGTCAGCCTCGCCGCAGTCCTCCCCGGGCAGGTCCGCACCGAGGATGAAGGCGACTTCGATCTCGACCCGGGGGAAGCAGTAGCGGCCGGCGTCGGCCAGCACATCCTCGGCCAGGTGCATGTCGGCCAGCAGGTGACCGTAGTCCGGCTCGCCGACGCCCATCATCTGCTGCATCGCGGCGGAGGTGAGGCCGACCTTGTGGCCGACGACCGGCGCGGTCCGGCGCCGGATGTTGCGGAGCTGGATCGCGTACGCATCGGTCGGCTCCAGCCCCGGATAGGACTCGGTCAGCGGCGCGATGGGCGCGCGGTCACGCTCGGCCGCGCGCAGGCGGTCAGCGATCGCGGACAGTTCCTGCTGCCCGAGCACTCTCACGCTGTGTCTCCCGCTCGCCTCCGGGGCGCCTTGGGGCGGCCTTCCTCGTCGCTCGTGCTCTGCTCCCCGCTCGCCTCCGGGGCGCTTTTGAGGCGCCGCCTTCCCTCGTCGCTC
>Ga0209526_10002050_pt1 | contig 13538 bp, 8 predicted proteins | sample JacPinW_OM2H0_M1_FD_188566 | JGI IMG/M metagenome (GOLD analysis project Ga0209526, IMG submission 188566) | Forest soil microbial communities from Algoma, Ontario, Canada - Jack Pine, Ontario site 1_JW_OM2H0_M1 (SPAdes) (version 2) | ecosystem: Environmental > Terrestrial > Soil > Boreal... | reverse complement strand
GGTCTGGGTGCGAGCCGGCCATCGGCTCGTGCTCGCCTCCGTTTCGCCGAAAGCGGCCGAACCGCGTGCGCCGCTGGTGATGCAAAACGGCGCCCTGCCGAACATGCAACGGGACACGGTCGTCCCGGTCAGCCACGCGGGGGAGCTGCTGGGCGCGCTCGCGGTCAACAAGAAGCGAGGCGAGACCCTGAACACCGTCGAACAGAAGCTGGTTACCGATCTCGCCGGGCAGGCTGGCCTGGTGCTGAAGAACGTCGGCCTGAACCAGGAACTGCTCGCTAGACTCGAGGATCTTCGGGCGTCGCGGCAGCGCCTGGTCACCGCGCAGGACGAAGAGCGCCGCCGGCTCGAGCGTGACCTGCACGACGGGGCGCAGCAGCACCTGGTGGCGCTGAAGATCAAGCTCGGGCTTGCCGAGGCGGCTGCTCAGCCTGAAACCAGGGTGCGCGTCCTGATCGCGCAGCTGAAGCAGGACGCCGACGACGCGCTCGATACGATGCGCGAGCTTGCCCGAGGCATCTATCCGCCACTTTTGGCGTCGGACGGCCTCGAAGCCGCGCTTCGGGCCCAGATCCGCCGGATCACCGTCGCGGTCGACTTGCAGTTCGACGACGTAGCGCGGCAACCTCGCGAGGTCGAGGGCGCCGTGTACTTCTGTTGTCTCGAAGCCCTGCAGAACGTGGCCAAGTATGCCCAGGCCACCCGCGTAAGCCTACGCGTGTGGCAGGAAGATGCCAATCTGGCCTTCCGCGTGCAGGACGACGGCAAGGGCTTCGATCCTGTGACGGTTCCCCAGGGATCCGGCCTCCAGAACATAAGGGATCGGGTGGAGGCGCTCGGCGGCTCGCTCGAGGTCCGGAGTGTGCCCGACCAGGGGACGACGATCCAGGGACGAGTCCCGGTAGGGCTAGCTTCCCCCTAATTCGGGGGCAGGCACCGGCGACGATGACGCCTTGGTGAGCGAGACTGGGGAGGAGGAAACCATGATCGAAACTGAAGAGCCTGAGGTCTTGAAGGCGTCCCCGGACCAGGCAATCGTCACGGCCCGTCGCGTCCGCAAGGTCTACCGGAGCGGGACCGAGGTCGAGGCGCTGAGAGGCGTGGATTTCGAGGTCGGCCGGGGCGAGATGGTCGCGGTGGTCGGACCGTCCGGGTCGGGAAAGACGACGCTGCTGAACTGCCTCTCCGGCCTCGAGCGGATCGATGGGGGCCAGATCCTCGTCGACGGATCGGACCTCGAATCCCTGTCCGACAACGCCCGAACCGGGTACCGAGCGCGCCATATGGGTTTCGTCTTTCAGGCGTTCAATCTCCTGCCGGTCCTGACCGCAGTGGAAAACGTGGAGATTCCGCTCCTCCTGCTGGGACAGCGACCCCGGCCGGCGCGGGAGCAGGCGATGGCGATGCTGGAAACGCTCGGGCTGGCTGACCGCGCGAAGCACCGCCCCGACATGCTGTCCGGCGGTGAGCAACAGCGGGTGGCGGTCGCGCGGGCGCTGGTACATCAGCCGGCCATCGTGTGGGCCGACGAGCCCACCGGCAACCTCGATACCGAAGGAACGGAGGTCGTCGTCGAGCTGCTGGTCCGCCTGAACAAGGAAGGGCAAACCATGGTGCTGGTCACGCACAATCCGGCGGTCGCCGGCCGCGCGCAACGGACAGTGCGCATGCGCGACGGTCGCATCGAGGGACCGCCCCAGCCAGCACGCTCGACGGCTCCGACCAGCTGATCCGATGAAAGGGCTCCTCCTTTTCGGAGGGCTGTTTGTCGTCGCCTACCTGGCACTCCTGATCGTCGCCATTCGCCGTCCGCTGTTTGCGCGGATTGCGATTCGTGAAGCCACCCGCCGGCCATGGCAGTCGGCCCTGGTGGTTGCCGGTCTCATGATCGGCTCGGGGGCCATCCTGGTGTCCGAGGTAATGCAGAATTCGGCCGATGACTCGCTGACGGCCGGGGCGTTTCAGTCGTGGGGCCGGGTCGACCTCACGGTGAGCGCGCCCGGCAATGGCTACTTCGACCCGTCCATTGCGCAAACCCTGGCGAACGATCCGAAGCTGCGCTATTCGGCGACCGGCGTCCAGGCCGGCGTCGAGTTGGTCGGCTCGGTGGCGGACCTCGATCGCGGGACGAGCAACGCGTTTGTTCGCGTGATCGGGTTCGATCCCGCAACCCAGCCCGCCTTCGGCAGCTTTCGTTTTGTTGATGGCGCAGAGACCGCCGGCGAAAAGCTCCAGGTCGGACAGGTCTTCATCGGCCAGTCGCTCGCCACATCAATCGGCGCCAAAGTAGGGGATCACCTTCGTGTCTCGATCGGACAAAGTAGTGGCGACGCAAAGAACGGCGACCTTACGGTGGCAGGAATTCTCGCACCCGTCGGACCAGGCGCGTATGGCCTTCGTCCCGCGGTCTTCGCCCCGCTGCCGACGATGGACGGCCTCGTTGGTACGCAGCAGATCAATATCATCCGCATCGCCGCGCCCGGCAATGGCCAGGCGGAGCTGGATGCAGCCCACCGGCTTGTCCCGTTCGTGGCTGAGGCATTGAGGACAGCTCCGCAGACCCCTCCGCTGCAGTTGCGAGAAGCGAAGGCTGACGACGTCACCGCGGCGCGGCAGCAACAGGATCCCGGCAATGCCACCGGTGGCTTCACCGGCATCTTGAGCCTCATCGTGATTCTCGCCGGCCTGGTGCTGGTGGTGAACCTGATGACCACGCTGGTCGAGGAGCGCCGGCCGCGTCTCGCCGTTCTGCGGGCGTTAGGCCTTTCCCGGCTCGGCCTGATTGCGGTCCTGTCTACTGAGGGCGCGTTGTACAGCCTGGTGGCTGCCGCGCTCGGGATCGTGCCCGGGCTGCTGGTCAGCTGGGTGTTGGTCGCCAGCACCGTACGGGGAACCGGTGGTGTGGGACCCGGCGGTGGAATTTCGCTTGGTCGCGACCTGCCGATTCAACTGTCGGTCAGACCCAGCGCCGTGGCGCTGGCGATCGCCGCGGGTGCCGCTGTCACGCTGGCGGCCGTCGTTTTGGCCGCAGCGCTGCGCTCCGACATGACGATCGCGGCCGCCATCCGCGATCTTCCGGACCCAACGAGTTTCAAGCGCGACTCGCTGTCCTCCCGCCTGCGTTACTACGGCCTTGCGATTGCCTCTCTGATCGCACTGGTCCTTCCATCGCCGCCATTTCCTGAGCCTCTGCGCCTCCTGGGGGGCGCAGGGCTCATCACGTTTGCGGCACTCTCGATGCGCGGCCGCGTCCCGGACCGCGCTCGCCTGACCGTCGCAGGGCTGGCCGTGGCCGCCTGGGCGCTGACGAGCCTCGCCGTTGCCTTCTCGAGTTCCACGTCGCAATCAGGTGGCGTCGACCTCTTCCTTGCCATTCCGGTGATGGCCCTCGGCCTATCGCTTGCCGTTGTCAGCAACGTGCGCGTCTTCGAGCGGGCGGCCTCGGCGGTTGGAGACGCGTCGGGGCGGCTTCGCGCGACGCTACGGCTGGCGCTTGCTTACCTGGTTCGGCGACCGTTGCGGGCCAGCCTCACGGTCGGCACGCTGGGCATGGTGCTGTCGGTCATCGTGATCTACAACATCTTGATCGCCGACTTCGCGAACCAGGCCCATCAGTCCGACGTCCGAGCCCCGTACGACATCAGCGTCTTCATGCCGACCCATCGGGCGATGGTCTTGCCGCCTGCGCTGCAAGCCCAACTGGCCACGTCGTTATCCATTCCGACCCGCTCGTATCTGGGTCCCGTGCAGGTGAGCTCGCCGGTGGGGACGCCGGCCCTCTGGCACCAGGAGCGCCTATCCCTGTACGAGTTGACGCCGGAGCTCGTCAGCAATCCACCGATGGGGAGCGACATGACCAATCGCCTGCCGCAATTTCCGGACGATGCGGCAGCATGGCGCAGCGTGCAAAATGATCCGGGCTGGGTTTTCTGGACGCGCTTCAACACCGATGTCCAGCTCACCTTCGTTGGGTCGGATGGATCGGTCACCCGCAACGTGGCGGGCGACTTCGGCGACCCGATCCTCGACGGGGTCGTCGGCTCGCCCCAGGCACTCGCGCCGTTCGGGAACCTTCCGCTGGGCACCACCGTCCTGATCAAAGCGAAACCGGGTGTGGATCCCCACGTCCTGGCCGCGCAGATCCGTACGGCGCTTCTACCGGACGGCGCCGAGGTGACCGCCATCGCGGACCTGCTCAGGCAAAGGAATGTCGGCTTTGAACTCTTCGCGTCCGTCCCGATCCTCTTCATGAGGATGGGCATGGTGATCGGCATTCTTTCGCTGGCTATCCTCGCCTTCCGCGCGGTGGTGCAGCGACGCCGTGCCATCGGTGTGCTGCGTGCGCTTGGGTATCGCCGCATCGAGGTGGTCGCGGGGATCATGACTGAGGCGACCCTCACGACGACTTTCGGGGTTCTGGTTGGGACCGTCACGGGCATCGCCACCGGTTACGTCTACCTCAACGGCACGACTACCTCGACCTCGCCCTTCGGCCTCGACCTCTCGAGCCTGGGAATCACGCTGGCGTTGATCTACGCGGCCGTGCTGCTGGCGACCTTCGGTCCAGCACTCGCTGCCGCGCGGACGCCGCCGGCCCAGGCGCTGCGGCTGCAGGAGTAGGAATCGGCCATGAACGTCCTCACGGTCCTGGTTGGGGTCTTCCTGGTCAGCTATGCCGCCCTTGGGCTTGTCATCTGGCGTCGCCCGCTAGTGGGCCGGATCGCCTTGCGGGAGGCGGTTCGCCGCCCCGGCCAGACCGCGGTGGTTGTGGCCGGGCTGATGATCGCCGGGGCATCGATCTTCCTGATCCAGGTGATCGACGACAGCATGTACCAGTCGAACCGAGCCGCGGCGTTTCGCAGCTGGGGCCGCGATGACATCGAGGTAACCGGCGGTGGAAGTCTCGTTGATCCAGCCTTGACCAGTCGGCTCGCCGCCGATCCGTCGCTGAGCTCCGCGGCCGCGTTCCAAAGCGCAGTGGTCATCACCGGCTCGGTACTCGATGTCGACCGGAACCTCGGCAAGCCTGGGGTTCAACTGACCGGTCTCGACCTCGGAGTCCAGCGCCGCTTCGATCCCTTTACGCTCGCGGGCGGGCGGTCAACCTACGGCGACGAACTCAACGCCGGCGGCGTCTTTTTGACGCAAGCCCTGGCTGACGATATCGGAGCGCGCGCGGGTGACCGACTCAGCGTCCAGGCGGGCGGGCCGTCACCCCAGCTGGCGACCGTCGTAGGGATTGTCCAGCACACCGGCGCCGGCGCCTATGGCAACCCACGATCCGCCTTCGCTTCGCTGCCGACGATTCAGCGGCTGGTTTCATCCGACCGCATCAACCTTATCCGCGTGTCGGCGCGGGGTGACGGCGATCGCGAGGTGGACGCGGGCCGCCGGCTGGCGCCGCTCGTCCGCGCGGCGGTCGCTGTCGACGGCCTCCAGGTCCTGGAGCCCAAGCGCGCGGTGTTGGATACTGCCGCCTTGCAGGACGCCACGTCGAGGCCATTCGTGACCGCGTTTGGGATCATCGTCGCGCTCGCGGCGACCGCGATGGTGGCCAACCTTGCCGTGCTGCTTGCGGAGGAGCGGCGCCCGAGGCTGGCGGTCCTGCGCGCGCTTGGCCTGACGCGTGGCGGATTGATCCAGCTTTCCGTTACGGAGGGGGCGCTCTACAGCCTTGCGGGGGCGATCCTGGGTTTGCCGGCCGGCCTGGCCCTGGGAGCGCTCGTCGTCGGCCACAGTCCGACGACTCCAGACAGTTTCGGCTTCAGCCTTTCGGTCGCGCCGGCGTCCCTCTTCGGTTCGGTCGCCGCGGCCTCGCTGATCAACCTGGTCACGGTGCTGATCGTTTCCATCGGCACGTCGTCGATGGCCATCTCGGCAGCGATCCGCGACCTGCCCGAGCCGCAGCGAGCGAAGCGGTCATCCCCGCGCCGGATCGCCGTGCTGGCGGTCATCGGAATCGGCGGCCTGGCTGCTGTAGCGTTCGGCAACCCTTTGCTCCGCGTCTGGGGTGGCGCGCTGTTGATCGCCGCCGCGTCCGGGCTACTCCGGGGTCGGATCTCCGACCGCATCCGTTTCTCGGGCGCAGGCGTGGCGGCAACCACCTGGGCGATCGCTTACTGGTGGTATGTCAGCCAGACCGTCTCGGCGGCCGCCGGGACGGGACCCTTCGCGGGAGCGCTGGTCATTTCCGTCGTCGGCCTTTCGGTGCTGGTGACTGCGAACCTGAGCGTGCTGGAAAGCCTGGGCGGGCTGCTCGGCCGCTCATCCGGCTGGCTGCGGGCGACGCTGCGACCCGCGCTCGCCTACTCGTCGCGCCGCCCGCTCCGAACCGGCCTGGTGATCGCGGCCTTCTCGATCGTGACGGCCGTGCTGGTCATCGTGCAGATCGGACTGAGCGCCGCTCAGCACGATCTGGCGCCCGCAACGGGCGGGTGGGACGTTCGGGCAACCGTGGTGGGCACCGATCAGCTCACGCTGCCGGCGCAACTCGCGCCGCAGGTGGCACGCCAGGAGAGCCTGCCCACCCGCACCTTCCTGGGACCGGTGAGGTGGGACTATTCGGACTACCGGGGTAGGGTCGACTGGCACCAGGAGTCGGTCACCGTCTACGGGCTGAGCGCGCGGCAGTTGTCCGCCGGCATTATGCCGCTCATCGCTCGCGATCCCAGCTTTCCGACCGACGCCGCGGCCTGGGCGGCCATCGGCCGGAATCCCGGGTTGGTGGCGTCGTCACTGCAGGAAGGCTCGGTCGCCTACCTCGCGACGGGGCAAGCCACGATGAAGCTCACGGTCGTGGCGCAACTTACTTCCGTAGGCGGCGCCTCACCGGGGTTGCTACCGGGACTGGTCGGTTCGCAGGCGGTACTTGCGAGTTTGGCCGGCTCCCCGCCAGGCGCGACCCTTCTGTTGTCGGCCGCCCACGGCACCGCACCAGAGGCACTTGCCCGTGACCTCCAGCAGGCGCTGCTCGTGCGAGGAGCGGACGCCAGCACCACGCTCCAGTTGATGCGAGACCAGTACGCTGCCAGCCTGGGCCTCTCCGATTTCTTTGTCGCGATGATGCGGGTCGGCCTCCTGGTGGGCATCCTGGGCCTGGGCGCGGTCGCACTGCGCGCCGTGATCGAGCGACGCCGTGCGATTGGCGTCTTGCGAGCGGTTGGCTTCTTCCGGCTACAGATCCTCGCCGGCATGTTGATCGAAACGGCGCTGATCGCGACCGCCGGACTCGTCGTCGGGGTAGCCGTTGCCCTTGGGCTTGGGGGCCCGCTCTTGACCGCGCTCTCTCCGAAGAGTCAAGTCAGCCTCGACTACAGCAACATCCTGCTGACGGTTGGGTTCGTCTATGCCGCCGTGCTCTTGGTAACATTGCTGCCCGCGCTGCGAGCCGCGCGGCTCCGCCCCGCCGAGGCGCTTCGCGGGGTGGGCTGAGATGCCCAAGCTCGACACCGGGACGCTGCTCCTCGGGGCGATCCTGGCTGCAATGGCGCTCGCGACCGTGGCCTACGTGGCTATCACCGCCATTCGGGGGCAGCGACGCGATGCGGCGCGCCTCGGCGCGATCGGCTTCGTGCGAAGCAGTTTCGCCAGCCGGCTTGATCGCACCATCCCGCTCGACGAAGTCCTCCGCGACATGACGGAGTCGCTTCGACGCAACCTCGGGCTGGACGCCGCCGAAGTCTGGACGGCCTCGGGTGGCGCGCTCGAACGCACCGTCTCGGATCCGGAACGCGGACCGGCTCGCTTTCCACTGACCGGGCCCGAGGAATCGATCGTGGCGCATGCCCCGGTTTCGGGTATCGCCTGGGCGAAGGTATGGCTGCCGGCGGTGCTCGCCGAGCGAAACGGGGCCACCATCCGCATTGCACCGGTGAGCCACACTGGCCACTTGCTGGGGCTGATCGTGGCAGAACGCCGGGCGGGTGCGCCGGCGCTGTCGGCCGAGGCCGATGCCACGCTTAAGGAACTGGCCCGCGAAGTCGGGGTTGCAATCAATAACGCCAGGCTCGACTCGGCGCTCCAAGCGACCCTCGAGGATCTGCGCCAGCATGCCGAGGCGCTCGAGGCATCCAGGGCTCGCATCGTGGTCGCCTCCGACGCCGAGCGCCGACGGATCGAGCGCGACATCCACGATGGCGTGCAACAGTATCTCGTCGCCATTTCGGTGAAGGCCCGCCTGGCCCGCCAGATGAGCGAGCGTGATCCCGTACGAACGGCCCGGCTGCTCGACGAGCTCGGGCAGGAGACCACAAAGGCGCTCGACGAGCTGCGCACGCTTGCCCACGGCATCTATCCACCGTTGCTCGCCAGCGAGGGGCTCGGTGCCGCCATGGTGGCTGCATCCCGCCGGGCGGTCATCCCGACCCAGGTGCACGCCGACCGGATAGGCCGCTATCCTCCTGAGCTCGAGGCGGCCGTGTACTTCTGCTGCCTCGAGGCTTTGCAGAATGCGGGTAAGTACGCCGGCGAGGGCGCTTCGGCAACGGTTCAGATCCGGCAGGAAGGTGACACGCTGGCCTTCGAAGTCGCCGACACCGGCGCCGGCTTCGATCCCGTGACGCAGGCGCGCGGTGCCGGTCTGACGAACATGATGGACCGCGTCGGCGCCGTGGGCGGCTCGCTTCGCGTCGATTCTTCGCCCGGTCACGGGACTACGGTGTCCGGAACGATTCCCTTGAGGACCGCCGAACCTTAAGGGGGCGTGATTGTAACGGGCCCCCACCCTGCCCTCCCCCATAGGGGGAGGGTAACGTTGGACTCTCTCCGCAAGCGGGGGACGGAAGATTAGCTATCGGGGCAGGGAAATTTCAGTTCTCCTCGCGGCGGTGCCCTGTGGCCAGCTCGGCGAGGGCATCGGGGGAAATCTGGTCGGCGGTCGCCACCGCGACGCGTGCGGGCGTCAGGGCGCGGAGCGTCGCCGTCCGCTTTCCTCCCTCGAGCAGCGCTCGTTCCCCCAGGATGGCGCCCGGTCCGACCTCGGCCAGGGCCTTTCCGTCGACCTCCACCGAGAGGACGCCGTCCAGAAGCAGGAAGAGCTCCTCACCGGATTGACCTTGCTCGACCAGCGGCTCGCCAGTCTTGAGCTTGCGCATCTTGGGTTTTGCGCCGCCGCGCATGATGGTCTGAGATAGCTCTCGCTCGAGCGCCGTCTCGACCTCGGTGACGAAGGCGGGGGAGTCTTCGGCTCCCCACGGCGTGCGCTCACCGAAAATGTCGCCGGACCAGCTCTTGAAGTCGGTGACCGCAACTTTGTGCGAAAGCCGCAGGGCATTGTCATAGATCCAATGACGCGGGAAGGGGCTGGCGCCGATGACCTCGTGCTTTGACGATCCGTCGGCGTTGATGGTCAGCGCCAGCGTGGTCCATACCAGTGGTGGCACGATCTGCACGAACGGCGGACGGTTGAGCTTGCGAGGCAGCGGCATTGCCACGCGTCCGCCACTCGTCTGGACAAAGCGAACGGACTGCTGGCCGGCTTCCGGCTCGGGGCGGATGTCACGCATGCCAATCGCGGGATAAAGGATCTTGCGCGAGCCGAAGCCCAGCTTTGTCTTGCCGATCCAGCCCTGGCCAGAATGCCCGTGACCAACGATTGAGCCGTTCTCGACCTCGACCCAGGCTCGCAGCTCGTTGATGAAGCGGACGGCGCCGGAACGGGACAAGGCCGGGATATCACTTAGTTGGTCGCTGGGGGGATCGTCGTAGTGCACTGGACCCAGGTCGAACGGCAGTCGCATCATTCCCGGAATTGCTTCCGAAGGTATCCAGGAGATCGACGTAACCGAGGCTTCGTAACGCATGGCCTACCTCCCGTTTGGGTGTGACTTCGTCGGCTATCGCAAGGCTAAGGGTCCCGGTGGCGGCCGTCCATGGTGGAAGCAGGCTGCCGGGATGGCCGGGTAACACGAACTGAGGATGGTGGCCCCCACCCTGACCCTCCCCCGGAAGACGGGGGAGGGAAAGCCGATCGATTCCCTAGGGCTACTCGAGCAGCCGGCCGGCGACGGGTAGCTCCCTGTCGGTCACCACCCAATTCAAGGCCTCCGGGGTGGCTGGAACGGGTTCGCTCGAAACCGTCAGTGGCCCCTCCCGCCCCTCCAGGCGGGTGTAGAAGTTGCGCTGCAGGGCTGGATCGAGGCGCGGGAAGTCGGTTCGATTGTGAGCGCCGCGGCTCTCGCGGCGTTCGAGCGCGCAGCGCAGCGTCGCCTCGGCGGTTCGAAGCCCGGCGCGCAGGTCGAGCACATGTTCCAGTTCGACCCATCCTTCCTGGCCCGGACGGATATCGACCGCCTGCGCCGCCTTCGCGAGTTCGTCGAGCTTCCGCAAGCCCTCACGCATCCTGGCGTCGTCGCGGACGACCCCGCAGTGCTCCCACATCAAATCGCGGAGCGCTCGCTGAAGCGGACGCGCCAGCTCGCTCCCGGGTTTGATCAGGCTCTGGAGGTCGTCTTCGGCGCCGCGGACGGCCGATTTGGAGCGACGCTGGACCTCGGATTCCTGCGAATGAGTCGCCGCGGCAGCGCCGGCGCGCCGGCCGAAGATGACGGTTTCGGCCAGCGAGTTGCCGCCGAGGCGGTTGGCGCCGTGCAGACCCGAGGTGCACTCGCCGACGGCATAGAGGCCGGCCACCTCGGTGGCGTGCGCCTCTGGATCGACCACGATGCCGCCCATCGAGTAGTGCGCCGTGGGCGCCACCTCCATCGGCTGTTTCGAGATGTCGAGCATCTGATACTCGATGAACTGGCGATACATCCTGGGCAGCTTCTCGAGAATCTCGTCTTTGGGGCGATGGGAGATGTCCAGGTACACGCCGCCGTTGGGGCCGCCGCGGCCCTCGATGATCTCGGTATAGATCGCCAGGGCGACCCGATCGCGGGCGCTCAGCTCCATGCGGTCGGGGTCGTAGCGCGACATGAACCGCTCGTTTTCGCGGTTGTAGAGCCGGCCGCCCTCGCCGCGGACGGCTTCGGTGACCAGGGTCCCGGCGACCTCTTCCGGTAGCACCATCCCGGTCGGATGGAACTGCACCAGTTCCATGTCCATCAGGCGGCAGCCAGCTTCGAGGGCGAGGGACATGCCCTCGCCGTAGTTCTCGTCACGGCGGGAGGAGCTACGCCGCCAGAGCCGGGTGTGGCCACCGGTCGCGAGAACGACCGCATCCGCCTCGAAGACAGTGCGCTCCCCGGACACCAGGTCGAAGCCGTAGGCGCCAAAGCAAGCCCGATCCGCGACCAGCAGCCGCGAGATGTATTGATCCTCGATCACCGGGATTGCCAGCTGCTGCGCCTTGCCGGCAAGCGCAAAGAGGACGGCCCTCCCGGTGTAGTCGCCCGCGTAGCAGGTGCGCCTGTACGTATGGGCCCCGAAAAAGCGCTGATCCAACCGGCCGTCCTCGAGCCGCGCGAACGGGCAGCCCCAGTCGGCGAGCTCGCGGACAGCGGCCGGCGCCTCCTGGGCCATGATCTCCACCATTCGTGGATGGCCGATGAAGTAGCCCTCCCGCAGCGTGTCGGCGAAGTGCTGCTCCCACGAATCCTCGGGATCGCGCGTGCCGAGCACCGCATTGATCCCGCCCGCCGCCAGCACGGTGTGGGCATCGAGACGGTGTCGCTTTCCCACGACCAGGACCTGGCTTCCGGCCTCGGTCGCCGCGATCGCCGCGCGCAGCCCGGCCGCGCCCGTGCCGATCACCAGCACGTTACAGACCCGGCTGCGGGCGGACGGCATGACTATGCCTTCTCTTCCGACAGGTAGAGCAGCGCGGCCCGGACGCGACGGTGCGTGTCCTTCTCCTCGGCCAGGCTGAGCTTGGAAAAGATCGAGTTGATGTGCTTCTCGACGGCTCGCTCGGTGAGGAAGAGCTTGGCCGCGATCGCGGCGTTGTTCTTCCCCTGGGCCATCAGGGCGAGCACCTCGTGCTCGCGCGGGGTGAGGTCGGCCAGCGGTGACTGCGGTTTGCGGGATTTCGCGGCCACCAGGCCCTCGATCACCTTGGGATCGATCACCGAACCGCCGTTCGCGACCTCCCGAATCGCGGTAACCAGCTGCTCGATGTCCGAGACACGCTCTTTTAATAGGTATGCGCGGCCGGTGGCGCCCTTCTGCAGCAGCGCCAGGGCATAGTCCGGGTCGCTGAACTGGCTGAGGATGACGACGCCGATCCGGGGGTGCAGCTGGCGCAGGCGCTCCGCGGCTCGGATGCCCTCGTCGGTCCCAGTGGGCGGCATGCGGATGTCCGTCAGCACGACGTCCGGTTGATGTTCCTCAACCGCGGCTAACAGTGAGTCGAAATCTGAGCACACGGCAACCACCTGGAGCTCGGGCTGGGCGTCGATCAGCTGCCGCACGCCCTCCCGGACCAGGTAGTTGTCCTCGGCCAGCACCAGCCGGATCGTCACGGCAACAGAATAGGGCTTCACGCGGGGTCCAGCCGGGTGAGTTGGCCACGCGCTCGGGTGGTGCTGGCACTATTTTTGCCACTGCGAAAGTCTGTCATTCTGTATATGGACACATGGCAGTACGAGTGCTGATCGTCGACGACCAGGCGCCGTTCCGTCAGGCGGCCCGGGCCGTGGTCGAGGCCACGGACGGCTTCGAGGTGATTGCCGAATCCGAAACCGGCGAGGCCTCCGTCGAGGCCAGCCAGACGCTGCACCCCGACCTGGTGTTGATGGACGTCAATCTGCCCGGCATCAACGGCCTCGAGGCGACCCGTCAGATTCTCAAGAACTCGAACGGCACCGTCGTCGTGCTGCTGCTCTCCACCTATGAAGAGGCCGAGTACGCGCCGCGAGCCGCCGAGTGCGGCGCCTCCACCTACATTTCGAAGTCCAAATTCGAGCCCGACCGTCTGGCCGCCGCCTGGGAAGGCGCCAAAAAGGGCTAGCCCCCACCCTGCCCTCCCCCAGAGGGGGAGGGTGAATGCAAGGCCTGCCCTCCCCCAGAGGGGGAGGGAAATCTTGGGGTTAGAGCCCAAGCGGTATCGAACCGCCCAGCGTGCTCCCGTCGAATTGCAGCGACCCGCCAACCGCCTCCACCCGGTCCTCCATCCGTTGAAGCCGGCCGTCTAGGGGTCCGCAGCCGCTGATCCAAAAGTCGACGCCAGCATCGCGCCCGCCAAGTCGCACGGCCGCTGGGCCGGTCACGCCCTGTAAGGCTTCGACACAGCAGAAGTAAATGGCCGCCTCGATCTCTGACGGATAACGGTCGATCGCGTCGCTATCGACCGCTATTGATGGCGTCGTTCTGCGGAGGTGGGTCCGAAGCGCGGCGGCGAGTCCTTCGTCTTCGAGCACTGGTGGGTAGATTCCGCGCGCAAGCTCGCGGAGGTCTTCGAGGACCGTGGTCGCCTGGCTGGTCAATTGCTCCAAAGCCATGACCGCAGCGCCGGGGTTGCTGGCCAATTCCAACTCCGCGGACTTCAATGCCTCTTTGATACGGATGAGTTGCTCCTCGCTACCCCGGCGGATCGTTTCCTCAAGGCGTCGGCGCTCTTCGTCCTGCGCTGCGACGATGCGCTGCCGAGAGGTTCGCAACTG
>Ga0209526_10002049_pt1 | contig 13540 bp, 16 predicted proteins | sample JacPinW_OM2H0_M1_FD_188566 | JGI IMG/M metagenome (GOLD analysis project Ga0209526, IMG submission 188566) | Forest soil microbial communities from Algoma, Ontario, Canada - Jack Pine, Ontario site 1_JW_OM2H0_M1 (SPAdes) (version 2) | ecosystem: Environmental > Terrestrial > Soil > Boreal... | reverse complement strand
GTTTGAGAATCCCCAAAAGGCGCGTGAACACGGAATCGAAACAATTTATCAGGACTTGGCCCTGGCTGATAACCTGGATGTCGGAGCAAACGTGTTTCTTGGCCGCGAACCGCTCAAGCGCGTTCTCGGATTTCCGGTCCTTGATCGCAAGCGGATGCGGACTCAAGCGGCCGGTGCGCTACGGGTTCTCGATATTCAGATACACCGATTTGATCTCCCCATTCGATCGCTCTCGGGTGGTCAAAGGCAAGCGGTCGCGATCGGACGAGCAATCCATTGGAAAGCTAAGATTTTGATCATGGATGAGCCGACCGCGGCGCTTGGCGTACCGGAACAGCGTAAAGTCATTGCGCTGATCAAAAGCCTCAAGCAAAGCGGCGTCGGCGTCATTTTCATCTCGCATAATCTGGTCGATATTTTTGCGGTCAGCGATCGTATCGTCGTTTTGCGAAGGGGAGTGAAGGCAGGCGAACGGATTTCTACCGATACCAGCTCGGACGAGATTGTGCGGCTCATGGTAGGCGGGTAAAACGAGGTGGCGGCCCAATTTTCACATCGGACAATGGCGTTAAACCCAAACGCAGATATTGTTATTCCCCCCATGAGCAACGTCCAAGATTTCCCCTACGATACGCGGCATAATGTTTTGCACAGTGCACTGGAGATGATTGACGAGAAAACGCTTTCCGACGCGAATAAACCTTGGTTCAATCAAACGCTTTGCCAGGTCAACGCGTCGGTCGTCCGCATCGGCGTGATCCAGGGCGAGTATCATTGGCACAAGCACGATAATGACGACGAATTTTTCTATGTTGTCGAAGGTCGGCTGTTGATTGATCTGGAAGGGCGAACGGTCGACCTTGCGCCCAGACAAGGATTTGTCGTTCCCAAACGCGTGCTGCATCGTACGCGGGCCCTGGAGCGAACGGTCATCCTGATGGTTGAGAATGCCGGGATCATCCCAACTGGGGATTAAGAAAACGGACCAGAAATCGCTTCATCTGCGCCTCTAGCGACGCTTGCGGTTTCCCAGGTATTGCTGCGGAAAAACAGTTATCTAGACTGGGTCACTTGGCCGCTTGCACGGCATTCCACGGGGTTGCCGCTATAGTTGATCTCTGACACATTGAGCAAATGCCTCAGACGTTGTTTTTTCATATCACCCTCGAGCCCCATCACAAGCATTCGGGGGCGAGGACCGGCAGAAAAATTAATTTCGTTGCTGAGGTGCCGGTAGCTGCTGCTCAAAAAACAGCCAAATCTCCCAGCAATGAGCAATCCGTCTATGAAGAAGCCGAACGGCTCGTGGCTGATCTCACATCGGCGGCCATGACAGGTCAGTCTCATCAACCGGGCGAAGACGAGATGCGGGTCTCCTTCCACGCGATTCCCAACATGTCCAAGGAAATGATCGAACGACGACCCGATGCAGAAAAAGATGGGGTACGGTTGTGGTTGTTGGGAGCCAATGCTGATTGAGCGCCAGGGGAGTGCAATCAACTGGTGGGTGAGGAGCTGCGTTTTTCGTGAGTTGTCGGTCTTCTGACGATCCAAGCCTTGGATCCATCCTCTACCACCAGCGCGGGTTCTCCCAGTTTTTTGGAATCGCCAACTTTGGCAATCGTTTCGGAGTGATAGGGAAAATAGGATTGTGAGCTGAAAAGACTCTGCTGCTCCGCCACCCGCTTGGCAATATCGAGGGCGCGGGGGTTGGGAGAAATCCTCTCCTCGTTCATCTTAGCCACAACCTCTGGGGATATCTCGACGATGATCACGAGCCGCTGAGCGTTTGGCCTCATACCTTGAGAGAACTCTACCCTGATAGTCATTTTTTTTGTTTCACAGACATATTTCTCTGGCGTTAATTAGGTTCCGCACGTCATTCGCGTCTCAAACCCTGAGCGCGACGGCGACGAAAAGTGCTACGAAACGCACTCTTGTCCTGGTGCGATAACAAAACCGGCCCGCTGGATGACCGCACTGAACGGAATGAACTTCATTCGATACTAAAGGCCGGAAATCTGAAATGTCAGGCGAAAAGAAAACCAGTGAAGAGTGGGGCGCACCGGTTCCGGGCGATTTAGGCTACTTTGTCTCCCGCAAACCGAGCTGTTGCCAACGCCCGGGATTGATCAAAGCAATATTGGGATTCTCGCGCGGGAACGAAACTCGAGTGCGATGGATTCCGGGAACGTAAAAATCGGATTCCGAGATCGGTTGCAGATTCACTGATTGGCCGGAGCGGAAATCGAAAAAATCCATGGTTGGCTCCACCGAGAGTTGGCCTTGGTGAACGCGAACCTTGAGAACGGCCTTCGGGCCAAATCTAAATGAGCCAGCCCATATTGTGAGGCTTGCCGAAGAAAGATCGACCGGCGGCGGAGGAATAAAAATCGGTTCTTCGGGTACGCTTGTCAGGATGGCGTCCCACATCACTTCGCTGGCGATCGTGTTGAGATCGCGCAGAGCCGAGCTCGTACTCGAAACTTCCTGGGTCGAAAGCGCGAAAAGAGTATCGCCATCAACATCGGTAGAAAAGGGCTGGATTCCCCGAGCCATCGACGTGTGGACTTGTACCGCGAGCCGCTGTAGGCCGGCATACCTGAGCTTTTGGTTAGTCACAACCAAACTAGTCGTGGTGTGATGGCCGCCGGTCTTACCGGGATTACTCCCTTTGGGAATCCAATCTTCGGAACGGCTCTCTGGCAAGCTAGCCAGCAAATCAGATGCTTTCGGCAACCTGGTAGGCTTGTTCCCGAACTTTACCATGCGACCATCGCGGTCCGTGATCGCACCGCTCGAGTTTACGACGACGAATGCAGCCACCTTCAAATCACCGATCTGGCGAAATGCACCTCCTTGACCGGAGTGGGCGCCCCATCCAAAGAAACCACCTTGCATCGCCATTCGACCTGCGCCCTGTGCACCCAACGGAAAGAAACCCGGCCGAAGGTCATGCAACGCAGCCTGAGCTAATCTCTTGTCCGGATAAAACTCATTCAGACGCCGTCCGAAAAAATCGTATATGATTGCGCCTGCGACTAGCGCGACGTTGTCCCAATCGCCGCTGTAAGCACCGTCATCCTTCAATCCAGTCGCGACCGCCGTGATTGCTTCTTCACCATAGGCTGAGCCGCCCGAAAAAACGACCGCATCCACATTTGGTTCTTCATAACCAAGACGTAGATAATCAGTATTCACCGTTCCGGGAGATCCACCGCGAACATCAACTGCTGCCAGCGCGGAATCAGAGAAGCGGAAAATAGTTAGTCCAGTTGGTCCCTCCTCGTACGATCCAATTCCGATTTGGATCGCTGGCCAGTCAAACTGCAGAACTGGTCCGCGGATCTCGGTATCAGTCTTGAGATGATCCTGAGCCGCTTTAGCAGGCACCATAAAAAGTCGAGCACCGATTTGGTGGCGAATCTATTTTTGCGTTTTCGCGCTCGTTTAGCTATCGCTTTCTTTGAATCGATCCGGAACGACAATCCCGACTTCTTTAGCCTGTTCGGCGGGCCGAGGATGCGCGGCTCGCGCAAGCAGGTGGTGGCGGATTAGGGTTCATATGCGCGGCACCGCCTTCCAGAGTGGCCGCAACGGCTTTCATGACCGAGAATCTATCCCGGCTCTACCATAACTGACTTCCGTCGATTACTTCTTAGTCTTTGGGATCTGCTTGGCGCTGACAGCGTCTTTCTTCTTCTGGCTCGCGGCGGCTGCCTTAGCCTGTTTCTGCGCTGCTTGCTTGCTCGTGGCTTTCGGAGATTTGTCACCCATACCGAACGCTAAGGCGCAAAAGGAAATCGGACAAGATTTTGGTTAAGGACAGCAGAGAGTCGTTAAACGCTAGGTTTTGCAATTTTCTGACCATTGACGCGCCCTCATGCATTCCGGCTACCTCCCTTTTGCTCCCCGTTCAAGCCATAGCTGTTGGGGAGGGGTCAATAAGCTTTTGCGCGACCGAAATACTGGCACGATCAATATAGGAAGCCCACCATGACAAGACGACGGTTCATTTGCGTTGTGCTGCTCGGCCTTGCCAGCGCCTTGGTAGGCGTGACCATTCTGCTCTACGGCCACGCCCAAGCGGACGTGTTGGGCGGGCCGCTTCCTGCTCCACGCATGCCGCCCGATATCATGCCACTGACTCCCGTCGAGAAGCTCGGGAAATTGATGCTCTACGATAGCACCCTGTCGAATCCTTCGGGCTACGCCTGCGCAACCTGCCACGTCGCCGAGACAGGTTTTACGGGGCCGAACTCGGAAATCAACGCGTTCTCAGGCCCGCAGCCGGGGATCGTGCCCGGCCGGTTCAGTGATCGCAAGCCACAGAGCTATCTCTACGCCGCGTTTAGTCCCGAGGGCCCCTACTACGACCCCGGTCTACGGACTTGGCTTGGCGGCAATTTCTGGGATGGGCGCGTTTCCGATCTCGCCAAGCAAGGGCTGCAACCGCCCATCAATCCGAACGAGATGGCCAACACTCCTGAGGGACCCTATACGCCCGCTAATGGTGGATATTCACCGCTCCTCGTTCAGAAGCTCGCGAACCGGCCATACACCGCCTTGTTCAAGCAGGTATACGGCCAGGATGCCTTCCAAGTGTACACTCCGAAGCAGATCTACGAACTCTTTGGTGAGGCACTCGCTGCCTATCAGTCCTCGGGAGCGGTCTGTGCGTTCAGCTCGAAATACGATGCCTCCAAATATGGGAAGCCAGCGATGAACCTGTATACGCTGTCCGCATCCGAGGAACGCGGGAGGCGATTGTATTTCGGCCAGGGCCAATGCTTTCAGTGCCACTCCTCCGCGGGAGTACCCGCAATACAGGCGATCACGCAGGGTAAAGACACGCTAACGATGTACTGTTATGCGAACATTGGTGTCCCAAAGAATGTCGAGAACCCCTACTACCAGCAGACCGACAAGGAATCCAATCCCCACGGGTATAATTCGCTTGGGACCAAGTACATCGATTACGGTCTGGGCGCCAACCCTAATCCGGCTCCCGATGGGACCAGATTCTACAAGGAAGTTCCGGGCGACATTTCCCAGTTCCGCGGCCTCTTCAAGGCGCCGAGTATGCGCGGCACAGACAAGCGACCGTCGCCAGATTTCGTGAAAGCCTACATGCACAACGGCGTCTTCAAGAGCCTCAAAGATGTGATCCACTTCTACAATAAGCGAAACATCGCGGTGGACGCCAGCGGCAAGGAGATCGCTTTCGACCTCCGCAAGGGCCCTCCGCCCGGCTACACGCCGCTTTTCCCGCCGCCCGAGGTTCTCGAGAACATCCAGAACGTCACGGGCGTGCCACCCTCTCAGGCAACCTCGGCGACTGAGTCGAACGGCCAGGTCGGCAATCTCCAGCTCAGTGTCCAACAGGAGGACGAGCTGGTGAACTTCCTCAAGATCCTTAGCGACGGGTACACCAAACCGAACCCCGTCTCCCCATGAGCTTCCCAGGTATTATGATCAGTAGCGAAAATTTGCTATTTGCTATCTGCCATTTGTCATTTCATTCGAGCTTTAGGCGAGAATGACTGCCGATGGAGGGGATCGAACCCACACTTCTAGTCACCCTGATTTTGCTTGTTCCCGCTATCCAAGCCCAGGATAGCTCCGTTTCGGCCGGGGCCCATGTGGCTTGCCGGTCAAGTCGCGCCCATTGTGCCAAAGCAATTGAGAAAGTTAGATGTATCCAATGCGTCTAAGGAGACCTGCAACCTGCGCCAACCGACGTTTGTGGGGCTGTACTTTGTCAGCGAGCCACCTGTATAAAGTAACGCGGGAAACGCCGAGTTTGCTTGCGGTCTGGCGTTCGGTATCTCCGGACTCACTTGCGTAGCGCTTTACAGCATCAAGAACCTCCTGTGCTTTCAATGGTCTTTTCTTCCTGTTCTCATTACCTACTTTTTCTGTTCTCGCCACCTGGCCCGGGTATCACGGCGCTTCGCTGCCGACGCTCCTTTGCCACCACATCACCATCAGACAAACGGTGAACGTTTACCACGAGTCGGGAGTAAATTTGAATGTGTCTCATACTACGGACTTTTCAGGGCGAGTTTCAGTCGCTGCCCAGAATTCTATTTCTCAAGCCTGGGGGATCTATGGCGGCGATAATAGCAATGGAACACCGCCGAAGCCGTCGAATCGGAACTGCTTGGAGCTTTTGCGCAAGCGGTGCCGGAAGGGCTGTGGCTCGCAACGATGCGACATTAGCCAGAAAGGTCAACGGCTTCGAGTAGTGTTGCTTGTTAAGACGGAAAGTCTCTCTCGGCTGAGCGTTGGATGCGAAAAACGCTTCACTCAACTTCCAGCTGAGAGGCTGCATAGATCCGGATTTCCGGCTTTCCTATACTTCTCGATTCGACCGATCAGCTCGATGGGCGCTTTCTTTTCTAAGATGATGGTGCCGAACGAACCTCGACATTTCGCAAGCGCCTTTCGAACTGCCACACGGTAATGGCCGCCTTGCCGATCGGCTGCAAGGACTTTTGGTACAACAGGTATCATATAGAACCCTTTCTGAGTCCGACTTCTCCCGAGATGAGGTCCCAATTCGGAATTCAGGTACGGAGAAAAGGGACAAGTAATCAGCCAAAGAGGCGGCCTTTTGATGGCGCCGGCGATGTGGAACATTCAAAGAGGCTATTCTTCCGACGAAACAAATTCAGGTTGAGACGGCCTTAGAGCTTGTTCGTAGAGAGCTTTTCCCAGAGTACGTGAATGCAATGGAACGGATGGTATGCACGCCCGCAAGAATATCAGGAGCAAAAGCCAAAGCCGCACCAAAGGCCGACAGGCGGTCTTCGAAGCTGATTCGCCTAGGTCGTTCGGTCGTCAGTCCCTTGTGAGCCTCCGCGATATTGCCTGTTAATTTCTGGCTCGAAAAGAGTTTTAACAAGGAATATTTCGCCAACGCGAGAGAGCCACCAGGATGCGCTCAGGGCGTGGAATGGGAGGGACTGATCATCCCAATCGGATAAACTTCAACCTCGCCCTTACGCACTGGCAGCGCATGGGCATCGGCGAAATGCGAAACATTTTCGCATTTGATTTCATCATAATGAGTCCAGGTCAGGATATCCTGACAGCGATCGAAAGTGCGGTCAAAATACTCGCCGTCTTTGCGTCGAAAATAGAACGTGGATCCGCGAGAAGGATTGGTCATCAAAACAATGGTTAGTGTCCGAGGCATGGCTTTAGTTTTTTGGGCTCGAAGGTTTTCGCCCGCATCAACGTGCTTCTCCAATATCTTTCTCGAAGTGTTGCTGCCCTCTTTGTGTAGGACAAATGTCGGGCGCCTTCCGACAAGGTATGCTGACCTTAATTGAGAACACCGAGCTATTCTTTTTTTAAGGGGTTCGGTTTTCTCAAATCGTCCGGCGTTCAATAATGATTATTATTCTATTAAATCCTGCCGGGCTGCGTCCGATTGGATAAGCGATGCGAAACGATGCGCCGCTAACGAAAGTTGTAGCTTCCGCCGGAGACGACCTCCAACCTGATAATCTTAGCATGCCGAAGGCAAATCAATTTGCTCTAAATAACGCCGCGGCTTCAAGCACGGCTGTAACCACCTTCCCAGCACGGTCCGATAGCGATGAGCAGGGTGTATCGATGATCGTCAGATAACCAAACCAAAATTACCGAGTTGGGTCCGGTAGCTCCGGCCCGGAGGAATCACGTCGACATACAATAGGCTATTTCCGGGAGCGACCGTGCAGCAACCCCCCTCAACACTGCTCAATAGCCGATGTGTGGGCGTAAGTATATGTTTTTGAGGAATTTATGCCGATGGAGGGGATCGAACCCACACTCTCTTGCGAGAACTGGATTTTGAGTCCAGCTACGACTCGTTGATTCTGAATGACTTACGTTGACAGTTGTCAAAACGTTGTCAATTATTGCAACTCGTCATGCCTGGAGATCCTAATCAGTGGCCTATTCTCCGGGAATACCCATACCCGTCCGGTAAATCGGTCTGGATGGTGGATTGCGGTCTTACTCAGATTAACGGAAAGCCAAAACGAGAGCGGTATTTCTATGAACTCAAAAGAGAGGCAGAAACCAAGCGCGATCTGCTTCGGACTCAACGCGAGAATGAAGGACGCAGCTCCTTTGAACTCACGCCGGCAGACCGGGACGACGCAAAAGCTGCGCTTGAGATCCTCAAGCCTCACGGCGTCAACCTGCGGCAGGCTGCCCGCTTCTACATCGAAAATCTGGACGTGCTTGAGTCGGAAAAACTCGTGCCGGATGTCGTCCAAGAACTGCTCGCCACCAAAAAACAAGACGGCCGCAGCGATCGGTACATCCGGGATATCCGAGTGCGGCTGAATGCGTTTGGCGGTGCTTTTTCTGATCGCCTTATCCACGAGGTCAAAGCCGCGGAGTTGGAAGATTATCTCCGCTCACTGCGAGTCGGACCTGTATCTCGAAACAATGTTAAACGGCTACTCGTGGTCCTGTTCAGCTTCGCAGTTAAGCGACGCTACGCCTTACGGAACCCAGCCGTCGAAACGGAACGAGCTACAGTAAACCAGGACAAGCCAGGCATCCTGACGGTTGCCGAGGCACGAGTTCTTCTTGAGACCGCGGCCGCTGACATCCTCCCAGCGATAGCGCTCGGATTATTTGCGGGCTTGCGTCCGGAGGCCGAGGTCTGGCGATTGGACTGGAGCCAAATCGATCTCAAGGAGCGGTTGATCGATTTCGGAAAAAGCAAGAATCTCGCATCTCATCGGTTCGTAAAAATTTCCGAGAACCTCGTCACTTGGCTCAGTTCTCACGCTAAAGCAAAAGGAGCGGTATCGCCGAAGTCTACCGCTTATTTTGATCGGGCGAGGGAGTCGCGCGAAAATGCGGCGAAGGCGCTAGAAGCTAAGGAGGGGAACGCCAAAAATCTACGCAATTGGCCCAGCGATTGTTTGAGGCACTCCTACGCGTCTTACCACTTCGGCGCCTTCAAGAACGCCAACGAAACAGCAGAACAGCTTGGGCACGGCGGCAGCCTCACGATGTTTTACCGCCACTATCGGAACCGCGTGAAAGAGGAAGACGCGCTGGCTTTTTGGGAGATACGCCCTTCTTCAACTTAATAGTTTCGCGGCGCCTCTGATAACGCTGCTGCTTAGCTTTGGGGTCGAGTTTTGGAGGAATTTTATTTTCCTCAGCTGCGATTTGATTATCGGAGTGGTATTGAGACTCGCGATCCGTACCCCGAGTTCATTTGTGGTTGCGCCGATCACAATAGGGCGCCAGGTCGGTAGCATCTAGAGAAACTCTTCGTTCTAGCCGTTTGAACCAGCCGGCGTACGTCATTTTGCGTATATCCGCCGCGATCCCGATTGGCGTATTCTGTAGTTTGGGTGCGCGGGCCGTCGGCAAACCCGGTTCAGTAATCGGGCGCCTGAATAACACTCTTCTGGTCACGATCACCTTGACCGAAAAGACAAATTTCCTTCTCTGTTTCTAAACTGAAACCACCCCGAAAACCAACCCATGGAATTCAAAATCGAAGACACGATAGCCGACACTGGCAAAGCCGCCCAAAAATGGGACAGCCGTAACACCAGTAGCCAGGGGCAGGACGAGAAATTATACCGATCAGACCAGGGCCGGTACTACATCGTTCGCACCAGCCAAGGGCAGGGCTCGCTCCCAAGCGCTGAATTCGTTTCAAAGGACGCCGCGACGCGCTGGATACTCCGCAACGGATATGAGCTGCCGACTGACCTCAAAATCTCATGGTCAGGAGGTTGATGTCCCTATGGCAGCGAGAAAGCCACCAGGAAGCGCTAGAGGGCGTGGAAATGGGTGTTTCTAGGCTGGTTCTCGCCGTGGCGCGCCCCAGGCCGCTCAGCGCTTGCAAGTAGTTTCAATTCTTAGCCAGACTTCGTTAACGAGCAAAACCCCTCCAGAACATATCGACAAGATGGATTGGCGGATCCAGCATTTAACCTGGACCACAGCCCCTTTCACAGATCCCGCAACAAGATCCGTCGTCCCTGCTGAATCACCGGTTGTCCCTGTGACTCTAATCCATCATGGAAAACAACGCCTAGGAGCGACGATTCCGAATGCCACGGCTTTGTTCCTTAATCTGTCCCACATGTTTCACACGGAGGCGAGGTCATTGCTACGGAAGTGCATCACCGACAAGGACAAATTCGGAAAATTGCCAGATGACGAAGCATTTAGCTTCTACGAGCGAATGATGGGGTCGGCGGTTTTCGCATGCACAGCCCTGGAAGCCTTTGTTAATGAACAAATTCCGGACACGTACACTTATGTTGATTCTTCAGAAAAGCGGTTCACCCGCGTCTTCAATAAGGAACAAATAGAGACAGCTGAACCTCGATACGAAAATCGGTGATGTTTTACCAGGGGCACTCGGTGTTCGGTTTCCGAAAGGTGGCAAGCTCTGGAGTGCTTTCAATAGATTGCGGGATCTTCGGGATCGAGTGATCCACATGAAGACGAAGGACAGAGAGTTTATTGGCGAGAAGGCCACTTCGATCTGGAACTCCTTGATGAGTGATCCACTGCCCGAAACCTACACGACAGCTAAACAGATCATTAACCATTTCATGGCGACTAAGGGCGATCGTCTCAGATGGTTTGAGAAATGCCCTTTTTAAAATGTCCCGATGCGAGTCACCAGGCCGAAGCAAGGCAGCGAGTAAGAAACGCTCAGGGCGTGGAATGGGAGAGAAATGAAGCGGCATAGGGCGCCGGCGGGATTCGCCGCGATTTTGGCACCCGAGGGGATTGCGCAGCTTGTGAGCCACTAAAAACTTTTGCGAGGATCGTTTATAGGCGGTCTTGATGAAATGCGGCTATCCCGATACCGGGCAGTTCTCGCTTTTAAGAGAAAACGGAGTTGACTACTGTATCAAATTTGGTACAGGTGACACCGGATGACGAACCGTGCCTGAACCGTTACGCATCGTGGTCTTTTATCGGACTGAAGCGGGTCGTGAGCTCGTCCGGGAATGGTTGAAAACTTTAAGTATTGAAGAACAAAAACACATCGGGAAAGAACTGGCCAAGCTTCAGTTTTACCAGCGCTGGCCGGCGGGAACGGCTAAATTTTTGCGCTATGGACTCTGGGAACTGCGCGTCAGCCTCAAAAAAGGTGAAGCTCGGATCCTCTTTTTTGAAGATCAAAACAATCTGGTTGTAGTGCACGGTTTTTGGAAAAAGTCACAAACCACACCGAAAGAAATTTTGAATGAAACTCTTAAGCGAAAGGCAAACTATGGCAAAAGATGAAAACCCACACCGCGGTTCCACTTTAGATTCTTTTTTGCACGAGCAGGGCATCTATCACCAAGTTACGAGTGCCGCTGTTCTGGAGGTATTTGTCGAAGAAGCCAAGGCTGAAATGGCTCGGCAACATCGTTCGCAATCCTGGATTGCTCAAAAGATGGGCACTAGCCGCAGCCTGCTGAACCGTCTGTTTCGGCCCAAGCCGTCTTCAGTGAATTTTTTGACTCTGGTCAAATTCGCTGACGCCTTAGACAAAGATATTCGGATTCAATTGGTGGATCGCTCTGCGGCGCCGGCCAAAAAAGCGTCCGCTAAGACAAATCGCGAACTTTGCGAAGCGTAAGGGGCTGAGGCGGCCAACTGCACCGGAGGGCGTGGAACGGGGAAGATGCTCAGCTCTATTCCTCTTATCGTCTCCGGGATCGTTGTCCAAAATTGTCAACACAGGAAGCTAGCTTCGGCATCCATTAGCATTTATCGAAACGAATAAGAACGCATCGGTTCGAGAGCAAATTATGCCGCAAAGTGGCTTCCAGACTTGATTATCGGCTCCCAGACTTGCTCTGCCGATGGAGGGGATCGAACCCACACTCTCTTGCGAGAACTGGATTTTGAGTCCAGCGCGTCTGCCAGTTCCGCCACATCGGCCAATGAGCAGGGAGCAAGTTTTAAGCTGTTCCGGCAGAAACGCAAGTGGCTAGCAGCCCGCCGTCGCTTCGCTTTGGGGCGGCCAGATATTTTTCCTATTAGATCAGCAAGCTAACGGTCAGCTAACCGTTCAAGTCCGACGGGCTGCTCCCGGTGCTCGATCTCGTTTACCGCCCATTGGGCGTGCTCCGCAATCAGTAGATCGGGATGACGGGCTAAAGCACGGAGAATGGGCAAATCGTCCTCAGCTCCGACATTCCCCAGGGCCACACAGACATTGCGAACAAACCGATTGTGCTTAATCCGTTTGACGGGCGAGCCGCGGAATAGCTGCCGAAATTCTTCCTCACTTAGCGCGGCCAGATCGCGGAGCTCCAGCCCCCGCAGAGATCCTGGCATTCGAAAGCGAGTTTCGGAACTAACTTGAGCGAACCGGTTCCAAGGACAAGCTTCCAAGCAATCGTCACATCCGTAGATCCGATCACCGATCAGACGGCGGAACTCGAGCGGGATAGCTCCTTTGTTTTCGATCGTCAGATAGGAAATGCACCGGCGAGCATCCAACCGATATGGGGCGGTGATTGCCTGAGTGGGACAAGCTTTGATACATCTCGTGCATGATCCGCAACGATTCTTGGCGGGCGCGTCCGGTGCAAACGGGAGGGTAGTAAGAATGGTTCCCAGAAAGAACCAAGTACCGAGATTTTCGTTCAAACACATCGTACTCTTACCGTGCCATCCAATCCCGGCGGAAGCCGCAAAATCTCTTTCCAGCACTGGTCCGGTGTCTACGTAACATTTCTGTGTTCCGCCCTGTCTCTCCAGAAAGGCAGCGATCGGTTCCATCCGGTCCAGAAGGATGTCATGGTAGTCACTTCCGAAAGCGTAACGCGCAAATCGACCGGTTTGCTGACGAACATCATTTCCTTGATAATAATTGCACGCCAGCACGATCACGGATCGACATTCGGGGAGAACGATGCGCGGATCGCTGCGCCGCTCGGGCGAGCGAGCCAGCCAATCCATATCGGCGTGTAATCCGTGCTCAAGCCAATCGAAATAATCGGATCGATGGGTCGCCGCCGCTGCGGTGGTAAATCGGCAGGCATCGAATCCACATTCGTGTGCGAGTTGTATAACCTGCTCTTTCATAGTTCATCCTTGAATGCTCTGGAGTCCGGCAATCACTTTTTCAGCGACCTCATGGTGAGAGAGTCCAGACGAGTCCACTACCAGATCCGCAGCAGATTCGTACAGCGGACCGCGCTCGGTCAGCAGTCGAGCGATGGTAGCTTCGGGATCGGTGGTTTGCAGGAGCGGACGGTTCTTGTTTCTACTAACACGTTCAAGAATCGTTGTTTGGTCGGCCTTCAACCAGATCGTAGTGCCTAATTTACCAAGCAGATCGACATTCCGTGGTTGGATCACGATGCCACCACCAGTGGCAATGACCGACCGGTGACACTGGAGCAAATTGGTGAGGGTAGCAAACTCCTGGTCGCGAAAGAATGACTCACCGAAAACAGAAAAAATTTCTGAAATCGATTTTCCGCATTGGTTCCGGATAATCGAATCGGTATCAAGAAAACGAAATCCCCACCGTCTGGCCAATTCT
>Ga0209526_10002048_pt1 | contig 13541 bp, 11 predicted proteins | sample JacPinW_OM2H0_M1_FD_188566 | JGI IMG/M metagenome (GOLD analysis project Ga0209526, IMG submission 188566) | Forest soil microbial communities from Algoma, Ontario, Canada - Jack Pine, Ontario site 1_JW_OM2H0_M1 (SPAdes) (version 2) | ecosystem: Environmental > Terrestrial > Soil > Boreal... | reverse complement strand
ATCCCTCGGTCCGCTCGACGAGAACGGCCAGGTCGGGCTCGCTGAGCTCGACGGCGGAGACCGCGTGCACGAGCGCGGCCACCTCGGCAGGCCCGAAGCGCAACTCCTGCGCCCGGAACTCGACCATCTGGCCGACGGCCCGCAACCGCGCCAGCGGCAGCCCCGGATCAATCCGCGTAATGATCACCAGCTGGGCCGTGGGCGGCAGATGGAGCAGCAGCAGCGCGATCTGGTCGAGGCAGTGTGGATCCTTGATCACATGACAGTCATCGAGGACGAGAACAACCGGTTCCGGGAGCGCGGCCAGCTCGTTGACCAGCGCCGGGAGCACCCTTCCGCCGATGTCCGGCCGACCCTGGACCCGCAGAACCCTCAGGATGTCCTCGCCGCCGAGTTCGGGGCACGCTCGTTGCAGCGCGAACACGACATGCCACCACAGCCGGCCGGGGTCATCGTCGTCACGGTCGAGCGAGAGCCATGCGAACCGGCGCTGTTCCATGGCGCTGGAACGCCACTGGGCGACGAGGGTGGTCTTGCCGAAGCCCGCGGGAGCGTCAACGAGGATGAGCTTGGCGGCGGCAGAATCGGCCAGCGACTGCACGAGCTCCCGCCGCTCCACCCACTCCTTGCGCGACCTGGGCGCGTGCAGCTTGGTCTCGATCGGCGTGTCAAGCAGCGGGCGCGCCGGATCCGAACCGGCTACCGCCCGTAGTGCATGCTCTGGTGTGTGCCCCTCTGGCACAGGTGCATCATCACATATTTGCCCAATGGGCCTAGCGTCCCCGCCCACGCCAGAGCCCAAACTGCCACGGAGGGTAACCTTAGCCAGAGGGCCCGTTCATCGGGTTGCGAGGGGCCGGGTAGCGGCATTCCGAGCCCGGAATGCCCAGGCGGCCAGCAGGACGCCGTAGAGCATCAGCCATGCGCCGAGCACCGCCAGCAGGAACTTCAGCGAGATCGTGGGCTTGAAAATGACCAGAAGTCCAGCTCCTAGGCTGATCACGCCGGACGTCGCCTTCAGCCACCGTCCGGGCACGGGTCCGGCGATGGCCGCGATGATCAGGTCCACCACACCGTGCAGCACCCAGAACAGGCCAACGATGAACGCGAGCAGCACCACGGTGACTGAGAGGTGCCGGATGCAGTACAGGCCCGCGGCCAGGCCGAACAGGCCGAGGATGACATAAGCCGCCCGCGTCCCGCCGCTCTCGTTACGCACGGTAAGGCCCGCGAACAGCCGGGCGAGGCCGAACACCAGCAGTTGGGCGCCGAGCAGGATCGCCACCACGTTGAGCGTCGCCTTGGGCCATAGGAGCACGACGAGACCGAGGGCGAAGGTCGCTATCGCGCCCGCCAGGAGAACGAGCCACGATCGGTCACGAGACTGTCCGGCGGCATGCTGCTCCCGGGCGATGCTGTCGGCGTCGGCCGCCGCGTGACGGCCGGGCAGCGCCTGGCCCGCGGGCATGGGATCGGATGCGGTCATGACGTCCCTCCTGGGCCGTGTTAGATCCAGCCCCATCGTGCTCTGTCCAGGCATCCCGATCTTCACCCGTATGAGGTGAGTGGCCCGGCCGACGGCCGGGCGGAGGCGCAATGGAGCGTTCAGGACGCCCGGCCGAGATTCACCCGTGCGGAGGGAGGCGGGCTCCTGGTTTCGGGGGGAACCTAGGCCTGCTGAGCGCTCAGCACCGGAACGCATCCGGCGGACACGGCGTGGCGCTTATGCGCGCCGCAGGTCGCCGGACCAGCGGTCCGGTCGAGGAAAGGTGGCAAGCCCCGTGACAATCGGCGGCAGCATCGCGCTCATCGTCATAGGCGCAATTCTCCGGTGGGGCATTACCTGGAAGCCCACGCACGTGAACCTGGAAGCGATCGGCGTGATCTTGATGGCCGCCGGCGTAGCCGGCCTGATCATCTCGATCGTGTTCATCGCGATGAGGCGCCGGCAGCGTGCACCAGCCGCGGAGGTCTACGAGGAGCGCCGCTACACCGAACCACCCTCCTGACCCGCGCCTACCGCGTTCTCGCCCGCGCCAGGGTCACCCGCCGGGGGTGGCGCGCGGTGCGCGGCGGCTTGGTGGACTGGGCCCGGCAGTGATCACCGGCAGAAGGAGAGCACCATGGCTGACCTGATCGCGATCGGGTACCCGGACGTGGCGACCGCAGAAGCGGCCGCCGACGAGGCACGGCGGCTGGCCCGGGACCTGATCATCGAGCCCGACGCGATCGCGGTGATCGAGCGGGACAACGAAGGCAAATTCCACGTCCACACCAGCCACCACCTGGTCCGCGGCGGGGCGACCTGGGGCATGTTCTGGGGGCTCCTGTTCGGCGCGCTGTTCTTCGTCCCGGTCGCCGGGATCGCCATCGGCGCCGGGCTGGGCGCCCTGATGGGCAAGGTCACCAAGTCCGGCATCGACAAGCAGTTCCAGGACCAGGTCCGCGACATGCTGCAGCCCGGCACCTCGGCGCTGTTCCTGATGGTGGAGAAGGTCACCCCGGACAAGGCCATCGAGGCGATGAGCAAGTACGGCGGCACCGTGCTGAAGACCTCCCTGTCCAAGGAAGGCGAGAAAGAACTCCAGGACGCCCTGCACGGCGGAGGCGCCAGCACCACCACCGCCTAGTAACTACGAGCTAGCTGTCCCGCCCGAGCGTGACCGGACGGAGGGGCATGGCGCAGGCATCGCTGGCTCGGCGGGCAGTCAGGCGAGGCAGCCAGCCCGGTCCGCCGGAGACGGCCGGCCGGGACAGCCGTTCGGGTCCGGAGACGGCCGGCCGGGGCAGCCGTTCGGGTCCGGAGATGGCCGGGCCGGGCAGCCATCCCGGTCCGCCGGAGACGGCCGGGCGGTATGGCGTGCTGCTGCTCGTGCTGATCTCTACCTACCTGCTGTCAGCATTCAGCTTCAGCAAGCTGGCCAGCGATCTCCAGGTCGCAGCGTTCGCGGCGGTATTGCTGCTGGCGCTCCGCACGTCGCGGGTGCGCCGCCGGACGGCGAGGCTGGCCGGCGGTGTCGCGCTGATTGGCTCTGTCGCGGCTGGAGCGGCTGACCTGACCGGCACCGCCGCTGGCTACGGCGCCGCGGAGATATGGAAGGCGCTGCTCCTGCTCTTCACCGTGGTCCTCATCGTGCGCCGCGTGCTGGACCGGCCCACGGTCACTATCCAGAGCATCTACGGTGCCCTGAGCGCCTACCTGATCATCGGGTTGATGTTCGCCGCCTGCTACGCGGCTATCGAGCACCTGGATAGCGCACCCTTCTTCGCTGGCGGACAGCCCGCCATCACCCAGACACTCCAGTACTTCAGTTTCACCACACTGACCACCCTCGGCTACGGCGACTTCACCGCCGCCGGTAACGGCGGCCGGGCCATTGCGGTGATGGAGGCCCTGACCGGTCAGGTGTTCCTGGCCACCCTGGTCGCCCGCCTGGTCGCTGCCTTCCGGGCGCCAGCCGAACAAGCGCAGCCGGTCACCGGCCGGCCCCGGCCGCCTCGCCCTGTCCGGCGCCGCCCCGGGATCCCGTACCGCGGGAAACCAGCCGGAAACACCAGCCGGACTTCGCGGCACACCCGCGTACCGCCAGCACGTAATCACGATGATCTCTGAAAGGACGTCGCGTCATGTCAGGATTGGATTGGTTCTTCTCGCTCACCCTGGGCATCTTGTACCTAGCCCTGCTGTTCACGGTGGCCATCGTGACCTTCCGCAAGGGTCACTGGGTCTTCGGCCTGATCGGCATCTTCATCCCGATCTTCTGGCTCATCGGCGCGGTCCTTCCCGCCAAGCGCGGCTCCTCGTACCGGGCGTGATGCTTCTGGGGTCGAGACCGCCGGGGACGGTGTGAGCCTCGCCGAGACCACGTACGCCACCACGACGGCCACGATCACCAGCGGCATGACGGCGAGGCCGTCCGACGCCAGCAGCAGGGTGGCCAGCAAGACAGAGGTCAGTGGGAGCCTGAGCATCACGACGGACATCGCGCCGATGCCCATGGCGACGCCGTCAACGAGGGGGAGCCCCGGCAGGTGGGACAGCGCGATGCCGCCCGCCGCCCCGAGGAACAGGGCCGGGAAGGTCGGGCCGCCGCGGAAGCCACTCAGCGACACCCCGTAGGCGATTCCCTTGCAGGCGATGAGCAACAGCAGTGCTCCGACGGTATAGCTGGCGCTGTTGCTGATGAACGGGCCGAGGGCGGATTGCCCGGAGAACAGCACCTCGGATGAGCCCTTTCCGGTGGCTGCCGCGAACGCGATGGCCAGGCCCGCGATGACCAGGCCAGCTACCGGCGTCACCAGCACCATCCGCCGTTCGACATGAGGGCGCAGGAACAGGCCGAGCCATCGGATTCCGCTGCCCAGCGGGACAGCTATCACCCCGATCGCCAGTGCCCACAGGAACTCCGCGACCGTGGGCGACCCGACGTGCGGAAGGCCGGGAACCGCCAGCGAAAACGTGCCGAGCCCGGTCCAGGCGTCCAGGCCGATGAACATGAGCGAACCGACGCCGGCCGCCAGCAGGCCCGGGATCAGCACCAGCTCCATCATGGACCCGGCCAGACCCGAGGCCTCCATCAGGAGGAACGCCCCGGTCAGGGGCGAGCCAAGCAGTGTGCTGATGGCGGCGAAACTGCCCGCCGCGGCCACCACCGCCTGGGTTCTGGCCGGAGTGTCCCGCTTGACGAGCCGGACTGCGAAGACGCCGAGCCCGCCGCCGAGGGCGATCAGGGGCGCCTCGGGTCCCAGCACAACGCCCAGGCTCAAGGTCGCAAAGGCCGCGAGCACGATGCCAGGCAGCTCGACCGGGGAGGCAGGGCCTGCGCCCACCTTGAACCCGTCGGCCGGTGAATGGCCACCCTGGCCGGGCAGGTACCGGATGGCGAGGCTCACCAGCACCCCGGCCAGCAGCAGCGGCAGAATTGGCCACCACAGCGGTTCGGCGTGGAAGCCCAGGTCCTTGGGCAGGTCGGTGAAGATCCATCCCTGCAGCTTGCTGACCAGCGCGAGAAAGAAGTAGGCCGCCGCCGACACGGGCACGCCGATGATCGCGGCGAGCACCAGCAGCGCCACGTAGCTTTTGGACCGCAGCAGAGCAAGCGGATCAGCGGGCGTCGTCATCGTCCCGGACGTCCTCCGCCGCCTCGGGCCGGATGGGCCGCGCGGGTGGTACGTGGAGCTGCACTCACAATTCCTCCCTGCCCGGTACGCCACTAGCCGGCGCAGCACTCCTTCCTGAGGAGCCGCGAATTAATCGTGCTGCGAAGACGGCCGCAACCACCTCACCTGAGCCGGGTGAGCTACTTCAGGATGTTGACGGCGCGGGCCACCACCAGCAGCGCGACCAGGAGCGAGATCACATCCTCGGCCATGGTCATGAGCTTCGCCCAGGGCCTGATCGCCGAGACGTCCGTCGGGCTGAAGGCCATGGCGGTCGTGAACGACAGGTGCAGGTAGTCAATGAACTTCGGATACCAGTCGGCCCCGACGTACTGGGTGTTGCTCATCTCCGGGAAGACGAAAGCTGGCTGGCGGCCCGTCCCTCGGGCGCGGGCCGCCGCGCCGCCCCGGTCCAGGTCCCAGTACCACAGGCCAAAGGCGATCACGTTGGTCAGCCACACGGCGCCCCCGCTGGCCAGCAGGACGTTGGCATTGTTGGTGAACGCGGCGTGGGCGCTGATGATGGCGACCACCAGGCGTATCACCGCCGTGGCGTTCACCAGGGAGATCACGCCTATGAGCGTCCCCGTCGCGACCCGCAGCCAGGTGGAGTCGCGGTCGATGCGGCCGGGGTCGCCGATGACGAGAACCGCGAGCAGCACGACGAGGATCAGTATGAGCGCCCAGCGGGCGTCTCCGGCCCTGAGCTGAGGCGGCAGGACCGCGCGCAGTGACCCGGCCGCCAGCACGGCCAGCGCCATCGGCCAGCGCGGCTCTGCCCTGGATGATCGTCGCGGGCCGGGGCTGGCTGGCGCTGACGGGCCAGGGATCGTCACCGGTCATCCGACCAGCAGGTAGATGCTCTTGCCCGCCAGCCAGAAGCCCAGCAGCAGGGAAATCACGATGATCACCTGGTCCCGGTGCGTGTCCAGCCAGGTCCGCAGCGCCTTGAGCCGGGCATCGGCCGTGGTCGGCTTGAAGCTCGCGTACAGCTCCAGGTAGAGGAAGCTGGAGGTGGCCAGCACGCAGAAGAGCGTCAGCGTCAGGTAGTCTCCCGCGTTCGAGAGCTTGGCCTGGGTGACCGTCGCGGCGCCGGCCGCCACCAGCGCCCACGGCTGTAGGAAGGCGGCGAGCCCGGCGGCGGTCCATGGCGAAAGCCGGTCCAGTCTCGCCATCCAGGCCGGTGGCTTGCGGGGACGGCCCATCCGCCGCCGTTGACGCACGGCGAGCAGGATCAACGCGATGCCCAGAGCCAGCTTGACCGCCAGCGCTGCGGTTGACGGCGCGGTGTTCGGCTGGGGTGGCTTGCCCCCGGTCACCAGGATGACGGCGGCGATCACCACGACCAGGCACGCCAGCCAGCCGAGGACGAACGCCAGGCCCTTCCTGGTGCCCTTCTCGGCGCTCAGGATCAGGATGAAGGCAGTAAGCGGGAAGGGCTCAAGGGTGATCGCGAGCCCGATGAGCAGAAGGTCAAGTACCACCTGCCCACCCGCTATCGGCGCCGCGGGCGGCTGTGCTTCTCACCGGCCGGGGCAGCCGGGGATCTCACAGGTCGCGCTCGGCGGTGATCCGTCCAGATGCGACGGCATCGACGAGAGATTTGTAGTCGCGCTCGTTCTGATCGGCGTACGCGGCGGCGAATTGCGTGATGGCCTTGTCGAACACGTCCGAACCGCCCAGGTAGCTGGCGATGGCGATCCGGTCTCCGGACCGGGCGTGGGCCCGCGCCAGCGTCCAGCCGCAGAGTTGGCCGTACATCCGCATGCCACGCGGCACCATGGTCTCGATGGCGACGGAGAATTTCCAGTCCCGCAGTTGGCGGACATAGAAGTCGCGGGGCTTCCCGTCCAGTCCCGCCTCGGTCCGCTGCCAGCCGAGGAAGATGTCGCTGGACGCCTGCATCAGCCGCTGGCCCGCGACGACCCGCTGGCCTTGGTTGGTGTACTTGCTGGCCCCGACGAAGCGGCTGAGCACCGACGCCTCGGCCTCTTTCACCTGCAGGAACAGTGGATCGGAGTCGTCTCGCCCGAGCATCAAGACGATCCAGCAGCGGGTTCCGACGCTGCCGACTCCGACGACCTTGCGGGCCATGTCCGCGAACTCGAACTGCTCGAGCAGGAACCGGCGGTCGGTCTCCAGCGTGCGCCGGTACTTGCCGATCAGGTCTTTCAGCTGCGATTCGAATCCAGTCCTGTCCGCTTGCCCGGGGATCAGGTCAGCGATCGGCACGAGCAGCGGCGGGTCGGCGATGATACGCGGTCGGCCGTCCACCATCTGGGTCAGCTTGGCCACTTCCTGCATGCTGTCCCTGGTTCGCGCTTTGGCCAGGCCCTTGTCCACCGCTTTGCGCTGCCGCGCCCTCAGCTGGGAATCAAACTGCGCCCGCATCTGGTCCAGATCCGCGTGCGCGTACCAGACGTCCAGGTTGGTCATCCCGGCGAAGCTCCGCATCGCCTGCCGATAGCCGGCGACCGCGGCCGTGACGATCTCGCGGCGGTCCTTGCCGGGGAACGCGTTCTCGCGTGCCGCCACTTCCAGACTGGCCGCGAGCCGTTTCACATCCCACTCCCACGGGCCGGGCAGCGTCTCGTCGAAGTCGTTGACGTCGAACACCAGGCGGCGCTCGGCCGAGCCGAATACGCCGAAGTTAGACAGGTGCGCGTCGCCGCATGCCTGCACCGCCAGCCCCGACACCGGAGTGGTGGCCAGATCGCTGGCCATCGGCAGGGCCGCCCCGCGATAGAAGGTGAACGGGGAGACCATCATCCGGCCCCACCGGACCGGCACCAGCTCCGGCACCCGCGACTTCGCCTGCTCTTCCAGCAGGCGGATCGGGTCCGGCCGGTCCGGCGGCGGGTCGAACACCGCATGGCTGTCCCGCGGCACCTCCGCCCGCGCCTCCTTACCCCGGGCCGCGCGCTCGGCCGGCGTCAGCCGCCCCAGCGCCGTCTCCAGTTGGTACCGCTGCGCACGCCGTGGTGGAGCCTCAGCCGTCAGCCCGCTCATCATCGGCTCCTCTCGATCCGCTGCCGCTATTTGCCTGCTGCCCGCACCAACCGGGCACCCCTGGCACGCTGCCGTTTCGCTGCCCCAGGCCCCGGGCTGTAGCAACACACGCAGCACGAACCATGGTGCCGTGCGAGGCGACTGTCCGGCTCACCCCGACCGGGTGAGGAATGTCTGGCCGGCGGGCCACGCCCGCTTCTACGCCCGCCCCGGCACTGACGGTCACCGCGTCCCGCGCTGAGCTTAGGCCGGCTTACTGGCGGGACATGGCCATGCGCATCTCGCTGTCGGTATCGGTGATCAGGTCTCCGGAGAGGTCGACGGTGACGGTGTGCAGGGTGCCGGTGAAGGGGAACGGGGCCTGGTAGTCGGTGGTGATCGGGGAGCCTGGGTTGGCGCCGCAGGTGAGCCCGCCGGGGTTGAATGCGATGGGTGTGGTGACCGGGAAATCGTTTTGGGCGATGAGCTGGTCGTCGACGTACAGCTGTGCCCGGCCGGGGGAGCCCTTCCCCTGAGCGATGTCGGGCTGGCCGGTGGGCTCGAACTCAAAGCGCAGCTGATGCCTGCCGGACGGGAGCGGGTCCGGCGCGGACACCTGGTAGGTCACGCGGCCGACGTAGTTGTGGGCGTAGCACAGCTTGCTGTCTTTGACGTAGAACGACCACCCGCCAACGGCGGAGCCCTGGCATAGCAGCACGCCCTGGGCTCCGCCATCGGGGATTTCCGCATCGGCGGTGAGGGCATGCGGCCGGTTGAGCACCCGCGGGCCGACCCAGAACGGCAGCGTCTGGGTGCCAGGCCGGTAGGTATAGCGGGTCCGCGGCTCGGCCACCTGCGGGCGCTCGGTCATCAGCCGCTCGGCGCCGCTGCCGTCGATCGGGAGCACGTTGTACTTGCCTGCCTCCACGTACCACATGGCGATCATCTCGATGAGCTTGTCGCGGTGCTGCTCGGCGAGGTTGTGGTTCTCGGCCGGGTCCTGGGCGACGTGGTACAGCTCCCAATGGTGGGCGTCCAGGTCGGTCAGCGCCTCGGCGCTGATCGGTGCGCCGAATGGCTTGCCTGCCTCGGTGAACGAGGGCCCGGGCCACGGGCACACGGCCCGCCACCCGTCGTGGTCGATGGCACGGTGGCCGAGCATCTCGAAGTACTGGGTGCGGTGCCGGGTCGGCGCGGTGGGGTCGTCGAAGGTGTGGGCGAAGCTGACGCCCTGGATCGGCGACTGAGTCACCCCCCTGACCGCGGCGGGCGCGTCTAGGCTGAGCGCGTTCAGGACGGTGGGGACCATGTCGATGATGTGCGCGTACTGGGTGCGCACCTGACCGCGGGCCTTGATGCCCTGCGGCCAGTGGACCAGGAACGGGTCGCTGGTCCCGCCGCGGTAGGTCTCCCGCTTCCAGCGCCGGAACGGTGTGTTGCCCGCCCAGGTCCAGCCCCACGGGTAGTGGTTGAAAGCAGCAGGCCCGCCTAGCTCATCGATCTTGGCCAGGCTTTCCTCCAGGCTCTCCGGCGCGTTGTTGAAGAACTGCAGCTCGTTCGTGGTGCCGGCGGGACCGCCCTCGGGGCTGGCCCCGTTGTCGGACACCACCATGATCAGCGTGTTGTCGAACTCACCGGTCTCCTTCAGGAAATCGAGCAGGCGGCCGATGTGATGATCGGTGTGCGACAAGAACCCGGCATACACCTCCATCATCCGGGCCGCCAACCGCCGCGCCTGCGGTGGCAGCGAGTCCCAGTCCGGGACGTCCGGGTCATGCCGGGACAGTTCCGCATCGGCAGGCATCACCCCGAGTTCCTTCTGCCTGGCGAAGACGCGTTCCCGGTAGGCGTCCCACCCATCGTCGAACTGCCCCGCGTACCGGTCGGCCCACTCCTTGGCCACATGATGCGGGGCGTGCGTGGCGCCGGTGCAGAAGTGCAGGTAGAACGGCTTCTGCGGGGCGACCTGCTTGGCGTCGGCGATGAACTCGATCGCCTTGTCGACCAGGTCCTCGGTCAGGTGATACCCCTGCTCCGGGGTGCGTGGCGGCTCGACCTGGTGGTTGTCATAGACCAGTTCCGGGGTCCACTGGCTGGTGTCACCGCCGAGGAACCCGTAAAAGCGCTCGAACCCCCGCCCCAGCGGCCACCGGTCGAACGGCCCGGCACCGGACTCGAACTCCGACGGCAGCAGATGGTACTTGCCGACCATGTAGGTGCTGTAGCCGTTGGGCAGCAGCATCTCCGACAAGAACCCGTTCTCGAACGGGATGCTGCCGTTATAACCCGGGTAACCGGTGGCGAGCTCGTTGATCGCCGCCGTCGCGTTCGCGTGGTGATTCCGTCCGGTGATGATGCACGACCGCGACGGCGAGCACAGCGCCGTGGTGTGCATGTTGGTATACAGCAAGCCACCCGCGGCCAGCTCATCGAAATTCGGCGTCGCGATAGGACTGCCGTAACAGCCGAACTGCCCGAACCCGGTGTCATCCAGCACGATAAACAGCACGTTCGGCGCGCCGGCGGCGGCGCGCAGGGGTCGCGGCCACGCCGGGCTCGACTCGTCCGTGGTCCGGCCGACCACCCCGGGGAACGCCGTGCCCGCCTCGTACTCCTTCAGCGCCATCTGCCCGTCCTTATGAGATCGTCTGTTCCAGGCCTGTCCGCAGTCAGTGAACGCCACGGCGCGCGGGCTGCCACCACCCACCGCGGGTGGCAGCCACCGCGCACGTGGTTGGTCGCCACGCCCGGGCGCACAACTAGGCGAGTGATCCGTTCCGGGTGATGCGCGCGGGGCGACCGGGCCCGAAGCTGCGAGGGTGGTTACCGGACCGCGCATCGACTGAGCCGGGAGGCCGAGGCAATGAAGTTGGAGTCTGTAGACGCGGCCTGGGTGATCGACATTTTCCTCCTGCTCCTGATCGGCATCGGACCCAAGATCGCTCTGGTGCCGTTTCTCGAGGTGACCGCCGACATGCCGGCGGCCACCAAAGCCCGCATCGTGCGGAAGATGCTCATGACCGCGACCGCCGTGGCCATCCTTCTGCTGGTCCTGGGTGGGCTCTTGACCAGGCTGCTCCATTTCTCCCCGGGTGCGCTGGGCGTGTCCAGCGGGATCATCCTGCTGATCATCGCCGTCTCGATGGTTCTCAGCCCGCACGAGCCGAACCCGGCCAGCGGTACACGGACGAGCAAGGACCCGATGCAGCAGGCGGTCTTTCCGCTGGCGATCCCGTACCTCCTCAATCCGGCGGGGATCGTCGCTCTGGTCACGGTCTCAGCGGAGGCTGGATCGTTGGGTGTATACGGTGTCGTCGTCGGAGCACTCGCGGTCGTTATCGCCATCGACGTCGCCGTGTTCCGGTGGGCCAACCGGGTCAGCGAGCAACTCGACGAGAGCCGCATGCTGGTGACCGAGAAGGTCTTCGGCTTCCTGCTCGCGGCCCTGGCCGTTCAACTCGCCCTCGACGGGCTGTTCGACCTCGGGGTGATCCATCTGACCTCCCATTAACGCCGGGCCAGGGCCCACGCTGACGCAATGACCACCCGCACCGGGTGATGCGTCTCGGGCGGCCGCACTGGGAGCGTCGGCCGGAGAGAACCAGCGATCGGGTGAAAGAGGCAAAGAGATGGCAATCGGGCCCGTGCAGCTCATCGTCTTGGGGTTCAACCACCCCAACTTCCACGGTGAGATCATCGCCGAACTGGAGCGCCTGAGGGAAAGCGACACGGTGCGCGTGATCGACTCGCTGGCCGTCTACAAAGACGCGGACGGGGAGCTGGAGGTGGAGCACCTCAGCAACCTCACTGAAGATGAGGCGATCGAGATGGGCACCAAGATCGGCGCCTTGATCGGCCTCGGCATCGAGGGCGAGGAGGGCATGGAGGCGGGCGCGATCGCCGGAGCCGAGGCGGTAGAGGACGAAGGCGGCGTACACGTGTTCACCGAGGAGGAGGGCTGGGACATTCTCGAGGACATCCCGAACGACTCCGCGGCGGCGCTCATCTTGCTGGAGCACCACTGGGCCGTGCCGCTGCGCGATGCGATCGCCCGCGCCGGGGGTTTCCGCCTCAGTGACGGCTTCATCAGCCCGCTCGACCTGGTGGAGATCGGGCTGGTCTCGGCGGAAGAGGCGAAGGAACTGCACGAGCTGGAAACGGCGGGCGCAGCAGGCAAAGCGTAGCCTTAATCCAGCACGAGAACCCGGAGGCAGCAATGATCGGTGGACGTAGAGTAGCCCGGCGCACGAGCCGGCGTACCGCCCGGCGCGTTTCCCGCCGCAGGTAAAGGCCCAGGACGGACTCGGCCAGGCCCCGGCTGGTAAGCGATACCGCCAGCCGGGCCTCGGGCTGCTGCTTGGTGTGCTCATGAGCGGCCAGCTGCCGCTCATTGTCCTGGCCGTCGCTGTGGGGCTTGCGCTGCGGGGGCGCGTAAATGCCGGATCACAGGTGACACGATGAGCGCTTCCGACCTGGCGATCGTGGCCGCGCTGGTGTTCGCGTGGGGGACCTTGTCGGCCCGACTGGAGCGGTTCGACGTGACCGCGCCGATCACCTTCGTTCTGGCCGGTGTGCTGCTGACCCACGGGCCGCTGGTGCACCTGGGAGTCGTACCTTCCAGAGAGCTGGTCAAAGCGCTGGCGGAGATCACCCTGGTTCTGGTGCTGTTCTCGGACGCGTCACGGGTTGGCCTGCGGGACCTGCGAACGGACATAGGACTGTGCCTGCGGCTGCTCGGGGTCGCGCTGCCCCTGACGATCGGCCTGGGAACCCTGCTCGCGCTCGCCCTGTTCAACGGCATGAGCATCTGGCTCGCGCTGCTGGTGGGTGCGGCGCTCGCGCCGACCGACGCTGCCCTCGGCGCGGGCATGATGGTCAACGCCGCCGTCCCGGCCCGGATCCGGCGGCTGATCAACGTCGAGAGCGGGCTCAACGACGGGATTGCCACGCCGTTCGTGCTGGTCGCGATCGCAGGGGCCGGGACCGCCGGGCTGGCGGCCGGCCTGGGCCCCGGCGGAGCGGTCGCCGAGCTGGCGCTGGGTGTGCTCATCGGCGCGGTCGTGGGCGGCGCGGGCGGCTTCCTGGTGAAAGCGGCGCGCCGCCGCGGGTGGGCCGCCGGGGATTTCGCGGGCTCGGCGGTGCTGGCGCTGGCGGTATGCACCTACGCCAGCGCGCTGGCGCTGCACGGCAATGGTTTCATCGCCGCTTTCGTGGGTGGCCTGGCCTTCCGCGCCATCGGCGGGCGGCCCGGCGAGCGGCTGGTGCCATTTGTCGAGGAGACGGGCGCTCTGGTGTCGCTGCTGGTCTGGCTGGCGTTCGGTGCGATCGCGGTGGTGCCGGCGCTGGAGAGCCTGACGTGGCAGATCGTGGTGTACTCCGTGCTCAGCCTGATG
>Ga0209526_10002047_pt1 | contig 13543 bp, 16 predicted proteins | sample JacPinW_OM2H0_M1_FD_188566 | JGI IMG/M metagenome (GOLD analysis project Ga0209526, IMG submission 188566) | Forest soil microbial communities from Algoma, Ontario, Canada - Jack Pine, Ontario site 1_JW_OM2H0_M1 (SPAdes) (version 2) | ecosystem: Environmental > Terrestrial > Soil > Boreal... | reverse complement strand
CCAATTAAGAGTCGCCAATTCTAAGAATAGCCACCACGCCAACAGCAGGGGTCGGTGCCGGTCCAACCGCCGCGCACCGACTCTCGCTTTGGTGGAATGAGAATGGATCGGGATCAGTTTCGGAGGGACATTGCGGTCGTAGTCTCACATTTGGACTATTTTCATAACCGTTCTCTGGGTCCAGAATCTCCAACACTGGCCTAGGGGGACGCAGAAACCCGACCGCGTGATGCGTGGCCACGGATTTTCGCATATCAACGGGCTACTGATCGTCAGCGAGCCCGCGCGTTTATTTGAAACTCGGAAGGCTCCAATTGACTCTGGACTTGGCGGAGTGCCGTTTGAAAGTCGATCATACCCAAATCCCGGCCGCTTAACATATAGTTTTCCAACTCCTGTTCGTTGCCAGACAGAATTACAGATTCGACCTTCGGCGCGTGGACACAGATTTCTCGCACCACAACGCGTCCTCCCTGTCTTTTCCTTAGGAGCCGTTGGTTTGCAATCAGGCGCATGACCGTTCCGAAAATGTAGCGGACCTCCTCCGAGCTTTTTTCGGCAGCCAACAAAACAAAACGGGTGACAGTCTCCACGACGCTTCTGGCATGCACCGACCCAATTACCAGATGCCCAGTTTCAGCGGCCTGAAGCGCAACCATCGCAGTCTCCGCATTGCGGATTTCGCCGACAACGATCACATCAGGGTTCTGTCGCAGAGCCTCCCGCAGCCCGGTGGAATAGGATTCCACATCGACTCCGACTTCGCGCTGAATGATCTCTGACTGCTTTCCTGAGAAAAGGAATTCAATCGGGTCCTCGATGGTTACAATCTTGTGCTGACGGGTTTGGTTAATTGCTTCGACCAGACACGCAATAGTCGTAGTCTTTCCGGATCCTGTAGGACCAGAAATCAAGATGAGGCCTTCGTTGAGCGAGGTGACGAGTTTTATGATTTGGCTAGTAAAGCCTACTTCACTTGGCACTGGGGGCGCATCAGGAAGTGGGCGCAGGGACGCAAAAAGCTCTCCCTGGGCGAGAGCAATGTTCACTCGAAACCGCCTGGAATAGAGCGCTGTCGTAAAATCGATCGACCTTTGCCGTACAGCAAGCTGTTCGCGTAGATCAGGCCTGTCTTTGGCCAATTCGGCTATCATCATCTGGACTTCGTCATTCGATAGAGCGCCAGGCTCGGTCAGGGACACAATTTGTCCTGCCAGTCGAGCCGAAACATTATTGCAGAACAGCGAAACATCACTGACTTCGTTTTTCTGCACGAAGTCGACGACGGTTTTCCAACGCTGCTGTACAGCCCTCCCTAGCATTTCACTTTCCGCTGTTGAATTTCCCGGCGTTCTCCGGATGCACCGGGCAGCTCACCGAGTTTTTAAGATCCAGTAGATTTGCATAGTCACTTCGATTGTGGTCCGGACAACGAGGTATGCCGAATCGAAAATAGGGCGCAAAATCGGTAGCGCTCGGTATTGCGCTTCCACCTGGATGATCACGCGCATATTCATCTTTGGCCGCTTCGATTGTCACCATGTTGGTCAGACAAATCCGACTATTCTGCTGCTTAAGTACGCTCAAAATCGAGATTCCAACAAAGCCCGCGGCGATCGCAATGATTGCCAATACGACCAAGATCTCAACCAGGGAAAAACCGGCTCTCACCGATAGTCGGGCTCGGCAGCGGCGTTTGGCTTTAATGGTAGGCCTCATAGTTCTCCAGATCGTCCTTAACCAAAAACTCGCGCAAGACGTTTTGCGTTACTTGATTGAGCGCGTTGAATACTTGCTTTCCGCTAATGCAATCCCCAGCAAATCGCTTGGATTTCCCAAGCCTGTGCCGGAAAAGCAGATCGATCGCTTCAATCGGGGCAATGCTATCTTCTGGTAGGTCGCGTTTGTTATAAAAGAAAATGGGACTCAACTTATCTAAGCTTGATTCCATCCCCTTGAGGTTCTGCTCAAGATTCCTAAGGCTCTCAAGATTCGCTTCCATGCGATCCCATTGGGAGTCGACTACGAAAACGATCCCATCCGCACCACGGAGGACAAGCTGGCGGGTCGCATTGTACATCACTTGGCCTGGGACCGTCCAAAGCTTGAAGCGTACTTTGAAGCCTTTGACATTCCCACCGTCTACCGGCAAGAAATCGAAGAAGAGTGTTCGATCATTTTGCGTTGGTAACAAAACGAGATTCCCTCGGTCTTGGGCATCGACCCGCTCATGAATGTATCCCAAGGAAGACGTCTTTCCGCCAAGAGCGCAACCGTAGTAGACGATCTTGAATTCGACCTCTCCACTGACGAAGTTAATGAACGACATCGGGTCAAAACTATCTGAATCCTAACGCTTCCGTCGAATGTTTTTTGAAGAACGAGCAACTGTTCTTTGCGCTTTACCATCATTGGCGTCAGAAGTTTGATTCAGCTCGTAATAGGTTTTCCGCTGGCACAGAATGGCGGCCGAGGTTTTGCGGCAACGCCAAGCCAGCAACTTCCGAGAAGTTTTGCGGTCAACAACCTCGGCGACGCAATCGGATACTGCGTCCATGGGAACCGCCTCCGAGAATATCAACGCTGAATCCACTCGATTATTTCCCTTGTTCTCCGCCGCGCGCTGTCCGAAAACCGACGCGCTCGTCTTTAGTTTCTGGAGAGAGGTGGAGAATTCTACGAGTCAATTCGCCGCTATCCGATCTGAAGTTTCCTCCACGAACGACGGGATTGCCCTGGCCGTCGTCACTGGCAGTCCATTCCGAGACGTTGCCAGCCATATCGTAGACTCCATATGGGCTACGATCCACTTTCCAGACACCTACTTCGGTCCAACCTGGACCCGACCGCAACACTCCCAGCAAGTTAGCCGCATTCGCGATCATGTTAGTTCCCCAAGGATATCGGCGTCCATCAGTTCCGCGTCCGGCCTTCTCCCATTCTAGTTCTGTTGGCAGGCGACGACCTTTCCATCTGGCAAACGCATAAGCATCGAACCAATCCAAGTAGACTGCCGGAAAGTTGGGATTCAACCGAACTCCATGAAAATTCTCGCCAGAAAAAGCCGCGTGTGAGTAACTCTCCCACTCGAGGTTCGAATGTCCTTTGTTTGGTCTTTGATTCGAGTGATCGAAGCGAGTGTCCGAGCCAACTGCCTTCAGAAAATCGGTATAATCCCAGATTGTCACCTCTGTGCTGTCGATTACGAACGGTCTCAGACTAATCCGCTCTCCGTCCTGATAGATAAACTCACCCTCTGGAATTCCGATTTGCTCCGTCACTCGGCGTTGCCAGTGTGAGTGCCGCTCCACCAATTCGCTCACCCGTTTTTGCAATTTGCTGCTATATGCTTTCAATCGCTGATGTTCGACGGCAATGAGGTAAGCCGCGGCGGAAGCGGCCGCCAATAGCAATACCACCAAGAAAACTTGCTTCGCAAGTCGAGTTCTTTCGATTCGTTTTCGCTCCTGCTCGATTTGTGTCAACAGACCGTCAGCCGAAGATCGATCGTTTGGCAACGGCCGCCTGAGAGGTTCGTTGAGACCTGCCGACTTGAGCTCATCTCGCTTCCGAACCGCATCCATGAGGACCTGCTCCCATCCTCCTTGAATCGTAGGATTGGGTTGAATGCCATTACCGGCGGACCCGAATTGAAATTCACCTTTTTCCCAACTCAGGATTTCCAGCAAAGCCTCCTCTCCCACTTGGCCGTTGGTCGCCGCGTGGATTATCTTTCCTCGAGAGAGAATCACTTCAGCACGTCGTCTGCCGCTACGGATAATAAGTCGTCCATCGCGCTGGGCGAGACAACCCATCTGAATAACGTCTAGTAATGCGAAATTATCCAGTTGGCCGGTGAAGCCGTGTTCTTTTCGCGGCATAAAGCCTATCAAATGAGATTGCGAATTGACCCTGCTTTGAACTTCCAGTCACGTAACTTTCAGGTTCGCACTGCAGCGAACAACGTCGAACTAAAGGAGCCGACCCTCATTTGCCTCGACAGACGAATCGCCCGGATGGAGTTTGCCCGTCTTTGAGAGGAGAATTGAAATCCAACGAGTCGATTTGAAGTTTGACATCACGATCACGAAAATCACCGTCAAAGGAACACATAAAAATGCTCCCAAGATGCCCCATACCGTTCCCCACAGAATGAGCGCTACGATGACCGTCAAAGGGCTTAAGTTAAGTGTCTCCCCCATGACATTCGGTTCGACAATATTACCCATGAGCTGCGCGATCGCGGTAATTCCAATTCCGACCACCAGACAGGGCCCTAGGCTATCAAATTGAACTGCAGCCAGTAAGGTTGGACAAATCGTGGCCGCGATGACGCCAATGGTTGGGATGAAATGTAAGATGAAGACCAAAAGGGCCCAAAATTCGGCGAAATCGAGGCCGACCAGACGCATTAAAATGTAGGCCAAAATCGCGCTGACAAGACTTACCGCCGTTTTGACGCCCAAATAGGTATGAATATCCCGATCAATGCGTTTCATAGTATGCAACACTCTCCTTCTTTGGTGTTGGTCCGGAAAGATTGCAGCCAGTTTTGCCGGCAGGAACCTCGATTCGAGCAAAATGAAGAGGCCGTATATTACCACCAATGTTACTCCCTCGAGTAAATCGGCGACATCTTTTGCAACGGTGCTAAAGATCGCTCGCAAATCAAGGGTTCGCAAAATTGCGGCGAGTTCGGGCGGTTCCTCTACCCCGAACGTCGCGAAAAGTTGGGTTTGAAGCTGCTGGAGATGCGCTTGGTAGCGAGGCGCGACCGCAGCAATGTGGACGGCATTGTTTGCAATGATGGCTACTAAGACAAAGCCGAGTCCAAAAATGATCGCAAAGGAGAGAATCGCTGAGACGATCTTGGGGATCTGATGACCGGCCAATCGGATTCGACCTACCAGCCGGCTAAGGATATCAACCAGGTAAACCGCGAGAAACGCTATAACCAAAGGAACAAAAAAATTCCTACCTAGGCTTAGGATGTAGAAGACCGCGATGATGATGCCGAACGTCAGAGCGGCAGAAAGAAGCCTCCGAAAGCTATCAGAGCGTGTGGCGTGAGGATAATCGCTCATTAAAAAAGGTAATAAAAAGTAACTGGTTTCGTGGGAAACATTCAATTCTGATCGTACCGGCGACTTAACTGCATTATGGTGGCATGAAGTCGGCCGGACTCGAAGGCTTAAACCGACGGTGTTCGGACATTCTTCTGCGGCCGAGAGTCAGCCATACCCTGAATACAGGCGAATCCTCAATCCCCCTCCACTGCGATATCCGAGTACGATATAAATTCGAGCAATGAGCCATCGGGATCGCGAAAGTAGACCGATCTGCCGGCCCCTTGAGCTCCGGCTCTCAATACCGGACCGAGTTCCACGGCGACTCCTTTACATTTGAGATGTTCGAGAGCCGTCGCAATTGGACCTTCCCAGACGAAGCAGAGGTCGCTGTTGCCAGGTTGAACCGGCAATTTTGCAAGGGGGCCAGCTGAAACACCGGGTCCGTGCAGATTCAGCTGAACTGCGCCAAATCGATACGCGGTTCGGCCGTTTACCGAGATAAGCTCGGCACCCAGTACTTCGGAATAAAAGCGATTGGATCTTTCCCAATCCGAAACATGGACAACGCAATGATCAAAACGGATCGGATAAGCAGTTCTAGGAGCCATATTAGGAATACAGGGATCATCTGACCACTTAACTTGCTCTTCGACAAATCGCTTCTGTGAGGTCGGTAGTCTCTCTCCACTTTCACGCGGAATCTCTACCGGAGGATCAGACCTCCGGCCGTCGGATCATAGAAAAATACTCCATGTTTGGGAGCCTGATTACTCAGGGCCCAAATCAGGCTGGCCGAATTCAATTGTCGATCCACCTCCTGACGTAGCATTCGTGCCCCCTGAGCTTTGTTGTAGCCCACTCGCAGCAAAAACGCCATTACTGGCCCAGAATCGATCGTCAGTGTCCGCCTAAAGAAGTGCGAGAGCACCGCTAGCTTTTTCTTGATGAGAGCGGCCAGGATTATTTTTTGTGTTTCAAGGTCCAGCGGTCTGAAAACGATCCGTTCAGTGATACGAGCAAAAAGCTCTGGCCGCAGGGCCTGGCTAGCCACATCCAGCGCCACTCTTTCTATTGTTGAATATGGCGCGTACTCCATCTTTGCGAGATCACCACTGCCAAGATTGCTGGTCATGACGAGATAGAATTGTCTGACTGGGAGGCGGTCACCAGCTAGAGTCGTCAAGCTTCCCTCCTCCAAAAGCGACAGAAACACGTCGACTAGTCTCGGGTGCGCTTTTTCAATTTCATCAAAAAGCAATGTCGTCCCATCTGGATGACGGCGGATCGCAGCTTCGGTATGGTCCAAAAACTCGTGGAAACGGCTATCTGCCGAGTATTCGTTCATGAACACCGTTTCCAGTGCAGTACGAGATCGAAATATGTACTCGGAGAAACACTTGGCTGTTTCCGTTTTTCCAACACCGGTTGGGCCTAGGAACAAGAAACTCGCCTTAGGTTGGGATCTTCGCTCGTTTAGCCCGAGCTCGGCGGCTTGAACCGCTCGAGCTACGCGACAGACAGCTCCTTTTTGGCCAATAATCTTGCTTTCTAAAGCCGGCGTCAGGCCACTGAGATGGGAGTACCACTCCGAGCCAAGCCCGAATCCGGTACCTAGAATCTCCTCTGTCTGGACCATCTCCTTTCAGTCTTCGGTTCTGTCGTGTGTTGAAAACTTCATTGGCCCTAATCTCGAACCATTCCGCGCGCCTGATGGATCGGACCTGCCCGGCTTAGGATCATTTGCGAACAGGAACGAAGGAGTTCTTGTCTTCATTCCCCTTTTCGAATAACGACTCCTCCCGCGGGAACTTTATTTTCATTCGCGCCGGAACTATCGGCGGTCTCTTCGCTACCTCCCTCGATTCTTTGCAGCCGGCCATTCAGTGTCGACACGAGATTTGTCAGCTTGCGCTGCGCATCCAATGTCTGCTCCGCCAAAGAGTGGACTGTAGTCGCTAACTTCTCTTGGTTCTGTTGAATCGCATGGATATCTCGATTCGCGTCTTGCAACCCCTGTTTGGTTTGGACGAGATCGCGCGCTGTTTCACCCGGAAGCGGCTCAGGAGCATATTGCGCATTTCGAAGTCCGAGGATCGGTCCCACCAGAATCACGTTCTGCTTCCCATCGCTTTGAGTCACCCAGTGCGGTTGCTCCTCGACTCGATATATCGCGTGCCTTTCATGAAGAACTCTCGGGTCCAACGGATCCACATAACGGTTCATTCCATAGACCTTCACCGACTCGCTCTCCCGCACATTTCGGACGTTACCAATTGGCGGGCTTGGCAAAGAGGTGTTTTCCCTCGCCTGAGCGGCCGGTTTGAGCGTTCGAACTGGATGGATAACTGCCTGCGGTTTCGGCGGCGCACAACCGAACAGTAGTACGGATTCCAACAAAGCAGCGAATCGTACATAATTCATATATATTATTAATCTCTGTTTTGATTTATCGAATTCAAGGCAGGTAAAAGAGGATTCAATAAATTGGCCGTATCCGCCGGAAGGGCTCTTCGGACCTGATCGCGCGCCCTTTTTTCGAGATCCGCTTGCGCGCGAATATAGCGGTCGTCGTCGGCTCCAATCTTTGCACGACTCAGATCGATAGCTTCGCTGCAATAGACATAAAACTGCTTCCCGGCCGGGACTCTGACAAAAAAGCCGTCTCGTTCGATCGATTTCAAAACTTGGTCTGCGTATCGGTCGAGCACACCTTGCGTACCGCCGGCAATCGGATTGATGACTCCTCCCTGAAGTGCACTCAAACCGAGCGAACTATTGTTCGTGTAAACCCGGTTACCCAAAATTCCGGAACTCCCGCTCGATACGGCGCCTGACATGCCACTGATCAGAGAGGCTGCATAAAGCTTGATCACATCATTGTTGGCAGTGCGAATCACATCTCCCCGCAGCCCGGCGCTCCCGTCAGTAATTCCGTACGTGTCGTACTCGGGGTCACGCTCCATATCCAAAACCAATCCTTTGATAACCAATTCACAACCTCTCCGATCCGGTTGGTTCAGAACAAAGGTGAATTCTCCTTCGCTAGCGATTCGCTCGCGAACGCGATCAACGCTGGCGATGCCGTGCACTTCCGAGTTTGCCCTTATGATGACCTTGCCGTTCCAGCAGAGGTCCTCTGTCACCAAGCCAATAATCGGTGTCGTTAGATCGCTTGAGTCGACGGTGTTCACGAGCTGACACTTAACGAGACGGAACGCCGGAGCGTAGTCACCCTTCGGTCCTCGGGGCAATGGCCTTTCACCTTGGGGTTCCGCCGCGAAAATACTGATCGAGGTTGTGACAGGAACGTTCGGAATCGCTCCGGGATCAGGAACTCGCGTAAGAGAGACCTGCCTAGCGGTAACCTTTGACTTGGACGGATTAACTGCGACCGGATTGAAATTGCGGATCGAAGAAGTCATCGGTTCGGTCACCTTCCCCGCATCTCGTACCACCTCACTCTGTCGTTCAGCTATCTTCTGCGGTCCGCCTTTTTGCATCAGCGCATAAAGGAATGTTCCGGCCACCGACAAAATCCCAACTGCGCCAATCATCAAAGTTCGTCTATTCATTGTGCGCCACTATCTCCTTTTGCGTCACCGAAGCGTCCGCGCCCAACTTGGTCGGATCCTTTGAGTCGGTTCGAGATCGCTTTACGTTCTTCTTAGCCGAACGAGGCTTAGCCGTAGACGCTGCTTGATCATTTTGTGGCAGTTCCGGCTCCTTACCGTCGGCGCGGGTGATCGGCAGGTTATTAGGTGGCTCTTGCCATTCCGCCGAAACTTTTCGCTGAGGGTCCATTTCTTCTTGGATCTGGCGCAACACGATCTCGAATTTGTTTGTGACTGCGAGATCGTTACGGCCGCCATTGCTACCGCCGGTAACAGCGAAAAATGCAGTCTGGCTTTTGCCGGCAGGAACCAAACCTCCGGCATCAGAAACGGATTGTTGATAAACTTCCTCGCCAACCCGGACAGCAAAACTCTCCGGATCGTAAATAAAATCCTTATCTGACTTGTTCGCCAAAAGCACTTCAAAGCCCACGCTGTCCAAAGCGTCGTCCCGAATCACGCGTTTCAGTGAAATGTCCAACTTCTCGAAACCGGAATGAAAGTTTGGCTCGGCGACATCCATGCTCTGGTAGATTTCGGGCGCACTCACCTTCAGAGTGGGGAATCCTTTTATCTTATCGAGGAAGCCAAGCAAACGGGCAGGAGAGACTTCTGGATGCTTGGAAGTCGGTGGCTGCTCTGCGACTCTTTTACTCGTCCCACCTTCGAAAATTACTACAAAACTTGGATCAGGAGCCTCCTTGCAAAGTAGTGCATAGACTTTCCCGTCAAGGACCACACTGAGATTCCCTTCAGCACCTGGTTTAATTGCCTTTAAGGATATAAAATTGGTTCCCTTATTGAAGGATATCTGAAAGAGATCCTGGCCATCCGGCGCGGGATTCAAACTAAACCCATATCCATCCAGAGCCTCGATTTTCATCGGAAATTCAATTGTTGTGATTCCGTGAATGCCGAGCTTAATCACGGACGGCTGCTCCTGATTGAGCGGAACCCGTACAACCTTCGCTCCCAGGTTTTCCTGACCAATTGCGAAGACAGGAGTGACGCAAACCAGAATAGTTAGTAGGCATCTCATTTATTTTGATCCTGGGTAAGAGTGGTTAACTGTTCGGGTTGACCGAATGCATAATCCATAACGGCATACGGGTAGCGCTGATTGCGGCCTAGGTAGGGATTTCGCACGAGTTTCAAGCTAAGAGTAATCGGCTGTGGTTGATTAACCTGCTCGTCTCCCACTTGGGCCTGGGTCAAGATCTGACCTACTACTCGGCTGACGATAACTCCATCATCGAGTCGTTGAAGGTCAATCCGCGCGATCTCCAGTTTTTGGTGGATGTTCTTCTTAGCAAATTCTTCGGCCAAGGTCTTGAATTCCCTTTTCGCCTTCTGGGCAGCAATAGGTAAAAAGACGCGATCCATGGTATCGGCCGCGTCAAATCCCTGAGGGCCTCGATCCAGGAAGGATTTTGCCGCCCAATAGGAAATAGTCTCGAGAATCTCTCGGCTCTGTTCGACCGGAACTAGAGGCGTAATAATCAGCGATTGGGTTCCGTCCATTAGAGCCACCTTTTCGGGATGAGCCATTGCGGTGATGATGTAAGCAGGGACGACGCAATGAGCGCACAGCGAGGCAATCAGCGCAATCCAGAGCAGTCGCGCGGTCCTTCGAGCCGACGCTAAACTGTTTGCTGCCCGATTCTCTCGCTGTGTATTTTCACGCAGAGGATTTCGTTCAACCTCTGTTTCTTCCAACTCTTCTGAAGCAATCCAGCCTGGATGGTTCGGCTCGTTATCTAGCCCCTCCAAAGGCTGCTCGACGACGGTCGGCTTCCTTGACTCGATTTCCGACTCAAGGGATTCCACAGTTTCTCCTTTTATTCCCCGACTCATTGCGATCCCGGATTAGTTTAAGTAGTTTCTCGCCCGTTGAGATGAACGGTTCAGCTCTGATTTTCTGAAAGAACCGATGCGAAAGTTTCCCTCGGGCCCAAGCCGATACCCGCTAGCATTGGCTATCATCGAACCCATCGTGCTCGCCAGACTTCCACCTGTCTCCGAGGCGCCGGCAGTGATATCATTCGCCCTCGCTCCCAATTCGATTCCAGCGCCGGCGAAGCGGCGCATCCAGTCGCCAACCCCTCTTCCCGGACGCACACTCACGCCACCACTGGCGCTGGATCCCATAAGATCTGGCACGCTCGCCCAGTTGGTAGATGATTCCTGGCCGCCGCTCCCTCTGGCCTCACTATTCCCTCTCGGATAAAGAGCGGATTCGCCAAAACCGCGGAATTGTCTCGCTCCGAAACGGAGCGCTCCAGCATAGGACGCTCCGGTAGTCCCTCCGACAGCAGCAATCATTGCCCCAGCAAATGTCTGCAGTTCCGCTCCCCCGCGTGCGACAACTTTTTGAGCATAGAAAGGCCCGATCACGTGGCCAATAATCACCCAGAGCAAGATCGGTACCGACCAGACGATTGCCCCAAGTATTTCGACCGGATTCTCCGAATGTGGCGCGGATAGAGCCTGCAGAAGCGCAAGCGTCACTAGATTTGCAAACACCCAACCCACTGGCCAAGCGTGCACGCCGATGTAGTTTTTGAAGAATGCCTCGCCTTGGCTTTGCAAGCCCCGAACAGAAAACTCCGCCAACGCAATGGGAACATAAAGATCGAGAAAGACTACGATCGCCTGTTGCAAAAAACTCACCATGACCATGATCCACTCACAGATAAAGAGCGTTCCCAGGTAAATATGCCAGAGGACGGCCGACAAGAGATGGCTCACATTGGCATTGAACAGTTTCTGCGCTGCTTGAATTGGATTGAAGAGGTCCGAGCCGCCAAGCTGGCTCTGGCCATCACTCTTCTGAGTGACTTTCTCGGCGATAATACTGCGGATTTCATCAACATTCTCGCCTACAGCGACTTGCCGCGATCCCTGTCCCACCGCTGCTAGATTAACATCCACTCTGTATTGAGTCAGTCCATCGGCGGCATAACTTAACCATTGTTTTACTTGGAACCAGTGGCCGATAAGGCAGACGATGATAATCGCTCGCAATAAATTGAGCATAAACTTCCGCGAGTCCGCTTCCAGAAATCCACGCATTGTACCGAAAACCAATAAAACAAAACCGACAACTATAGAAATCGGTTGCAGCTGCCGCTCTATATTCTGCATAGATGCAAGAATCTCTTGCAGGTGCAGATTGATAGCGGTTCCATCGGTGGTAGCCAAAAAAAACATACGTCAATTACCTTAGTGATTGAATCATCCGGCCAGCGTTTTTTTGCATTTGCCGATCCTCTTCTTCTACTTCTTGTAAACGTTGCTGCAAAATCGCCTGCTCCGTCCGCGCCTGATCATTCTGGTTAGCGGCGTGCTGTATGAGTACCTTTTGCGCAGCTATGTTGGTGCGGCTGATCGTATCCTGAATGGTAGACTCAATGGAATGTAGTTTGCTGGTTAGCTTTTGGACTTCAATTAGCGAACCCGCCGAATTCAATTGCTGCAATGTACGTTGCTTCTCTTGCTGTAAGATCGTAAGCGAACGATTGGTCTGCTCGACTTCGGCATTAAACACCCTATACATATCCTGCACGGCACCGAATCTCTTGAAGCTATTTGCGTCATACTGGACCGCCCTTCCGAAACGGTCTGACATCTTGCTGATATCCTGATATAAATTGTTGCTGGTCTCTTTTAGCGCCGTGATCCCATCGACCGTCTGTTGAAACTCGGCCATCGTGTTGCCTATACCGTTTTTGATCCGACTCATTTCATTGAACAGCGTACCCAGTTCCAACATATTGACGTAGGTATTGGGATCGCCGATCCGGCGCAGTTGTTCGATGTTTTGGTTAATCATCGTAGTTAACTGCTGGATTTGTTGCATCTGCTTCTGGATCATCTCCGCGTATTTGGCGACGTCTTCGGCGTGTTGCAGTTCTTGTCTCACTTGCCCGATTACTTGCTGTAAAATATTCAGCACCGTGTGAATCGGATCGTGAACGGTGTATGCTTGCCCAGTCGGACAGAGGGCCGTCAGTATAAAAACTGCCAAAAACCACCTCAGCTTCTCGGTTTTCATTCGACAATTGGGATAACTACCTCACGTTGAACCCGAATAACCCCGTTTGGATCCTGATGCTCCGGTATCGTTGCATTGTAATAGCGAATCTTGCCGAGGTTATCATCCAGCGGCGTTCGTTGGTTCTCCTGTTGTGCCCAGTAATTTCGTTTCACTTGGTCCGAGACGCCTTTCGTGTAGCCTTTTGCAAAATCGATCGGCACCTTCCGTTCATCGGTACCGGTTGCCATCAGCGGGTCACCCTGGTTGGTCAAAGCCTCTGAGCCACGACCCTGCACGGTGACTTGCCCCTTGGGCACGGTCGGACCGACCGTGCAACCCGCGGTCAGTAGGCAAAGAGCGAGTCTCAATCCCTTCATAAGATTGGCTCAGTTGCCGATGCCTCGGTCGCACACGCGAATTTTTCGGACTCCTCCATGATGCCGGTAACGATATTTTTGTACGTAGCAAGGCGAGTCGTCCGTTCGTCGAAGGTCTCATTGTCGCTTGAAGCCGCGTAGAGCAGTTCGCGTGATGCGACGTTTTTAACGGTACCGACCAAGCGACGGATCTTGTCATTAGCTATGTAGGTAAAAGCACTGAATCGATTAGCCGGATCCATTAGCTCGGGCAGTGGATAGTTGTGAATCGTGTCGACCGTCTTTTGCGAAAGACCTAAAGCTTCACCAATATCGTGTGCATCTTCCCGGCTCTGCTGTGCCGTTATGACGAACATCTTTGAGTTTCCGATCATCGCACCACGGACGGGCGAGTCCTTGATGATGTCGTACTGCTGGATGACAGCTAGGATGTTACAGCCAAACTTCCGC
>Ga0209526_10002046_pt1 | contig 13546 bp, 11 predicted proteins | sample JacPinW_OM2H0_M1_FD_188566 | JGI IMG/M metagenome (GOLD analysis project Ga0209526, IMG submission 188566) | Forest soil microbial communities from Algoma, Ontario, Canada - Jack Pine, Ontario site 1_JW_OM2H0_M1 (SPAdes) (version 2) | ecosystem: Environmental > Terrestrial > Soil > Boreal... | reverse complement strand
AGGATCTATGGTTCCGAAGGTGTTGGTCTCACGTGCGATGCCAGGATAAATTTTGCTGTCCGACGAGTTCATCATGAACTCAACCACCGTGCCCGTAGGAATGCCATCTTCGTTTCGCTGAAGCGGGGCCGACATCTCGGGAGGAACGTCGTGCGTAGGCCCGATGATGAAATTGCCGTCCGCATTGGCAGGAGGGTTTGAACCGTCGGGCAATTCCTTGGCTGTGACATAACCGGGACTCTTGGGGTCGCGTGTTGGCGGCGTCGGGCGTTCCGTGTGTTGAGTTGACGGAGGAGACTGGGCGGAGACTGGATTGAGAACCGCGATTAGGCTCACCAGAAGTGAGAGGCTCAGGGAACGCGGAACTGGAGTCATGCGGTCATTTTGCAGTATTTCGAACTTCGAGGGGAAGCTGGTTTTGCGTTCCGCGCAGCTATGTGAATGGGCCCGGATGCAAAAGGGAGTGGCGTGGGTTAGTATGGGCGCGGAGAGCGAAAATCGTGAGTGTGACGACATCGGGGGCGGAGGTGGGACTGTCGAAGGGGCCATTCCGCGCGGCGCGGGGGACGCAGATTTCGTGTAAGGGCTGGCAGCAGGAAGCGGCGCTGCGGATGTTGATGAACAATCTCGATCCGGAAGTGGCGGAGAAGCCGGAGGAACTGATTGTTTACGGCGGGACGGGCCGCGCGGCGAGAAATTGGGAATGCTTTCACGCTATCGTACGGTCGCTGCGCGAGCTGGCAGCAGACGAAACGCTGCTCGTGCAATCAGGCAAACCCGTGGGAATTTTTCGCACGCATGAGTATGCGCCGCGCGTGCTGTTGTGCAACTCCAATCTTGTCGGTCAATGGGATAACTGGGACAAGTTCAACGAGCTGGATCGAGCGGGCCTGATGATGTACGGCCAAATGACGGCGGGAAGCTGGATTTACATCGGAACGCAGGGGATTTTGCAGGGAACGTACGAAACGTTTGCCGCGGCGGCGAAGAAGCATTTTGGCGGCGACTTGGCGGGCAAGTTGGTGGTGACCGGCGGAATGGGCGGCATGGGCGGCGCGCAGCCGCTGGCAGCCACGATGAACGGCGGGGCGTTCCTGGGAATTGATGTGGACCCGGAACGCATCAAGCGGCGCGTGAAAGCGGGCTACTGCGATGTGATGGTGACAAGCCTCGATGAGGCGCTGCGCATTCTGAAAAACGCCGTGCGCAAACGGGAAGCGACTTCCGTTGGGTTGGTGGGAAATTGCGCGGACTTGATTCCGGAGCTCGCCAAACGCGGTGTGCTGCCGGATTTATTGACGGATCAGACCAGCGCGCACGATCCGCTCAACGGCTACGTGCCGAATGGCATGACGCTTGAAGCGGCGCTGGAACTGCGCAAGAAAAGTCCCGAAGAGTATAAGAAACGCTCGCTGGCGGCCATTGCGCAACATGTGCAGGGCATGCTGGACTTGCAGAAGCTTGGCGCGGTCACGTTCGACTACGGAAACAACATCCGAACGTTCGCGTTTCAGCAGGGAGTCAAGAATGCTTATGATTTCCCTGGCTTTGTGCCGGCTTACATTCGCCCGCTGTTCTGCGAAGGCAAAGGGCCGTTCCGCTGGGCGGCGCTTTCCGGCGAAGCTTCGGACATTGCGCGCACGGATCAACTGGTGCTCGAAATGTTTCCGCACGACGAACATCTCAGCCGCTGGATCAAGCTGGCGCAAAAGCGCGTGAAATTTCAGGGACTGCCTTCGCGAATTTGTTGGCTGGGGTATGGAGAGAGAGACAAGTTCGGGCTGGCGCTGAACGACCTGGTAGCCCGCGGCGAGATCAAGGCGCCGGTGGTGATGGGCCGCGATCACCTGGACTGCGGCTCGGTGGCTTCGCCGTATCGGGAGACGGAGTCGATGCTGGACGGCTCCGATGCGATAGCGGACTGGCCGCTGCTGAACGCGCTGGTGAATACGGCGAGCGGCGCGTCTTGGGTATCGATTCACAACGGAGGCGGGGTGGGCATTGGCTATTCGCAGCATGCCGGACAAGTGACCGTGGCGGATGGTACCAAAGAAATGGCAGCGCGCATCGAACGGGTGCTGACGAATGACCCTGGAATGGGCATTGTGCGGCACGTGGATGCGGGATATCCCGAGGCGAAAGCGTTCGCAGAAAAGGCCGGCGTCAAAGTACCCATGGGCAAGAGCAAGGGTTGAGAATCGGATCCGATTCGTAACCGCTTCGGTATATCTCCCGTCTTACAGTTTGTAGATTGAAGCCGCGCGGGGTACACGCGGCGAGTCCAGGAGGTGTCATGTACGTAGTTTTGGGGGCGACCGGCAACACCGGATCGGTCATCGCGACTTCGCTGCTGTTGAAAGGCGAGAGAGTGCGCGTCGTGGGGCGCCACGCATCGCGGCTCGAGCGCTTTGTGCGAAAGGGCGCGGAAGCGTTCACGGCGAATGTGAGTGATGCCGTGGCGCTCACTAAGGCTTTGACTGGCGCACGGGCGGCGTACCTGATGCTACCGCCAAACATGACCTCCCAGGACTATCGCGCGGACCAAGAACGCGAGAGCGATGCCATTGCGAAGGCGGTGAAGGATTCTGCCCTGCGCTATGCAGTCCACTTGAGCAGCTTCGGGGCGCAAGTTCCGGAAGGCACGGGACCGATTGCTGGCCTGCATTCTTCGGAACAGAAACTGAATGCGATAAGCGGGCTGAACGTGCTGCACTTGCGGGCAGGATATTTTATGGAGAACAACCTGGCCGCGATCGGGATGATTCAGGCGATGGGCCTCTTTGGACACGCGGTGATCCCTGATCTCCCGCTGCCAATGATCGCGACACGCGACATCGGAGATTATGCCGCGCGGCGCATCCTGAAGCTGGATTTTGCCGGCAAACAAACGCGCGAGCTGCTTGGCGAGCGCGACCTATCGATGAATGAAGCTGCCGCTGTTATTGCGCGCGGCATTGGCCAACCCGATCTGCGTTACGTGCAATTTCCCTACGAGCAAGTGCAGCAGGTGTTGATGCAGATGGGCATTCCGCCGAAGACTGCCGGCCAGTTTATTGAGATGTATAAGGCGATCAACGAAGGAGTCGTTGCGGGGCGGGAGCCAAGGTCGCCAGAGAACACGACACCGACTTCGTTCGAGAAGTTTGTGCAAGATGTTTTTGCGCCCACATATCACGGGAAGGCCGCCACGGCGTAGCTGAAGCCTCGCCTTGGCCTCAGCGCTAGCACAGACTAAAGTCTGTGCTACTGGGGCATAATACGGGCGGCTTGTCTCCCCACCTGCTCATCACTGGCGCATCGCAGTTGCTCACGCTGCGAGGCCGCGTTCCGCGCCGCGGCAAGTTCCTCTCTGATATCGGAATCATCAGGGATGGCACGGTGCTGATCCGCGACGGCGCAATCGTCACTGTGGGCACGCGCTTAGAAATTGAATCGCTCCCGGAATCGCGCTCGGCCGAAAAACTCGACGTTCGCGGACGCGTGGTGCTGCCCGGATTTGTCGACTCGCATACGCATTTGATTCACGCCGCGAGCCGCGCGGAAGAATACGAACTGAAAATCGCTGGAGCCAGTTACGAGGAGATTGCGCGCAAGGGCGGCGGGATTCTCGATTCCGTAAAGAAATTGCGCGCGGCCACCAGCGAGGGTTTGAAGAACCGTGCGCACACCGCCTTGCGAGAGTTCGCGGCGCACGGCACGACCACGCTGGAGGCCAAGAGCGGGTATGGCCTGGACGTCGCGAGTGAGCTGAAGATTTTGCGCTTGCATCGGGAATTGAACTTGGAGCAGCCACTCGAAATTGTGTCGACATTTCTGGGAGCGCATGTTGTTCCGGCGGAGTATCGCAACAAGCCCGGAGGCGTCGAGCGGTACGTCGCGCTGCTGACCGACACACTGATTCCCGAAGTCGCTGAGGAGAAGCTCGCCGAGTTTTGCGACGTTTTCTGCGACCGCGGTGCGTTTTCCCGCAAAGATTCGAAAAGGATTTTGGATGTAGGCAAGAGAAACGGCCTTGTTCCGCGTATTCACGCGGAACAACTGGCCCGTACAGGCGCGACGCAGTTGGCCTTACAACTCGGTGCGGCGAGTTGCGACCACCTCGAGCAAATCAACGGAGCTGACATCAGCGCGCTGGCCAAGTCGAAGACGGTCGCAACGCTGCTCCCTGGCTGCGATTTTCATCTCGGACTGAAAAAGTACGCCCCCGCGCGCAAACTGATCGAAGCCGGAGCAATCGTGGGACTGGCTACCGACTACAATCCAGGCACAAGTCCGACGATGAGTATGCCGATGATATTATCGCTGGCCTGCACGCAATTGCGGATGACCCCCGCGGAAGCGATCGTCGCAGCGACCATGAACGCGGCGTACTCTCTTCGGCGTGAGAAGCAGATTGGTTCGCTTGAACCCGGCAAGCAAGCCGATATCGCGGTCTTTGATGTCGACGATTATCGCGAAATTCCCTACTACTTCGGCGTGAACAAGTGCTGGATGACCCTGAAGAAGGGCCAGCCTATTTTTCAGAAAGAACACACGTGAGTGGCTGGCCCTCGCAAAATCTCCTATGATGAATATGCCGTAGATGAGGACCCCAGCTTGACGAAACGATTGATTGAGTGCGTGCCGAACTTCTCGGAAGGACGCGATGTGGCTAAGGTGGACGCCATCGTAGCATCCATGAGTAAGGTGCCGGGGGTCTACGTGCTCGATCGCGAGATGGACGCGGACCACAATCGCAGCGTGGTTACGCTCGCGGGCGATCCCGACGCTGTGGCCGAAGCGGCGCTGCTTGGGGTGGGCAAAGCCTTGGAGCTTATCGATCTGACCAAACACAGCGGAGCGCACCCGCGCATCGGCGCGACAGACGTAGTGCCGTTCATTCCGATCGAGGGAATCGCGCTAGAAGATTGCGTGGCGTTGGCGCGGCGCGTCGGCGAGGAAATCTGGAAGCGCTACCGCATCCCGGTCTATTTTTACGAAGCCGCGACCAAGCACCCAGAGCGCGCTAACCTCGAAAATATTCGGCGGGGGCAATTCGAAGGCCTGCGTGAAGAGATGAAACGCGACCACAATCGCCTGCCGGACGTCGGCGAGCCGAAGCTGCATCCGACCGCCGGCGCGACTGTAGTCGGCGCGCGTAAGTTCCTGATCGCTTACAACATTAACCTCAATACCTCCGACGTGGGCATCGCCAACAAAATCGCTAAGGCCATCCGCTTTTCCTCCGGCGGATTGCGCTACGTGAAATCGATGGGCGTGGAGCTGAAGGCACGCAACCTCGCGCAAGTTTCCATCAACCTCACCGATTTTGAACAAACGCCCATGCACCGCGTCTACGAAATGGTGAAGCGCGAGGCGGCGCGCTACGGTGCGATTCCCGTCGGCAGCGAGATCGTTGGACTGATCCCGAAGAAGGCCATCGAGATGGCCACGGATTATTTTCTTCAGGTGGAGAATTTTTCCCCAGCGCAGGTTTTCGAAAACAGGCTGCAAGCCGCGCTCACCGGGCAGTCTTTGGACCCGGTCGCGAAGGAAGGCAAGCTGGCCGGCTTGGCGGAACCGTTTCTGGAAGCAATCGCGGCGCCAACCGCGACACCCGGAGGCGGCAGCGTTTCCGCTCTGGCTGGAGCGCTTGCCGCATCGCTTGGTCAGATGGTCGCGGGACTGTCGCGCAAGAAGAAATCGCAAGCGACGTTTGTGAACCAGCTTTCCGAAGCGCTGGATCAATTGCGGCGCGATGCCGCGGATCTTGCACAAGCAATCGACCGCGACGCGGCCTCCTACGACGCCGTCATGTCCGCTTACAAAATGCCGCAAGAGAGCGCCGACGAAAAGCGCCAACGCGAGGACGCGATTCAGCGAGCCACGCGCGGCGCTACCGAAGTTCCGCTGCAAGTGGCCGAGCGTAGCGTTGCGCTTTTCGAACGCCTAGGACAACTTGCATCTATCGCCGCGGCATCCATGAAGTCAGACTTAGAAGTGGCGCGGCTCATGGCCGCCGCTGGTGCACGAGGAGCTTTGGCAAACGTGGAGATCAATCTCGACAGCATCGCCGACGCGAACTATGTGGCGTCGATGCGCGCAAAGAGCGCCGCGTTGCGCGAGCGGCTGGCAGAAACATCCCGCTCCATTAGCGCCTAGTTCCCGAGCAGTTCCCATAATTGGTCAGGAGAGAACGACATGAACTTCCGCATTCGAGCCGCTAGAATTTGCAAGCCGGCAGCGCCCATTATCAAAGTGGCGATTGTGCTCGCACTCGGCGCTATGGCTTTGCTCGCACCGCAGCCTGCCCGCGCGAACCGCCTCGGCACGGATATTATCGCGCTGTTCCCGAAAGAGGTCGGCGAGTTCGCCTATGTTGACTTGAAAAAAGCGCGCACCATGCCGTGGTTTCCGCAACTGCAGCAGCAAATGCTTCCCGATCGCTTCAAACAATTTGAAAAGTTTCTCGCCTCGGCGGGCGTCGATCCCAACACGCAAGTGGAAGAACTCGCCTGGGGCCTGGTCGCGGAAGGCGTGACAAGTAAAACAGAAGGTGCAGGGTCGTCCGCGACTCCGACCGGCGAACAAATTGTCGGCGTCGCGCTGGGAAACTACAGTCCGGACTCCACGGAATCCTATTTCAAGCGCCAGAAGCTGCCCACGTTCAAGGTACGCAACTACACACTCTACGCTTTCGGAACTGGTGCCGGCCCGAGCGATCTGTTTTTCCTGTTTATCGACTCAAGCACGGCGGCGTTCGGCCATCGATCAGTTCTCGAGAAAATGGTCGAGGTGCGGTTTGGCGCGGAGGAAGGCCTGCTGCGCAACGACAAATTTTTCCCGCTCATCAACGAGGCCAACGGCAACGGTATAGTGTGGGCGGTGCTGAATCCGGCCTACACGCGACTGGCCATGCAACAGCTCGCGCCGGAAATCGAGCAGTTTCCGGAAGCTGCGAAGCTCGTCTCGCGGATGCACAACATGCTTATCAACGTGAACGCCAGCAGCGGCATCGACGGAAAGTTCCAGTCCATCTGCGGTTCACCCGAGGATGCCAACACAATGGCGCAGTTGCTCCAGGCGGGCTTGCTCTACAAGCGTTATCAGGCGAAGGACAATCCTGACATGGCGGACATGCTTGACAAGGCGCGCGTCGTGCCTTCGGGCGATCGCGTCATTCTCAACCTGACGCTCACCGACGATCAGATGGCTTCGCTGATCAAGCACAATACGTTCGCATTGAAAATGTAAAGAAAGGCGCGCTTCTGTAAGGCGCTAACAGCGGGGCGTTGTAGGCGCGATGTATTTCGTCAGCCGCGTAACGGCAATGCCGTCTCTCGTTTCATACTGCACGCGGTCGACTCCCCCCAATACCGGTGAGGTAGCGCGGCCTTTTCGCGGCGCATCCCCGCTTTGCGGCGCCAGACCAGCTAGTGAATCGAGTCCGACAGCCGGAGCTGTCTCTCCTTCTCGAGACAACGCCACCTCCAGCCGATCCGCCAATCGTATGAAACTCACATCGAGGCGCGGGTGCTCCTGGGTCAAATGCTCGAACGCTTCCTCGCAAGCCGCTACAATGGCCATTTGCCAGTCCGCAATCGCGGGAGCTTCCAAGCCCGCCGCATCCGCAAAATAACGCGCGGCTCCGCCCACAGCGGCCGCCAGGCGCGGGTCCGCTTCAATTTGCATATGAATGCGCTTCGCTTCAGCGGCCACGGGAATTCGCCAGGGGAACGTCGCAGGCTTCCCGGCAATCAGGACAGTAGTACAGCCCGTCTCCGCCCATGCGTACGTTATGTTGGCCTTTGCAGATCGTGCAGTACTTTTCGCAGGAGCAGCGCTCTTCCGTCTTGTCGCACATCATGCAAACGACGGGACCGGGCATGGGAGCCTCCAAGGAAAACTGTACCTGACCATGGCGACGCCCGGCAAGGTGCGCCTGCGGCAGGTGCTTCCAGATATCAACTCGCTTTCGCAAGTTCGCCCGCAGCTCCCACTCCTTTGACGCGCCGAATTTTTTGCTCTGCGCGGGCTTCTTTGACGCGTATAGACGTGCATGCTAGTATCGGTTTCTGCCCTGAGCCATCGGAATGGAAGCAGCCAACTCGCCCACTATTGTCGACACTCGGAAGACGCCACTGAACGCGTTGCACCGCCGTTTGGGCGCAAAAATGGTCAATTTTGGCGGCTGGGACATGCCTGTCGAGTACCCTGCAACCGGCGGGTTAGTGGCGGAACACAAAGCGGTGCGTGGCAGCGTGGGACTCTTCGACGTTAGCCACATGGGCGACATTCGCGTCCGCTCTGGGCGTGCGCCGGGGAGCGCGCTCGCTGCGGTGCAGCACATCACTATGAACGACGCATCCCAGCTCGCCATTGGCCAAGCGCAATATTCGGCCATGCTGTACCCGCAGGGCACGTTTGTTGATGACGTGATTGTGCATCGTCTCGGCGAAGACGACTTTCTCCTGGTGATCAACGCCGGCACGCGCCAGAAAGACATCGATTGGGTCCGGCAGAACACGAAGGAGTTCGACTGCGTCGTGGAAGATTTGAGCGACTCCTTCACCCAGCTTGCCATCCAGGGACCGCGCGCGATTGACGTGTTGCAAAAATTGACCGACACAAATCTCGGCTCGATTAAAAACTATTGGTTTACTCATGGCAGCGTTTGTGGCTTGAAAAATGTTTTGATCGCGCGGACCGGCTATACCGGGGAAGACGGCTTCGAGATTTACGTGCCTTCCGACCAGCGCACCAGCGAGCAAGTATGGTCGAAAGTGATGGAAGCGGGACGCGAATTCGGCATGCTTGCCTGCGGGCTCGGCGCGCGCAACACGCTGCGGCTGGAAGCCAAGATGGCGCTCTACGAGCACGAGATCAGCGATACGATCAACGTTTGGGAAGCCGGATTGGACCGCTACTGTAAGATGGAAAAGGGCGACTTCATCGGCCGGGCCGCTCTGGAAGACGCAAAATCCGCAGGGCTGACGCGCACACTCGTCGGCCTGGAAATGGTTGAACGCGGAATTGCGCGCGATGGCTACTGCTGCTGCAATGAGGTCGGCGAAACGATTGGCGTGGTGACCAGCGGCTCGCCTTCGCCGACGCTGGGAAAAAATATCGCGCTGGCCTACGTACCGCCCGCGATGTCGGCGATTGGTACGCCCGTCTACGTGGAAATTCGCGGCCAGAAGGCCAAGGCGCAGGTGGTTACAACACCGTTTTACAAGCGCGCGCGCAAGGCGGCGCCGCAAGCAGTGGCATCATCTACGGCCAAGACGATCTGAAAAAAAAGCGGTTCGGCACCCCCGGTGAGCCGGGGAGTCCCAGAGGAGCAAACGTATGGCGTACCCGGCAAACTACCGCTACACGAATCAGCACGAATGGGTCGATGCCAAGGGCGACGTGGCGACCATCGGTATTACCGACTACGCCCAGCACGAGCTCGGCGACGTTGTCTTCGTGGAACTGCCGAAGCCCGGCGCGAAGATCACCGCCGGCAAATCTTTCGGCACGGTTGAGTCGGTGAAAGCGGTCAGCGAAATCTATGCTCCCGTTTCCGGCGAAGTGGTCGAAGCCAACGCCGACCTGCAGAACACGCCGGAAAAAATCAATACGGACCCGCATAGCGCCGCGTGGCTCATCAAGGTGCGCCTCGCGAATGGCGCGGAACTGAAATCGTTGATGGATGCTGCCGCGTATGAAGCGTTCATCGCCAGCAAGGGCAAGGAAGCTTCCGCCTGATGCGCTATCTCCCCAAAAGCCCAGCCGAGCGCCAGGAGATGCTTTCCGCCATCGGCGCTGAATCGATCGACGAGCTTTTTTCCAGCATTCCGGAGCGTTTTCGCCTGCGCGAAGCGTTGAAGCTGCCCGGCCCATTCTCCGAAGCGGAAATCATTCGATATTTCAGCGAGCGCGCCGGAGAAAATTCGCGCGGCTACACCAGTTTTCGCGGCGCCGGCGTTTACAACCATCTGCGCTCCGTGGTTACCGATGCAATTATTCAGCGCGGCGAATTCCTTACCTCCTACACACCGTATCAAGCGGAGATTTCCCAGGGCACGCTGCAAGCGATCTTTGAATTTCAGACATTGATGTGTCAGCTCACTGGACAAGAAGTCGCCAACGCTTCCATGTGGGACGGCTCGACGGCGACTACCGAAGCCGTGCTGATGGCCGAGCGAGTTACCGGGCGGCGACGCGTGCTCGTGGCGCATTCATTGCACCCGGAGTACCGCGATGTGCTTCGTACGTATGCGAAAAATTCCGGCTTGCAAGTCGAGGAGCTTCCCTTCTCCAAAAGCGGCACTTTGGATGAGAAGGCTTTGCGGTCCGCGATCCGCGACGACGTGGCCGCGGTGGTTGCCCAGTCGCCCAACTTTTTCGGATGCGTTGAAGCCGTGCCCGCCCTCGCCGAGATCGTGCACTCCGCAGGCGCCCTCCTCGTCGTCGCCATCACCGAAGGAGTTTCGCTTGGCGCCTTGCGTCCACCCTCGGAAGCCGACATTGTCGCGATGGAGGGCCAAAGTTTCGGCTTGCCACCTAGCTACGGCGGCCCATTCGTGGGCGTAATCGCCTCCCGCGAGAAATTTGTCCGTCAAATGCCCGGTAGACTCGCGGGCCAGACTACAGACCTCGAAGGCCGCCGCGGCTTTGTTCTCACCCTCGCCACGCGCGAGCAGCACATTCGCCGCGAAAAGGCCACGTCCAACATTTGCACCAACCAGGCCCTCTGCGCTCTCGCCGCCACCGTACACCTCACACTTCTTGGCAAAGAGGGCCTTCGCGAAATGGCGCAGCAAAATCTCTCGAAAGCGCGCTTTGCCTTATCCGAGCTTACGAAAATTCCCAGTGTGCGCCGCGCCTTCGATGCGCCATTCTTCAACGAATTTACCTTAGAGTTTCCGCGCTCCGTAAAAATCGTCAATTCCGAATTGCTGCGCGACAAAATCGTAGGCCCGGTCGTGCTCGGCACTTCCTATCCGGAACTGACGAAGCACGCGCTGGTCTGCGTCACGGAAACCACCACGCGCCCGGATATCGAGAACTTGGCGTCCGCCATAAAACGCGCTTTAGAAAAACCCTTATAGCCTTCGCAAACTGACAAAGACAGGATCCGACTTGAACCGCAGAATTAAAAAAGCCTTTCGCCACACCAGCCAGAACGAAGGCCTTATTTTCGAGAAGTCCTCGCCGGGAAAGCGCGCATTCGAATTGCCGCCGCTCGACGTTCCGAACGTCGATCCTGCTGAGGCGCTCGGCCAGAATCACCGCGGTGAAGGCATTAGCGGATTCCCTGAAGTCAGCGAAATCGAAGTCATCCGCCACTTCACGCGCCTTTCCACCTGGAACTACGCCATCGATTACGGAATGTATCCGCTCGGTTCCTGCACGATGAAATACAACCCGCGCGTGAATGAATTTGTGGCGCGGCTCGACGGTATCGCCACGGAGCATCCTTATCAACCGCAAGAGCTTTCGCAGGGATGCCTCAAAATCCTTCGCCTGCTCGAGCAATGCCTGCTCGAAATCACTGGTATGGACACAATTACCCTGCAGCCCGCCGCCGGAGCGCAGGGCGAGCTCACCGGCCTGCTGCTAATCCGCGCGTATCTACAGAAGCAGGGCAACCCACGCAAAAAGGTTTTGATTCCCGATTCCGCGCACGGCACCAATCCCGCCACCGCGGTCATCGCCGGCTACGAAGTGGAAAACATTAAGTCCGAATCGCACGGCCAGATCGACGTCGACAAACTCCGTGAGCTCGTCACACCCGATGTCGCCGCGCTGATGATCACGAACCCTTCCACTCTCGGCATCTTCGAGCAACGCATTCCCGAGATTGCTAAAATCCTGCACGACAAGGGCGCTCTTCTCTACATGGACGGCGCGAACATGAACGCTCTCGCAGGCGTTACGCGCCCCGGCGATCTCGGCGTCGACGTCATGCACCTGAATTTACACAAAACATTTTCCACACCGCACGGCGGCGGCGGCCCAGGCGCGGGCCCCGTAGCCATGAAGAAAATTCTCGAGCCTTTCCGCCCGGTGCCGATCCTCGTTGAAAAGGACGCTGGCCGTCTCGCGTTGGAATCTATCCGGCCCGATTCCATCGGCCGTGTAAAAGCTTTCTCCGGAAACTTTGGCGTTCTGGTCCGCGCCCTGGCCTACATCCTAGCGTACGGTCCCGGCATCCGTCAGGCCACCGAAGACGCCGTGCTCAACGCCAACTACATCCGGAAACACCTGGAAGGCGTCTACGATCTCCCATATTCTCTGCCCTCCATGCACGAAGTTGTCTTCAGCGACGCGCATCAAAAGAAGAACGGCGTCAGCACCATGGACATCGCGAAGCGCCTGATCGACTACGGATTCCATCCGTACACCACCGCATTCCCTCTGATCGTTCCCGGCGCGTTGATGATCGAGCCCACCGAATCCGAATCCAAGGAAGAGTGCGACCTCTTCATCGACGCCATGCGCGCGATTGCCGAAGAAGCGGCCACCAATCCGGATTTGGTAAAGACTGCGCCGCACTCAACGCGTGTCCGTCGACTGGACGAAGTCGGTGCGGCGCGCAAGCCGATTTTGCGTTGGGATCCCGCGCGCGAAGAAGCCGACCCAAACGCCGCCAAGCACAAAGCAAAGCACAAACACCTAGAGCCCACTCCGGTAATTCCCACGGCGTGATCGGCCCGCGATACGGCTAACGATTCCCTTCACGGCACAGTCAGGTCATTTGCTGCGCTTAGCGGCGGTGCCTTTCCTGTTAAACTTGCACTTCGTCTGTCGGAGTCGGCTCGTCCGCAATCGCTGCTATGACGCCCGCACTAAATGCCTGGCTGCCCAAATCCGTAATCCTGCTGCGCGACTATGACCGCCACAAATTTCTTTCGGACCTCATTGCCGGCCTAACCGTCGGCTTGGTCGCCCTGCCGCTCGCGATGGCCTTCGCCATCGCCTCCGGCGTATCCCCGCAAGCCGGAATCTACTGCGCCATCGTCACCGGCTTTATTATTTCCGCGCTCGGCGGCTCCAAAACGCAGATCGGCGGCCCCACCGGCGCGTTCGTCGTGGTGATTTCCGGCATTATCGCCAAGTACGGCATCGACGGCCTCTTCACCTGCACCATGATGGCCGGCGTTCTGCTCGTTCTTCTCGGCGCAACGGGCATGGGCACCGCGGTGAAATATTTCCCTCGGCCCGTCATCGTTGGCTTCACCAACGGCATCGCCATCCTCATCGCCAGCACGCAGATCCGTGACCTCTTCGGTCTGCGCATGGACCATGTACCCGGCGATTTTTTCCATCGCATGCAAGCGTTCGCGCAGTCCGCAAACACGATTTCCTGGCAAGCTACAGCCGTCGCGCTCGCTTCGCTGGCCATCATGATTGTCTGTCTGAAATACGCGAAGCGTGTGCCCGGCGCGATCATTGTCACATTCGCTGCCACCGCCGCCGTCACGCTGTTTCATCTTCCGGTCGAAACCATCGGCACGCGATTCGGAGGCATCCCCAGCGGCTTGCCTACGTTCGCGCTGCCCAAGCTGCACTAAGACGT
>Ga0209526_10002045_pt1 | contig 13546 bp, 10 predicted proteins | sample JacPinW_OM2H0_M1_FD_188566 | JGI IMG/M metagenome (GOLD analysis project Ga0209526, IMG submission 188566) | Forest soil microbial communities from Algoma, Ontario, Canada - Jack Pine, Ontario site 1_JW_OM2H0_M1 (SPAdes) (version 2) | ecosystem: Environmental > Terrestrial > Soil > Boreal... | reverse complement strand
CCCTTCCTCAAGCCCTCTTCGGGAAGGTTCATGAGCCCGGCCATCGGGGCATTTCCGACGGTGAACATCCGGTAGGCGAAGTCCGGGGTCGATGCGTCCCTCGCGTCCCAGCCGACGACCTTGCCGTAGAAGACCTGCGCGGCCGCGATGTCTGTCGTCAACAGTTCATACCAGACGAATCGTCCCTGATGATCGACCACGCCGATTTCTCCGTTCGAGCCTAGACGCAGTTGTCGCGCCGCATGACGCTAGTCTCGTTGAGGTGGTCCACGCAACATCAGCGGATTCAAAAATGACACAGAACTTATGAAGCGTGGCGATCCGCTAGAAAGCACCGAAATCGTTCATCAAGATGAATGAAAGCTGAATACGCGGCGTTGCATGATCACTCGCATGATCGTGTGTGTCGCGAGTCTTGCGCGGTGATTTTGCGGAGCGTACAATCGCGATGCTCTGAACTCGAAACTCTTTTACAGGTATGGAGGATGCGACTATGCCAAGGGTGAAGCAAGCTTCGAAGCGGAAGCGTGCGACCAAGGCCGCCGTACCGGCGCTGGGGGCCGCCGGGTTGAGTTTATCGCTGGTGGGTGGCGCATCCGCATCGGCCGTGCCGACCGCGGACGTTCAGCCGAATAACTTCTCGCCGAGCCAGGCGATCACGATGCTCAGTGAAGAAGAACTCGCCGACGTCAGTCTGGCCACGTTCTATCTGTTCGACAAGGAAAACGCAGCAGCGGCTAAGGGCGGCATACAGCTGGCCAGGGGTTGCGGGTGCGGCGGCTGCAGAGGTTGCGGCGGCTGCAGAGGATGCAGAGGTTGCGGCGGCTGCAGAGGGTGCAGAGGCTGTGTAGGTTGCGCGGGTTGCGGCGGCTGCGGCGTTTACGGTAGCTGCTGCATATCGTGGGGAGCTTGCCGCTGGGTGTGCTAGGCCCGGCCGCTTTTGCTCAAGCCGACACATGAATGCGTGATGGCCGGGTCGACCTCGTCGAACCCGGCCAATTTTGCCTTTTGGTCATGCCTTTCTTGACGACGTTTGAGTGCATGCACGCAACCGGCCGCCGATCACCAACCTCGATCATCATCCAATGAATCTCTAAGGGCGCGTGGAATGTGCTAGCGCTTGAGCCGATCGAGCGGATGCCCTGCGCATGCACCTCGCATCGGCGCCGCGCAGCGATAGGAAGGGATGCCTGTATGGACGTCATGACAGATCGCAAAACCCGCCCCGCGCGGCAAGACAGCAAGGACGTCCTGCGGTTCGCGCCGAATTTCACCGCCTATGTGCTGCCTCCTGACGTCGTATGCCTCTACTCGGAAGACCGGAAATTCTTCCTTCACGGCACGCTCTATTGCGCGCTTGCCGAGAGAATCGGAAACGACGGCAAGAGCGTTCAAGCGCTGCATCGCGAATTGGCGCCGAATTTTCCGCCCGACAAAATCGAAGAAGCTTTGAAGCGGCTGATCGAGCGCCGTTATCTAGTTGCGGCGTCGTCTATCGCCGACCGCACCGTGGCCGGTTACTGGACCAGCCTCGGCCTGCCGCTCGAGACGGCGGAGAAAAATCTCGGCAATTGCCGCGTCCGCATCCAATCGATCGACGTGGCGGGCGCGGCCGAACTCGGCGACGCCCTGAAAGGGCTCGGTGTCCGCGTCGTCAAAAGTTCTGCGGACCTGACGGTCACGCTGGTCAATGATTATCTCGAGCGCCGGCTGGCGGAATTGAACCGGCAACATGTTTCGGACAAGACGGACTGGTTGCTGGTTCAACCCTCCGGGGTGTTTCCGCTGGTCGGGCCGGCGTTCAAGCCGGGCGACGGCCCCTGCTGGAACTGCCTGTTCGACCGCATGATACGCAATCGAGAGATCAAGGGGTTTCTCGACCGCGGCGCGGCCCGGCCTGTCGCCGTCTCGCCGCTTGCCCGCAACATTTTCGGACAAAGCGCCATCCAGTTTGCGGCCGTCGAGACCGCCAAAGCGATCGCGTCCGGCTTTCGCACTGATTTGCGCGATCACATCGTAAGCTTCGACCTGTTGGGCTCGACCGTCGCCAGGCACTACGTGGCGGCGCGCCCGCAATGTCCGACCTGCGGGCAAAAGAAGCTGCAGAACCCGCGCCGCGCGCCGCAGCCGATCGTGCTTGGCGACGGCGCCAAGCTGATCATGACCAGCGGCGGATATCGAACCGTGTCATCGCGGGCAACGGTTGCGCGCTTCGGCAAGCATGTGAGCCCCCTAACCGGCGTGGTCACGCGGCTGGAGCGGATCGATGCCGATCTGCCGATGAACACCAATTTTTTCGCGCAGCATAATTTCTCTGCACCGGCCCAAAACATCGATCAGCTGAGGTCGGGACTAAGCGGTGGCAGTTTCGGCAAGGGCTCGACTGCCGAGCAAGGCGAAGCCAGCGCGCTGATGGAAGCGATCGAGCGCTATTCGGGGATTTTTCAAGGCGACGAAATCAGGACGGCGCGACGCTTTTCGGATTTCGCGCCGGGCGAAGCCATACTTCCTAACGACGTCCAGCTGTTCAGCGAGGCGCAAATCCGGACGCGGCATGAACCTGTGCTGCATGATTCAACGCCGGTCCCGGATCCGATCGATCCTTCGGCGAAAATCGACTGGTCGCCGGTCTGGTCGTTGCGCGACAACCGCTTCAAATATCTTCCGACCAGCTTCTTGTACTTCTTCTACAGCGGACCAGCCGCCTTCCATACCGATTCCAACGGCTGCGCCGCCGGCAACACCCGCGAGGAAGCCATCGTTCAGGGCTTTCTCGAACTGGTGGAGCGGGATGCCTATGCGATCTGGTGGTACAACCGCCTGCGGCGGGCGGAATTGGACTTGAGCGCGTTCGACGATTCCTACGTCCGCGACGTGCAGACCCAATTTGCCGACGCCGGACGCAAGCTTTGGGTGCTCGACGTCACCAGCGATCTCGGCATTCCCACCTATGTGGCGATCATGCACTGGATGAAAGACGGACAGGAAAACATCGAGTTTGGCTCGGGTGCGCATTTCGATCGCCGCATTGCGCTGCTGCGGGCGCTAACGGAATTGAGCCAGTTCCTGTCGATCGGTCTGATGGGCGGCGGCAGCGGCGAAAAGCCGAGCCTTGACGGCGTCACGCCGCTGCGTCTGGAAAACTATCCGTTCCTGATGCCAGCGAAAAATCCGATCGTGCCACCGGCAGCCGGCATCAAGCTTGCGGACAACACGCGCGACCAGGTGCTAGCCTGCGTCGACATCGCAAGCCGCGCCGGCCTTGATTTCCTCGTCCTCGATCAGACCCGGCCGGACGTCGAAGTCCCCGTGGTGCGCGTGATCGCGCCCGGCTTGCGGCATTTCTATCGCCGTTTTGGGCCAGGCCGGCTCTACGATATTCCCGTAAAACTGGGATTATTGGATCGCCCGTTGCCGGAAAGCGAGCTCACGCCGTTCCTTCCGCACACCTGAAGGGACAACCGGCTTGCGCGCTCCGGGAAAAAAGCCGGCAAAAAAGCGAGGGCGAAAGATCGCAGCGCCGACCATCGCGGTCCGGCTGATCAGTCGCGTCGCATTGCGAGCGGAGGCGGACGGCAGCATCGCCGCCTGCTTCGACGGCTATTCCGAACCGCTCGGCAAGTTCAGTACCGCTGCTGCGGACCGGGCGCAGAGTTTTGGCAGCGGCCTGCCGCTCTCTTCGTTTGCAGATCGAAGCGCAGTTGCCAAGGAAGTCGACCTGCTGGCGCGGAGGCTAGCCCGTCGCGGTTTGTTGGAATACCGCCTCGTCTCCGCTGAGGATGGCAAGGACCAGGTCGTCATCGAGCCGCAAGTTCCCGATTATTGGCCGCGACTGCCGAAGCTCGACAACTCGGAGTGCGTCGTGCTGTCGCGGTTCGCATACTTAAGGCGGCGCGGCAACGAGATGGTGCTGGAATCGCCGCGCGCCGATGCGCTATTTCGAATTGGCGATCCGCAGATTGCGGCCACGCTCGCCACTCTGTCGACACCACAAAAAATCAGCCGGCTCCGGCGGCAGCAAGGCTTCCCAGGGATCGAGCTTCTTGCCTTGCTGCTGGATTGCCAAATCCTCTTCAAACTCGACGACGCCGGTGACGGCCTCCGGGCGCGTGAGGGCGACGAAAACCTCGTGATGTCAGACTTTCACGATCTCCTGTTCCACACCCGGAGCACCGAAGGCCGGCACTCCAACCCGCTGGGTGGGCTTTATCCCCACGCGGGCGCTATCGCTCCGCCGCCAGCAGTGCGGCCGCGCTGGCCGGGAAAGAAAATCGATCTGAGGGAGTTTTCAGACGCGGCCGAGGCGGCCATCTCACCGTTCGCCAAGCTGCTGGGTGAGCGTCATTCAACCCGCGACTTCGATGACCAGCACCCAATCACGCTTGCCGAGCTTTCGCGGTTTCTCGACCTAACCGCACGCGTGCAGTCGAAATGGCAGAGCAAGCCGGAGTTTGACAACAGCGGGCCTGATATCGAGTTCACCACGAGGCCATATCCGTCGGCGGGCAGCGCTTACGAACTCGAGCTCTACCTGGCCGTCGCCAATTGCGAAGGCCTCGCCCGCGGATTTTACCACTACGATGCCGGCGAGCACGTCTTGGTGCCGATCGATGGGCGCACCCATGAGCTCGACGCGCAGTTGACGGCAGCCGAATTTGCCATGGGCGCTTCCGCCGCGCCCCAGATCCTGATCACTATCGCCGCGCGCTTTGGCCGGATTTCGTGGAAGTACTCTTCGATCGCCTACTCGCTCATCCTGAAGGATGTCGGCGTCTTGCTCCAGACGTTCTATTTGATGGCAACCGATATGGGGCTCGGCGGCTGTGCGATCGGCACCACCAATATCGATTTGTTCGCCAGGATGACGGGACAAGAATTCCACGCCGAAGGCCCGGTCGGCCAATTCGCGCTCGGCCGGGGAAAAGAGCCTGGAGATGAAAATGGCTAGTTCGGCGGATCGGACCGCGCCCCGAAACTTTCGGGGCTAGACTATCCCGCCGCCATCGATCGCTTCCTTTGCGAACTCGACGGCCTTCTCGGCTGTGACCGCATCGGCCGAGGTTGTGAATTCGTCGCGCACCGAGCGCGGGATGGCGACCCGAATTTTTTTGCCGTCTAGTCTTCGGATGGTCGCGCGCCAGTTATCCGTATCGCGCTGGAAGGCGTCGATCACGTAGGCCTTATAGCTAACGCCGCTCACCGGAGGTTGCTTCGCGGCACGAGCGTCCAAGGAATTCGGATGCTGAGGCGGCAGCAGTCCGTTCGCGGCGTTATGGACGATCTCGATGATCTCGCGAACGATTTCGCCGCGCGCGCTGTCGGTTGCATCTTTGAGCAGATACCTAACCGCCGCGCTGATCTCCGACTTTGCTTCGTCGGCGCCCAAGCCGTATTCGTTCGCAGTTGCGCGAGTTTCGTTGGCCAGAAAATTGCGGATTGTTCGCATCGGAACCTTATACGGCAACGCCGCTAAACGGTAGGTGAATTTGATCGTATAAACCCGGGGGTACTCGCTAAAGTTAGAGGACACAGGCCGCGCGCTCCTGATAGGGGCGGCCTCTGTTCCTTTTCTGGCGTTAACCCTTTTGAAGCTATGTCCTGCGCCGGAGATAGCTGGGGCCGTTCTATTTAATGTCCGATAAGGGGGTGAAAGTCTGCGCTTCGCATCCATCAACGATGACTGAAAGGCGCACGGAATCGTATTTGCCGCTTTTAAAGAATACGGAATACACCAGTCGCCTTGCGCGCTCTGAAGCAACGCTTCTCAAACAAATAATCCACGGCGCCGATGAAATAGGATTGGCCGCAATAGGCCCCGCGACCTCCAACGGGTCGGCCATTTGTTCGGTGCCCGCAGCCTTTTTCAGATCTGAAATGACAGTCGAAATGTAGGGTGCCGGTTCTGTCGTCCGAGGCAGATCATCCATTACTGCTGAGCAGGCGGCGAGAGCGAAGCACGGCAACACCTTAAGCAAGCGCATCACCGCGGTGGCCGGAATCGAATCCCACCGGCCTTCCCAAACTCGGGCAGGAGCGATCACGTATCTGGCGGAAAATACCACCGCATTGCCCATCGGAGCCCGACGTACAATGCAGCGATTATCATAGCGCCCAGAACAAGAGTTTCCATTTTGCGGCCTCTACCGTCGTTGGCGGCGCCACTTCAAACACGATTGGGTCATCCCCGGTGCTCACATGCGCGGGATTGCGATCGCTTTCGTGTTTCCGAATGTTTCCCGAGCGGCCGACGGTGCCTCGCTTGTACGCCGGCGGCTCCGTCGTTTTTTGGAAGTCCCGGTACGCTGACGTGAGGTCTAGCGCGGTGAGCATTCGCCTAAACTATTTTCGAACCAGTATGGTCGGCAGCGGGGCTTGGAGATGGTGAGCGTGTGGTAGAGACCGAGGAACACGAGGGCCGCAGTAAGGAGCACAAGCAGCAATTTCATCCGGACGTTGGAACACAGCCGAGACGCCAGAAGCAACGGGGCGGCTGTTTCGAAATGTTTCCAGACATCACAAACGGCAAATCGACATCGCCTTCATGCTGGGGAATTCGCATCATCATCGGAGGAGACAAAATGGGTGCGGGCTCAGCTTCGCGCCTCACGGTAACGGGGATTTAATCAAACCGGCGCACCTCGTGATGAGCTTCTGGCGGTCACGTGTGGCAGTGTGGAGCGCAATGGACACCCCCACCGGCTGGGAACACGCCCCCCTCCATCGGGAGTTCTGTTAGGCGGCCTCAGCATGTGCCCCCGTGCTGGGGCCGCTTCTTTTGGACTCTCGCTGGCGAGCCCACGCGGTGGCCTGGATCGACCGGCAACTCAACCGGCCAATCCCCGGATTCACCAGCGGAATCGGCAAGCCGCTAAAGCTTGCCGCTCGACGGTCGAATCGGCGCTAGCGGGGCCCCGCGGTGGCGCCTGTCAGCGGTCGATCGTCGTGCGCATGGCCGCTGGTGCGGATTCGGTCTTTTGAACCTATTCCGGAGGTCGACGACCTACTCTTGAAGCGTCGCAATCCCCCATCCACGCTTCACATTAGAAAGCCCCGCACCCCCCAAGGCGGGGTTTTCGCTGTGGGCCTTTGCCGACTCTAGGAAGGCCGCTGGTGAGTCCGGGACTTGCGGGCTGTCAAGGCCCGATCAGTCCGGGCCGCCGCATGGCTCGCCAGCCAGAGTCCAAAGAAAACGGCCCAGCAAGGGGCTGAGCGGAACATAGATGGTCCGTCGCGCATGTTTATGAATGGCCCGCGATTGCTGGGTTGAGATTTTGAAATGTGCAAATTGCCGCAGGACGGGCACGGCCCGGTTTTCGGCAGATGATAAATATTCGTGGGATTTTCGAGTGGATAGCATTCCAGAAGAATTCAAGGTTACCCACTCAAGCATTGGGCCGATCTTTTGCTGTGTGTCGTGCGATATCCCGGCGCAGCCCTAAGCGGGGCATCTCGCTGGCCGGTCCAACGAAACCGTTTTTCGCGAGCCGACGAAGCGGGCCTGAAACAAGAATCCGCTCTGATGGCCTCGATCAAACAACGGGGTGCGATCATGATGGCATACATCATCAGCTTAGTTTATCGCGGTCTGTGCAGGCAGTCGTTGAACGCCATGCGACGCAACACCGCCGGGGCGTAGGATCAATCGGATGACTAATCCAGTAAACATCGCGATTTATGCGTTCGGCGGGTTCATGCTGTTCGATCACCACTCCGTCAGCACGCAATAGGGGGCGTTTAGTTAAGGCCTGAATTTCGTTGCGGCCTTGATGGCAATCCTTAAGAAGTTGCGCCATCCTGTTCCCCACGAGACAATCATGCTTTGTACACTGTGTTTTCTGGCCGGCGCGATCACGGGGATCATTATCTTTGTCATTGTCGCGAACATGATCGTCGAAGGATGAACGACCGTGCTCGAATCGCCCCATAGATCGGGCTTGGAGCGCAACCCGGCCACTGCAAATCGCGGTGTGGACAAATTAGGTTTGGGCTGCGGTCAGGCCTTTCGTTCCCCGCGCATAGCCAACAATTCCCAGCGCCAGAAGGGCGGCGGCGAACAAGGGGAGCGCTGGCGGCAAAGGGACGGGAGATAGCAGCGGAGGCAACGTTTCCGATGAAACGCTGAAATCGAGTGTACGCGCAAAAACGCCGATTTCAGTAAATTCGAGGCTTCCACGCCGCTGATCTCGAGGCCGAAATGCTCAAACGCGGAATGATGTTCGAGGTCATCGACTGGTCGGAAGATCAGGGGACACTACCGGGGCTTTAGGCCGCCTCGCTTCACGCCAGGCGGCCTGGTCAGAGAAAATAGCCGGTTCCAGCGTTACAAACTGCACAGACGCCGCGGCAATAACAGCGCATGACCCCGTAGTTTCCCGGATAACCCGGCGGCCTGATTTTTGGTCTGCTGGTTTTATCGTCCATTTTTGTTGAGTTGGATGGTTCAAATGAAATCTCAGCGAAGGCTTGCAGCCGTCACCGATACGACAGCCAATCTCCATGCTCAGTTCAGCGACCTGATCCGACTGCGCGACCAAGTCAGGAAAGCGCAATTGTCAGCCCGGAAACCGCGGCGAATATCTCGCAGGAAAATAGTACGCGCCTGATTTGCGCGATCACGACAACGCCGCCTGAGCGGAAATATGATCGCTCGGCGGCGCTGGTATTTCCCGGCCCCCTCAAATGCCGACGGGGCTGAAGTTGTCGCAGGCTCGTGGACATTCGATTGCCGGGGCCTGGCTGCGAGAGCCCCCCGCGGTGGCGGGGACCGACCGGCACATGACCGCCCGCAAATCCCGGACTCGCCAGCGGCCTTCCTAGAGTCATGGCAATGCTATTCGCGCCAGGCGCCAGCCCGCTGCGCCGGGAAATGGCAGCGCTTGAATAAATCGTCGTCGCACGCGCCGACGACCGTTTGCTGATTTCTGCGATCGACACCGAGATAGCGGTCTGACCAAAGCCACCCGGCAGCGTCCAACTGATTTGCCTGGCGAGGCGTTGATCGCGCCCTACCCCAAAAATATTTTTCGTCGTCTTCCCATAGCCTTCCCAATCCGGATTTCTGGGAAGATTTGGCTTGGAATATTGCAACTAAGTGATTGATTTTATTGGTCGGGGCAGCTGGATTCGAACCAACGACCTGCAGTACCCAAAACTGCCGCGCTACCAGGCTGCGCTATACCCCGATTATTTGGGAAACCACGTCGATACACGCTTCAAGCGCTGCCAGCAAGGCGCCCGCGGGGCGGTTCAATAGGCATTGCTTTCAACGGGCATTGTTTTCAATGGGCATTGAAGAGCGGATGTCCGACCCGGTCGCCGGGCTCGATGCCGTATTTTTTCGCGGTGCCTGCGATTACCTCCAGCACCCCCTTCGCCAACCCTCCCGACGGGATAATCTTGGTCGACAGCGGCTCAGTGTTCTCGGCAATCCGGAGAATCCTGCCGTCGGCGCGAATGAAAATCATGTCGAGCGAGATGTAGGTGTTCTTCATCCACATCGACACTTCCTGTTCCGGGGAGAAATCGAACAGCATCCCTTTGCCGTCCGCCAACTCCTTGCGGTACATCAGGCCGGTTTCTTTCTCCTGTTCGGTCGTCGCCATCTCGACCGAGAAAACCTGCACGCCGTTTTTGGTGACGATTTCGAGCGGCTGAACGCTCGCCGCCTGTGCGCCCGGGCCGGCGAACGCGAAAATTGCGACCGCTGCAACCGCAACCACCCAACGCCACGCCCGGGCGCGATGGGCATCAACACCTCGATCAAAATTCATCAGACAACGCTCACCGCCAGCCACGAAAATCCGGGGAACCCTAGCCCGAGGATCGTGGCAAATACCAGCCCGCCGCCCATAAGGCCATCTTCAAGGCTGCGTGACGGTTCGGGGATCCCGGCCGGAATGGGATATTTCCGAAATTGGATACCGCGAGAAAATGCGACGCCAACGCAGGCTCAGTGCGACGACAGCCCCGGCGAGCCGTTTTCCGGCTGGATCTCGGCGGCCATCATGCCCTTGGAACCGGGCCCGAACCGGACCAGCACATACTGGCCGGGGCGCAGCTCGGTCATGCCGAAGCGGCGCAGCGTTTCCATGTGCACAAAGATATCCGGCGTCCCCTCGCCGCAGGTCAGGAAGCCGAATCCCCGCAGCCGGTTGAACCATTTGACCTGCGCCCGTTCCAGACCGCTGGTCGGGGTAACGCTGACATGGGTCCGCGGCGGCAGCATCTGCGCCGGATGGATCGCGGTTGATTCGTCCATCGAGAGGATGCGGAACGCCTGGTAGCCCTTGGCCCGCTGCACGCATTCGCAGACCAGCCGCGCGCCTTCATAAGCCGTCTGATAGCCGTCGCGCCTAAGTACGGTGACGTGCAGAAGCACGTCCGGCCAGCCATTGTCGGGCACAATGAAGCCGTAGCCCTTTGATGCGTCGAACCATTTGATCACGCCGGAGATTTCGACGAGATTGGCGGCAGCATCACCGAGACCCGAAAGCGCATCCATCGCCGGATCGCGATCGGTATTGCCTGCCGGCCCAAGCCGATTCGGTGCTGCCCCGCCAGGCGTGCCGCCGAGCTTCTTGGACTCAAATCCGTCCGACCCCATGACCCCGGACCCCACACATCGTCTGCGGCCCGTCATCTCTAGTGACGGCGCCGGACACGCGCCCATCCATGACCAGCCATGATGACGCGACGCGAATCTCTCGAATCAAAAGATAACACTCCCGCGTGTGGCGCATAGATAAAAAACGATTCTCTCGGAACCTATGAACAGCCTTGCGCGTCCGCGAATCAATTGGGCATCAGTTGCCCACGAACGGGCCAAGCGCCTCCCCGATGTCGTGGCGGATCACTAGATCGGCCAACTCGTCCTGATCGGTGGGCTCGTTGTTGATAATGACCAGCTTGGCGCCGCAGTTCTTGGCCAGCATCGGAAAACCTGCGGCCGGCCAGACCACCAGTGACGATCCGATCGCAAGGAACAGGTCGCAAAGCTGGGCGAGTTCCGTGGCGCGGCGCATGGCGTCATCCGGCATCGCCTGCCCGAACGAGATGGTTGCGGTTTTGACCGGCTCGTCGCAGTCGGTGCAATCGGGCGCGCCGTTTTCATCGAAGCGCTTTCTGACCCAGGCAAGATCGTAGGCTCGCCCGCAGCCGATGCAGCGGGCGTAAGTGGTATTGCCGTGAAGTTCGATGACGTGATCGGCTGAAAACCCTGACACCTGATGCAGATTGTCGATGTTCTGGGTGACGATGGCGGGGATCTTGCCGGCCCGGTAGAGCGAGGCGAGCGCGCGGTGACCGCGCCCCGGCTTTGCCGCGGCAAAGGTCGGCTCCATCGCAAAACGACGCCGCCAAGCTTCATCCCGGGCATCGGGGCTGGCGACGAACTCATCGAACGGGATCGGCCGGTTGCGGGCCCACAATCCGCCCGGTGAGCGGAAGTCGGGAATGCCGCACTCGGTCGAGATGCCGGCGCCGGTGAAAGGAACGATGACGGAGGCTTGCGCGATCATGTCGCCGAGCCGTTCCACGCCGCTCTGAAGATCCGATGCAATCATGGACGACGATCCGAAAATTTGGCCGCGCGCAGTATAGCACGGCCAGTCGGAATGCGCCTTGGACGCCTTGTTTGATCGAGCCGCGCTCGGGCGCTCGCGTCACGCCGCCTTGGCGACCGGCTCCTTAACCTCTTCGCTCTTCTTGTTTTCGTCGCTCTTCTTAGCCTTCACGACCGGGGCCGCCTCCGGCGATTTCTCTAGCGATTTCTCCAGCGTTTTCTCTAGGGTTTTCTCTAGGGTTTTCTTGGCCAGCTTGCCGTACTGGGACAATTTTTCCAGCTCCGCCTCGAGTTCGGCGCGCCGTGTAGCGACCTTCTCCATCAGTTTATCGGTCGCGCTCTCACGCAACGCCGCGAGTTCTTCGATGCCAAGCGAGTCCAGATCGATCTTTGCCATGCAGGCCTCCCGTTTCCTTTTCGCTATCGGGAAGGTGGCAAAGCCACAAGCAGGCGCGCCATCTTATCCACCGCGATGTCGACGCGCCGCGATCACAATCCTGCACCGCCCGCTCCCAATTCGCGCCCCAATCGCAGCCATCAATAAGACTGGGACAGAAGTCAAAGGGATGGGCATGACCGACAGTCAAGACAACGCCGCTCGGGAGCGCGAAGAAATCATTGCGCGCCTGGCGCATTTCAAAGCAACGCAGGAAAAATTCGAGCGCGAACGCGAAGAATATTTTGTGACCACGCTCGAAAACGCGCGCCACTCTTCTGAACGCCCGCCGTTTGAACGCTTGCCGTTCTGGCCATAGGCGATTTTTTGCGGCCAAGCAAAAAAGCCCGGATGCGATGCTCCGGGCTTTTCGATTAGTGGTTACCAGTAGTGACGATGGTGCCAATAGCGGTGCCGGTAGTAGACCGGTCCGCCGTAATAGGCGTACGGCCCACCGTAATAGTAGGTGGGGCCATAATCGTAATAGCCATAACCCGGCCCATAGTAGTACGGATACGCGCTGGCGGCAGCGGCGCCGGCGACGAGTGCGCCCGCGGCCAGGCCGAACGCCAGGCCGGGGCCGATGCCCCTCGCCTGCGCCGGCGCGCTCACCGTGGTCGCCGCAACCGTGGCAACCGTCGCCAGGATTGCTAGTGCCTTTTTCATGCGAATGTCCTCCTCTGTGGAGTACCGGCTAGATAACGCATGCGGGATTTGATGGTTGCAAAGGAACCGGGTTCCGAAACGCAAATCGGGCGTCCTATTTCTCCGTCCGCTCGAGCCGCCCGATCTTGCGATCGAGCAGCCAGACTTCTACGTCGCAACGCTTCGCAAACTGGCGAGCCGCCGTTAGCGCCTCCACGTCCGTATCGGCATCGACTTGCTTGTAGGACGTGACGCGATCGTCTCCATTGACTAAGTAAGCTCGATAAATCGGCATGGTGTTGTCCTCCCGCGAAGACAACGCGAGCGCGCACCGCATTTGAGCGCAGGGAGCCATGCGCCAACCGTGGGAACCACATTCCCGACCTCGAAAACCCAATCGAAACTATTGAAGCACAGGGCGATTATAAATATTTGGAAATGCGCCCGCCGGGTTGGTGAGTGATGGACCTAGCTACCTTGAAAGAACAGGCAGAACGCTGCCGCGAGCTTGCCAAGCAAGCCGATCCCTACACCCAAAAGAGACTGTTGGCTCTGGCGGCCGAGTATGACGCAAGAATAGCGCAGCTTGAGCCCAACCAGTTTCAACCAAAGCCTTCGGCGGCATCGCGGTTGTTACGAAAAGACGAATGAAGGCAGCGCCATCTACTTGCTCAACGAGAACGCCAGCACGATCGTATCGGGCGTCTGCTTGAATTCCTTTGCAACGACCTCGCGCACCGTGCCTGCCAGCTCGCCCAGCGGCTTGCCTGCATAGAGGCGCGGAAACGTCACCGTGACCTGCTCAAACCTGCCATTGTGCCAGTTGAAGCCGACTTCCGGCTTTAACCCGGTAGCGCCTTCAAGATCGGTTTCGACAGCCCGGCTGTAGGATAGACCGTTCGAAA
>Ga0209526_10002044_pt1 | contig 13547 bp, 18 predicted proteins | sample JacPinW_OM2H0_M1_FD_188566 | JGI IMG/M metagenome (GOLD analysis project Ga0209526, IMG submission 188566) | Forest soil microbial communities from Algoma, Ontario, Canada - Jack Pine, Ontario site 1_JW_OM2H0_M1 (SPAdes) (version 2) | ecosystem: Environmental > Terrestrial > Soil > Boreal... | reverse complement strand
CGCCTGAGGGTTGGTCCTGGTCGCGTTCTCCCAGTGTCTAAGTACGTTGTCGTGAAAGACGTCCCGGCGGAGCTGCGAGCGCTCCGGGGCCCCCTGGCGGCGAGGCTCTGGCCGATGCTCGCCGCAATCTCGAAAGTCGTGAGATGCGGCAGCAGGTAGTTCTCGGGTGTCTGGGGCAAGTAGCAGTCCGAGGCATAGACCAGCCACTTCGGCCCCAAGCTGTCGAGGGCCTTGTGCAGCAATGCAAGCCATCATAACCGATCACGGTCGCTGGCCGGTTATTGTTTGACGTCATCGCGGTTCCTTGCTTCGGAGCCTTAGGTGGCGACCATGACGAACCTCGAGAGGCAGCCAATCGGCAACCTTGTTGCTCATGAAAGCGTGGGGTCCTTTGCTGCCGGCCTGGCGGCACGCCGAAGGAGAAATCCGCGATCCGCTGGAAGTGATCGTCGGGGCCCTCTCTTGAGGGTGCCACATGCGCCCGTCCCCTAATCGCGATCGCGAATACGCAATCGCTCACAGAGTGGGCGCGCTCATTCAGATCGCCCTTCTGCGCGACGATCGCGTGTGCGACAGGCTGGCGCGCCCCCTGAGTGAACCGCGGCCTAGCCCAAACTTGCTGCCGCGCCCCTTCGTCGCGGCCGCTGTGCTCGCCTCGTTTCCAGGATCTGCCGTACCAGCGCGGGAGCTCGCTGTCCAGCTCCGGCAGGAGCCCTTCTGACCCGGCCGAATGGGTCGGCCCCTGGTTTATCGGCCCACGCTGCGCCCGCTGCAGCTGCTCGCGCTGGACGCTCTAGGCGGCGGAGGGGAGTATGTGGGGTGCACAGGCCGGCTACCTGAGCTGGCTCGAGCGGTGGATTACCGCGCGACAAGCCTGCTGGAAGGAAGGGAGGGCGAGCAGATGGAGCTTAACCCCGGCGGCATCATCGCTTGGATTGTGGTGGGCCTGATCGCAGGCTGGCTAGCCGACAGGTTCGTGAAGGGCGGCGGCTTCGGGCTGATAGGAGATCTCGTCGTCGGCTTGCTGGGTGCCTTGATCGGTGGCTTCCTGGTGGGCTCTCTTCTACAGGGCAGCTTCGGCGTGGGCCTGTTTGGGAGCATCGTGGTCGCCTTTATCGGCGCTGTGATCCTGATCTACATCTTGAGGCTGGTCGGCGGCAAGCGGTTCGGTCACTGAGCGCTGGATCGGCGCAGACTGGCAGCGATCGAGCGACGGATAGCTGTAGCTCCCCTTTCAGTCCTTCCCTTTTGATAGACCCGCCCGTGCTCAGATCGTGTAGGTGAACGTTCGTTGAGTGGGGGAGAGTGGCGTCCTCTAACCGGAGTCCCGGACGCAGCACTGGTGGCGCTGACGCGATCCGGCAACGCCAACGCCTTCGAGGAGCTCGTCCGCCGTAATCAAGCCACTATCTTCCGGATCGCACTGCGGATGCTGGGGGATCGCAGGGACGCCGAGGATGCCTCCCAGGAAACCTTCCTGCAGGCCTGGCGGGCTCTGCCGCGATTCCGCTCCCAGAGCGCCTTCTCGACCTGGCTCTACCGAATCGTCACTAACCGCTGCCTCAACCTGCGCCGCGCTCGGAGACCTAGCCAGGCCTTGCTCTGGGATCAGGAATCAGAGGAGCCTGGTCCTGAGGAGGCGGCCGAGGCTCGGAATCAGCTCCTGGCCCTGCGGGAAGCGATCCTAGAGCTCACACCCGAACAGAGGGCGGTCTTCGTCCTCCGACATCTGGAGGGGTGCGCGTATGAAGAGATCGTGGAGATCCTCGGCATCTCCCTGGCGGCGGTGAAGAGCCGGCTTCACCGGGCTCGTCTCGAGCTCGCTACAGTCCTCGGCGAGTGGAAATGAGCGAGCCGCGCCTGCCCGTGGAGCTGGAGTGTGGGGCGGTGGTCGCCGACCTGCTCGAGCAGGTCGCAGAGGGGCACGCGGCCGAGCTCACGTCGCATCAAGCCGGGTGCCCCTACTGCAAGCTCACCTTAAGCCGGGCAGCGGACTCCTGGCGAGCCGTCGAAGGTCTGCGAACTGAGCCGGTGCAGCCCCCGCCGCAGCTGCTGGCCCGCGTCATGCAGCGGACCAGGACGGGGCTTGAGGACTGGCAGATCGAACTTGGCGGGGAGCGCGGCGTTACCCGAGTTTCGCGGGCGGTCCTAACCTCGCTGGCGTTCTGGACAGCCAGTGCGGCCCCAGGAGTGCGAGAAGTCTTCGGAGCCCGGCCCACCGGCACTGATGTCCAGAGGGCTGGCCCATCCAGGAGCAGGCGGGAGCGCCTGCTCTCGCCGCACAACCTGCGCATCGAGCTCGAGCTCAGCCTCCACTACGGGCTCAACGCTTTGGTCGTCGCCGAGGAGGTGCGACGGGCGGTCATCGATCAGGTTTGGGAGGTGACTGGACTGGAGCTCGCTGGGGTGGAGTTGCTGATCGCGGACGTGGGCTGAAGGCGCGGATACCGCTGCGAAACCTTTAAAGCTCCTCAGGGTCAAACTCAATATGAGTGCTGCGGTCGTGGCTTGGTCCGAATCGCCGAGGCGAGAGCGCGCTGGCTGCTTCAACTTGTCGTCAGGAGGTGAGGGATGTCCAATCGCCAGTTCGGTTTCCTGGTCGGCTTCTTGTTCATCTGGCTGGTGGCAAGCCAGTCCTTCTGGGTCGCCCTGGCCGCGCTCCTGGCGGGTCTGATCGGCTACGGCGTGGCCAGGGTGCTGGAGGGCGATCTCGACCTCACCGAACTGACCGACCGCTTTACTTCCAGCCGTAGATAGCCCCAAGGAGAGAGAAATCATGGCTCAAGAGAAGACGACTTCCCAGGTTGCTACCACTACCCCGAGCGGGACGCCGGCCGATGCCGGCTCGCGCAGCCCCAGCCGTCCGGGGGCGGGCGTGACCTCCGGAGGGGCTCGCCACGCTTCGCTCGAAACTGAGCGGGGGAACACGCGGATTGCGGATGGCGTAGTCACCAAGATCGCGGCCCTGGCGGCTCGAGAGATCCCTGGCGTCCATGAGATGGGCAAAGGGTTCGCTCGGGCGATGGGAGGCTTGCGCTCTCAGGTGCCGGGACAGCAGAGTGTGGACCAGACCACTCAGGGCGTCAGCGTGGAGGTGGGCGAGCGGCAGGCGGCCATCGACCTGGACATCGTGACCTACTACGGTCAGAGCATCGTCGAGGTGACAGAGGCCGTGCGCCGCAACGTGATCGATCGCATCGAGGGCATGACCGGCCTCCAAGTGACCGAGGTCAACATCATGGTCGACGACCTCTTCGTCGAGGGCGAGCCGCAGCCGACTGCGGCCGAGCCCCGGGTGCAGTGATCGAGTCATCTAACGGCCCGGGCGTGATCGCCCAGGCGGTGGCTTCGGGCGTCGCCGGCGTTGCCGGCGTCGCCCGCCTTACCTCCGGTGCCGGCGTCGAGGCTGCTACCTACTTCGCCGGCGGCAAGACGGTTGGGGTGGTGGTCCGGCAGGATCAGGTGAGGGTCCATATAGTCCTCAGCCAGCTGCCCATCGTTGAGGTCGCTGAGCGAGCTCGAGAGGCCGCCCAGCGGGTGCTTCGAGCGCTGGGAGCCGAGCGTCCGGTGGAAGTGGTGGTGGAGGACCTCGAGGTCGAGCAGCTGCCGACGATCCCGCACTCCGTTGCCCTGCCTGCCCAACCAAGAGGCGGACGTTAACGGGGCGATGAGGGTCTTCAACCGGCTGCTGGCGCTGCTCCTGGCTCTCCTGCTGATCGTTGCCGGGTTCTGGGCGCTCGCCGTCAGCATCGCCCACGCCCTCAGCATCGGGTGGCGGCCGGGCTGGCTGCACTTCTTCGATCAAAGCCTCCACCAGGGTCTACAGACCCTTTCCACCCTCCAACTGGCCGACTGGCGCGTCCTAGCAGCAGCTTCCGGGGTGGTCATTGTCGGGCTCTTACTCCTGCTGCTTGAGCTGCGACCCTGGCCGCCTCAGATCGTCTTCCTCGACGAGGACGAGACGGCGAAATGGTGGCTTCACCGCGCCACCTTCGAAGGGGTGCTGCGCTCTTTGGTGGTCAAGGAGACCACGGCCACCGGAGCACGCGCCAGGCTCCGCGGTCAGCGCAGATGGCGATTGAGAGTTGACGCGAACGCCTCACCGCAGCTGCGCGCAGAGATCGAGCGGCTGGTGCGATCGAGCCTGGAGCGGTTGGGGCGTGCTGGCGACAGCACCGTTCGGGTCCGGATCGCTCGGGCTCGACGGGTCGCCTGATGGTCGTCTTCAATCGTCTGCTCGGCGCCTTGATCGGCCTGCTCCTGCTTGCGATCGGAGTTACCGGGCTCGCCTTGGGCTCAGGGGCTCTGGGTTCCAGGTTCGCTCATATGGCAGCGCTGCCGGCGGCGATCGCGCAGCACACGATGGCTCCCACTGACAACGACCTGATCGTTCTAGCGCTGCTGGGTTTGCTCGCTTTGCTTATAGGCCTCCTCCTGCTGCGCGCTGAGTTGCGAGCTCCCGGTCAGCCGCGCATGCGAGATCTCCGCTACGCGCAGCCGAGCGCTGAGCAGGCCTTGCGCCGTGGCCGGACGGTGGTTCGCACTGGAGGTCTTGAACACGGGCTGCGGCAGAGCCTGGGAGCCCTACCTGGTGTTCGCTGGGCGCACGCTCAGCTGGCTGGGAATCCGGAGCGGCCGAACCTTCTCATCGAGCTTGAGGTCGATGCCCAGACACGGCTCTCGACGCTGAAGTCGGAGGTGGGGCAGGCGATCGAGCGATTCCAGCTGACCTCGGGACGCCAACCCTCAACACAAGTAAGGATTCGCCTGGCCAATACTCGCCGATCCGTCGACTGAGGTCAGGCTGAGGGGCCTCGCCACCTGAGAATATGCCCCGAAAGCCCAAGCGACCCTCCTGGCGCACGCGACCCGGTGATTGAGCGATAGCTTCAGTTCTGGGAACCGACGGTCCCCTGGGTATCGACGTCGTCTACACCTCGGCCGTCGGGAATTATCGACGATGAAATTGACGGTATGGCGGCTGGCTTCTCCAAAGCCTTGACAAAGCGGTCCGCGGCCAGCCGAGCCTGGGGCCGACTGCTCTTCGGCTATTCAGCACGATCAAGCCCGGCGTTGCGACGATTTCTGGGCTTAGGCGTCTCCTCAGCGAGTGGGAGGCGCCGCGCTGATGTCGCCGAGAGGCGAACCACCGCGCTCGATGGCCAAATCGCCCAGTGAGACTATGCCCGCCGGCCTCCCCTTTTCATCAAGCACGGGCAACCGGCGCACGGAATTGGCACGCATCACGTCGATGGCCTGCTCGATGCTGTCGCCCAGGGAAAGTGTCAGCGGCTCTCGGCTGCAAACCTCTCCTACGCGTGTGGTTCGGACGTCACGCTCCTCGGCGACCGCCCTGATCGTGATGTCCCGATCAGTCACGATGCCGCAGACAGCCCCCTCCTCGAGCACAATGAGGCTGCCCACGTCGACCTGCCGCATAATGCGCGCGGCCTCCGCTACCGACGTCTCGGTACTGACCAGGAATGGGTTGGGTGTCATCACGTCCTGGATGTTCTGAGCCATGTCGTCCTCTCCTTGCCCTCTCCCCTCCGGCCAGCCGCAGTCACATTCCGCCGCCGGTCCGTGTCATAGGGTAGACCCGCGAAGCCCAGTGAATGTGACGAGGCAGTCGCCCTTCGTGGAGCCCAAAGCGGGCCGGCAAGGAGATCCGAACCGAAAGGAGGCATGATGCGAGTCCTGGTCACCGGCGGAACAGGCACTCTGGGGGGGCACGTCGTCCCGCGCCTGCGGGATGCGGGATGCGACGTACGGGTGCTCAGCCGGCACAGCCATGCGTCCGGGGACGGCGTGGAGTTCGTGACCGGCGACCTGGCCACGGGCGAGGGTATCGAGGCCGCCGTGGCCGGGGTCGGCACCGTCGTGCATTGCGCGGGCAGCTCCAAAGGCGACGAGGACAAGGCGCGGAACCTGGTAGGGGCAGCATCCCGGGCAGGCGTGCGGCACCTGGTGTACATCTCGGTCGTGGGCGCCGACCGCATCCCTATCGTCAGCGGCATCGACCGCGCCATGTTCGGCTACTTCGGGTCCAAGCTGGCCGCCGAGCGCATCGTTGCCGGCTCCGGCCTGCCCTGGACGACGCTGCGAGCAACCCAGTTCCATGACCTGCTTCTGACCGTGGCGAAGCAGATGGCCAGACTGCCGCTGATACCAGTTCCCGCCGGCTTCCGGTTCCAGCCGGTCGACGCCGACGAGGTGGCGGCCCGGCTCGTGGAGCTCGCGCTCGGCAAGCCGGCCGGCCTGGTGCCCGACATTGCTGGACCGCGGGTGTACGGGGTGGCCGATCTGCTCCGCGGGTACCTTCGGGCTCGCCTCAAGCACCGGCTGATGGTGCCGGTTCGGCTCCCGGGTAAGGCTGCCCGCGCGGTCCGCGCCGGTGCGAATCTGTCTCCCGACCGAGCCGTGGGTCGCCGAACCTGGGAGGACTTCCTGGCGAGCAGGGCATGATCTACCCCTGATGGGAACACGGCCTGACAGTGACGAGGGCCCCGCGGCGCTGACGGTTCGCGTTGCGAGCTCGGCAGACGCCGACGCGGTCGGTCAGCTCCTGCACGATTTCAACAGCGAATTCGGAGAGCCGACGCCGGGGCCGGACCGGCTGGCCGAACGGATCCGTCGCCTGCTGGCCGTCGGCGACACGACCATCTTGCTCGGAGGGACGGGGCCGGACGGCGTCGCGGTGCTGCGCTTCCGGGCGGCGATCTGGAGCGACGCTCCTGAGTGCTATCTCGCCGAGCTCTACGTCGTGCCGCAGAGCCGGGGGCGCGGGCTGGGCCGGTCCCTGATGGAGGCCGCAATCGAGGCTGCCCGTGCCCGCGGTGCAGATCACATGGATCTTGGCACGAGTGAGGACGACGTCGCCGCGCGTTCGCTTTACGAGAGCCTTGGCTTCATCAATCGCGAGGGCGGACGCGACGGGCCCATAACCTACTTTTACGAGCGCGACCTCTGATCCCGGAGTAACTTGACAGTCGCCGTCCGCGTTGTCTGAGAGTGGGTGCTCCGCGATGCGCGTGAGAATGTTCCTCCCCGCACTGACTGAGGCGACCAGCCCGCTTTTCCGGCCGATCAAGTACTCGCTCTTTCCGCCGCTGGGGCTCGCGACACTTGCGGCCTACCTACAGGACGACGACGAAGTCATCCTCTCAGACGAACATGTCGAGAAGCTTGCACTTGATGACGAGCCTGAACTCGTCGTCATCCAGGTGTACATCACCTCCGCCCGCCGTGCTTACGAGATAGCGGACCTCTATCGCGCTCGCGGAGCACACGTGGCGCTCGGTGGCCTCCATGTGACCTCGCTGCCCGAGGAGGCGGAGCGGCACGCCGACACGATCTTCCTCGGGCCAGGCGAGGACACCTGGCCGCAATTCCTGGAGGACTTCCGGGCGGGCCGGCCGGCTCGACGCTATGCATCCCAGCAGCGGACGCTGCTCGGCGTGCCGCCCATCCGTCGTGATCTGATCAACCGCCGGCTGTACCTGGTGCCGAACTCGATAGTGGTCTCGCGCGGATGCCCGCATGTCTGCGACTTCTGCTACAAGGTCGCCTTCTTCAAGGGCGGCAAGCAGTTCTACACGCAGACCGTCGACGCCGCCCTGGCCGAGATCGACCGGCTGCCGGGGCGCCATCTGTACTTCCTGGACGACCACCTCTTCGGAAGCCCGCCCTTCGCTGAAGCGCTCTTCGACGGCATGCTCGGAATGAATCGGCTCTGGCAAGCGGCGGGCACTGTGAAAGCCGTTCTGGAGCAGCCACGAGTGCTGGAAAAGGCGGTTGCATGCGGTTTGCGCAGCCTCTTTGTCGGATTCGAGACCGTGAACAGCGACAATCTGCAGGAGCAGCGCAAATTCCAGAACATCGGCCGCGACTACGCCGCCGCTGTTCGCCGGCTGCACGATCTTGGCGTGATGGTCAACGGCAGCTTCGTATTCGGCATGGACCACGACGGCCCCGACGTCTTTGAGCGCACGGTCGAGTGGGCAATCGAGCAAGGGATCGAAACCGCCACTTTCCACATCCTGACGCCCTACCCGGACACCGCCTTACACGCGAGGATGGAGGCTGAGGGACGGTTGCTGCATCGGGACTGGGACCTCTATGACACGAGACACGTCGTCTTCAAGCCCGCCCGGCTGACTCCTGCCGAGCTGGAGGCCGGCTACTGGCGCGCATACCGGGACTTCTACCGATGGGGATCGATTCTGCGCGGAGCTGCGACGAAGGCAACCGTCAGGGGGCGCCTGAGGCACGTCGGTTATGCCGGGGGGTGGAAGAAGTTCGAGCCCCTGTGGGACGCACTCATCCGGAGCCGGCAAGTGCTTCACGCGCTTCCGGTGCTGGAAGCGATTCTGACGAGTGGCAGCCATCCTGAGCCGCAACGCGTTCCCGCTCGCGAAATGCCCGGACAGATGCCCTGAAATAATATTCCAACGTTGCGTCTGCTCCAGTCCCGAAGATCGAGCTCACCGATGGTGATGCTGTCCCATGCTCGGCTCGGCGTGCGGGAGCGATGAGAGACGAAGGCGCGGGCCACGACCGGCAAGGGAGGCGGCCCGTCGTCGAAACCGAAGCGGTGGCGGCTGCCCGCATCCGTGACGGAATGACGATCGCCGTCGGGGGCTTCATCAACACCGGCCACCCGATGGCGATAGTCCGCCAGGTGATCCGCAACCGCGTCCGTGACCTGACCGTGGTCGGCGCCGCCTCGGCCGGTCTCGACGTCGACCTCCTGATCGCCGCCGGCTGTGCCGGACGCGTCATAGCGCCATACGTGGGCGCCGAGGGGCTGGCGCCCATCGGTCCCGCCTTCCAGACGGCCGCTCAGGCAGGCGAGATCGAGGTCTGGGAGCTCGATGAGGCGATGTACTACGCGGGGCTCCGGGCGGCCGCCCAAGGCCTGCCCTTCAACCCCTGGCGGGCCGGCGTCGGCACCTCCTATCCCGAGGTCAACCCAGACCTCGTCGAGTTCGATGATCCGGTCAGAGGCGAGCGGCTGCTGGCCGTCCCCGCGATCGAGGTCGACGTGGCGCTGCTCCACGCGGCCCGGAGCGACGTCTTCGGCAACGTCCAGCACAACGGCACCGGCTACGGCGACCGCGCCATCTACGCAGCCGCCGACCTCACCGTCGTCTCGGTGGAGCGGCTGGTCTCGGTGGAGGAGATCCGCCGCAGTCCAGCGGCGACCACGGTTCCCGGAGCGGACGCCGTCGTCCGGGCGCCCTTCGGCGCCCATCCCTTCTCCAGCGACGGGCACTACCCGGTCGACGTATCGGCGCTGCAGGAGTACGTCACCGCCGCCCGCGCACTGCGCGATGGAGACCGGGGGCCCGTCGAGCGCTACCTCGAGACCTACGTCTACGAGCCGGAGACACACCTCGACTACCTCGAGCGCGTCGGCTTGAAGCGGCTGCTGGCTCTGTCCGAGTACTGAGGATGACAGCGGAAGCGACGCCGAAGGAGATCATGGCCTGCGTCATCGCCCGCGACCTGGCGGACGGGGAGTGGGTGGAGGTGGGCGCCAACCTCCCGGTGCCGCGGGCGGGCGCGCTGCTGGCCCACCTGCACCACGGGCCGAACATGAACGTGATGCTGGCGATGACGAAGGCGTGGGTTCACGACCAGCCGGCGATCGAGGACTTCGAGTTCATCACCGACGTACGGGCCATGCGTTGGGCGGAGGCCTACTACGAGCACGACCGGCTGCTCAGCAACATGCGGTTTCGCCGCAAAGGGGTGTTCTTCTGCGGCGGAATCGAGATCGACCGTTTCGGGAACTCGAACCTGATCGGGGTCGGCGCCGACCACCGGCGGCTCGCCTTCAGGGGCCCGGGCGCGATCGGGACCTGCAACGCAACCGTGTACAACGGCCGCTACCACCTGGTGACCACCTCGCACTCCAGGCGCGTGCTGGTCGAGCGCTGCAGCTTCGTCTCCGCGCTCGGTTTCGGCGACGGCGCCCCCGGCTTGCGCGAGCGCCTGAAGCTGCCCGGCGCCGGGCCCCGCTACATCATCACCCCGCTCTGCGTCTTCGACTTCGACCCTGACACGAACGCCGCCCGTCTCAAGTCGCTGAACCCCGGGGTGACGCTCGAGCAGGTCCGCGAGCAGACCGGCTTCGAGTTCCTCGCGCCCCGCGAGCCGCCAGCCACGCAGCCGCCGACCGAAGAGGAGCTGAACATCCTGCGCACCCGGATCGACCGGGCTGGCGCCCTGCGGAGATGATCCCGCTCGAGCAGCGGACGCTGCCTCGCGTCCTCGACACGCTGGCCGCCGCCGACCCGGGGCGGGTACTCCTCTCCGACGAGCAGGGCGTGCTCACCCGAGCCCAGGCGGTGGCGGCTGCCGGCGCGGTGCGAGCCGGCCTCGAGGAGCTGGGGGTGAGGAAGGGGGACCCGGTCGCCGTGATGATGTCCAACCGGCGGGAGTTCGTCGAGGCCTGGTTCGGGCTCGCCTACGCCGGCGCTATAGAAGTGCCGGTCAACCCGAAAGAGCGGGGCGAGCGGCTGATCCATGTGCTCAACCACAGCCAGGCCCGGCTGGCGGTGGTCTCGGCCGGCTGCCTGGAGGAGCTCGAGCGCCAGCGTGACCGTCTCACCTCGCTCGCCCGAGTGGTGGTGGTCGAGGGCCCGGCCGACTCCAGGTTCGAGTCCCTGGACTTCGCCGAGGTCCGCAGCGCCCCCGCGCGCGCAGATCCCGGCGTCCCGGCCTTCGACGATCCGATCGCCGTCATGTACACCTCCGGCTCGACCGGCCCAGCCAAGGGTGTCGTCCTGAGCCACGCCCACCACTACACGAACGGAAGCCAGCCCGCGGAGCTCTTCGGCATCGGTCCCCACGATGTCGTCTTCACCTGCCTGCCGCTCCACCACAACATGGCCCAGGGCTACGGGGTCTGGGCGGCGCTGGCGGGCGGGGCGGCGATCCGCCTCGAGGCCGGCTTCGAAGCCGGACGGTTCTGGCGCCAGGTCCGCTCCAGCGGGGCCACGGTCTGGCCGTTCGTCGGCTCCATGCTGGTCCTCCTCCTGAAGCAGGCGCCGGCTGCGGACGACGCGACCAACCCGCTGCGCGTCGGCTACGGGATCCCCGTCCCGGCCGGGCTGGAGGAGGAGTTCCAGCGTCGCTTCGGGCCGGAGCTCGTTCACTGCTACGGATCCACCGAGGCCACCATCGTCGCCTGGAACGTCGGCCCGACCAGGCGCCCGGGTTCCGCCGGGCGGCCGCTGCCAGGCTACGAGGTCAGAATCCTCGATCAGTACGACCGCCCCCTCGGCGCCGAGCAGGCCGGGCAGATCTGCGTGCGCCCGGCGGAGCCGAGCTCGATGTTCTCCGGCTACTTCCGCGACCCGGAGCGCACGGTGGCGGCCTGGCGGAACCTCTGGTTCCACACCGGAGACACCGGCCGGATCGACGGCGAGGGCCGGCTCTGGTTCCTCGACCGGCTGGGCGACTCGATCCGGCGGATGGGGGAGGCGGTCAGCGGATATGAGGTTGAGAACGCAGTCCTCGCCCACCCCGAGGTCAAGCTCGCCGCCGCCTACGGTGTGCCGTCCGAGCTCACCGAGGAGGAGGTCATGATCGCGGTAGTGCCCCAGAGCGGTGCCGGCCTGACGGCGGCCGCCCTCCGTACGTGGTGCGAGGTCAACCTCTCGCCCTCGGCGGTGCCCCGGTTCATCCGCATCGTCGACGAGCTGCCGATGACGCCGACCGGGAAGGTCGAGAAGTACCGCCTCCGTGCCCTCGGGGTGCCCGAGGGCACCTTCGACGCCCGGGCCGTTCGTGACAAGGAGCGTCTCAAGTGAGCGAGTTCAGCACCGAAATCAGCGTGGTCGAGCCGGGACGGGTCCTGATCCGCGGCTACTCACACGCCGAGATCATCGGCCGCCTTCCTTACGCAAGCGCCACGTACCTCACCCTGGTCGGCCGGCTGCCGAACGAGGCCGAGGCCCGCCTGATCGACGCCATCCTGACCTCGCTGCTCGACCACGGCTGGGTGGCCTCCACAGTGACGGCGGCACGCTACATCGCCTCCGGCAACCCGCAGTTCATTCCCGCGGTGGCCGGTGGCATCCTCGCGGCCGGCCAGAACACGCTATCTCCAGAGCACTCGTTCCGCCTGCTCGACGCGGTCGCGCGGGAGCGCGAGGCGAGGTCGCTCTCGACCCCGGCTGCGGCCAGGCTGGTCGTGGAGCGGCTGGTCGCCGAGCGCCGCCGCGTCCCCGGCCTTGGCCACCCGATCCACAAGGAGAGCGACTTCAGAAGCGACGTGCTCTTCGCGCTCGCCCGCGAGCTCGGCCTAGCCGGCGACTCGGTGGCGACCTATGAGGCGGTCAAGGCGGCCACCCAGGAGCTCACGGGCCGGGTGCTGCCGATCAATATCGACGGCTGCCTGGCCTGTCTCGGCCGGGACCTCGGGCTCTCCGCCAACCAGGTGGTCGCGCTCGCGATTCTCGCCGTTCTGCCCGGGCTGATGGCGCACGTGATAGAGGAGATCGAGGCGGGCGTGCCGCTCAGGCACATCCGCGACGGCGCCTACACGGGCCCCCAATACCGCCCGCTCGACAGTGCGCAGCCTTGAGGGTCGGCGTCCACGTCCCGCAGTGGGGGCCGGAGGCGACGCGGGCAGGCGTGCTGGAGATCGCGCGCTCTGCCGAGGCGGCCGGCCTCGACTCGGTCTGGGTCGCGGACCACATAGTGCTGCCTCCCCGGACGCGTTCGCGCTACCCGTACAGCCGTGACGGCACGACAGTGTTCAAGCCGGAGGACGGTTTCCTCGACGCCCTGACGACTCTGGCCGTGATCGCCGGCGCCACCGAGCGCATCCGGCTGGGCACCAGCGTCCTGGTCCTGCCCATGCGCCAGCCGCTTCCGGTCGCCAAGGCGGTTGCGACGCTGGACGTCCTCTCGGGGGGCCGGCTGGTCCTGGCTCTGGGGACCGGCTGGCTCCGCGAGGAATTCGACGCGCTCGGAGTGCCTTTCGAGACCCGGGGCGAGCGCCTCGCTGAGATGGTTACCGCGCTGCGCCGGCTGTGGGCCGACGGCCGCGCCGCCGCAGAGGGCGAGCACATCCGCTTTGAGGAGGTGGTCTGCGAGCCGCGACCGGTGCGACCAGGCGGCCCGCCGCTCTGGATCGGTGGAACCAGCGAGGCGGCGCTCCGCCGTGCAGCCGAGTACGGCGACGGTTGGCACGCCGTGGGCTCGCGTCCCGGGCTGCTTGCGGAGGGCCGGCGGCGGCTGGCCGAGCTCGCCCTGGCGGCCGGCCGCGAGCCGGGTGACTTGAACTTCAGCACCTCGGCCGGCCTCCCGGCAGACCCCGGGCTGGCGCTGGAGCGCCTCACCGCCCATCAGGCCGCCGGCCTCGACGACCTGGTCCTTAACCTGCCAGGCGAAACGGTCCACGACATGCTGGTTCATATCGACCGGCTGGCGACGGACCTCCTGCCCGCCCTTGTCGCCGCGGAGCCCCGGTGCTGAACGACGAGGAGCTGGTCGAGCTCGAGGTCGCCGTCGACGCGCTCTGCAGGGCCCAT
>Ga0209526_10002042_pt1 | contig 13555 bp, 2 predicted proteins | sample JacPinW_OM2H0_M1_FD_188566 | JGI IMG/M metagenome (GOLD analysis project Ga0209526, IMG submission 188566) | Forest soil microbial communities from Algoma, Ontario, Canada - Jack Pine, Ontario site 1_JW_OM2H0_M1 (SPAdes) (version 2) | ecosystem: Environmental > Terrestrial > Soil > Boreal... | reverse complement strand
CTAACCGAGCCTGAGCTAGGCGAGATAGCCGTCACCGTCGGTGCCGGATTCCCGTAGGCGTAGCCGTTGGTGAGCGTGCCACTCTGGGTGTCCGTGTTGGTCACTACCACATTCACCGTACCCGCGGCATGGGCCGCAGTTGTGGCCGTAATCGAAGTGCTGCTTACCACGGTCACAGTGCTCGCGGCCGTTCCGCCCAGCCTCACCGTGGCTCCTGACAGGAAACCGGTGCCGGTGATGGTCACCGCAGTTCCACCGCTGGCTGGTCCCGAGCTAGGCGAGATAGCCGTCACCGTCGGTGCATTCACGTAGGTGTAGCCGTTGGTGAGCATGCCACTCTGGGTGTCCGTGTTGGTCACTACCACACTCACCACACCCGCGGCATGGGCCGGAGTTGTGGCCGTAATGGAAGTGCTGTTTACCACTATCACATTGCTGGCGGCCGTAAGGCCCACGGTCACCGTGGCTCCTGACCGGAAACCGGTGCCAGTAATGGTCACCGCAGTTCCACCGCTGACCGACCCTGAGCTTGGTGAGATAGCCGTTACCGTCGGTGGTGGGAACAGGCCCGTACCGCTCAGCGATACCGTCAACGCTGGACTCGCGGGATCCGAGGTGTTGATGGTTAACACAGCAGCTCGTGCACCCCCTGCCGACGGCGTGAACGTTACGTTGATGGGGCAGCTTCCGCCTGGTGTCACACCCGTGCCACCCGTCGCGCAGCTACCGTTGGCGATCGCGAAGTCACCCGCGTTGGCTCCGCTGAAAGTGATGCTACTGACGGTCAGCGGGCCATCTCCTGTATTCGACAGCGTCGCGGTTTGCACGGCGCTGGTCGTACCCACCAACTGGTTCCCGAAGGCCAGTGATGAGGGCGCAACTCCGGAGGCAGGAGCAACAGAACCCTGGATCTCAACCGCCCCAATATCGATCTGACTTTTAGCAAAGTCCGGCCTTGGGTTACCGAAGAAGTCAGTGGTCGGCGCAACCCCGTACGTCGGAGAACTGGCGGGGATAGCATCGATGGCCGGCGAACCCGCTGCGAGTGCGTAATTACCGAGCCGCACGCCGGAGGGATTGGACAACGACAGCGGACCGTAAAACATGTTAATCCAGTTGTTACCTTCATCCACCGTCGCCGCGGGGTTCAGGGTGAACAGCGGGTAGAAGGGGTTGATATCTGGAACGCCCTGAGGCACAGTCCCTCCCACGCTACTACCTGGATTGCATCCAGGAGCATTCGCGGTGCTCGTGCAGACTTCCCCGCTAATCTCCGGGGGGACACGTGAACCGTTGCAGTACTGGCGTACCACGCCCGCACTGTTCGGCGCCTTGTTCGTAGTGCTGTAACCAGCGGCGCTGGTCAGGATCGAATACAAGGGGTTGAGCGTATAGCCGGAGCCCGAGTTCGGCGTCTGACTGGTATCGCCGTAGATGCCGATGTCCCAGTAATTCGGGCCGGTTCCACCACCGAATCCCGCCGAGGGGCACGCACCAGTTGCAGTCTGACTCAACTGCGGAACCAGTGATACCACGTTCTGCGCGCCCGTTATCGGATTGCATCCCACACAGATGTGGAACGCGCGGTTCTGCCAGAAGAGGTTGTTGTCCAGCACCGGGTTCGAGAATTTCGCACAATTCGGATGGCCTGCGGGGCAGGTCAAGGTCGCGGGCGCCCCTGCGGGCGGTGGCGTGTTGAACGCTGCGCTCAATGGTACGCCGTGAGTCTCCGTCGACAGCCCTGCTGGCTGAAAGGTCGAGAAAGTGACTGCGGAATTGGTGCAATTATTGGTTGCACTGTTCGGTTGCGTCGGGTCGCAGCCCGGTGGAGGTATGTTGGCATTAGGGGCGCCGCCCGTGTCGAAGAGCACTCCCGCGGAAGCGGTAGTATCGTTGGAAGAGACGGTGTTGTTGACAAAGTTAACCAGCACCGCATCGCGGAGCGAGACTCCCCCTCCCACCCAGCCGGCCACGTTATTCGTGATGATGTTGTTAGTGACGTTCACTTGGTACCAATTAGCCGGATTGGTGGGGTTGTTTAGTATGTCGTTTCCGTTAATGTTCTGCAGCCGGAGGCCGCCACCGCTGCCACTTTCGGCGGTGTTGCCCATGATCAGGTTGGCATTAATCGTAGTGCCGGGACCGGCGCCGTCGGAAAGCGTAGGCGGGCAATCAACGTCCACCACGTTGTTCTCGCAAACCGCACCATCTGGGGGCGCACCTTGGACGATAAGACCACCGCCGTAAGTGGTCAGCGTCGGGTTTGAGCTCTGGTTGAAGAGGAACCAGTTGTGCTCGATGTCACCATTCCAGCTGAACCCATTGTGAGCCATGCCACCACCGTCACCCGAGCTCATATTGCCGCAAACCCAGTTGTATTTAAACTGGTAGTAGTCCGAACCCGTGCAGAAGGTCACACCGCCGGCGGACGACGGCGTGGTTGAGTTCAATTCGTCGCCGTAGGCAGCGTTCATGGTGATCGAGTTGTTATGCACGTTCACATTCGTGTTAAGCAACTCCGGTAGCGCAATGGTGCCCGCCAGAGTCGGGTCTGCAGTCTCCATCTGGCCGACGGTGATGCCGCCCGTCAGCGTTCCGCCATTGGAGTGGACCCGGTCGTTGGAGACTTCCGTGTTGTGGTTCCAGCCGTGGAGGAAGATACCTCCGCCGCCTTGCGAACTGTTGATGAAGCTTATGCCGTCGATGCGCGATGGGTTGCATTTGAAGTTGCTGGGCCACGCGCTGCAATCGGCTGTGCTGTCCGTGAGCGGAACGCAGACGCCATTCGCGGTGCAGTTAGCATCAGGGGACCGTACTCCTTTCGCCAGGACCGTAATACCCGCGCCTTCGTACGCTCCCATGAGTGTGGGTTCCTGCAAGAGCTCCGCAATATTGCCGTTGAGGTTGGCGTCCCAGCCCACCACTGGCTCAAGCGGTATCGCATCCACCTGACCCTGCATCGTCGGATCACAGGTGAAGGCGCTGCTTGGATCGTATGGGTGAGCGGGGGTGATGAAACCACCGTCTATTGCCAAGCCAAAGAGGCAGTTAACTCGCTTGCGCCACGGATCGAGCAGCTTGCCGGAGGGGTGGGTGTTCGAGTTAACCGTAACCGACGCCGCGGCGACGCCTTGCAGCCGGACTGGCTTCCACATGAGCAACATTTCGTTGTAGGTGCCGGGAGGAACGATGATCAGGTCGCCGGGGTTGGCAGTATCGATTGCGGACTGAATGGTTTGTCCAGAACCTAGCGTCGTCGGAGCCTTGCCGCCGATGGTGACGGTTACGGTGTCGATCGACTGCTGGCCGTTGGGGTAGGCCGTGGTTGGCGCCGTAGTGATCACCAGTTCACCGCACTGTGCACCATCGTTGCCGGCTCCGCGTTGCTGGACTGAGCAGGACGGTACACCAGCGGGCACAGTGCCTGTGATGGTCGTGTCGTTCCAGAGCACGCCGGTAAGCGCAACACCGCCCACGGTTACGGTACCCGCCGTATTGCCAAAGCCATAGTGGCGAGTAATAAATTTCTGGTTGAACGGCGTAGCCGTGGCCGCCGGTCCAGAGTAATTAGGGTTGGGCACAAGCTGGTCGCCGAGAGCAGTAATAGTCAGCTTGCGGGCACCACTCGCGCTCACGTAGGGTCCAATTGCATCGCCATCGACTTCCTTGATGGCTGGGGTGGCATCGGGGTACGCGCAATCCGGCGGGTTGTAGCCTTCAGCGAACGCGGAGGTCGGAACCACGGGCGTGTCCAGGTAATCGGTATCCGCCGGCATGAACGGGTTCTCGTAACAGAAGTCGCTGTAGTTCGGGTTGTACAAAGGATCGGTGATCATGGTGCCATTCGGACCCGGGATCGGACCTGGGTCGTTCATGCACGTGATCATCATGCCGGGCGCGTAGCCGGTCGGATTGGGCGGGTCTACGTCAAAGGTCGAGTACGTCAGTGCGTTGAACGTGCCCCACTGGTCCGAGTATATGCGGGAAGTCTCAACTCCATTGAAGTCCCTGATCGATATCGGCACGTTGGGCACGGCAAACTTCTCGCCGAAAGCGGGCGAAGCCGGGTCAAATTCGGAAGAGAAGTCATCCGTAATGAACCCTGACATGTGAGAAGCGGCAGGCGTCTTGGTCCAGATGAAGAAGTCGGCTTGCGCCTGCATCTGGTTCTCGAGGGTGAGCTCCTTGCGGTCGCACAAGTGGCGGGAAGCGCCCGCGAAAGGCGCCACCTCGCCCGATTCCGGGGAGATGCTCATGAAATCGGGCACGATACGGAGGGCGCCCACGCACGGCGCAGGCATCACGATGAGTCCGCCAGGCCCGAAGCCGCCAACGTTATAGGTGCGGCCCAGATCCGTGGTCGGATTGGTGGCGCCGCCACCGGATCTGTATGCGGAGTTGGTGTTATTGATGGTCGCCTGGTCCGGCACAATGAAAATGTTGGATATGGCGCCGAACTGCTGCGTCGCACCCGCAATGAAGTTGTCTCCGATCAGAATGTTCTTGTCTTCCTCTTTCACCAACTCGTAGCCTGGAGGCGTTACCTCCTCGACCACGTACTTCCCGGCCGGCAGGCTTACCAGGGTCTGTCCTGCTGCTGTCTGGGCTGCGGTGAGCGGGTGAGCCGCCATATAGGCCGCGCTGGGGAACTGGTAGAGACCATCGTACGGGGCCGGTTGCATCTGGTTGAGGTTGTGATAGCCGTCGTAGCACTTGAACTGGCTGTTGTCAGTCCGCGCCGTATTGGGGTTGAGGTAGTTTGGAGTGCCGTACTGGGTATACTTGAAGAACGGGTCGGCCGGATCCTGGCCGGGACAGCTCATGTTAGGGATTGTGGCCCCGGTCGAATCTGTGTGGAAGCCCTGGGCCCACGCATCCCAACTGGAGGTCTTGGTCGTGTCAATCAATGTCAGGCTTGTCGTTCCATCAGGCGCCGTGCCCTCCTGGTAGAGATTGATGGTGACCCCAGGAACGAGCGGTTCCCAGAGGTTCTGGAAAAGTTGGCTCGGGTCGTCAAAGGGTCGCGTCGAAGAGTAAGCGACGTGACCACGGATACCACCATTCTCGTTAGCGGCATAAGGCGTCTTGCCCCAGTCGATGATTTCGTACTCGGCGAGGCCGCCCTGCCAGCCTTCCGCGACCACCGTGCCGGGATCAATTCGGCCGGTCGAGCCACCATTGCCCCCGCCGCTGGGGTGGTTGGAAAGGTTGTCAGCCTTACATGCGGCATCAGTGCAGTACACCGCGCCGGGTACTCTCAGACTGCTGGGAAGCGGGAAACTCTCCGTCGAGTTCAGTATTCCCATATAGGGGCCGGCGTTGCCGTTTCCGCAGGTTCCGCTGCCGCCGCTGCCGGGAACGGTCCCGAAGCACCCACTCGAGGGACCGTCCAGCCGTCCACCGGCGTCGTTGACAACGTGCACACCCGTGCCCTTGAAGCGCGTGTTGTCCGATTCGACTACATACCAGTTGAACAAGGGGAAAGTTTCGTTAAACGTGGCGTTCCCGCCTATGTCCGTCAACGTGGAATTGTTAAACTTGCCGTTCCGCATTCGAATCCTGGTCGGAGTCTGAATGAGTCCTGGACTCTTGGCCGGATCCAGGCTTCCATCAGGAAGAAGCACTGGGGCACCCAGCCCCCCCACATCCAGATAGGTTCGGCTCCAGAGGTGCGACTGCCAGCTGAACGCCGAGTAATCAATATTGACGGTCTGGCCGCCCTTTACGCTCACTGACTTGCTGGATCCGTCTACGATCAGGTCGAGCCATTGGTCGAATACCACCATGGCATAATTACCGTCGGGAATCCCGGTAAACGTGAAGTTCCCAGTCGGATCGCACTTGACCAAGGCTATCGTGGCGCCGTCAGGATCGCCCAGGCTCACGTAACAGTTGGTATAGTTTAAGGGCGCATTATTGCGTGCATCGCCTTGGGGAAAGACCGCGCTATCGTAAAGGGTCTCGTTCGGCGAACGGGACTGGTGCAGGTTCGAAACCTGGCCTTTGACCGTGTTGTTGCAAGCGGGTGGATTTGCGCCGCCACATAATGCGGCCAATCGGGCATTGATGATGGCGGGGTTGGCCATCCCCATAAACACGTGGTATCCCCCCGGTCCAAATTCCTGGAAGTAGGCAGGTCCACCAGACCTGAGGAAAGAGTCCAAGAAGTGGGTGCCGTCCAGCGAGTTGGTCTGGAGCCATTGCTCGCCCCTAGCCTCTCTGGCGGCTCCGGGATGTACGATGACTCCAAATCTGCCGGGCATCAGGCCCTTAATAACCGCCTGGCCAGTGAGGGGTGACAGCGTTACACCGTCAGACTCGAATTTCGGGCAAACGATGATCACGCCGATCGCCACAGTGCTGCCCTGGTCGGTTTGCGAGATCGGGCAGGCGTTCAACCCGCTGCTCGGGTCGATAGTTCCGTTCAAGGAGTTAGTCAGCGGCTCGTTGAACATGTCATAGGTCATCTGCCCGGTCGCGTCGCCGCTACCGCCCGCGGAGTCCCAGAGTTCCACCTGGAAGTCTCCCAGCGCAACCTCCTGGCTCGCCAACGTGTCGACCCCGCCCCCAGTGTCGGGCTCACCGTTGAGTGGGAAGTCATCCTCGAAAACGAACACGGTGAGGGTAGCGGTAGGCAGAGGATTCGGTTCCACATTCACGGTCACAGCCGTTTGGCCGGGCGCAATCGGAGCTCCGCCCATGGTGTGTCCGCAGGATGGTACTGTAACCCCTGTGGCGGTTGGCTTCGCGGCGCAATTTCCCGCCTTTGAAGGATCCGAACTGTTCCCGGTATTGAACGCATTCGAGACATCGCCCGGCAGGATAGAGAGGTAGTAGTACGCCGGGCGTCCGTACGCGTCCGTAGCCGGCAGATTGACCTGGCCCGGCATTGATTGGGGCAGTCCATTGCCCGTCGGATCCGGATGACAAATACCACTACCATCGCAGGCCACCTTATCGTGGCTGCCGGTGGCTGGATTGTAGACCATCTGGCCCCTCTCGCAACTCTGCGGGCCCGTGCAACCCTCCGCGACGACCGGCATGTAGCTGGTGTGGAAATTGGTGCCGAGGGTCGGCACCACCCCAGTCGGGCACGTCGCTGGCTTGGTGCCGCCAGTGCCATTCTGCTGGCATGCCGGATCTACGTGGAATGTGAGGTCTTGCTCAATGATCCATTTGTAGTCGGCAATCTGGGTGGCCGGATTCTGCGCATCCTGCACCTTCACGGACAGGCCACTGCCGGCCTGGAAGTTCAGCGTCACCTGGGTCAACCCGACGGAATTCGGCAGGGTGCAGGCATCAGCGGCAGTGGTGGGAGCGCTGGGTGTACCTTGCGAGTTCACGGCTTGGTAGCAGAAGGTAAAGGTTCCCCCGGCATTGGCGGTTTGTGTCGCCGTGAACCCACCGTCCGGGTTCACAATCACACTCAGGCCGCTCTGGGCAACAACACTGGGAACCTTGACGGTCAGCAGATACCCAGTAGGATCGGTGTCGTTAGTGAGAACACCGGGACTGTTGACCTTGAGGAGCGACGAAACGTGGCTGGTGTACGTATCCGCAGACGCCTGTGGGTTGAGTCCCACGGTGGCCGCGTTGAACGTGACCTGAGCTGTGGTCGCCGGGCTCGAATTCCCGTTGCCGCAGTAACTGAAGCTGTCGGTAACGCCGCTGCCGAGAGGTGCAGTCGGAGTGTAGGTGAAGGAACCATTAGGATTCAGTACCACCGAACCATGCGCGGTCGTGATGGTTTGCGGAGCTGTTGAGAGGGCGCATCCGGTGGCGTTCGCCGCGTTGGAGATTCCAATGTCATTGCTCAACACGTTTCCAGTGAAAGACGTCGCGCCCGCGGGAACAATATAGTTATCGGCAACCGCGTGGGGCAAAATTGCACCCGAGACCGCGCCGTTTCCGGTCAATCCACCGTTTACCAACACAATCGACTGCATGCCGGTGTCATGGCGGAAGCCGTTACCCGACAAGCTCAGTTGGCGGTCAAACACGGCAAATTGGCTGGCCGTGTATGTCCCACCGCTGTTCGCAGGGTTCACGACGACGTCGTACACTTTGCCCGCGGGCAGAAATACTTCGCTCTGGGTCCGGGCATTGTAATTGAAGCTGGTTGTCCCGTCGTGGGCAGCCTGCAGAGCTATATCGGAAAGAACGTTGCCGTCCTCGGCGATCAGCGACATCGGCAGTCCGCCGACCGAAGGGACGTGCATGCGAAGCCCGGCGTTGACGAAACGCAGCAGGACATTGCCCGTGGAAGCCGAGGCGGGGATTCCGACTGCTGAAGAAAGGGTCGCCGCCTTATCGAACGACAGACCATTCACCAGGAAGTAGAGCGGCGTGAAGTTGACGGCGGCCGGATAACAAGTGTTACTTCCGGCGGCACCGCAAGCAGGGGTCCACTTTGCGGTCTCACTAAAACCCGTGGTCTGTACCGCCGTGTCCGCCGCCGCGTTCTGCACGGGATCGATTTCGCTCAAGAGCAGGGGCACATCGGCGTCGTACTGGATGCTGTAGGGAGTCTGAGTGCTCGGAGCGGTGGTCAGCACTGAGCCGGAATAAGCTGTGCGTGCGCCGCTAGCTGGAGCTGTGGTAACGACCAGCACTCCGTAGAGACCCATGGGGCCCTGGATCGACGGATAGGTCCCCGTCTCAATCAAGTAGGTCCCGGGCTTCAGAGGCGGCTGACCAGGCAGCCCCCACGTGTACTTCGCGGGTGTCCCGCTGTTGGCAGCGACCTCAAGCCCAAACGACCGGGCACGGTTCGCCTGCGAAGGCGGCGTGAAGGTGGATCCACCCTGTATCGGCCATGTGGTTGTCGTCTGCCCGCCATGAGCTCCATCCGTTCGGGCCCCGGTTTCTCTTTGTGGAGTCCCCAGACCACCACCCAGTTGGCCCACAATCGTCAGCGACGTGGCAATGGGCAATTTGTTGGTCAGGGTGATGGTGAGACCCATCCCTGTCGGCACGGTGATGAGTGGCGGTTGCCACACGGCGCCGCCAATTTGGGGCGCGCCGGCCAAGGTCAAGCAGGTCTTGGCCGTGGTGCTGGTCGCGTCGCAGGTCCAGCCCCACATCGGAACCGTGTTACCGTCCGGCAGTAGCGCGGACTGCCGGGACGCGGTCAGGTTCACTGTCACTTGGGCGGAGGCCGCCGTGATGAAGAGGACAATGATTATCCCCAGTGATACGGTTTTCAAGGGCGCTTTGAGATAGTTCGATCGCATTGCTCTTCTCCTCATCACAGCGTTTCGTCGATGAAAAAGACCGGCGGATCAACCAGCATCATCATCAGCATGCCGCCGGGAAATATGTCGTTAGTCGTGATCTCGCGCTCGTTGTGCGAGTGCCACATGAAGGCGATACCTGACTCAATAGGCGGATTCATCGTGGTCGCGCTGGGAGGCAGGGGTGTCGGGCCTCTGGAGCGGCCAACTGCGTCAGGTCCGAGATAAGGCGTGCCGTTGTACCAGAGACCGTTGGTCATGATGAGCGGATCGGGCAGCGTCATCGGACCACCGCCGCCAACCTGACCGACCGGATTCGTTTCCAGGGGATGGTTGTGGTCGGCACACCATTCGTAATAGTTCGGGTCGGTTAGATTAGCCTTTGGGCTGTTGACGGTGTGGTAGCCGTTGGCGTCGGGGTAGCACGGAGTCGGGTCTGTCAAGGACGTGATGACTGACACCGAGGCCGGAGCTGGCGCAGAAGGCGCTCCCGGGGTTTCGATCCAGGTGAAGGAAGGGAGGCCGGTGGCTGCGTCTGTATAGGTCAGTACCGTCTGGTGGTTAATGCCTGTGCTGCTGACCGACGCGATGGTGAAGGTCCCGTCATAGCCGGTAGGCAGACCGGAAACGGTCAGCGACTCTCCAGCCGCGATCGTACCCGTAAGCGGTATGGCTGTCGTGATGGTTACTGTATGTCCGCTCTCGCTGGCGCTGATAATGGCCGCGCTCGAGGTGGGCAGAGTGTGCGCGTAAATGTCCCAGCCAAGGCCTTTGCCGGACCAGTAGAAGATTCCATCGAAGGCCTGGCCAGGAGTGGTATCGGTTGTGAACTCCATGCGCCCGGCGAGACGGGGCGGCGTCACCGAATCGTTCTGGCTCAGGATCAGGCCGCCATCACGCGCCAGGATGCGCACGTGGTTGGCGTGTTCGTGGAACGGGTGTTGCAAGTGACCCTGCCCGATGACGCGCACCAGCACCAAATCTCCGGGGTGCATGTGGGGGTTGCCGTTGTACGGCTGGTTCGGGTAATTGGGCACGTAGTCGGGGTCCATGTCATCCGGCATCGACCGTCCGTTGATCAGGAAGTACGCGGCATGGTAGGGCTCAACGGCAACCGCGAGAGTAGTGGGGCAGGGGAGACTCGGGGTAGGGTTCGAAGTCGCCGAGCAGGTTGCGATCGCCTGCGCCTGCTGCTCCGCCTGCCGGTGAATTCGCGGATCCAATTCTGCCCACTGGAACAGGTACTCGCGGTCGTAGCAAGCCTCCGGGTGGTCATAGGCAGCCTTCGCGAGCCGGAAATCGGTAGTGCCTCCTCCCAGCTTTTGCCCATTGTCGGAACCGAGCGGTGAGCAATTACCGGTGTTCACCGATGTCGAGGGCAGAACTACCAGTGCGCCGTAGAGACCCATCTCGATCTGAAGGTCCGGCTGTGTGCCGCTGTAATAAGCGTGCGTGCCGGGAGTCAAGCCGGTAAGGGTGTACGTCACCGCCCCCCCAGGCTGGGCCTCCCGTGCCAGCAGACCTGCCACGCCGCTGCCGCTCGGCGAAGTTACTTGGGCCCCGGTGAAGACGATCGAGGTGTTACCCGCTCCCGTGGGAAGATTGTTCGTCAAGACTACCGTGATCGTCTGGCCCTGAGTCACGACCAGCGTCGGCGCGGGAATCTGCATCGCGGGACAGTTGGGTGCAGCCGCCCAGCTCACCCCCGCCGGCACGAACGTCACGCCTGTGGTGTTCGTACAACCGTAGCCCCAGGAATAAATCAAAGCCCCGTCCGGCTGGGTGATGTAGCCGGGGGCGGCAGTCAGACTGAAGCTGGTGCCGCTTATCCCCGGCGTGGCGGCCTGCGCCATGCTTGTGAGCAGCAAGGCCATCGCGGTAATGACAAGAGGAAGCAGTCGTGTTACCGAATTCCATTTCTTCATGTTCGTATGCCTCATTGCTGCTCTCCTACGGAGTGACTACAACTTCGGTCATGAGCCCACCGAAGTTCTCGGCGTCGTTCGACAAGTGGTCGAGGTTTGGGGTGTAGAGGAAGTAAGTACCGGGTGGAACACCCGTGCTGTCGAGAATTGCATCCAGCGACTCACCACCACCCAGGGTGATCGAGTTGGTTTTGATAAAGAGATTGTTGCCCGCCTGGTCCCGCAGCAGCTTGGCGTTGAACCCAACTACCGTCATGGGAATGCCCAGTGAAGCCAGCGTCTGATACTCGGTTACATCCAGGTCGGCAATGCGCAGCAGCGCTCTCTGTCCTTGCTTCAGGGTGATCAACGTCGGCATCGGCTGAGACGGCCGTGATTGCCCGTCCGTATCGAATGTGGAAATGGCATTGGTCGCGGGATCGGGATTCGACCCCGCAGTCGTGGGAACGCCCTGGTAGCCCGGAATGCCCACCGTGTCCGGATAACTGCGGCCGTTCAGCAGGAAATACTTGTCCTTCATGTCCGCAAAGCCTTCCGGGTTGAAGGTCATGCCTACGAAGTGAAAATTAGGATCGAAGCCGTGGATCTGGATAGGAACATCAATGTCGTAGCGCGTGCTGCCGTCGCCGTCGTTGTAGGCGTACTTAGCACCGCCGATAGGCTGAGTCGCGCCCGAGTCCCCAATCGGCAGCGGAGCGGAACAGAGGATGTCGATCGAACCGTTCGAGCCATACGTGTAGCCCGCAGCGGGACTCGTACCCGTGCCCGTACACGCTGTCCGCAGATCTGTCTGTTGAAACTGATCGTAGGTGAAAAGGCTCTTACCATCGGGCACGCGGTTCTGCCGTGGCCGCACGTAGAGCTGTCCGACCATGCCCATTTGCAAGTGTTCGGGGGGGGTGATGTGGCAGTGCCAGAAATAGGTCCCAGCATCCGGCGCGAGATAGTAATAAGTGAAGCTGCCGCCGATGTTGATGGCCAGTGACGCATCGGGCACACCGTCATAGAACGATGACGCATTGGGATAGCCGTGGAAGTGAATTGTGTGTTGCTCGAACAGGTCCGGCCGCATGATCATGCCCACATTGCTGAGCGTCAGGAAGAGCTCGTCATCTTCATCAAAAGCAATGAGCGGTGCTGGAATGCTTCCGTTCAACACGCCCGTGTTCATGATGGCTGAAGCATCGGCGCCCGGAGCGGGGTTCGTCGCAGTAGGGGTGACATAACCCACCGCACCGTTCGGATCAGTGGTTGCGAGGTCGCAGGGGGCGTACGGATTGGGTTGCCCGCTGTTGTATTTTGGCAGAGCCGGATCGCAATACGGCTTGTTGAAGGTTGACGCAAACTGCGTCCCCGGCTGGCCGTTCTGAATAGCGTTCAAACCGGACAAGGGACCGAAGGAGAACATGTAGGTTTGGTTCCCGTCGGCCTCGGTCATCATGCCGTCACCGCCGGAGACCTGCTGGCACTTGATGGCGCCGCCGTTTAGGGTGTACGACAAAGAAACGCCGTTCGGGGTCTCCGGCACTATTTGCGGCCCAGTGTAAGTACCCTCCGCGCTGGTGGGGTCATAACCCAGAATCGCGCTGTTCGGGTGCCAAACCGTGCTGGTCGGGCACTGCGTCAAAAACGATCCCCCTCCCAGGTAGTTCGGGGGGAGCACCGTGAAGCTCACTGCGTTGCTGCTTAGTGAATTCACCGTGACAACTACATTCCCCGTGGTCGCGCCGGCTGGCACCCCCACGACGATCGAGGTCGCGCTCCAACTTGTCGGCGTCGCAGCCTTCCCGTTGAAGCTCACCGTGCTGGAACCTTGTGTCGCACCGAAGCTCGTGCCTGTAATCGTTACAAAAGCTCCCGCCAACCCTGAGGTCGGCGACAGACTCTGTATGGTCTGTGCACTTGCGCCTACCGCCACAAGGCAAATTAAGAAGATTGGCAACCAAACCTGGTAAGGCTTTCGCATGACTCCACTGCCTCCTTCCTGAGTTGGGGCGCACCTGGCGCCACTCGTTCATTTTGGGGGGAGTTTCCGGCAGTTGTGTTCAATCCGGCGCAAAACTGGAGAAGAGGCTACGTTCCGCCGCTGCCAGTCACAACTTCGTCGACAATACTCGCAATAGATTTTGTTTCTTTGCTCAAACGCAAAAATCTAAGCTATTTGTCAATAAACATTACGAATATGGATTGTTACCCATCAGGGACAGCCATACGCTTACATTCGTCGACGCAAATTGGTGATTGTCTGGAACCTGCGTGGAATGCTCAAAAAAGGCCCCAGCAGTCCAGCCAGCACAGGAAGGCGCGCTTTTTAGTACTTTTTGGCAATAACTCGGAACTTCTCGGATCTCGCTAGGACATTAGGCGAGCGGATTTGTGGTCGAGGAAAGAGGTTCG
>Ga0209526_10002040_pt1 | contig 13560 bp, 12 predicted proteins | sample JacPinW_OM2H0_M1_FD_188566 | JGI IMG/M metagenome (GOLD analysis project Ga0209526, IMG submission 188566) | Forest soil microbial communities from Algoma, Ontario, Canada - Jack Pine, Ontario site 1_JW_OM2H0_M1 (SPAdes) (version 2) | ecosystem: Environmental > Terrestrial > Soil > Boreal... | reverse complement strand
CGCGTAGACTGCAAAAACCGGGTGGAGGAACGCCTCGAAATGATCCGTGCCCCCGAGCAGACGCGGCGCGGCGAACCAGCCGGCCGTCAGTGCGAAGAAGGCGAGGATCACGAGAGGGACAGTCATGCTTTTCGGGGATTCGTGGGGGTGCACCTTGTGTTTGTCATAGCGCGATTGGCCGAAAAATGTGAGGAACAAAAGCCGGAACATGTAGAACGATGTGAGGCCGGCGCCTGCCAGGCCGAGAAGCCAAAGGGTCCTATTCGCGTGCGGACCTGATCCCGCGGCCTCCAGGATTTCATCCTTGCTGAAAAATCCGGAAAAACCGGGGGCCCCGGCGATGGCGAGCGTGGCTATGAGCATGGTCCAGTAGGTCACCGGAATTTGCTTGCGCAGGCCGCCCATGTTGCGAATGTCCTGTTCGCCGCTCATGGCGTGAATCACGCTCCCAGCCGCGAGGAAGAGCAAGCCCTTGAAAAACGCGTGCGTCATCAGATGGAAGATCCCTGCAGCGTACACGCCCACACCGCAGCCGAGGAACATGTACCCGAGTTGCGATACGGTCGAGTAGGCGAGGACTTTTTTGATGTCAGTCTGCACGAGGCCGATGGTGGCGGAATAAAATGCCGTGACCGCGCCAACCGTGGCGACGACCAGCATCGCAATCGGCGCGCGAGAGAAGATCGGGTTCATGCGCGCGACCATGTAAACCCCCGCAGTGACCATGGTTGCCGCGTGGATCAATGCGCTTACCGGTGTCGGGCCTTCCATCGCGTCCGGAAGCCAGACGTAGAGAGGCAGTTGCGCCGACTTGCCGATCGCGCCCGTAAACAGCAGCAGGCTGATGGAGGTCAGGATGCCGAGCTGCGAACTGCTCTCGATAGGCATGCTCGCGGCCTTGCGGAAGATCTCGCCGAACTGTACCGAACCGAATACCCAGAACGTGAGCAGGATGCCGACGGTGAATCCGAAATCGCCGAGGCGCGTGACGATGAAGGCTTTCTTGCCCGCATCCGCCGCCGATCTCTTCAGAAACCAGAAGCCGATCAACAGATAGCTGCACAGGCCGACACCTTCCCATCCGACAAACATCACGATGAGGTTCGCCGCCATCACAAGCGTCAGCATAAAGAACATGAAGAGGTTCAAGTAGCAAAAGAACCGGTAGTAGCCGCCTTCGTGCGCCATGTAGCCGGTCGAATAGAAGTGGATCAGCATCCCGACGAATGCAACCGTTAGCAGCATCACGATCGTGAGCTGGTCCACTTGCAGAGAGAAATCCACAATGAACGGCCCTGCCGTGATCCAGGTGAAATAAGCCTTTACATAAGGGATCTGATCCGCCCTGAGGAGGGAGAATTCGCGGACCAGCTCGACAACCGCGAGCAAGGCCAGCGAGACCGAGCCGACCCCCACCGCGTTCACGGCGCTCTGCGGCCAGCGCTTGCCCAACAGCCCGTTGATCGCGGCGCCGGCGAGCGGCAGTGCAGGAATGATCCAGAGATGGTCGAGTAGCAGCATCAGAACTTGAGCAGGTTCACGCGTTCGACGTTGAGCGTCCGGCGGTTATGAGTGATCGTGATTACGATCGCCAGACCTACCGCAGCCTCCGCCGCGGCGACCACAATCACAAAGAAAACGAAAACGAAGCCATCGAGCCCTCCGTGTGCGCGCGCGAAGGCCACAAACGCGAGATTTACCGCGTTGAGCATCAGCTCGATGGCCATGAAGATCGTGATGATGTTGCGCTTAAACACGACGGCAACGGCGCCGAGCCCGAATAGGATGGCGCTGAGCACCAGGTAATAGGAAATGGGAACGACGCTCACTCGTCCTTCCTCGCCAGAATCACTGCACCCAGAATCGCAATCAAAATCAGAATCGAAGTCGCTTCAAACGGAAACAGGTACTGGTGAAAGAGCGCCGCGGAGAGGTCGCGCGTTGAAACAGCCTGGTTGGCGGCGCCGTTACCATTCGCCACGGTTCGACCGATCTCTGAACTCCCGAACCGGTTGGCGATTTCGACCAGCAAAACGAGCCCAAGCGGCGCGCCGACGAATTTTGCGATCTTGCTCCAATCGGTCCGCTCTTCGACACCCGCATTGAGCAGCATGATGACGAATACGAAAAGAACCATGATCGCGCCGGCGTACACGATGATTTGCACGGCCGCGATAAACTCTGCGCCCAGCAGCAGGTAGAGCACTGCTAGGGACATCATCACGAGGACCAGCGCCAGGGCGCTGTGAATCGGCTCGCGCGCGACGATCAGCAGAACCGCGCCAAGCACGGCGAGCAGCGCGCACACGAAGAACACGATGAATGGCAGGCTCATGCGTGGCTCAACAAGGGCAGGATCATGAGGAAACTGGTGATCAGCAGGTTCGCTAGCGAAACCGGCAGCAGCAGCTTCCACCCAAACGACATCAACTGGTCATAGCGGAACCGAGGCAACGTTCCGCGGGTCCAGACGTAGAAAAATAGGAAGACTAGCACCTTCGTGGTGAACCAAAATGGCCCCTGAATCAGGGGTCTCACTGCGGGAATCAGGCACATCGCTCCGATTCCCAGCGCCAACAAGGTGACGACGGCCATCTGGATGCGCGCAATTCCGTGCATGTTCAACGCCGTGTCGTATGCGGTGTACGCGCCAACAAGCAGGAGTAGAGCGCCGGGTAGGTAGAGCTGCCAGGTCCAGCTGTCCGGGAACGGCGAGAGCCAGCCGCCGAAAAAAAGGATGGTCGCGAGGCAAGAGACGGTAATCATGTTCGCGTACTCCGCCATGAAGAACATGGCGAATTTGAAGCTGGAGTACTCCGTGTGGAAGCCGGCGACCAATTCCGTTTCCGCCTCGGGCAGATCGAAAGGAATACGGTTCGTCTCCGCGATGGCTGCCGTTATGTAACACAGGAATCCGACGATCTGTGGGAACACGTGCCAGCGTGGAATAAAAGGCACGTAACGGAAATAGCCGTGCTGGCCGGCAATAATCTCATTGAAGTTCAGGGTGCCGGCGAGCAGGAGCACGCCCACGACGGAAAGCGTGAGCGAGACCTCGTAGCTGATCATCTGCGCCGAGCTGCGCAGGCCACCAAGCAGCGGGTATTTACTGTTGGATGACCATCCGGCGAGCGCGACACCATACACGCCGATCGAGGTGATGGCGAACAAGAAGAGCAAGCCGATATCCAGGTTCGAAACGATGAAGATGGACTGACCGAGCAGTTGGATTTCCGGCGGGCCGAACGGAATCAGGGCGATCGCCGTCAGCGCAAGGGAAAGAGCCAAAAACGGCGCGAGCGTATAGATGAGGCGGTCCGATGCCGGGGGCGTGAGGTCTTCCTTGAAAAGGAACTTCAACCCGTCCGCGAGGGGTTGCAGCAGTCCATGAGCGCCGACATAGTACGGGCCCCAGCGCGACTGGATGCGCGCAACGACTTTCCGCTCGAACCAGGTCAGGTAAGCCAAGGCCGTCATTACAATGAACAGCAGGACGGCAATCTTGACTAGCGATACCACCAGGACTGGGTGCTGGGCGATGAACTCCACGGCCTATCTTTAGCCTCGTTGGTCGAGCTGAGCCTGGAACAGTAACGACCCAGGGTGCCGCTTGTAAACAGATAATCCTGTGACGAGAACACCGTGCCGGAAGCCACGGTATAGGAAGGCTCAGCGGACTTGCAGGTCGCAACCGAACGCTCTGCGCCACCACCAAGCAGATTCGCAACCGACAGGTCGTAGCCGGCCACATTCTGGCGGATCTCGTCGAAGGCCGCCTCGGGGGTGCGCAGCCGGGTGGCCGAGCCGAGCCCCAGAACTCCCAGCTGATGCGAGAGAATCCGAATCAAATCGAAATCGCTGCGCGGACCCTGCGGGTCGATCGAGCGGTGCGTCAGTTGCACTTCGCCCGCCGTATTGGTGAGCGTGCCGTCCTTTTCATAGCTGGACGCGGCGGGCAGCACGACGTCGGCGCGCAGCGCAGTCTCGGTCAGGAACAGATCGTGCACGATGAGCACCTCGAGACCCGTGAGTCGATCGGGCTGCGCGACGCCGAAGGTTTTCACTGGGTTTGCCCCGACGACATAGAGGGCTTTCAGTTTGCCTGTGACGGCTGCGTCCATCATCGCGGGCGCCGTAAGTCCAGGTGCTTCCGATATCGCGCCACCCCATAACTTGCCGAACCTCGCACGCTCTGTCGCGTCCGATAGCGGCGCATAGCCTGGCAGGCGGTCCGGTAAAATGCCAAGGTCGGCAGCGCCGCGCGAATTCGAGTAGTCGCCAAGGGCCATGAAGCGCGTCTGGCCGCCGAAACGCGCGCTAAACGAGACCAGGTCGCGAATTGCCGGGCCCTGAACGTCCGCGCCGAACAAGACTACGACATCCGATTCCGCCTCGAGCGACGCTTTGAGCCGAACGAGCGACTCGGTGGTTTTGGGGTCGAAATGGCCTTGCTCGGTTGCCAGCCATCGAAGGGCCTGGCGCTCACCGCCACGCGCCAGTTCGATGACCTGTTGGGCCTGGCGATGAATCTTGCATGGCTGGCCGTTGATGACGTAGAGCCGGGCGTTGCGGTGCCGCACGGCCGCGCGGATTTGCCACGCAACCAGCGGGTTCTGATTCGTGAGGTCGTTGCCCACCAGCAAAACGACGTTCGCATTGTAAACATCGGCCATGGTCGCAAGCGCGCCCTTCGCTTTTGGTCCAAGCACGGCTGACAGGCCTGCGTAGTCGGCGGTGCGATGGTGATCAAGATTGTTCGTTCCAAGCGAGACGCGAGCGAAGCGATGGAGCAGGTAATTCTCTTCGTTCGTTATATGGTTCGAGCCGATGACGCCGATAGCTGCGGAGCCGTGCGTATCATGCACCTGCTTGAGCCGCCGCGCGACTTGCTCGAGCGCATCTTCCCAGCTGGCTGGCTCGAGCTTCCCGTCGCGGCGAACGAGCGGCTGGCGGACGCGTTCGGCATGATGCGTGAAGTCAAATGCGAAGCGACCTTTGGCGCAGAGGAATTCGCCGTTGATTCCAGAGTGGTCACGATTGTTGGCACGCAGGATCTCGTTGTTGCGAACGCTCAAGGTCGTCTTGCAGCCATTCGAGCAGTGAGTACACGGATTGCCAACGTAGGTCATCTCCCAGGGGCGCGTCAGATAACGGTACGTGCCGCTCGTGAGCGCGCCGACCGGGCAGATATCGATGCAGGCCCCGCATTCTTCGCAAGCGAGCTCGCCCGAGTTGTTCGGCAAGATGACTGACTGCACTCCCCGCGCGCCGACGCCGAGCGCCTTGACGTCCATGCCTTCGTCACAAACGCGCACGCACCGGAAACAAAGTATGCAGCGCGGCGCATCGTAATAGACCAGAGGAGAAAATTGTTCTTCGGGATAGTGCAGTTTTTCTTCGGTGAAACGGGAATGATCGAGGCCGTACCGGAAGGTCATGTCCTGCAACTCGCACTCGCCGCCCTTATCGCACACGGGACAGTCGAGCGGATGATTCGAGAGCAGGAACTCGAGCATATTCTTGCGCGCTCCGTGCACCTGCGCGGTATCGGTTTTGACGACCATGCCGTCGGTGGCAACTAGAGTGCACGCAGTCTGGAGCTTCGGCATCTTTTCAACTTCCACAAGACACATGCGGCATGCCGCCTGCAAGGAAAGGCCCGGGTAGTAGCAGAAAGACGGGACCTCAATCCCCTGGCCCTTTGCCGCTTCGATAACGAGCGTTCCCGGGTTCGAGGTAACTTGCCGGCCATCGAGCGTGAACGTAACTGGCTTCTGTTCCGTCATGAGGGTCCTAAGGCGCCTGAGCAATCATCTCGGCGGGCTTGTAGGAACATTTCCCGTGGAGATGATCTTCGAATTCGTTCCGCCACTTGTTTACGATGCTGATCGTAGGCAGGGCTGCAGCGTCTCCAAGAGGGCAGAACGTCCGCCCGAGCATGTTTTTCGACAGCTCGTCGATCAGAGGGATATCTTCGGCGCGGCCACCGCCTTCATGAAAGCGGTCAAGAACCTTGGCGAGCCAGGCGGTGCCTTCGCGGCAAGGGATGCACCAGCCGCAGGATTCATGCGCGTAGAAATGCATGATCCGCCGCGCTACATCCACCATACAGGTGTCTTCGTCGAAAATGACGGTTCCGCCTGAGCCAAGCATCGAGCCAATCTTTGCTACGGAGTCGTAATCAAGAGCGACATCGATTTCCTCGGCCGACAGAAGCGGGCAGGAACTGCCACCCGGAATCACGGCTTTCAGTTTCCTTCCACCCCGCACGCCACCCGCAACATCCTCGATCATGCGGCGCAAGGGAAAGCCCAGTGGCAACTCATAGATCCCGGGGCGATTGATGTGGCCCGAGATGGAATAGAGGCGCGTCCCGCCGTTTTTCGGCGAGCCCAGGGCGGCATACCATTCGCCGCCCTGGCGGATAATGGCGGGCACGGTGCTCAGGGTCTCGACGTTGTTGATGATCGTCGGACACCCGTACAGACCCACAACGGCAGGGAAAGGCGGCTTGATTCGGGGGTATCCCCGCTTTCCCTCGAGGGACTCCATCAGCGCGGATTCTTCGCCGCATTCGTAGGCCCCGGCACCGGTGTGGGTCACTAGGTCGAAATCAAAGCCGCTCGCGACAATGTTCTTCCCGAGATAACCTTTCGCATAGGCCTCGGTGATCGCTCGATCCATGATGTCAATGATGTGGCGATACTCGCCGCGGATGTAAATGTATCCCTGCTTTGAGCCGATCGCTCGTCCCGCGATTACCATTCCTTCGATTAATTGGTGGGGGTCCATTTCCATCAGCGGGCGGTCTTTCGACGTACCCGGCTCGCTCTCATCGGCGTTCGCCAGTACGTATTTCGGTTTGCTGGTGTCCTTGGGGACAAAGCTCCACTTCATCCCGGTGGGGAACCCGGCTCCGCCGCGTCCCCGCAAACCCGATTTCTTCACCTCGTCGATGATCTGTTCAGGCGTCATGCGCTTGAGAGCCCGTTCGAGCGCCTGATAGCCTTCGTGTTGTAAGTAGACGTCCATGCTGTGCGACCCGGGGATCCCAAAGTGTCTGCTAACGACGGAGACCTCGGCGGGATGGCGATCGTGAAGCGCGCCGCTAATCACGGGCACCGGCTGCGGCCTCTTGCCGTTCTGCAGCTGCTCAAAGATTGCATCGACTTTGCTAGGATCAAGATTTTCGTAGAAATCGTAATTCACTTGCATGGCAGGCGCCCCGGTGCAAGCGCCCATGCACTCAACTTCCTCGAGCGAAAACGTGCCGGTCTCCGAGACCTCCCTGTTCCGAATGCCGAGTCGCTTCTGAACATGTTGATAGAGCTCGTGGGCACCACGGGCCATGCATGAGATGTTGGTGCAGACCTGAATGTGATAGCGCCCGGCCGGCTTGCGCCGAAGCATCGAGTAATACGCGAGCGTCTCGGTGACCTGAAGAATGTTCAGGTCCAGGCGCTTCGCGATTTCCTCGAGCAGTTCATCGCTCAGGAAACCGAAGTGGTCCTGCGCGTAGAGCATCATGGGAATCAGCGCAGAGCGCTTGACCGGGTAGCGGCCGACAAAATCATTGAATTTTGCTTCGAGAGCTGGAGGCAGTTGCATGATTCGATTAGCGGTCCACTTCTCCAAGGACGATGTCGGTTGTACCGATGCAAGCGACCACGTCGGCGATCAAACGGCCTTCACACAACCGCGGCAACGATTGCAGGTTCACGAACGACGGCGCACGGAACTTCACGCGGTACGGCTTGGCCGAGCCGTCGCTGACCATGAACACTCCCAATTCGCCGCGAGGCGACTCAATCGCCTGATAAACCTCGCCCGGCGGCGGCGCAAATCCTTCGGTGAAAATCTTGAAGTGATAGATGAGGCCCTCGATGGATGTCTTCATCTCTTCGCGCGAAGGCGGAATGATGCCGGGCGCTTCGGCACGGAAGGGCCCTTCGGAGGGAACCTTCTCCATCGCCTGGCGGACGATCTTGATGCTCTCGCGAATTTCGGCCACGCGAACCAGATATCGCGCGTAGCAGTCGCCCGCGGTCTGGGTCTGCACATTGAAATCGAATTCATCGTAGCTGGAATACGGGAAGACTTTGCGGATGTCGTAGGCCACCCCGCTGCCGCGCAGCATCGGCCCGGAGGCACCCATGGCAATCGCGTCTGTCGCGCTAATGATGCCAACACCCTGGGTCCGGGCGAGCCAAATGCGGTTTTCCGTCAGCAGGTCCTCGTATTCATCGATGTGACCCGGCAAGGAATCCGTGACGCGGCGCACGCGGTCCATCCATCCCGGCGGCGGCTCGAGCGCCAGTCCGCCGATGCGGAAGTAGCTCGTCATCATCCGCTGCCCGGAGACATACTCGAATATCTTCATGATCTCTTCGCGCTCGCGGAAGCTGTACAGGAAGACCGACATCGCGCCCAGGTCGATCGCATGCGTTCCGAGCCACACCAGGTGCGAGGCGATGCGCGTCAGCTCGGTCAGCAGCACCCGGATATACTGCGCGCGCCGGGGAACTTCCAAGCCGATCAATTTCTCGACGGCGAGGCAGTAGCACAGATTGTTGGAAAGCGGTGCGAGGTAATCAATACGGTCGGTGAGAGTGATGGCCTGGGAGTACGTCTTTGATTCGCAGGACTTTTCGATACCCGTGTGCAGGTACCCGATCACCGGCTGTGCCTTAACCACTATCTCGCCGTCGAGCTCGAGAATCACCCGCAGAACGCCGTGGGTCGACGGGTGCTGCGGCCCCATGTTGAGGACCATCGCTTGAGCGGCACCGGTTGTTGTCTCAATCGTAGTCGTCATGGCTCGATGATCTCCATGCAAACTAGCGAAACCCTTCGACGGGATAGTCCTTGCGAAGCGGGTTTCCCTCCCATTCGTCTGGCATCAGGATGCGGCGGAGGTCGGGATGACCCTCAAATCGAATACCCATGAGATCGAAGTTCTCGCGCTCGTGCCAGTTAGCTGTCGGCCACACGGAGGTGACCGAGGAAATGATGGGTTCGTTCCCGGGCAGGCGGACCTTGAGCCGGAGGCGGTCGCGACGCCCGAGCGAAAGGAGTTGGTAATTCACTTCGAAACGCGGCTCGAGTGGGAATCGATCAACCGCGGTGATATCGGAAAGAAATGTAAAGCCCAGCGAAGGCTCCGTGGCAAGGAACTGAGCAGCGCGCCGGATATGCTCCCGAGGGACGACGACGGTCGTTTCGTCCCTGAATTCAATCACTTCCGAGACGGCCTGCGCATCCCAGTCTTTGAGCTTCCGCACTGCCAGATGTTTGTCGAGTTCCTGTGATTTCACTATGAGTCCGATTCCGGATGGGGGGTCAACGCCAGTCGAGCGCGCCCTTCTTCCAGAGGAAAATATATCCGACAAGTAAAATCATAATGTAGACCAGCATCTCCGCAAAACCAAACACTTTCAGGTCGTGATAGATCAGGGCCCATGGATAGAGAAAGATGGCCTCGATATCGAACAGAATGAACAGGAGCGCCACCATGTAGAAATGGACTGAAAAAGGCGCCCGCGCGTCGCCCGTCGGAGCGATTCCGCATTCGTAGGGCTGGTCCTTCTCCCGCGTGTGCTTGTGTTTTCCGACGATTGTGGACGCTGCAATGAGCACGCCAGCTAGCCCTGCGGCTAGTATAAACATCAGCAAAAGCGGGCCATAGTTGTCGAGGTAGTTGATATTCATTTTCGATGCGCCTGCTATAATAACGTTCGAGCGCACGCCGGTCAAATGAACTCCCGAGTATTTTATTTGCCCGGCCCGAGCCAACCGTTTGCTGAACTCCAAACAGGAGCATAGGCCTGCTCGATGAGTTCCGGCTTCAACACGGACGTCCGCGTCGGAGATCAGGTTTTTCATGTGCAGACCGAGGACCACGGTCTTACCCGCCCAATGATCGAAACCGCGGTATACCAAAATGGTAGGGTCCTGCACCGGCGGCTGTCGAATTACCAGGACTTCTCCACGTCGAACGCATTCAACGAGCATTCGCTGCGCGAGAGGGTAGAAGCGCAACACCGCGCGGTGATCGAAAACCTCCGCTCGGGTGCACTCGACGCGGAAATCTCCGCGGCGGTGGAAAGGGAGAGCCGTAGCGGCGTCATTCAGGTGCAGCTCCTCAACCCCCGATCGTGGCTGTCGGCCGGAAACGTTTCGCTAGACGTTGAGATACGGCGGCGGTCCGACCGGCAGCCGGAGGCGGGAGCTCAAGTAGAGGCTGCCATCGAGGGTGCCCTCCAGGACGCGCCCCATACGGGAACCAGCGATCACGAGGGCCGGGTGCGGATCGAATTTCCCTTGCCGCAACTCGGAAACGGCGACCTGGCGCTTGTCATTCTGGCCAGAACCGAATCGGGCAGGGACGAGATTCGTTTCGCCATGCGCTCGCGGCCGAAAACCCCGCCCACAGCTTCGCCCCAATGACGGTTACGATCAACGGAGAACGCCGCGAAGTCCCCGATGGATTGACAGTGGCCGCGCTGCTCGAGCACCTTGGCATGGCAGGGGACCGCGTGGCTATCGAGCGCAATTTCGATATCCTTGCTCGCCAGCAGTGGAGGCTAACCCAGGTGCAAGCAAACGACAGCTTCGAGATTGTCCACTTCGTAGGCGGCGGCTGATTCTGCCGCTGCCCTCTGTCGGTGCTGGCCCGACCCGAGAGGCCTTTCTAACCGCGCTACCGCTCGGGCTCACCAGAAAGATAATTTTTCCACAGCTTCGAGTAATATTTCGGCCAGCCCTCCGACACCCCTTGTGGTCCAAAGCCGGCACGTTTTTGCAAACCAGATCAATCTGCGCCCGGTGCTTCACTCATGGTGGGACTCGAAGGTGGGTCGTACGGCGCGGCAAATTTGCTAACCGGGTTTTCTGCTTTCTGCGAGCCTTCCGAGTCGGTTCCCATACTGTGTCACGGAAAGTCTGGGGGGCGCCGAGGGTTACGCGTCGGCCAGGAGATGGCCGAGCTTGATTCTCTTTGTGTGCATGTACGCTCGTGAGTGATGGCTGGTCGGCGGACGGCATGGAATGCGCTTGACAACGCGGATGCCTGCTTGCTCAAGCTGCCGGATCTTGTCAGGATTGTTCGAAAGCAACCGCACAGCGCGGATCCCGAGCGCTTTCAGGGCCTTCGCGGCAAAGGCGTAGTCTCGCGAATCGGCCGCGAATCCGAGCCTGCGATTTGCTTCCACCGTGTCGAGACCTTGGTCCTGCAATTCATAGGCCTTCAGTTTATTGATCAAGCCAATGCCGCGGCCTTCTTGCGGGAGATAGAGCACAACACCGGCAGGTTCTTTCGCGATCTTCCGGAGCGAAAACTCGAGCTGTGCGCGGCAGTCGCACCGTTGCGACGTGAAAACGTCGCCGGTGAGACATTGCGAGTGGATGCGCACGAGCGGCGCCTTCGCGCCCCGGATCTGGCCATGCTGGATCGCAATGGCCTCTCCCTGCTTACCCGGGCCTTCGATCCCGAGGACTGTAAATCGGCCGAAACGAGTGGGCAACCCCGCCGTGGCCACGATCCGCGCCTCCCCGGTTTGTTTCCGCCGCTTCACGGCAATCCAACATTATAGCAGGGTTCTCGAACTCTCCCGCTGCAGCGAAGGCCCGGCTCGCTTCGCTTTACATCTTGAACCGCTTTGGCTAACGTACTCGGAGGGATTTTCTTGCCGTGTTTGTGAGCGAAATGGGAACCCTCTCCGGGGGAAGCGACCTGCTGTTTACGTTGGTCCTGAAGGTGGGCTGGGCGGCGGCGCTCGCGGCGTTGCTCGTTCGGTTCCGATCTTTCCGCAAGCTCGTCTTTACCGAGAATCGGGACTCCGATCAGAAAGTAATGCTCCTGATCTTTTTGACCCCGCCGCTCGCAATAGGCGTGATGCTCCGCTTTTTCGGCTACCGCTTCTTCGATTTGACGCTCGAAGGTTCGTTTCTCATGGGTCTGCTCGGCGGCCGAATCGTCGGGTTGCTCGGTGGGTCACTGATCAGCCTTATTGCGTTCGGGTTTCATGAATGGCTATCGAGTCCGATGGCAGCGCTCGTCGGATTGTTTGCCGGGATGATCCGGGACGTGATCCCGGAGAAAGAAGACGTCTGGCATTTCGGGCCATTCCTGTTTCTGAGCATACCGCAGTGGATCTGGAGACTCCTGCGTTACAGAAAGGGCAACTGGGCAATGTTGCCGCTGTTTGCCTGTGCAGCTTGCGAAGTGGGCTGGATCGAACTGGCCGACGCGGTTCCCTCGCACTGGCTTTTCTCGATTCGCCCGAGCAACTGGGGTTACATGGCTCTCGTGGTACTTTCCTCCGTCATGTGCGTGGCCATGGCGGTCAAGATCTGGAACAACACACGGATCGAGATGAATCTCGAACAGAACCAGCAACTCTTGCTCAAATCCCGGATGGACGCATTGACCAGCCAGATCAATCCCCATTTTCTTTTTAATACGCTCAATACGGTCTCTTCGCTGATCCGCTTTGATCCGGACATGGCCCGCGGAGTGGTGCTGAAGCTTTCGAACATTCTGCGACGCCTGCTGCGCAAGCATGAGACGTTTGTCCCGTTGCGCGAGGAGATCGAGTTCATCGACGACTACCTCGATATCGAAGTGATCCGCTTCGGGCGCGACAAGCTGCAAATCTTCAAGGAAATCGACGAAGAGACGCTCGAGGACTTCGTTCCGAGCATGCTGCTCCAGCCCATGGTCGAGAATGCGATCAAGCACGGGCTCGCGCCGCGCCTCGAAGGAGGTCAGATCCATCTTCGTACGCAACGCCGCGATGGTCGACTTTTGATCGAAATTGAAGACAACGGCATGGGCATCTCGCCGGAACGCCTGCGGGAGGTTTACGGCGGAGGAATTGGGATCAGCAACGTTCACGAGAGGTTGCGGCTTCTCTATGGCGACCAGTTCAAAATGGATATCCGCAGTCAAGAAGGAGAGGGGACGCAAATCCGCATCGAGATTCCCGAGCTCGCTACGGTAGAGCCTGCTGCAAGCTGAGCCAACTGTTCATGGCCGCCGGTTCGGCCCCCGGTTACCCGGAACCGGTCGCCAGTCCTTACCTCGCGACGATCAGCATCACCGGCAGGTTCGTTTCTCAGTTCCGCATAAATGCAGTTGTACGCAGAGTCCTAGGCTCCAAATCCAGTCTCAGAGCCACACCGAATTCGGTCGCCGTCCCGCGAGCTAATCTATGGCTTTCGCACACGTGCGCGCCGCCCCTCCGTTGAGTGCATGGTATATACTTTTTGGCGGCCTGGATTCCTAATGCGTACGTCGGGCCAAGATGTCTGCTTCCATTGTTTATTCATCGTGAAAGGGCGGTTATGAACGATGAGCTTGTGGACAAGCTAGCTATCCGCGAGTTGATCGACAATTGGATTATCTGGAGCGACGCCGGGGACTGGGAACGATTCCGAGCCATTTGGCACGATGGTGGCTACATGTCGGCGACGTGGTTTGAAGGAACAGCCGACGAGTTTACAAGGGGCCGACGGGAAGGCTGGGAACGCGGAGTAAGCATATTGCATTTTCACGGCGGG
>Ga0209526_10002039_pt1 | contig 13566 bp, 11 predicted proteins | sample JacPinW_OM2H0_M1_FD_188566 | JGI IMG/M metagenome (GOLD analysis project Ga0209526, IMG submission 188566) | Forest soil microbial communities from Algoma, Ontario, Canada - Jack Pine, Ontario site 1_JW_OM2H0_M1 (SPAdes) (version 2) | ecosystem: Environmental > Terrestrial > Soil > Boreal... | reverse complement strand
TGTCCCGCCGCGATGTCCAAAACCTTGCAGGATTTTCCGTCGATAGCACCCGCCAACCGGGCGATAAACTCAGCCGACGGAGCCGCAAGAGGCGCCATGGAGCGCGCGAAATTGATCCAGAGATCATCATGCGATTTTGTGTTGTCACCCTGACTGCTTGCCGTCCCGCCTTTGCGGACAGCTTCGGTCAAGGTGCCTAAATCGGCGTAGCCCAGGCCGAGAAAGCTCGCCGCCGGTGCGAGGCACGCGGGGGAATAGCGATCGAGAAAGGTGGCCGATTCCGGACTAAGCGCATAGTGGCTCGCTTTCTTCGTCAAAAATCCCAGAATCGTCAAATAGTCGCATAGAATGCGCACGCCGCGTTCCGCCGTTCCCGTTTTCGCGGCCAGAGTAGCGGGGGTATCCGCGCCCTCGCCAATCGCCGTGAAAACATCCAATTCAATGCCGGTTTTTAGCGCCGCACTTTGCTGGTAGGCATTGAGCACGTTGAAAATGTGCTCCGGCGACGGCCGGTCTGCCGGTGTAGCCATGGACGATCTCTCCTCCTCCGGAGCATGACGAATCTCATTCTAACCTAGTCTTCCAGCGTCATTTCTAGCTCAATCACGTGCGCCTCGGCTGGTGCTACAAGCGACGTCATGCAGCCGGCGGCTTCCTACCTCTGTGGAAGTGGAGCATAGACGTAGGCTTCTACGCGATGAGCCTTTGCTCGAACAGGGACCGCGGGGTTGCAGCAATGAGTGGGTTAGCTTCATGTAAGAGTTTCCGGTAGGCAGCAAACGCATTTCGCGTGGTAAGGGCGACGTGGGAGGTTTGGCGGGATCAAAACCAATCCGGGAAAATCAGCTCTACCAGGCCTGGAACCCAGTAGGAATAAAATCGCTCATCGCAGATTTTGTATTTTCCGTACTTTTTTCTGGCATAGTTACCCCAGTTCGGTCGCGTGCCGTCGAGATCGGTAAATCCATACTCCCGGGCCAGGGCCCAGGAACTGAAGACACGCCCGCTCTTCTTTTTCACCTTCTGATCTGCCGCGAGCGCTACCACCGCCCGGCCTACGTACCTTGGCGATTCTGACGCCAGGAAATTCGGGTCCTTCTTCCCGCCTTCCTTCCAATTGGCCTCGCTGACTCCAAAATGGTCCAGTACCGCTTCAGAACGCAAAAAGCCCGGAGTCAATGCCACCGAAACAATGTCTCGTTTGCGCAGCTCGCGGGCCATGGCGAAGGCCAGCCGTATGACGGAAATCTTCACCAGGTCATAGAAAATGTTACCGCGGTAGTAAAAAGCATCCCCATCTGTAATTTCGAAAACAATTCCTCTGCCTCGACCCAGTATCAGCGGGACGGCGTAGTGGGAGGTGATAATGTGCGAATGGATTGCCTGCTTCAGCATCCGGAGACCGTTTTCGAGGTTGACCGTCCAGAATGTCTTACCGAATTCCGTGAGCGCATCACCACCCCACACGTCGTTGACCAGAATGTCCAGTCGGTTGTGCCGCCGTTTAATACCGGCGACCAACTTTTTCACTTCCGCAGGCTCTGTGTGATCAACTCTTACGGCAATACCGCGCCCGCCCTCGGCCGTGACCAGTTCAGCGGTTTCTTCGATAGTTTCAGGTCGGCCGGGTGTAGCAGGCCGTCCCCGTGTACTGCGGCCCGTGCAATAAACAGTCGCACCCGCCTCGCCCAGTGCGATCGCAATCCCTCGGCCGGCCCCGCGGGTCGCTCCGGCAACCAGCGCGATCTTGCCTTTCAATACTTTCTTCGGTCCTTCAGCCATTCACATTCACCGGTGGACATCATCCAACTTCCGGATCCCTCCGGAGGGGTGCGCGCACAGCAGTCACGCCAAAATGCGTGGGCGATTTCACCATAGACTTGCTAATAGGTTATATCGGTTTTCTTGAATCGCGCATCACAACCTCGACGGCCACGGCTACGGTAATGCTTGCTTTTCTTGCGTCATAACTGGCGGTGCTTATGGAATCTTTATAAGGCTCTCAGGACTTTCTCAGCAAGGATTCGATATGCTGTCCTTGATTTTGGGGCGATCGAATCGGTTGAATGGAGAAGAGCGATTAAATCGTAAGGTCTCGTTCCCCGGTCGGCTGTACCTCTAATTGTCTTAGCGACGATCTTTTGCCTTGCAGGTGTCGTTCCTCTACGTCCTATTTCACTGGATGCGAGAGACCAAGTAGGAGAACGAATGCGCATTTTCGAACTGAAGAGACTTGTTTCGCTGATCCTGGTCGCTGTTTCTTGCGGAAGCTCGCTTCTTTTCGCGTTTGTGGACGATGACGCCAAAGGCGAACCCCCGGCCAAGCCAGTGACAACAGCGAAGATCGAAGCGCCGGCTTCCGGACTAGCCCAAACGGCGGGGGCATCTGACCCAGTCTTGCAGCCTGCGCCTCGGACTGCCGCGATGTCATCCGTCGCGGCCGAGCGTGAATCCGGCGTTAATCTAACAGCTGTCTCAGAGACTGAACAAGTGCCGGCCGCCAGCGAAGCATCCTCCAGTAATCAGGAACCGGAGCGGCGCGCCCTGCCTGCGCCATTGGATGGGATTTTCCCTGGATCCGACTACCTGGGTCCGACTCCACTGATCGGAGTTCCCGACACGGACCCTGTCTATCCACTGACGAAAGCGCTCTGGGCTATCGCGCCCGCTCTGAAGGACGCCAGAATCAAAGTCTACGGCTGGATAAATCCAGGCGTTAGCGTCAGCACCTCTAACAAGTCAAACATTCCGGAGTCTTACGCCATCGTTCCCAATAGAGTCGAACTGGACCAGGGATTGATACGCATTGAGCGGCTGCCGGACACTGTGCAGACCGACCACGTGGACTGGGGTTTCCGCCTGACGCCGATGTATGGAATTGACTACCGCTGGACTACCTCGCAAGGGTGGTTCAGCGGCCAGCTTCTGAAGCATAACTATCTGTACGGATTTGATCCGGTTGAGGCGTATGCCTTGATTTACATCCCTCACGTCGCGCAGGGAATGGTCATCAAGGCCGGACGGTATATCTCGCCACCAGACATCGAAGCACAGTTGGCGCCGGACAACTACTTGTTCACTCATTCTCTGATGTTTACCGTGGATTGTTACACGCAGACGGGCATCAATGCGGACATAAAGCTGAATGACCAATGGTCGATTCTGGCTGGTATTCACGCCGGCGATGACATTGCTCCCTGGAATGCCGCGGCACACCCAACGGGCATGTTCATGGTCCGCTGGGTATCAAAGAGCAACAACGACTCGATCTTTGGCGGCATCGACTCGATCAACAACGGAAAGTTCAAAGCCGGACACGACAACTTGCAGCAATTCAACGTCACATGGACGCACCGCTTCAATGAAACAGGCACTTTCTTGACCACCACCGAGGCGTACTATCTCTATCAGTCCCATGCGCTCGTCGGCGGCACCGTCAACAACGGTCCGCCGCATGCTTGGTTCGCAGGCGTGGGTCCCGGAACCCCGATCGCCGGAAACGCACCCGCGGTGGGCGTCGTCAATTACACGGAATGGAAGTTCTCGAAGAAAGACTTTCTATCGATTCGGCCAATCGACTACCTGGTGGACGTAAAAGGCGAGCGGACAGGTTTTGCGACGACTTACGCGAGTTGGACCGTGGGAGTCACTCACCGCTTCAACGAGTTGATCTCCACTCGTCCCGAGCTCCGGTACGAATATGCCTGGAGCGCGAGGCCGTGGGACAACGGGACGCGCCGCGGGCAGCTCATGTTTGCTATCGACGCGATCATACGTTTTTGACTTCGCGGTGATCGAGGGTTTGAGTGCCTTTTGCAGGAGATCGATGCACTGAAGATGAGAATATGCTCGACGTCGTGTTTTTTCACTGCCACTTTGCTTTTGTGGCCGTAGCCATCCTGTATGTCCATGGTTGCGAAAAGCCGAGATAGGTGCCGTTTGTGTGCTTCTCTGCGGCTATTTTGTGTCTGAAGACGCAGCCGTACTAGGCATGACCTCAAACGGTGGTTCCAAATCGGGTTCTCTCTTCTGGTCCGGTAGTCTTTTTACTCACCAGACAGGTCCCGTTTTGGAATTCCGCCCTCTTTGGTCCAGGCTGCCCAGCGTCGCCATGCCAATCAGCGCATCCGCAATTCCAACACCTTGGAAGCGGGCCATCCAAGGCGCGTAACCAATGTACTTCCATTATCTTAGCCGTTATCTCGCTCGCTGAGCGATCCCTCCAGGAAATGATTCGAACCACCGTTAGCCCTGTTGCGACATGAAAATCGGAGGGGCCGAAAAGCGTCGTATCAGTTAACGGGTAAGCAAAAGGTGTCCGAAACGGAACAGATGTTAACCGCCCCTCTGGCTAGGCTGTCCATGGGGGAACTCTAATCGGCTCCGGTTGCGAATTTGGACCGATGTCCTGCACTTTGGCTTAGTGGAATGCCAAAAACTAAACAAGTGGAACGAACGATTTCAGAAGGACCGGAGAGCAGACAGCATTTCTTGCGCATCCTCTTTGTTCATCGTTCCTTGATGGATGTCGAACGCTGTTTGCATGAGCTCAAGAGGGTGGGATTCACGGTCAGTTCCGAGGTCGTTGTAACTCCCGACCAGTTCGCCCACCGGCTTCGTTCGCAATCCTTCAATCTTGTTCTAGCGGAATACCCTAGCTCTAACTGGCTAGGAACTCAGGCATTGGACTGCCTGCGCCAGCTAAACAAGTCCATTCCCCTCATCTACTTGGTCCACTTTGCGAAACGAGAAACCGTTGCAGAACTCATTCTCAAGGGCGCCTGCGATTGTATTGAAATGGGCAGCATCACCCATCTTCCCGTGGCTATCCATCGAGCTCAGGATGAGACCATTCTGCGCGAGGAAAGAAATCGAGCCGAAAACGAATTGCGACGATCGGAAGCGCGTTACCGCGCCTTGGCGGGAAATCCGAACTACGGCATTTGCCGCTGCGGTTTCGACGGTAAGTTTTTGGAAGTCAATGAAGCGATGGTCAGCATGCTTGGCTATGGCTCCAGAGAAGAACTCTTGGCGATGAATCTCGGGAGTGACGTTATTCGGGACCTTGTTCGCTGCAAACAATTGTTCGTGCCATCTGGCATGAGAGGTTTAGTTGACCCCATCGAAATGGAGTGGACGCGGAAGGATCACACAACCCTGAAGGTCCACCTCAGCGGGCAAGAAGTGATCAGTGATCGCGGGGAGTTAAGCACCTATGAGCTCATTGCCGAAGACGTTACCAAACAGCGAGAGCTTGAGGATCGCCTGCGTCGGCAAGCGTCCAGCGATCCGCTGACGGGCTTGGCCAATTACCGCCGTCTCGTGGATGTGCTCGACCTGGAGATCAAGCGTTGCGAACGCAGTCGAAGAGAGTTTGCCGTATTGTTATTCGACCTGGATGGTTTGAAGGTCATCAACGACCACTACGGACATATGACAGGAAGCCAAGCCCTCTGCCGGGTGGCCGATGTTTTATCCTTCTGTTGCCGCGACATCGATACGGCGGCGCGCTTCGGGGGCGACGAGTTCGCTCTTGTCCTACCCGAATCAAACGCAGAAGGGGCCAAACGCGTGGCACGGCGTATCTGCCAGCGCGTGGCCAATGATGGCAAGGGACCAAAGCTCTCCATCAGCGTCGGCGTGGCGATCTATCCGCGAAACGGCAATTCGATTGAGAGTCTATTGTGTGAAGCAGATTCGGGACTCTACGAGATGAAGCGGCGAAGAGTCGTGCCCGCAGAGTCCAAGCGAGCCGCTGGATAGTGGAGTGGTTTGTTTTTGATCTTCAAATGACACCACGACGGGCCCGGTTTGTCAAAATGTTTTGACACATTCCTTAACAGAGGATTACTGTTTATCTAGTGCTTCTAGCTGCGACTCATAGCTGTGCAAGAGTCTTCACTCGGGTAGCCGTAGGCTTCCGGCAGAGTGAGGTCGTTGTGCTCCTCAGTGTGGTCTGCAGTTTTTTAGCACGCTCCGAACACTCCGAACATGAAATCTAAGCGCAAGAGCGCCTTCCATCGGGAGGTCTATCAGCTCTTCAATCCCACGGAGAAGAGATTGGCCCGCACGCTTCTGCTGCTCGCGATGGGGGGAAGACGGCCCGAGCGGCGCGAACATCAGAAACCCGGAAATCTTGAGAAAGCGCCCACCACGCGCGTGCTATGAACGGGAACCGACAGGGCCATGCATTACGCTGGCGAAGCCAAGCAGGGCGGCTTCCCTGAAAGGACTAAATGACGCCACAACCGCACCCGAATCCACCCTTACAAAATCCTAGTCGCAAAAATATCGAGGCCATCGCGCAATTAGAGCGTGATGTCCTTCATCGCAGGAGTTGGACGGAACGCTTTAGCGAAAACACCGTTAAATTCATGGGTAGTATCGTTTTTCTCACATTGAATGCTCTTTTGATGTTGGGATGGACCCTGATAAATTTGGACTTGATTCCCGGTGTAACACCCTTCGACCGGTTTCCATTTGGAATCCTGGCCCTGGTCGTCTCATCCGAAAGCATAATTTTGACCATCTTCGTGCTTATTAGCCAAAATCGGCTTATGCGTCAGGCAGAAAAGAGGGCCCATCTTGATCTTCAGGTGGGGCTGTTAGCAGAGCAGGAATTGACTGCGGTCGTGCAGATGTTGCAGAAGCTTTGCGAACACGCTGGAGTGGATGTGGACTACTCGAAGCATGCCGAGACCTTCGGCGCAGCGACGGACGTGCATAGAATCGCCAGGGAACTCGAGGAAAAGCTTCCCGCTGACTAGAGACGAATAAACGATGCCGTGCTTACGTCTATCGTTGTCGGGGATCTCTTGGGCCGCATGGCTTGCGGAATACCTAAGAAACCTTCCGGAATCCGACGGACTGAAATGCGGACTATTCTGGCGAACAGAGGTTTGGAAGAAGGAAGTGTTTTCGGACTTTGTAGGTTGCCAGTGGCGTTTTTCTTCGCTGGCAAAACTGTTGCAATGGCTCCCGGAGATGACCGAGACTCGCCTTGCTCGCTGCTTCGATTCGCTCATCGAGTTCGAGGAACTCCTGCTCGTCGACTGCCCGGAATAGCGCTTCTGTGTCGGCAAAGTGCCGTGAAATTTGGTCACGATCGACACGGCCCACATTGATTTCCCGAACAGCGCAGGAGTTATCCTCTTGCGATCCTAATGCCCACATACAACTTGTATACTCGTAGCATGTCCTTGACATGCTGGATTCCGCAGTATAGGGTTCACCGTGTTCGCATCCAGGCATGTGGTCCTGGCATTGTACTCCACCGAGACGTGGCGTAAGGGAAGAAATGACCTTCATCGTAAATCCTATACCCGCTTTCGCTCAGCTATCGCGATTTCCCGTGGAAACCATCCGTACCTTGTTTCCGGCCCTCAACCGGGAGCCCTCCTTCATATTCTTCGACAACGCTGCGGGAGCGCAAATCCCACAGATCGTCTTCGACGCGGTGAATCGTCACTTGCTGGAGTGTAACGTCCAGCGCGGGGGACGCTATCCGAAGAGTCAGCAAGTCGATGCGACGATCGCCCGCGCGCGAGAGAGCGTTGCCATCTTCCTGAATGCGCGGGATGCCAGCGAAATCGCTTTCGGAATGAACGCCACTTCCTTCATCCGTCTGGTGAGCCTGGCGATCGGGCAAATGCTCGAGACACGGAACGAAATTATCGTCACGGACATGGACCACGAAGCGAACGTGGCCACCTGGCTAGCGCTGGAAAAGATGGGTGCAAAGTTTCTGTGGTGGACAATGCGCGATGACGGGAACCTTTACGCCGAGGATTTGCTCCCCCTGCTCTCCTCAAAAACTCGTCTCGTCGCCTGCACGGCAACCTCAAACGCGTTGGGATCGATCGTAGACATAGCAGCGGCAGCCAGGCTTGCCCATGAAGCGGGAGCGGAGATCTTTATCGACTGCGTTCACTATGCGCCGCATGGTCCCCTGGACGTACAAGCGCTCGATTGCGACTACCTGGTTTGTTCCGGCTACAAGATATTCGCCCCGCACATGGGATTTCTCTGGGGACGTCGCGAAGCGCTCCAAAGACTCCCCACATTTCGAGAGGATTTCATTCCGGACGAACCGCCCGGAAAAATCGAGGCTGGCACGTTTGTCTATGAAAACGTTGCCGGAATGGATGCTGCCGTCACCTATTTCGAATTGCTCGGCAAGGGTGTGGATGGCGTGCAGTCGCCCGGTTCCCGACGCGAAAGTCTAGTTCGGGCGATGGAAGCCATTCGTGACTATGAGAAGTCTTTGTCCCAAGAATTGCTGCGTGTTCTTGTCGACTGCGATGCGACGGTATACGGAATTCGTGATCAGCAGCGATTGCACGAAAGAGTACCAACGATTTGCTTCAATCTAAAAAAAGTACCGCCGGCAACGGTCTGCGAAACCATGGCGTGCGCGGGAATCGGAGTACGCGATGGCCACATGTACTCGCCGCGTCTAATGAGACGCCTCGGCTTGACTCAGGAGAGCGGCGTGGTGCGTGCCTCCCTCGTGCATTACAACACGCTCGAAGAGATTCGTCGATTTGGCGAAGTTCTGCGGAATCTGAGCAAGCATGGATGAAGCCCAGGAATTCGCCGCGAGGCGAACGCCCCTGTCAGAAATAGGCGGCGACGAAAAACAAGGGCTGCAACGCCGGTTGACCCAGCGGCAACTAAGTATGGTTGCGATTGGCGGCGCGATTGGCGTCGGCCTGTTCCTGGGCAGCAGTGTGACGATCCGCCTCGCCGGGCCTGGCGTGATCGTGTCGTACATCCTGGGCGCAGTGATCGCCACGATTGTGGCCTTTTCTCTGGCTGAGATGGCCGTTGTTCACCCGGTCGCAGGTTCTTTTGGAATCTACGCGCAAACCTACCTCAGTCCGTGGGCCGGTTTTGTGGTCCGCGCTACGTATGGATTCGTTCAGATCATCGCCATAGGGGCGGAGGTTACTGCGGTTGCGATTTATTTTGGGTTCTGGTTTCCCGGTGTGCCGCAGTGGCCGTGGGTCCTGTTCGTCTCGACCGGACTTGTTGTGCTGAACATGTTGCAAGTGGGCCGATTCGGAGAGTTTGAATACTGGTTTGCTCTCGTCAAGGTCGTGGCCATCCTTGTTTTTATCGCGGTGGGACTGGGTTTAATCCTCGGTGTCGGCTCCCATCCGGCGGTGGGGTTATCCAATTTGACTGCTCACCGAGGCTTCCTCCCTTATGGTTGGAAGGGCGTATGGCTGGCACTCACTCTGGTCGTCACCAGTTATATGGGCATTGAAGTCATTGCCGTGACCGCGGGAGAAGCCGAGCGTCCGGCCGAATCAATTCCTCGGGCGATGCGAACCATCGTCTTCCGGCTGATCATCTTCTACTTGTTAGCCATCACCGTCATGCTGGCGATGACGCCTTGGGACAAAACTGGATCAGGCATCACTGGCAGTCCGTTTGTTCACGCGTTTTCCTCCGCGGGCATTCCTTACGCTGCCAGCATCATGAATCTGGTGGTGATTACGGCAGCGCTGTCGAGCTGCAATACCAATCTGTATCTCACCACACGCATGCTCTTCTCGCTGGCGCGCGGAAATTATGCGCCGGTGTGGCTGGGTCGTCTGAGCAAGAACGGAGTTCCCCGGCATGCGCTGCTTGCGTCCACTGGAGGAATGATTGCCGCGATTTTGCTCGCGATCTACGCTCCAGGAAAAGCCTTCCTCCTGCTTTATGGAATTGCTGTCGCCGGAATGTTCTTCGTGTGGGGGATCATTCTGGTTACGCACATCGCTTTCCGCCGCGCCCTCGGCCGAGAACGAATCGCGGGGCTTCCTATGCGCTTGCCCTTTGCTCCGTTTTCATCAATTCTGGGGATCGTGGCGCTCCTGGGAATCGCTGTCGCCACATTCTTCGTGGACGGATTGCGGTACACCGTTCCTTCCTTTGTGCCCTTCCTCCTGGTCATGTCCTTGGTTTACTGGAAAATTCGCCGCGGTGATCGAGTAGGGACGGGCAGAAGCCAAGGTGAGACCCTGCCTGCGGAGCTACAATAATCCAGAAGGCTCGAGCGACAAGGTTTTCACAAGCGGGAACCGCCACTGGCCAGTCGAAGGACTTTGTCCTTAGAAATGTAGATGTGTTCGCACATGCGTTTACGCGCTAACTGCGGGTCGCGCTTTTGAATGGCTTCCACGATATCGCTGTGCTCACGAGTCGGCAGCTCGCCGTAGTACCCGACATCGATGGAGGCATACATGATGCGCTCCATCTGACAACGCATGTCGGCAACGGCGCGCACGAGCAAAGGATTGCGCGTAAGGTGCGCGATGCTGGTGTGAAACTCCGTATCGGCCTCGATAAAGTGGATGTAGCTTGTGCGGTCGTTCACTCGGTATTCCGTCTGCCCAAGCAGTGCCAATTTATCGAGTAAGCTTTGATCCCAGTTGCTCTGTGCCGCCAACTCCGCGCAAGCGCCCTCTACCGCGGCGCGGAAATCGTAGATTTCGTTTACGTTCTGAATGGTGATCTGACTAATAAAGTAGCCCCGGTTGGCGACAATCTGCATCAGATTTTCTTGCTGTAGTCGTACGGCCGCTTCGCGAACGGGGGTGCGACTTCCGCGATAGCGCTTGGCGAGGTCTTTTTCGCTGAGGGCTTCTCCGGGTTGAAAGACCCCTCGAATGATGTCGGTCTTCAATGCGTGATACACGCGCTGGCTCAGCGATCCGGTGGCGCGGCGAAGCGACAGATTCTGAACGCCTTCGGTTCGGAAGCCCTGGCCGACCGCCAGGGATGCGTTCTGATGCCCTCTCTTGTGGTGGGTCATTGGCTGATTTTTCATAGGCCTTTCAAGTTCAGTCAGGCAGGTATCCCCTTGGGCCGAGAGGCGCGCACACTCGCATGCGGACTGGTATTTTGCGATAACCGCCGTGCCCATGTCAATTGAGATATACCTTGCGCATATCAGATGGAATATTCTTGACATATCACAATCGCAATTGTACCGTGCGCTTCCGGATTTGCTCGAGCGCAGCCTGGGGACTTAACTCCTCACCGCCAGTGCCTTCGCATGCTGGTCCATCCATGATCCAGAGGGAGAGTTTGCCGGGGGAGATTTCATCCACATGTTGACCACCGCTCGAATCGCGGAGATTCGGTCCCGCTTTCCCGTTTTCCGCAAAAAAGTCTACTTGAACAGCTGTTCGCAGGGGGCCCTGTCGGATTTCGTGCGCGATGGCTTTCAAGATTACTTGGCAAGCTGGGACCGCGATGGTTCCCCGTGGGACATTTGGGTGGATGAATACGAAAACGCTCGGCGCACCTTTGCTGATTTTCTGGGGGCTCGGGCCGACGAAGTGGCCATCGTTCCCAGTGCTTCCGCGGGGATCAATTCGATCGCCAGCGCGTTGTCATTCGGCAAGCGAAACAAAGTGGTACTCGGCGAATTTGAGTTTCCAACGATGGGCCACATTTGGCTGGCCCAGCGTTCCCGGGGCGCTGAAGTTCGATTCGTCGAATCGATCGGGAACCGCATGCCCGCGGAACACTACGAGCGAGCCATCGACAGCGATACGTTGATCGTCCCGGTCACGGGCCTCTGCTTCATGAACGGTTGGCGCTCGGAAGTCGCGAGAATTGTTTCTTACGCGCATTCGAGAGGCGCGCTAGTGCTGCTGGACGACTATCAAGATTGCGGAACCCGTCCGGTAGACGTGAAGGCTCTGGGCGTGGACATCTACGTCTCGGGCACGTTGAAGTATCTGCTCGGCCCTCCGGGTGTGGCGATGATGTACGTCAGGGCGGATTTGGCGACGACTCTGTCGCCGACCATTTCAGGCTGGTTCGCTCAGACCAATCCTTTCGCATTTGATGTAAAGAGTTTGAATCTCTCTCCCACGGCGCGAAGGTTTGAAGCCGGAACCCCGCCCATTCCCAATTTGTACGGCGCGCAGCGTGGAATTCAGTTGTTGCAATCCATTGGATTGAGGGGAGTCGCAGAGCACATCTCGCAGCTCGTGACCGCTTTGGTCCGAGGTACCCAAGACTTGGGCATCCAATCGAAAATGCCCGCCGATAGCGTTGGCCCCCTGGCGGTTTTGAAATGCAAAGACTCGGATGCACTCGTCAGCAAGCTGGCCGAGCAGAACATCGTCGTGTCAAACCGTCATGACGGCCTGCGAATTGCCTTCCATGTGTACAACACGATGGACGACGTGGCCATGGTGCTCGACGCCCTCAAGCGCAATCTGAACTTGTTGGTCCTCGAAGGGGCAACCGCGGAGAGGCATTAGGTCACCGCTGGCAGTTGTGAGTTTGGCATGTCCCGGATGCAAGCCGCATGTTGATTGGGCTTTTACGCCTCTCGCGTGTCACGGATCCTGTTGATGTAAGTACGGTGTACGAGTTGTATATCAGTGAGATTCTTCTTGACATATCACGGAGGCCTGAGGTAGCGTCCGCGCCCAGTCGAGGCCGATTCCTTGGGGGAGGCCGAAATGCTTCGCAATCATCATGTCCGAATTCTTCTGTTCGCTGTCCTGGGTACCCTGCTGGCCGGCAGCGACGTTGCCGCTCAAATTTTTCCGGGCCGCGTCACGGGTACGGTCAGGGACGAGCAAGGCGCCACCGTGGCGGGAGCGACCGTGAAGCTTAGCAACCCCTCGACGGGGTTGGAACGCACGGTGGTCACCGACGAGAGCGGTGATTTCAACTTTCCCGAGCTGGCTCTGGGAACCTACCACGTGTCGGTCAGCAAAGACGGCTTCAAGACCACTACCGTGACGAACATCACCACTTCGCTCGACAAAGTAAACACCGTGAGCCCGGTTCTCGCCGTGGGCAGCGTCACTTCCCAAGTGGAGGTAACCTCGGCTCCGCTCTTGCTGCAAACGGAAACGAACTCGGCCGGTGGTGAACTCTCCGAGGCGCAGGTAACGTCCCTTCCCATCGGCAACAGCGATTTCACCCGCCTTGCCCTGGTTCTTCCCGGTGCGGTGCAGAACAGCAACTTTGCTTTCGCGCAGTACAGCATCAATGGGTCACGCGCCCGTTCGAACGGATTCAATATCGACGGCGCATCGAACACCGACCCATCAACATATCTACCTTCCATCAACGAAGGCGGCAATTCCGCGACCGCGGCGACTCGTCTGCCGCTCGATGCGATTCAGGAAGTCAGTGTGGTCAGCGCCGGCTCGGGTGCCGACCTCGGACAGAACTCCGGCAGCGTGATGAATGCGGTCATCAAGAGCGGCACCAATCAGTTTCACGGGTCCGCCTACGAACTGCACCGCGACGCCTCTCTCGATGCTGCAAATTTCTTCGAAAATCTCGGGGGCGCGAAGAAGGCGCCATTTGTTTGGAATGAATTCGGCGGATCGGCCGGAGGCCCCGTCATCATTCCGGGCCTGTACGACGGCCGCAATCGCACCTTCATTTTCGGTGCTTACGACGGAAGCCGCTTGCGGCTTGGCACGTGCTAAGCCGCAAGCGGCCCAAATGCTATGAAACCGATAGGCATGGTCGCCGGCTGGGGCCGCTTCCCCACCTTGTTCGCCGAGAAGGCACGCAGCCTCGGTCAGCCGCTGG
>Ga0209526_10002037_pt1 | contig 13571 bp, 14 predicted proteins | sample JacPinW_OM2H0_M1_FD_188566 | JGI IMG/M metagenome (GOLD analysis project Ga0209526, IMG submission 188566) | Forest soil microbial communities from Algoma, Ontario, Canada - Jack Pine, Ontario site 1_JW_OM2H0_M1 (SPAdes) (version 2) | ecosystem: Environmental > Terrestrial > Soil > Boreal... | reverse complement strand
GTATTCACCCTCGACCTGGCGGGCGGATTTTCCAACACCACGAACCTGCGAACCGAGGACGCAACCGGCAACCTGTTGGAACGCGACCGCGGGAGCAGTTCGTTCGTGTCCGCCCATGAAGCTGTCCAAGCTGACGTCTGGCGGCGCTTGTTCGTAAGTGGGTCTCTCTTGACCGTGAGTCAAACTCTTTCCACGAACCTGACGCTCTATCCGGATCGTTTCGGGCGATTACGCTCCTCAGATGGCACGTCCGCTCCGAATGGGCGCACGACAACCTACTACTCGGAGTTCGGTGCGGGTTGGCGCTTTAGCGATAAATTTCTCGCGGCGTATGTTTTTTCGACCGACTATGGCGTGATCCGGCCCAGCCACGTATTTCTTCTCCGTTATAGCTTCCAAGTACGCGAGCATTGAAAAAATCCTGGGCTTCGCCCGTGGGCGTGGCGGCCCTGCGTGGCCGCAAGGAGCGAAACTGCGAGAAATAACCTCTCCCGTCCTCCCGCAACTGGCCGAAAGACCATGCGGCAGATGGGGACAACTTTCACCGGACCGCGCGGCAGGTTGCCGCCCACAGTATCCACGCTCTGGCGGCGCAAGACGGGTACTTCCATTCAGTCAAGAGTTTCGGCCGACCCTTAATCTGGCCTCTCGTGTGCTGTTGCGACGGCGAGGAACAGGCTGGCTAGACTAGGTCTGTCTCGGTTTAATCGGGCCGAGCTCGCACGGGGTCTATCGTTCCCGCCCTTTCTCCTGCGGTGCAATCACTGTCGCCCGACCGGACTGAGGCGGAATGATCCCGGCGCATTTCGAGGCCTTTTTTGTCCCCTCCACAAACAAGTGATTTCGCGAGCAGCGGCCGAGACCAGTCAATCCCCGTCAGAACAGGATGTTTCAAATGTGTGCGGCGTCGGTTGTGAATAAGGCGCTCACAATTTCCCCAACCGCCAAGAGACCCCGTGCAGGCGGCAAATGGAGACCGCTTAGAAACTCTGCCAGTGACAGAATGCCGCCCCGCAGTATCTGAGGGAAATGTCTCTCCTTTTGTTTCAGCAAGTTAATCGCAGAACGAGTGCTTGGTGTGGCGTTTGAAGTGCACTTCGCTATGGAGACAGCAAAGGAGCTGTCGAACTATGAAAATGACAATGTACCTGTTGTTTGCGGTTGCAGCACTGATGCTGGCGGGTGGCCGTTTGTCTGCTCACAGCGTCGTTTCGTCCAACAGCCACACCGCGTCTGTGATGCAGGCCGTTGATGACGAACCCTCTTCAGACCCCGCAGGTGATCCGGATGGCCCGAATGGACCGGACGGCGGGCCCGACGGAGAGGGTGAAGGCGGACCAGGGGCTGTGTAGGCGTAATAAAGCCATCGCATCTCCGTAGTGTAGTTACCCGTGACCGCCGGGAGGGCACTACGGGACACTCTTTCGGGTGTCTTCCCGTCGGTTGCTTACCCAGCCCGCCTGAGTGTTATGAACCATCTATGTTCCAATTCGGCGCGTGCGTTCGCGTTCCTCGTCATGCTGTTTTCTGCGCACTTGGCCTTTGCCGGAAACCAGAACGTAGGGACTCTCAGCGGGCGCGTATCCGATCAGTCCGGAGGATCTATTGCGTTCGCGACAGTGACCCTCTTAGACGGGGAACACGCGATCAAGGGGACCCAGACCAGCGATGTCGGAACCTACCAATTATCCGGTCTTCCGCCTGGCTATTATCGAATCCGCGTCACCGCCAAGGGCTTCGCATCAACAGAGAGTTCCCTCTTCGACCTCGTTACGACCCGATCGAAAGTCCTGAATCTCACACTCAACGTGGAATCGGTTAAAGAAGAGATCGACGTAAACTCAGAATCACCCGGGACGTTGAACACCGAGAAAGACGCCAATGCCAACGGCATCACTGTTACTGGCAAACAATTAGACGCATTGCCTGATGATCCTGACGACTTGCAGGCAGATCTCGTGCTCTCGCCGGTCCAGGGACCGTTTCGGACGGCCCGCAGTTCATCGTGGACGGTTTCACCGGAGCGCGGCTGCCTCCCAAAGAGTCGATTCGGGAGGTGCGCATCAACCGAGATCCCTTCTCGGCCGAGCGTGATCAGCTCGGCTATGGACGAATTGAGATCTTTACCAACCCTGATTCGACCAAACTGCATGGTCAGGCGTTTTTTACCGTCGGCGACTCCACGCTGAACTCGCGGAATCCTTACGCCTCAAACAAGCCCGGAGTTCAAGCTCGCCGCTATGGAGGATTTTCTTGGATTTCACGGGCAACCCATCGTCGGTCCCCATCACTTCTCTTGAACGATACCGTCGGACGCTTGTCTTTTCCCAGAGAGGACTTTCAGGCTCCGCAATCCGCGCCCTTGGAGGAGGTGCTTCTCAATTCTTGTTGGCGGGCGGAAACCCTGCCGCCAGCTTGCATCAGACCGATGCGGGACTCTTTGCGGAAGATACCTGGCGGATCCGCTCGAACCTCAGTCTTGGAATTGGATTGCGCTACGAAGTGCAGAATCACATCGCGGACTGGATGGATCTGGCTCCACGAGTGAGCCTCGCCTGGGCTCCCGTTGGGAGGCCGCGGCAAGAACCGAGGTTCGTGATACGGTTGGGTTCTGGCCTGTTTTACGACCGATTCAGTGAAAATCTGACCCTGCAGACCGTTCGTTTCAACGGGAGCACGCAGCAGCAAGTTATCATCAAAGACCGGAACTTTTTCCCTCAGGTTCCGGCGCTTGCCGATCTCGGACCTTTTCACCCCATCCAGACAATCCACCAATCGGATGCACACCTTCGCTCGCCAGAGATCATCCAGAATGCCGCGGGCCTTGAATTCCAACTGCCGGGGAAGAACATTCTGTCGGTCACATACCTGAATACGCGCGGCATGCATTTGCTGCGATCCAGAAATATCAACGCGCCGGTACCAGCAATTCGATCTTCGAAGCTGGATAGCTTCAAAGTGCGGCCATTGGCCCCAGGTAACATCTACACCTACGAATCCGAGGGCATTTTGAATCAGAATCAAATTCTCGCCAAAATAGAAAGCCGGGTTGGCCCAGAATTCTCTGTGTTCGCGCAGTACACCTATAGCCAAGCCTTCAGCAACACCGACGGGCCGGGATCGTTTCCGGCCAACCAGTATGACCTGAGCACCGAATATGGACGATCCGGGACCGATGTGCGGCATCGATTTTTTCTGAGCGGAACGGCGAAGGGGCCGTTTGGCATCCGACTCAGCCCATTTCTGATTGCCCGATCCGGCCTCCCGTTCAATATCACTACGGGCAGGGACGCCAATGGGGATTCGTTATTCACAGATCGCCCAGCCTTCGCCACGAATCTCTCCAAACCTGGAGTGGTGGTCACGCGATTCGGTGCATTCGATCCAAATCCAACCGCCGGACAGTTCGTCATTCCTCGGAATTTTGGAAACGCGCCGGCCTATCTAACATTGAGCCTGCGATTGAGCCGAGAGTTCTCCTTCGGCCGGCTGACTATGCCGCTTGAGACGGAGCGCTCATACAAACTAAGACTGTCTGTATCAGCCCGAAACCTGCTGAATACAGTCAACCCTGGCCTCCCGGTAGGGAACCTCGGGTCACCGCTGTTCGGATTGTCGAATTCTATTGCCTATAGTTCCGGCCCCGACCGGCAATCTGGAAACAATCGTTCCTTCGACTTCCAGGCGCTATTCACCTTTTGAATCTCACTGCTTCCATCTCGTCGGCGCGCATGGAATTGGGTCGGCAAAGGATGTTCCCTGGCGTAATCCTCTCTGCTCCATTGCGAAGAAAAGCGCTGCACGCCATTGGCGATAAGATTCGGGAGAAATGGTGCCAGATGTGGCAGCCGGAATCGGCGGGGCCAGTCACGAAATTGTACTAAACGATAACAATCAACACGCTCAATTGAACTGCGACCTCATGGAGACAGGCCCCGACCGAGGTCAGACGCACTTCACCGACAACTTCGGTGGCGGCCTGATGACTTCGTCACCGAGAGTTTCGCCCTCCGCTTTGACGTGCGAGACCAGATCGGACATTCCGAAGGTTCATTCAGCAATATCGCTAATGTCCCTGGAGGCACCGTGACCGGCAGCAAGACACTCAACGACTTCCAAATCACTGGTGGATTCGTATTTGCTCCGGAGCCGATCGATCTTATGTTTTCTAGATGACTATCACCCGATCGCCGCGCATGTCGTCCGCTGCGTCGGCCTTGTCAAGCGCCACCAGAACGAACCCAAATGGAAGGGAGATGATCGACGCAAGAAGCAGTCGACGTGCAACAGCGTTCGATATGTGAGGAGATGTCTACCAGATCGGATCAAACCCAGCCGATCAGAGGTCGTCGTCTTTCGTTTCGCGCGTCGCGAGCAGCCCGATGAGCGTCAGGACCGCCGCCGCGGAAAGGTAGTAACCGACGTACTGCAGTCCGTAGGTCTTGGCGAGCCACGTGGCGATGTACGGCGCCAGCGAAGCCCCGAAAATCCCTGCGAAGTTGAACGTCAGTGAGCTGCCAGTGTAGCGCACCGACGTCGGAAAAAGCTCCGATAGCACCGTGCCGAGAGGGCCGTAGGTCAGGCCCATCAACGACAGGCCCACTGCCATCGTCATCACCGCCCCGGTCGTCCCGGCGAGGAACATCGGAGCCATAATCAGGCCGAACGCGCCGATCGCTGAAGTCACCCAGAGGAGTGTGCGACGACGCCCCCGTTCGGCCAGAACCGCGCCGACAGGAATGGTCAGCGCGAAAAACACGATGCCGAACGACTGCATTACCAGGAATTTCTCGCGGCTATAACCGAGCGCGGTGGTCCCCCAGGACAATGCGAAGACCGTCATCAGGTAGAAGAGCACGAATGTTGCGAGCGACACTAGGGTGCCCACCAGCAGCGCCCTGGGGTGGTCACGGAACACCACCAGCATCGGCACCTTCACTCGCTCTCGCCTGTTGAGGGCTTCGCGGAAAACGGGAGTCTCGGTAATCGTCAGCCGCACGTAGAGGCCGATAAGCACAAGCGCGGCGCTCGTCAGAAACGGAATGCGCCAACCGAAGGCGAAGAACTGTTCGTCGGTGAGCCACCTCGAGAGCGCCAGGAATACGCCGCCGGAGAAGAAGAATCCGACCGGCGCGCCGAGCTGCGGAAACATGCCATACCAAGCGCGCTTCCCGGGCGGCGCATTCTCGATCGCGAGCAGCACTGCGCCCCCCCACTCGCCACCGAGACCCAGGCCCTGGCCGAAGCGACAGAGCGCGAGGAACAGCGGTGCGGCCACGCCGATCGTGCTGTAGGTCGGCAGGGCCCCAATTGTGACCGTGGAGAGCCCCATGGTGAGCAGCGCCGCAACCAATGTCGTCTTGCGGCCGACGCGATCGCCGAAGTGACCGAAGAGCGCCGAGCCGACCGGTCGTGCGAGGAACGCAATCGCAAAGGTCGCAAGCGACGCGAGCGTGGCAGAGGCTGGGTCGGACGCGGGGAAGAACAACCTGGGGAAGACAAGTACTGCTGCGGTAGCGTAGATGTAGAAGTCGAAGAACTCGATCGTCGTACCTATCAGACTAGCAAACAGCACCTGCCCCGGCCGGTTGACAGCCACGCCTGCGCTGGGGTAGTTCCGGCTCATCGCAACAACGCCGATGTCGGGCGGATTACGCAACGTCTCCAGCTTACATCATGCGACGCCGTTGGGAGGGCTAGTCATGTGTTCTTGGGCGGCGACCGCCACAGGCTGTTGCGAAGTCCTCGCCCCTGCGGCTTCCTTTCGTCGCCGTTCTACCCTGGCATGCGCCGATTCATCACGAAAATATTCCCAGGCTTGCTGTCCCGATGAGTGATGCCATTCGAGTGCGCAGCCTCCCATGCATCCGCAATTTCAGTTCCCTGATCGAGCACTCACTGTCGCGGCAATGGCTTGCCGTCAATCAGGTTCTTGCGCATGCAGCCCTGTAAAAAACTGCATGGCAATGCCCGGCCGCACTCCGTGTTCACCAATTTCGTAAACCGTGCAGAAGTTCGGCTGCTCCAGGTGCCGAAGCGGCGCGAGATTCTCGCTGGAACCGCTCCAGGGCTTGGTGATCTTTCGCAAATTCCTCCGACAGGAATTTCAGGGCCAAGAAGCGACCCAGCTTGGTGTGCTCAGCCTTACATACGACACCCATGTTGCCGTAACCGAGTTTCCGCACGACGCCGTAGTGGAAGATCGTTTGGCCGATCAGGGGTTACTCACGTCCTGGATCGGGGCTAATACAGCACTGATGGAAGATATGCTCCCGTCGGTTCGTTGTACAATCCGATGGTCATTAAAGTCATTGGTTCTACCACTTTGAGGCCGTTCTCCAAGCACCAACGAAACAATGCGGCATTGCGTGTCGGCACAATGATGCCTGGACCGAGGAATGCAGAAGCGCTTCCGATCAGAGCTCCGAGGTCCGAGTTCGTCTCACCTACGGCGTGCCCGAGAAATCCGATCGCCGTGGCGTACGCGGTGATTTGGCCACTGCGCTCCGCTACGACTGCGCTCCCTTCTTTTATCGCATCAACCAATTCTCCGCCTCGGTCATGACCATGTATGGTTTTACACAGACGATTACATGACTCGACGTCCGAGATGGCTGCAGCCCGAATGTGATAGCCATCGAGCGTCTTGTTGATCGGCGGGCCTTGCATCACCGACATGAACTCACGCATTCCGAAGCCGAGCTTTGCGTAGAGGGAAAGCGAACGATTGTGGAAAGCGGACTGAAGAAGCCGGACTCCCGCAAAGCTTCGCTCGGCAGCGCGGTCCAGCACGGCTCGCATCAGCCTGCGGCCGATTCCTTGGCTTTGAACCTCCGGATTAACGGTGATCGGGCCTACACCGGCAATGGACGTGCGCTCATCCAGACAGTTACTCCCCACAATTTTGCCGTCAACCTCAGCAACTACGGCATAGAAACCCGGGTGGGAGAACATCATGGAGAGCAAATCGGTCGCTACGTCAGGACTAGGGAAGTCAGGCGGGAAACCGTGATCCACATTAATCTGCCTGAATGCTTCATAACAGATACGGCCACATTTCTGGGCGTCCTCTGTCCTGGCTACTCGTATGGTCGCTCCGTCAGAAACATGAGTCATAGGTTGGTGCTGAGTGGCCATCTTCGTACCTCCAATAGTGCAGCTGTTTGGATGATCATTTACGGTAGCGACCGAGCTTAGTCTCGTTGACCTTGAAGATCACTCGGCATGCGATACCCTTTAAGGGTGCGAAAGTGCGAGGTGTCTTGCCATTCATGGTTGATGTCATTTCTTTCCGGGTGCACGTGGCGCTTCAATTCTTCAAACCAAAGCAGTTCCGCACGACGTTGATTTGCGTGGCGGCCGATTCCTGCTGGTTGCCTTGATCACCAGGAACCGTTGCCCATCCGGGCTAACGTCGTAGTTAGTGTTCGCAGGCCACGCGGCTCAAAGTGTCGTTTCGATCAGCAACTTGGGTTTGGCCGTAGCGAACGTCCTTGGTCTCGACGACTGCGGCCATCATCTTGTCGCCGTTCCGATAGAACAACTCACGACTGTTCAGCACCCAGGCCGGCTGCGTATCTCCCTCGGTCGGGATTTGTCGTTCCCCTGCAGGGGCGGGAAACGGCCGCACGTATGTCTCGTTCCGGCCTGATTCGTTGGATTCATGCGCGAGCCAGCGGTCGTCGGGCGAGAACGGACTCCTGCTAACTTGGAATGGGAGAGAGTATAACCCTCTGGGGCAGATGCAAGACTATTTTTTTGGGGGAGGGTTATTGAGGTTGGCGTTTATCTCTTTTGCGAGCGGATCTCTCGAGATCGTTCTTCAAAACATCCACGATTGCGGTGAAACCACGCCGCCCTAACCTCAAGGGGCTCTATGCTGCGGATGTTGCAAACCGTACAGCCGCCGGCTCCCGAATTCAATTTCGAGCGTTTCCAACAAATAAGCCCCGGGCTGTCGGGAGCAAACTCGTGGTCGGCGAGATGAAATGCACGTCGTTACCGCAGACGCTGTGGTTATCGCTAGTTGTCGGTCGAGAAAACCTTCACGAACTCCCTCACCCATAGCAGGCACTGCTGGCAGCTGGGCTGTAATTCGGTCCGACAAAAGAGGGAGTCTTGAACGAGCAATTGATTCAGAAAGTAGAGAGCAATGAGGTTTGACCTAATTCATTTCTTGACGAGCTTCTTTTTCAGTTGTTCCAACCACTGTCCACAATCCATTAAAGCTTGGCTTTGGTTATTTCTAACCGATTGCAGCTTGACCCAATCGTGTTTGCCTTCGATACTCTCGGGACCATAGTCCGCCCACACGTCCGTAGACCATCTACCTTCAGTGCTACCCTGCACTATACATCCGATTTTGGTGGTTCTAGCTACGTCCGGGCCGTCGTTGCACAGTGCTACCGCTGCAACGGCGGGAATAAGTAGCAGCCAAAACAGCTTCATTTAGATCCTCAAACCCGTAGGAAGGGATGCAAAGGAGTGAATCGTGCACCTCTTCAGGAACAAATACAGCATGAATTAAATTGAGTAGCCTGCTGGACCCACCTCCAAGCGATGCGACGGTTTATGCTACTTCACTCTTGCGGCGAGGCTGCGAACAAAGCGACCACCCACCACCCATGGAGTTGGACTCATTTGGGTCGGCTGCCGCGCTGGCAACGATCAGGGGAGAGAATAGCAAAGACAGTGTCAGGCGACCTGTGCAACCTTTCATCAAACCTCTCGGTGGATCTTCTTTCCCTACGTTCGCGCAAATGTTAGTTTCATGCTGTTCCCGCTTTGAAAACAATTGCAGTGATAGCACTGCATTTGAGATTCCAAGCGAGTTTGTCACTAGCTTCAACAAGTTAGCCCATCCGATATGGCATGAAGGGACCAAAAATATTCCTGTTCTGTGCTACTGACTTACCGCTTTCGTCTCCGGCGTAGCCACTACTAAAGACTTACTTCGCTCGTGTGAGTCTGTTGAAACCAACGAAGATCAGAAAATACTGGGTGGCGACCAGGGAAACGGCGAACTAAGGACGGCGAAATAAGAGGCTGAGCTACTGAAGCTTCGCAAGATCAAATGCCGGTTCAATGACTTGTCCATCTGGCGTCAAGACCTCGACCGTAGCGGAATCTGAGTCAATCGAGGAATTTCTGTTCGGCTTTCTGAGCCTTGCGAGCCCTTCGCTGCGCCCTCTACGGAAACTGCGAAGGGAGTTTGCGCCCCGAGCCACGCAAGGTATTGCCCGGTCCTTGGGAGCGGGAGACAGTGTGTGTATTCGTTGAATAACTTGGCTGCCCTGCCGTCCGTGCTCTTTCCGAGGGCAATACGCTACCCGGATTGCTTCGGGAGAAAATGGGTATTCACAGGCCAACGCGGCACAATCGATGTCAGAGAGAGCGAAAAGATGAGTAGTTGGACGTGCGTTCTCATCGTGGCCTCCCACTAATATTCCAGTTAGACGCCAGAACCAGGTAGACCGTACATTGCACCGCAGCGACCGGAAACACAAGGGAACGGAGCTATTTCTTACAATAGTAATTTTCAGGTTAAGGTTCCTTATCTTCACAACCCGGTGAGCCCCGTGCGGCGAACTAACGAGGTGCCCAGCGATGACCTACAGATTTCGCCTTATTGTTCTTTCCCGGGCAGGGACGCATATTTAGAGTGCACAGGCAAACGTGCCGCGTCGGTACTTTATGATTGACCCAAGATACGTCAGGGACCGCACGAAATGGGCCACCGTCCGAGGCCCGAGCGACCGAGACCCGAGATGCCCCAGAGAAAGTGTTTTCGCCAGCGTCGGCCATTGGGCTCTCTATCATTCTCGCAGTCGCGAAACCAAGCCGACAACTCACCCCGAACCGCAAGGTAACAGAACAGTGTTACAGCTCACGCCTGATTCGTCGCGGAGCCACCGTTCCTGTAGAATACTCCCGTCATGCGCGCCCGTCTGACGTTTCTCATCTCTGCCCTTGTCGCCTCGCTTATGTTGCTCGTCTGGCATTCTCAGTCGACAAAGCACGCCACCGAACCCTCAGCTTCGACCACTCCGTTGACGTCCGGCGTAATGTCGAGGACATTGGACGGGGCGCGCACTTCCTCCGACTCTGCTCCCACGACCGTGTATGCGCACAATTTGCTGCTGCGAAAAGGCCCGAACTTCCGCGTCTACGTCCGCTGGCTCCGGGGACAGATGATCCGTACTCGCCGAAACGTAAATCCCTCCTTCGACGATCCCGAGTCGTTTTTCCTTGATGTCAATACAGGTGTTATTCGCGCGAACATCGGAGATATCAGCAACTTCCTCAATGCCAGCGGCATCGCGAACTCTCCGCTAAAGAACATCACTCTTTCCGGCGACGGGAATCAGGTCAAACTCCACGGAACTCTGCACAAAATCATTTCGCTACCCATCGAAATGATCGGCACAATCGTCGCTGCGCCTGATAACCGAATTCAGATACACGTCACAAAACTCAACGTTCTGAAAATCCCGTTGAAAGGTCTTCTCGGCGGCTTTCACGTCACCATCTCCGACCTGATGCACCCCCGCGGTATCCCCGGCATTGAAGTTTCTGACAACGATGTTTTTTTAGATACGCAGAAGCTCCTTCCGCCCCCTCATATCCGTGGGCAGTTAACTAGCGTGCGCGTCGTCAACCCTGATCTCGAGGAGATTTTCGGAAATGCTCAAGATGCTGTGACACACGCCGAACAATGGCGCAACTTTCTGCAGCTTAGCGACGGGACCATCGACTTCGGAAAGCTCACTATGCGTCACGTCGATCTCATGATGATTGATATTTCGAATGACGCATGGTTTGATCTCGACCTTGCTCACTATCAAGAACAACTTGTGAACGGCTATACCCGGATGACTCCTCAAGCCGGTCTGCAGATCTTCATGCCCGATGTCGACGAGATCCGTCACAACAGAACAAATCAGAACATCAGTATGGAGTGGCTCAAAAATCGTAATGCTCCCCCTCCGCCTGATGTCACTTCTAAGTAATCCTGATTCGGGTCACTTTCTCGAGAGGTGTTGTCCTCCTCCGCCGTGGCCGCACGATAGATCTGCCACCACCAAGGCGAATACCCCCGCGAAATGTGGCTTGAGGAAACTTCCAGGGCTTATGACCCGTTCCCATCTCACGAGACCACTCGTGGCGCATCGTAGATTGGTGGATCGGAGTTTCTTCTCGAGCGAATCCAGACTTGTTTGCCCCTGCATTTTCCATCGTTTTTCACTCCGACAAAGAAGAAGAGGGTTGTTGGATAGCCTGTGGGCGCAGAATTTGCGAATGCCACAGCCGTCTTAGGCGAATCCTTGGTTTCGCGCGAGCTGTTACGCTCGACAAAGTGATCTCAAAAATTGTCCATGCTAGAGAGAATTTCTTGATCTGTGAGGTCAATCATCCCGGTCAACAGATATAGCTCTATATGAGCAGTCCTTTGGCGTGGGTTCACCAGTCATCTTCAGGATGTGGCGGATCCTGCGGCCGAAGATCCCGTCAAAATGACGGTCGTCATCGAGGCAGGAGCAGCCGACTGCGAAGCTGTCGGCCAGGTTCTTTCCTCCATGACCACATGAGCCGGGCAAAACAAATTCGTGCGAGGCATTCTGGTGGCTGGAGATCTCCCTTCCCGTGCTGTTTAGCAGCGCGTGTCGTCCGAAGCCCAAATTGAGGAAATATAATTTCAGGTTTCATCCGAGGCTGTCGGCGTTATGGAATTGAGTTTGTTGCGAACGACTGCAGGCCTTTCACGAGGAAGAACAATACCCCGGCAGTGTCTCCAGTTTGAGGTTAGGGACTTGCTAGGCAGCGGTCGGGGGAGTCTTTCTTGCTGGATCAATCGGACTCATCAGTCCAACAGCGATGCCGTCAGGGTCTTCGATGATGGCATAGCGTGCGCCCCAGAAGGCATCATAGGGAGGCTGCAAGCCGACATAACCGGCAGCGGTAAGGTCAGAGTAGTGAATGTCCACAGCTTCACGGCTGGGCATCTTGAAGCCCACCACGACTTTCCCCGTCAAATCGTTTTGCCCCGCCCAGCCCCGATTCCAGACTTGGGCAAAGGCAGGATCGTCGAAATCTATCGCAACGCTATTGTCCGTACTTGCGCTCGCGTGGCGCGCGCCACTCGCGTTGCTCCACACCTTCTCTGAGATCGAAAGACCAAGGCGCCTATAAAATGCGAGCGACTTTTCCATATCCCTGACCACGATGTTCAGTTGGTCGAGGAATGGTTTATCGGACATTCAATCCGTTCCTTTGAAATCCTGCTACTTTGGTTACAGCGGCTGAGGAAAGGCAACGCCTAACTCAACGATGCCCGGTTCGTGTCCATCCCATTGTGAGCCCGCGTAGGGCATAAGCCGCTTGGAAGAATCAAAATTCCCTGGTGGATAATCGACCGTACGACAGGTCGCTAGAGCCAGGGCAGTAGCACGCGCAAGGAGCCGTCCCCGACTCCCCGGATAGTAGGCCTCCAGAGTAGTTGGTCGAGTTTTGCTTTTGCCCAAAAATCCAAGTTGGATCAAAGCTCGACGAGGTCAGAACGTCTCGCCTTGGTACAAACAATCTGCTTCGAATTGGAAAAAAAGGCGAGTCGATTTGTACTTTACCTCCATCGAAATTTGTTGCCCAAATCGAATCGGCTGTTCAACACAGTAGCTTCGCGAGTGTCTCCGCCCCACCGGCCCCGTTCTAGAAGATAAGACTGAGAACGCGAAAGAGACGGATACAGCGGAGGGCCCTGGCGAGACGGACAGGACCTATTCCACCATCCTCTGCGGCCCCACTGCAGCCGAACAGCCGCTCATACTCGAGGCGGCTTCGAGTGAGCATCAGGCGTGCTGCGGGGAGCAACTACGTGGATGTTGGAGGAACGCTGCATTTAGCGGGATCCGGAATCGAGCGACGCGGTTTCACCAGCCGTCGGGTCGGCCCTCGCGACTTCCGGCTCAGTCGCCAGCTCCGACCGGTTTCGTCCGTGATTCTTCGCGCGATAGAGAGCTTCGTCGGCGAGGCGAAGCAGCGCGTCTGATTCGAGCGGTTTGGCGTGGCCACTCACGGCAACGCCAAAGCTCGCCGTGACACGCACTACGCCGGCGTTCGTGCTGATCGGCTCCGACTCAATCGCCTGGCGAATTCGTTCGGCCAGCGCCAAGGTGCCCAATCCATCCGACGACGGCGCAACGATCAGGAACTCCTCGCCGCCGTAGCGGCCGAGCGTGTCGTAGGGGCGACTACATCCCATCATTCGCTGCGTTACTTCCCTCAACACGACATCGCCCGAATGATGTCCGTGCCTATCATTAATCATCTTAAAATGATCGATATCCGCAAAAATCACTCCGAATGAACCGCCTTCACGCACTTGGCGCGACTGTTCGCGACTCACCGCTTCGAAGATGGAAGCTCGATTCGAAATACCGGTAAGCGCGTCATGCGTCGCGCTGAAGCGCAGCTCTTCCCGCGCAGCGATCAGGCTGTCCTGCAGATCGAGGATGCGCTGGCCCACGCGCAGACGCGCGCGCAATTCCTGTGCGTCGAACGGTTTCGTCAAGTAA
>Ga0209526_10002035_pt1 | contig 13573 bp, 12 predicted proteins | sample JacPinW_OM2H0_M1_FD_188566 | JGI IMG/M metagenome (GOLD analysis project Ga0209526, IMG submission 188566) | Forest soil microbial communities from Algoma, Ontario, Canada - Jack Pine, Ontario site 1_JW_OM2H0_M1 (SPAdes) (version 2) | ecosystem: Environmental > Terrestrial > Soil > Boreal... | reverse complement strand
TGGCCGGAATGACTTTTTTGGTTGCGATGTTAGCAACCCCTAATACTCCCCATTCAACTTTCTTCTTCATCAGTCTTGTTCGGTAAATTGTTCAGCGCTCCAAATCCGCTTGGTTAATTGGAAGCGGATGGCGACAGCGGCGAGGTAGGGCGGGTCGCTCCGCGACCGCCGAGCCACGCCCTGCTAGGCCGAAACCTATTGCCGGAGGTTTAATCGTAGTAAGATTCTTAGGCTACCAGGGTAATGGCATGCAAGTGGTTTCGGCGGTCGCGGAGCGACCCGCCCTACCTCGCCGCTGTCGCTGGATCTGTTTCGCCCTACCCATCGCTACTCTAGAGGCAACTCGACTCTTTCCTCCAGCCGCGGGGTCAGCTGATTTCCCATAATGATACGAGCACAAGTGTTCCAGTGCAGCAATGCATCATCGTTTCTGGGTGGACGCAGCTCCTCGGCTTTTTCGAACCAGCGCATCGCGTCGCGCAGAAATTCATAGGCGTTATGGCCCGCACCCGGATTGCCCTGCCGCAGTTGAGCTTTGGCTCGGCGTTCACAGATGATTCCCGCATAATAGGCCCGCTCATAATCACTGCGAAGGCGGGATAAAACTTCTTGTGCTTGGATAACGCCAACCGCGTAACCTTTGCCAAAGCGATCAGTCAGGGCCAGCAACAGAAGGACCAGTGCCTCTTGATTCTCCGGATCGATTTCCAGTACATCGTGGCAAATGCTTTCGGCTTCCGCCGGCTCGTTGAGCAGGCGATAGCGCAAGGCTTTCTCCAGTGCCGCTGGAATGGCATCTTCAGAAAGTCGCTTGAGCTCAAACATGACTTTCTCCTTTCACGTTTTTGGACGAAACAGTTTCAGCAATTTCCCTAATGGATCATAAAACTCATCAACCACGCGTTCCTTCAGCGGGATAATCGCGTTATCGGTTATCTTGATGTTTTCGGGACAAACTTTGGTGCAACACTTTGTGATGTTGCAATACCCAATGCCATCGGCCTGCTTCAGCTCCGCTGATCGGTGCTCCGTGTCGAGCGGATGCATTTCCAGCGCGGCGACATAGACCAAGAAGCGTGGGCCAATAAATTCCTCGTACTTCTGATGGTCCCGCAGCACGTGACAGACATCCTGGCAGAGGAAACATTCGATGCACCGGCGAAATTCCTGGACCCGGTCGATGTCGGTTTGGGCCATGCGCCAAGTGCCATCAGCAGCGTCAGGCGGACGTGGCCTGAACTTCTTGATCTTTTTCTTCACGCGATAATTCCAGGAAACATCGGTGGTTAAATCGCGGATCCGCGGAAACGCGCGCATTGGCTCGATCGTCACTGGTTGGTCGAGTGCTAACTGATCGAGCCGCGTCATGCACATGAGCTTCGGCATACCATTGATTTCCGCCGAACAGGAACCGCATTTGCCCGCCTTACAGTTCCAGCGACAAGCGAGATCGTTCGCTTGAGTGGCTTGAATCTGATGAACGGCGTCGAGCACAACCATACCCTCGGAAATTTCAGTCGGGTAATCGACGAAAGCTCCACCCTTCGCGTCGCCCCGCCAAATTCTGAAAATTGCCTTTTTCATTTCATCTCCTCCACCACTTGCTTCAGCTGCTCAGGCATTTCGGGAATCGGCTCACGGCGCACTTGCATCGACCCGTCGGCAGCCTGGTAGACGACAATGCTGACCTTACCGTCGGCCGCGCTTTTGTGGGGAAAATCGTCGCGAAAATGCCCGCCCCGACTTTCCTTGCGCTCAATCGCGGAACGCGTGATGGCTTCGGAGACAGTGAGCAGATGCTTCAAATCAATCGCTGTATGCCAACCGGGATTATATTCGCGATGACCATGAACCGCGACGTTTTGCGAGCGTTTCCGAAGGGCGCCTAGTCCGTCGAGCGCGCGAATCATTTCCTCCTCTCGCCGTACGATGCCAACGAGGTTTTGCATCATTTCCTGCAAATCGCTCTGCACCTGATATGGGTTTTCGGCGTCCCCCGCTCCTCTGGCGGCGCGAGCAAATGATTCCAGCGCCTCACGCGCAGCTTCTTCAATTTCCGCTTCGTAGGTTTTGCCGGGGCCGTACTCCTTGGCAAAGTTAGCGGCAAATTCGCCCGCGCGCTTGCCAAACACCAGCAGGTCGGACAATGAATTTCCACCGAGCCGATTCGCTCCATGCAACCCAGCGGCAACTTCGCCAGCAGCGAACAGCCCGAGCACACTGGACATCTGCGTTTCCGCGTCCACCCGCACACCGCCCATAATATAATGGGTGGTGGGCCCGACCTCCATCGGCTCCTTAGTAATGTCAAGGTTGGCGAGTTGCATGAATTGATGATACATGCTCGGCAGCTTCTTTTTGATATGCTCCGCTGCGTTCGGGATTTTCTCCTTGATCCATGAGATATCGAGAAACACGCCGCCGTGGGGACTGCCTCGGCCAGCCTTGACTTCGTTCATGATACAGCGCGAGACGTGATCTCGAGTGAGAAGTTCCGGCGGGCGGCGGGCACTCTTGTCGCCCTGAGTGTAGCGCCAGCCTTCTTCCGGATTGTCCGCGGTTTGCGCATTATAGTTTTCCGGGATCTCTGAGAACATGAAGCGCTTGCCATCCTTGTTGCATAAGACGCCGCCTTCACCACGTACCCCTTCGGTAACAAGAATACCCATCACACTCGGCGGCCAGATCATTCCGGTTGGGTGGAATTGCACGTACTCCATATCAACCAATTCGGCGCCGGCGTGATAGGCAAGCGATTGCCCGTCGCCGGTGTATTCCCAGGAGTTGCTGGTGATTCGATAGGCGCGACCAATCCCACCGGTAGCAAGCACGATGGCTTTTGCCTTGAATACCTTGAATCGTCCACGTTCGCGCTCGTAACCGAACGCGCCAACAACCCGTTGGCCGTCCTTGAGGACGGTGACGATCGTATGTTCCATATGGACTTCGATCCCCTGATGAATGCCGTGGTCTTGGAGTGTGCGAATCATTTCCAAGCCGGTGCGATCGCCCACATGGGCCAGACGCGGATAACGATGGCCACCGAAATTGCGCTGAAGAATCCTTCCGTCCGCAGTGCGATCAAACACCGCGCCCCAGGCTTCGAGTTCGCGGACGCGGTCGGGCGCTTCTTTTGCGTGTAATTCGGCCATGCGCCAACTGTTAACGTATTGGCCGCCGCGCATCGTGTCGGCGAAATGCACTCTCCAGTTGTCGCGATCATCGACGTTCGCCAGCGCCGCGGCCACGCCGCCCTCAGCCATTACCGTATGGGCTTTACCGAGTAGCGATTTGCAAATCAGCCCAACCTTGACTCCGGCGACCGAAGCTTCAATGGCGGCGCGTAGCCCTGCCCCTCCCGCTCCAATGATGAGTACGTCGTATTCGAGAGTTTCGTAATTGCCCACGTGATTTATCGAAACGTTGAAGGGTTAAAGCCTGGGGAAACTTGAAGCAGGAAGCGGTGTAACGGTTTAACGGTTTAACGATCAACGTTTATAAAATCTTCCAATCGTGCCAGGTCCCCATCGAACACAGACGCACGTACAGGTCGGTGAAACCGACCCAAAATAGACTCATCCACGCCCAAAGCATGTGGCGCCGGTTCAAGCAACTCACGTAGGAGTAACATTGGGCGCAAACCGGCGCTTTGGAAATTTCATCGAGAAAACCGCCGAGCAAATGACGCAGCGAGTGACAGCCAAATGTGTAGCCACTGAGCAAGATGACGTTCACTGCCAGCACAATCGTTCCAATGCCAATGCCGAAATGCTTCCCGCCCGAGGTGTCGGTAAACCACATCGCTTTCCACACGTCGTGCGCGAGAACCAGAATGAAGAGCAGCGCAAGGTAAAGGAAGTAGCGGTGGATGTTTTGCATGATGAGCGGAAAGGAATTTTCGCCCAGATATCCTTTGCGCGGCTCGCCGACGGCGCAAGCGGGCGGGTCAGCCCAAAATCCCTTGTAATAAGCGCCTCGGTAGTAGTAACAGGTAAGCCGAAAGCCCGCTGGCGCCCATAAAACCAAAAGAGCCGGTGAGAATAGCAACCACGACGGCCACCACCCAGGCTTCGGCCCAAAAATCGCATGCGGCGAGGTGCCGAATATTTCCGGCGAATAGAAAGGCGAAACATAATCCGCCCCATTTTGATCTAGCCAATAATGATTGCCCTGAAACGCCGCCCAAGTTGAGTACACCAGGAAAGCGGAAAGCCCCAGAAATACGAACAACGGTTGGGTCCACCACGCGTCACGCCGCATGGTCTCGCCAAACGAGCGTTGTTTTAATGACGCATTTGCGTAAGACATATTGACTGCGCTTTCAAACGGGGGACGGCTGCAAGTTACATATCGGCGAGGGAGCCCGATTTCAAGCTGATTACACGATTATCGCAAACCGCGATTCGAGAACGAGTGCAGATTCGCGGTTTGCAAGCTCAGATCTTAACTCCGCCATTAAAGCTAGGGCGCGCCGCACGATGGTAGGAAAACCTCGGCGCTTTAGCTCGCTGCATCCTTTCGCTTTGCATCCCCTTGCGCCGGGTTTGAGCCACTCGTGCGGATTCGCCACACCGCTCCAGCTCGCGTCGGTTTTTGATCCCGCTTATGCCGCATTGGATGCGTCGATGAAAAGCCTTTCTAGGTTACGGATTAGGGTTCTCGGGTGTTCAAACATTTCATGACAGCGCCAATGCTGTGGCTCAAACCCGGCGCAGGGGGAATGCAAAGCGAAAGGATGCAGCGAGCTAAAGCGCCGAGGTTTTCGTACCTACCATCGTGAGGTCCTCGCGGCACGTTGGGATTCAACGCTCTCATTGGACCTTATTGGCGGGTTGCCAACTGCGAAGGGAGTGGTGGCAAAGCGCTCTTGGGTGCTAACAGCAGGATCCAGGCAGACACGAAAGTCACGCCGATGCTTGTCAGCCACAACCAGGCACCAGGCTGCAACGTCTGTAAAGATGCTCGAGCAACGCCACCCTCGTCACCCGGCAATTCCATAAGAAAGAGACGAAAGGTGTCCAGACTCAGGAGTAATGTTAACCCGCTTGAAATCACGGTTAGCCAACGCCATCCCATTAAGAAGAACAGCAAGGCCAGCAAGAACAAAATATTTGCTAGCCACGCCACACAGCCGAAAAATAGACTCATCCAACCTAGCCCTAGTATCGCCAATCCCAACCAAGCATCGGTCGACGGCGGCGAGTCGTTACCGGGATAATAGCGCGGGAAAACTAGTGCGGGAAGACAGCAAGCTGCGCCGTAAATAAGAATAATCACGGCCGTCAATATCAGACGAATGCGCAGGGTCAACTTAGACTCTCCAGACTGGTAACTCGATTGTCGATCAGACATGCTTGCAGAACCCAGGTCTAATGCGCAGAGTGGTGGTACGCACAACACCGCGAGTCATTGTCGATATCAGGGTGACAGCTGATTGATCAACACTCAATATTCGCCATCGATTGCGTGAGAAGGCTGAAGGCAACCGCGTAACCGAAATGCACATCCGCTCGATCTCGCGAATCCGGTTCACGTTTCATATCACCTGACCATTCTATTCATCGACGAACCGACTCGCCACCTGCTAGAAAGCTCCTGTCATGCGATCAGCTGCGCTTTTAGTTTGCTTTATGCTGGGTTCGATCGGCATGCAGGCTGAGCCGGTACTGCGATGGGCGGCGGATCCTAACAGTAACGCGCCCTACACGTTCTTCGCGCCCGGCAAAGCGTTGACCGGATTCGAGTACGAAATCATTAACTCGGTCGCTCGCCGGATGGGACGACGGACTGAGTTTGTCCAGAATGATTGGAACGGCCTGATCCCCGGCCTGCATCGCGGTCTCTATGATTGCGTGATCTGCGGAATAGAAATTACCTCTGAGAAAGCGGACGAGGTAGACTTCAGCATTCCCTATTATCTTACGTTTGAACAATTTGTTGGTCGGCGTGGAAGACCGCCAATCACCTCTCTTGACCAACTCCGCGGCGAAAAAATTGGCACACTCGATCAAACTGCGGCGCTCCGGATGCTGGAACAGACTCCTGGAGTTATAACCAAGATCTATGATCAGGAAATAAGTGCCTATCAGGACATTGTTAACGGGCGCCTTTTCGGTGTGCTGCTCGACTATCCGATTGCCAAATATTATGCAGCACCAAACCCGGTGCTAGCGCTGAGCGGTCCCCCTTTTGGCCGGATTGCCTATGGCATCGCGGTGGAGAAGGGAAACTCGGCGCTACAAACGGAAATCGACGCCGCGCTGCATGACCTTATCGCCAGCGGGGAGCTTCGAAACGTGCTCTCACGTTGGGGCCTTTGGACCGGTAGCGTGGCCCAAGCCTTCGACCAACCGGCCAAACCGTCAGTAGCGGACAGCGAATATCAATCCTTTGTTACCAACCAAGGCGGTCAGACAAACTTCTGGTCTCGCATTCACATTTACGCTGCCGCCGGACGACTCCTTCGCCGAGCTGCGCTGCTCACACTAACCGTTTCGGTCACCGCGATGATTGTGGCTGTCTTTGCCGGTTTTGTACTCGCCGTCTGTCGTATTTTTGGGCCGCCGCCAGCGCGTTGGTTCGCAACCGCCTATATCGAAGTGATTCGCGGCACACCTCTCTTGATTCAGCTTCTATTTATCTTTTACGGCTTGCCGATCATTGGCATACGATTTTCGCCGTTTCTGGCCAGCGTGCTTGGACTCGGCTTGAACTATGCAGCATCAGAAGCCGAAAACTATCGAGCTGGCCTGCTCGCGGTGCCGGCCGGCCAGTGGCAGGCAGCGTATGCACTCGGTCTGACTCAGTCCAAAACACTTCGCTTGATCATCGTGCCGCAAGCCATCCGCTTCGTGCTCCCGCCACTCACCAACGACTTCATTGCATTACTGAAGGATTCTTCCCTTGTCTCGGCGCTCACAATGGTCGAGCTAACCGGCGCTTACCACCGGCTTGCCACCGAAACTTTCGACTATTTCGGCGCGGGCCTATTGGTGGCGCTTATATACCTGCTTCTCGGCCTACCGTTTGTCCGGCTCGCCCGATGGACGGAAGAACGGCTGGGCAGGTCGGGCCGACCGCCCCGATGGCAAATGACAAATGACAAATAGCAGATAGCAAATTTTTTGAGGGATCACGTCCCGAGCACGCAAGACGTACGTCGCCGCTAAGTACAATGGTATTTGCCAAGCTGAGTGCCAGGGCGCGCCGAAGCTTGTGAAGGCGTCCTCTCGATCCGCGGAGCGGGAGGGCGCACCCCCTCCCCGCCTCCATTTCCCAAATCCTCCCCATGCATGCAGGCAGAATAATCCGGGTCGCTCGAGGACGGCTTCCGAGCGGTGCCTGGGAAAGTGTCCGGGCGACTGCCCACCCGGAACTCGCAATCTACGTACGCGGCTATCAAGGGTACTTTGAAGCATCGTCCAAACCAGTACGGCGTCGGGAACTACCTTCCGGCGACGTAGCGTTGATCATCTCCTTTGGTCCGCGTTACGAGCTGATTGATCCGGTTAGCGGCGGTTCGCTCGAGACCTGCTGCACGTTCATTGCCGGGCTTGATGATGCTTATTCACTGGTCGACTCCAGCGGCGCCGGTGTCGCCATGCAAATTGATTTCACACCGATCGGCGCCCATCGCGTCTTGCAAACTCCGATGCATCTGCTTGCGCGCCGAACAACGGAACTATCCGATTTACTGGGAAGCGTGGCCGATCGTCTAGTCGAACAGCTTTTCGAAGCTTCGGATTGGCGCAGCCGGTTCACAATTCTGGACGAGTATCTGTTGGCGAAAATTCGGAGCGCACCAACCGTTTCCCGGGAGATCCAATGGGCCTGGCAACAACTCACGATCAATAATGGGATGACTCCCGTCTCGAAAATCAGTGGCAAGCTGAGTTGGACTCGGAAGCGGTTGGTCAGAGCGTTTCGCGATCATATCGGCGTTCCTCCTAAGACGCTCAGTCGGGTTCTTCGATTCCAGCACGCGCTGGCGAAGCTTGGTTCCCCGAACGCAAACGCATCCCTAATAGCCGTAGAATGCGGGTACAGCGACCAGGCACACATGATTCGGGAATTCGGCGCGTTGTCCGGGTCCACGCCGGTCGAACTCGTCCGATGTTATTCCACTGATGGTGGCATCGTTGAAGCCTAATACGGGAAACATTTCTTCAATACCGGACAGCGGCAAGCTCTTAGCTTTCTCGGTACCTAAACCAATTACGAGGAAGGAAAATCTATGCAGAATCCGAAAAACTACGGACCGGCGACCATTAGTCCAACCATGCGGTATCGCCAAGCGCCGGCGGCGATCGAATGGCTCTGTCGAGCCTTCGGTTTTGAAAAGCATTTGGTAGTACCTGGACCAAATAACACAATCTATCACGCCCAGTTGACGTGGGGTAACGGGATGATCATGCTGAGTTCCCGGTTAGATACCGAGTTCAACCGCCTCCTGAAACAACCTGATGAACTTGGCGGTGTCGAAAGTCAAAGCCCTTATGTCAGCGTGGATGATGCCGACGCTCACTATGCCCGGGCAAAAGGTGCCGGAGCTGAAATAGTAATCGATATCGCCGATGCAAGTTACGGCGGGCGCGGCTATTCCTGTCGCGATCCCGAGGGCCACCTCTGGAACTTTGGAACGTATAATCCATGGGCGGAGGAGCACACTACAAATAGCAAATAGCAAATAGCAGATAGCAGATGACCAAACGGACGGCAGGCGGCCTCCGCACAAAGCCTTGGTCGAAGTCGGAGTCGGTCCCTACCGGACGTTGTGACCATAAACGGTAGAGATTCCGCGTCCGGTTGGCCCTCCTTCAATCACGATTGCGGGGCAGACTCGCACGACCGAGATACCGCAATCAGAACGACCGAGTCGAAAGCGGACCCGCCCAAAAAGGATGGTGCCAGAGGGCGCGGAGCCTTCAATCTGCTCTTCACCGGGAAAAACGGTGAACGTCCACGAGGCGCGAGCATCACTATCTGGCAGTTCGTTGCCACTCTGTAAGACCCGCGCACCCCAAATCTGACGGACCATTAACTTGCGGGTATCTATCCCATCTACGGTATAAAGGGTCGAACTGTCAGTACGGACATCGTTGTAACTGCCCAAGAAAATGCCGGCCGCGCTGGTGATAGTAGCTACTAACGTCCAATCGATACCTGGTTTGGTCACCGTCTTGCCCGCCGGCAAACGCTTATCCATGATATCAGGTCCGCTTAGCTCAGTCTGATCGCGACGAATGGCTGGGTTAACCGCGGCGCGAGTATCAAACTTGTTCGGATCAGGTACCAAAAAGATACCAAACGTAGCCTGATCAATGGATCGTGCGTCTTTGAAATGATTACGCAGAGCGCTAGTCGCTTGGTAAGCTCGAGTCCACTGCTTCGATGTAAAGGCAGCTTCAAGATAGGTAACCGCGGGTACTGGCCGATTGACCTTTTTCAGGCCTTCGCGAATAGAGCTACAGCAGTCCCAACCAGACTTGGCCAGCAGTTTGACCTGGTCACCACGGAATGTCGCAACTTCGGGTGAAAGCGCACCACCCCTGCCGCCAGCAACGGCAGCACTAGTGCGTTAAGTCCGTGACTCATATAGCAGTTTGTGATACGATATTTGCATGAGTTTGAGTCGAGTTGTGTTGGCTCCGCTCGAGCGGAAAGAACTGGAGCGCCGTGCGCGAAGTCGAGCGCTGGCGGTGGAGTTGGTTAAGAGAGCAAAGGTCATTGTTATGTTAGCAGCTGGTCGGCCTTACAGTGAAATTAGTGAGCGGCTCGCTTGCACTGATCGTTACATCAGTCTTTGGAAGGAGCGCTTTAAGCAAGAGCGATTGGTCGGTTTGGATTCGCGGCACCGCGGCGCCGAGCACCGACGGCGCACGCCTCAGACCGAAGCGCGCATTTTGGAATTGACTCGGCGCGGACCGACCAACGGATCGACCCACTGGAGCAGTTATCGGCTTGCGAAGGAACTGGCTATCAGTCAGTCGACCGTCAGTCGGGTATGGCGCCAATTTGGGTTGCAACCCCACCGTTCGCGCAGCTACATGGCCAGCGATGATCCGGAGTTCGAAGAGAAAGCCGCCGATATCATCGGCTTGTACCTCAAAGCGCCGGTGCACGCCGCTGTATTCTGCGTTGACGAGAAGAGCGCCATCCAAGCGCTGGATCGCTTGGAGCCGGTTTTGCCGCTTTCTCCCGGCCGGGCCGAACGACATGGCTTCGAGTACTACCGCCATGGAACGCTTTCGCTCTACAGCGCTCTGAACACTCAAACCGGCGAGGTGCTGGCTAAAACCAGCCCACGGCACACCAGTGCCCAGTTCGTCGACTTCCTTGCACAGATCGTGGTTAGTCAACCAGCAGGTCGCGAGATCCACGTGATTGCCGATAACTTGAGTGCACACAAAACTAAGAAAGTTTTTGAATTCCTTGAGGCTAACCCTACCGTTCGGATCCATTACACTCCGACCTATTCCAGCTGGCTCAATCAGGTCGAGATTTGGTTTTCCAAGATCCAGCGCGACGTTATTTCGCGAGGTGTCTTTACCTCCGTAAAGGATCTCGCACACAAGCTAATGCGCTACATCCGCAACTACAACAAGACTGCGACCCCGATCCCTTGGATCTACAAGAACGTCGGTCATAGAATCGCACCTGCTGCTATATGAGTCTCAGACTTGGTGCACTAGCTTCCTGAGGAAGCGAATTTTTTTTTTGGATCCTTCTTTTTCGCTTTCATCTGGGACGTAGGCCGAGAGCGATAATAAAATGGGAGATAGTAAGAGTAGACTGATGTTGCCTCCTTCGTTTCCTCACAACCCAAAACTACGGCGGAAGAGCAAGCCCGGGAAGCAAGATACTCTCTGGGTCTTGAGCCGAAAGGACCGGGCAACTACTTGGCGTCTCTGCGTCTTGGCGTGAGATTTCTTTCTTTCATGAGCTCAAGAAGCTTAGTCACCATGCGCCAACTTCTTACCGTGCCGATCGTCCCCAGCTTTGAATCAAAATAGGAGCTCGTAAGTTTGGTCCGCGCGAAACCAGCGGGAAATAGTAGATAAATCTCTTTTCCTCGAACCATGAACCGGTTTGGTGGCGATCGATCTGGATCAAGGCTTTTTGCTGCGCCCGGCTTTGGCAGATCCGTCAGGAACATAACGTGAAGTATACCCTCCGCTGCTCCTTCCTTGAAAAATGGATTCTCGCGAACAACCTCGCGCATCTCCCCAGTCGTTCGCAGCACTACCGGAACCTTATGACCGAAACGCCTCTGAATTTCCTTCGCGATCAGCTCTGGAAGCCGGTTTGAGACTTCCGGGGTCGCTTCGAAGATCACATTTCCGCTCTGAATATAGGTCCGTACGTCCTTGCATGCGGCTTTGGTGAAAACCTCGACCAAGTCTGGCATCAGGATCTTATTTTTGGGGCCAAGGTTGATACCTCGAAGTAGCGCTAGGTAGGTTGTGGACATCCGGAAGAATTGGAGTGAGGGAGTATTGGAGCTAAGTGGCAGACTGGTCCCAGAGGGGCCCAATGAAAGTAGCCCGCCTGGACAGCTCCTCCTTGCGCATATCTCTTTCCTTTAAGTTGACGCGCATTGGCAGCCGCCGGACGGAATCGGGTTTCGCCCTACCAATCCTATTCTTTACCCTCCGGTGGCCGGCAGACTGCCGGATGTTCTTTCCGGTGCGGCCGGCGGCGGAATCTTGGCTGAACTATTTTTCGCGGAGGCCATGCGTTCGCCGACGCTTTCGATAAGGTAAAAGAACATCGGTATAAAGAAGAGAGCGATTGAGCTGGCAATAATCATTCCGCCGATGATGCCCGTAGCGACGGAGTGCCGCGAATTCGCCCCGGCGCCCCCGGCGATGAACATCGGCACCATGCCGAAAATAAAAGCGAGCGAGGTCATGATGATCGGCCGAAGGCGCAGCCGTGCGGCATCGATGGCTGCCTCCCGAATGGATAAGCCTTCACGATGCCGAAGGACGGCAAATTCAACAATGAGGATCGCGTTTTTGGCGGCAAGCCCGACCAGCGTCACCAAACCAATTTGAAAATAGACATCGTTTTCCAGGCCGCGCAGCCAGACGCCCAGAATCGCCCCGAAAATAGCGAACGGCACCGCGGTGATGACGGCCATCGGCAGGCCCCAGGATTCGTATTGGGCGGCGAGAATGAGGAAGACAAACACCACGCCAAAGACGAAGACGAGGATTGAAGATGATCCTGATTTCTTCTCTTCGAGCGACTGGCCTGACCATTGATAGGTATAACCATCTGGTAGGACCTCGCGAGCCACGTTTTCCATTGCTGCGATCGCTTGACCAGAACTGAAGCCCTTGCCGGCGTTGCCGTTGACGCGAACGGAGAGGAAGTTGTTGAAGCGCTGGATAAGATCTGGCCCAACACTGTAGCGAGTCGTCACGACTGCGGAAAGCGGCACCATGTGGTTCGAGCGGCTGCGGACGTAGATATTCTCGATGTCACCGGGGTCGGCGCGGTATCGAGCTTCCGCTTGGAGCACAACCTGCCAAACCCTACTGTATTTGTTGTATTGGCTGGCAAAGAATGAACCGAAAAGCGTTTGCACTGCGTCGTAGACATCCTGCACCGGAACGCCGAGGGTTTCGGCCTTCGCCCGGTCCACCTGCAGACGGAGTTGACGGGATGCAGCGTCTAATGTGGCGCTGAGATCCGTCAGTTCGGGTCGCTGGCCGGCCTTAGCCAAGAATGCGCGGACGACTTCCTGGAGTTGCGTCGCATCGCCCTGTCCACGACTTTGAACCCAAAACTCGAATCCACCTTGCGCGCCAAGGCCAGGAATCGACGGTGGGTTGACCGGGATAACTATCGCCTCTTTGATCGCAGCCAGCTTTGGCCGCACCCGATCGATCAAAGCAAAGGCGCTGTTCTCAGCACCCTTCCTTTGGTCAAAATCCTTCAATGATACAAATAGAGTCCCAGCCCTAGTCTTAAATTGGCCATCAAGTAGACTGTAGCCCGCCAGCACCGAAGAGTCTTTTACCGCGGGCTCCTTGCTGAAAATTTCCGACACACTATCCGAAACCTTCTCGGCGCGATCGAGGCTCGCGCCGTCAGGCAGAATTGCGGCAACCAATACGTAGCCTTGATCTTCCGGCGGCACGAAACTGCCAGGCACTGTGTTGAAAAGCCGCCATGTGCAGAACAGCATCACCGCGAGCAGAACGAGCGCGAGGAGCCACCGGCGAATCGCGTGGCTTACGCCAGCTCCATAGAGATTGGTTACTCGATCGAAGCCGCGGTTAAACCATCCAAAAAAACCTCGACGCGGACCACCATGATGCGGCTTGAGCCAAAGAGAACAGAGCGCTGGTGTAAGAGTCAATGCGACAAATCCGGATATCGCGACCGAGACGGCGATAGTGACAGCGAACTGCTTGTAGAGCTGCCCGGTTGTGCCGCTAATTGCGGCCGTTGGCAGAAAGACTGCCGCCAGCACCAGCACGACGGCAATCACTGGTCCGGAGACTTCTTCCATCGCGCGAAAAGCTGCGTCGCGGGCAGAGAGTTGACGCGCAGCCATATTGTG
>Ga0209526_10002034_pt1 | contig 13575 bp, 13 predicted proteins | sample JacPinW_OM2H0_M1_FD_188566 | JGI IMG/M metagenome (GOLD analysis project Ga0209526, IMG submission 188566) | Forest soil microbial communities from Algoma, Ontario, Canada - Jack Pine, Ontario site 1_JW_OM2H0_M1 (SPAdes) (version 2) | ecosystem: Environmental > Terrestrial > Soil > Boreal... | reverse complement strand
ACTAGAGGAACGCGCCGTCGAGACATTCGACCTAGCCTCAGCATATTACTGGTCAGCAGGAGATTCTTGGGACATTTTCAGATTTGCGATGGCCGGTATCGTCCAGACCAATGACGAACAGGCCGCAGAACGGGACGCCAGTGTCGCGGAACGAATCACCCGGCGCTGCAACTTCATCGAAGGCTTCGCGGTCGGCCTCGTTCTTGACCAGCGCCGCCGCCAAGGCCTCGCGCATCCGCGCGCGGTCGCCGAGACCGGCCGCCGCGACCGCGCGCATTGCGTCGAGCGTTTCGGCCACCGACACCGGCACCTCGGCCAGCCGCAGTTCGCCGATGAAGCGCAGCAGCTCGCCGCTGAACGTAGTCATCGCAGGCGCGCAGCGAGCGCGCCCGCCTTGGCTTCGACCTTGGCGCGGTCGTCCTCGTGCTTGAGCAGCACGCCGAGCGCGGAGCGAATCGCGGGCGCGTCGAGTTGCGCTATGCCCAGGCGCAGCAGGGCGCGCGCCCAGTCGAGCGTCTCAGCGATCGAGGGTGGCTTCTTGAGCCCGAGCTTGCGTAGCGCGTTGACGAAGCGCGCGGCGTCGACAGCGAGTTGCGCGTCGAGATCCGGAACCTTGAGCTCGATGATGCACCGCTCCTGTTCGAGGCCGGGAAAGTCGATGAACAGATGGAGGCAGCGCCGGCGCAGCGCCTCGGAGAGTTCGCGCGCCCGGTTGGAAGTCAGCACGACTACCGGATGCTCGCGGGCGCGAATCGTCCCCAGTTCGGGAACCGTAACCTGGAAGTCGGAGAGCAGCTCGAGTAGAAACGCCTCGAACTCCTCGTCTGCCTTGTCGACCTCGTCGATTAGCAATACCACCTTGCGCGGCGACGATATCGCACGGAGCAGTGGGCGCTCGAGCAGATACTCGCGCGAGAACAGATGCTCGGAGACGTCTTCCCAACGCAGCCCCTGATGTTCGTCGGCCTGTAGGCGCAGAAGCTGCTTTTGGTAGTTCCATTCGTAAAGCGCTCGCGCTTCATCCAGACCTTCGTAGCATTGCAGCCGGATAAGCTCGGCGCCGAGCATCCTGGCCAGCACCTTTGCGACTTCCGTTTTGCCCGAGCCGGCCGGCCCTTCGATCAACAGGGGCTTGTCGAGCGCGAGCGCCAGAAAGACCGCGGTCTCGACGCGTTCGTTGGTGATGTAGCTCGCGTTCCGCAATCCCTGCGCAACGAATTCAGCGGAGACATTCATCTTATTTGTGCATCTTATTTGTGACGCGATGAATCAGTGCGCTGAGCATTGCGGTCGTCGACCGCATAGTCAATTATACTCGCGCGAATCTTGAAGCTGGCGAATTTTGAAATTGCGGCTTACCACCAATCTGACGGCGGCATGGCTAAGTGACAAGTCTGGCGTGGCAGACGCGGGTAATCGAGGCCGAACGGCTCGCGCCGTCCGGCCCCAAGCCAACCGGGAAAAGGGGGGGCAAACCCCGGCCAGCGAACCCATTGTACGCCAGTTATAACGAGTTGCAATAGGTTCTATGATGGAATGGGGCGCAGAAAGTCAAAATTACGTCTTAATTCGGCAGCCCTAACCTAACCTCGCCGGTATCGCTTTTTGCAATCGCAGCGAGCGAGTTTCAACGACCTCAGCCGCCATAGCAGGCCGAAATCGGTCACAGACGGTATTGTTGGGCAATTCCTGTCAGTCGGCGGCTGCAGTATGCAAGTCCTCGCCGGCGCGTTGATGCTGCAACATCGCTTTGAGCACACGCGGCGGTGACATCGGCAATTCGGTCATTCGCACGCCGACCGCGCGGTAAATCGCATTTGCGACCGCCGCCATCGGCGACACGATCGAGACCTCGCCCACACCGCGTACGCCGAGCGGATGGCTGGGGTTGGGGACTTCGACGATGATCGCCTCGATCATCGGCAGATCCAGGCAGGTCGGCATCCGGTAATCCAACAGCCCGGTGTTACGCAGGATGCCGCGTTCGTCGTATACGTATTCCTCGCTGAGTGCCCAGCCGATACCCTGCGCTGTGGCACCCTGCAATTGCCCCTCGACGTAGGCCGGATGGATAGCACGGCCGACATCCTGCGCGACTGAGGCACGCAGGATTTTCACCTTGCCGGTATCGGGGTCGACCTCGACGTCGACACAGGTGACGGCGAACGCGTTGCCCACCGCGCCAACGGCGCCGGCGTTGAGCGTCGCGCGCCCTGTGATCGGGCCGCCAGTGCGAGCGAGCCGGGTCGCGAGTTCCTTGATCGTCATCGGCGGGACACCGTTGCCGATCGCGCTCAGGCGCCCGTTGTTGAACTCGACTTCTTCAGGCCTCTTCTCCCACAGCTTGGCGGCGCGCTCCTTGAGCTGGCGCACCACGTCGTCGGCCGCTTCGTAAACCGCCATCCCGGTGGCGAGTGTGATGCGGCTGCCGCCGGTCACGTCGGTATGGCCGATCGAGTCTGTGTCGGCGACGATCGGCCGCACGTCTTGCGCCTCCACGCCCAGCACCTCCGCCGCCACCATCGCCATCGCGGCGCGCGATCCGCCGATATCCACCGACCCGGTGACCACGCTGAGCGTGCCATCGGTATGCAGGTTGACGGCCGCCGAGGATTGCAGGCCGCCGTTGAACCAGAAGCCGGCGGCGACGCCGCGTCCGCGATTAGGGCCTTTCAGGGGCGAGCGGTAATGCTCGCTGTTTTTCATCGCCTCGCAGGTTTCGATGAAGCCGATGCGCTTGTAGGGCGGGCCGGCGGGTTGCGGCGTGCCCTCGTGCGCGCCGTTGAGGATGCGCATCTCGAGCGGATCGATCGCGCAGCGCAGCGCGAGTTCGTCGAGCAGCGATTCGCAGGCGAAGGCTGAGCTTGGCGACCCCGGCGCGCGATAGGCCGCGACCTTGGGCCGGTTGACCAGCACGTCGAATGAGTCGATGAGCAGATTGGGGATATTGTAGGGGCCAGTGCAGCACATCGCACCGGGGGCGAACGGCGAGCCGGGAAAAGCCCCGGCCTCGTAGGCCATCCAGAACTGCGCGGCGGTGATTTTGCCGTCGCGTGTCGCGCCCATCCTGGCCTTGATCCAGGTTCCCGAAGTCGGGCCGCTTGCGCGCAGCACCTCCGCGCGGCTCATCGTCATCTTGACCGGCCGCCCACTCTTTTGCGCGAGCAGCACCGCAAGCGGCTCGAGATAGATGGTGGTCTTGCCGCCGAAGCCGCCGCCGATCTCTGCCGGGATGACGCGGATGTTGCCTTCGGTCATCTTGAGCACGGTGGCGGTGAGCGTGCGCACGTTGAAGGTGCCCTGGGTCGAGCAGTAGATGGTCGCGTGGCCGTCGGAGTTATACAGCGCGACCGCGTTCTGCGGCTCGATATAGCCTTGATGGACGGTGGCGGTGCGGAACTCGCGCTCGACAACGTAGTCGGCTTCGCGAAAGCCGGCCTCGAGGTCGCCGCGCTGAAACTGAATATGCGCGGCGACGTTGGTCGGCTCGTCGGGGCCCTCGGGCGATCCCGGATCGGTGCGCCCGGCGATGAATTTGCGGCGAATTTCGGGCAGCAGGATCGCCGCGTCCGGCTTCATCGCAACCTCGGCGGTCATCACCGGGGGCAGCGGTTCGTAGTCGACCTCGATGAGCCGCAGCGCCTCCTCGGCGATATGCGGACTGGTCGCGGCGATTGCGGCGACCGCGTGGCCGTCGTACAGCACCTTGCCGCGCGCCATTACGTTGAGCGACAGGTGATGGGTGTTGACTACGAGTTCGCCCATCATCGCGGTGGTGCCAGGAATGTCGGGAAGGTCGGCGCCGGTGATTATCGCTTTCACTCCGGGCATTGCCGCGGCCTTCTCGGTGCGAATCGCGATTATCCGGGCATGGGCATGCGGACTGCGTAGCACCTTGCCGTAGAGCATTCCCGGAAATGAGTAGTCGGCGCCGTATTTGGCCTGACCGGTGACCTTTTCGATCCCGTCGTGCCGGATGGGCCGGGTGCCGATGACTCGGAACCTTCGCGAAGAACCGTTCGTGGAATCCGCCATATTCAACCTCGCAACCATCGAGATTATCACGAGTGGCCGCGCGTCGTCACGAGCGGCGGTGCGGGATTAGCGCGAGGTTCGGCCCCAAACGTGCGGGCATAATCGCGCACGCCGGCCGCGTCCCCCGATTATTCGATGGCCACTAGCTTCAGAAAAGCTCTCGGCGTGAGAACCGGCGGCTGGGGACGTGAGATTCTCGTCAGATGCGAATCGCCGGAAACAAGGAAATGCGCCGCCGCCGCGCGCGCGAGAGCGACGAGATAGTCGTCGCCCGGATCTGGCGTGAGTCCGCGGGTTACTTGCAGGTCGGGGTGGACCGCGGCCAGGCGGTACAGGAGAGCGACATAGGTTCGGACTTCTCTGGCCGTCACGTAGGCCCGAAATTTGGGCCGCAAGAGGACTCGTTCAAGTTCCGTGAGCAGGAGGGGACAAGCCACCAGTTCAAAAGCGCCCTCCAGCCACGACCACAGTAATGCCCTGGGCGCGCCGTTGCCGGAGATCAGCGCGGCGATGAGCACGCACGGGTCGAGAACGGCCCGACAGCCCTTAAGAACGTCGGCTTTGATGCAGTTCCCGGTATGCCAGTTCGAGCGCCGCGCTTTCTTTGAGGCCGGAGCGCGCTCCCACCCGTTCCAGAAGATCGAGACCGAGATAGGCGCGCAGCGCCTCTTCCATCACCTGGTAATCACGCTTGCCCATTCGCGCCGCGGCAATTTTGGCTGCCCGCAGCAGATCGTCTTCGAGGTACACAGTGGTCTTTCGCTTCATCTTCTTTTCATTTTGACAGAAAACCGTCTTTCAATCAAAACTGCCGCCTCAGAGCGCGGCGATCAGAATCTGTACCAGCATCCCGACCATACACAGCGCCCCGACCGTGAAGGCTACGGTCCTCCACGGCTGAAGCTTCGCCAGGTAAGTGATCGTATGGACGATCCGTGCGCCGGTGAAAGTATAGAAATACACTTGGGCGCCGAAGGCCGAGACTCCCATGAGGACGAAGATCAGTGCGACCGTGAAGAACGGCAGAATGTTCTCCAGGTCGTTTCGATGCAGTCGGAGCATCCGTTGAACATCGGGATGCTCTTCCATGACCCTCACGCCGCCCGACATCCCCGCGTCCTCCGGATTGAGAAACTGCTTGACCCGTGCACGCGTGGCCGCCGTCAGGATCGTCGCGGCGAACATTTTGAAGACCAGGATTGAGCAGGCGATCGAGTATGCCCTGAAGGCGGCGTCATTCATCATTTGCGGCATGGAACCCGGCCCCCCTTCGCCCGAATGTTTGGCGGAGCGTATCAGAGCCGCCGACTAGCGGCCAACGAGGCGAGAGCCAAGGGCGACATCCAGTTCGCCATCGGTCCTCGTGCTTTCTCAATCCGCCAATGCAGCGTCTTTCGTTTCCGGGATCATCAAAATTGCCGCGAAGCCGATCACGCTGCTTCCGATCAGATACCAGGCGGGCGAGAGCGGATTGCCCGTGGCATGGATCAACCATGTGACGACGAACTGCGTAGTGCCGCCGAACACGGTAACCGCGACCGCATAGGCAGTCGACAGGCCTGCGCTGCGCACGGATTTTGGGAAGCACTCTGGAATCACCACCAGCACGACGCTGCCGAGCGCATTCAGTGCGGCCATCAACCCAGCCATCAAGAGCAGCGCAGAAAGGGTGTGATGCCGGTTAATCACCACGAACGCCGGGTAGGCCACTGCGGTTAGCGTCAGTTTCGACAGGAGGTAGACCGGCTTGCGTCCGACACGGTCAGAGAGCCAGCCGCCAATCAAACTGAACCCCATCATGCATATACCAACTACTAACGTCGCACTCATGGACACGCCGGTTGGCATGTGCAGCGTGCTCAGCGCGTAGGTCGTCATGTAGACGCCGATATAGGTGGCGATCGTCCCGCTCGTTATGAGCATCAGTGCCAGCACCAGCGCACGGGTGTGATGCTTGAGCAGGGCGGAGAGCACCTGGCCCGCCGTCGAATGAGTTGTCCCGGCTTGGAGGTCCACTGTTTCCTGCAAGTGGCCGCGCATGATCAGCCCCACGGGTACGATGGCGATCCCCACGATGAAGGGGATACGCCAGCCCCAGGACTGCATGTCGTTGGCATTGAGCAGGAAGGACAGTGCTACTCCCAGCGCTCCGGCCAGCGCGGCGGCCGCTCCCTGGCTGGCCACTTGCCATGCTCCGTACTGTCCGCGCTTTCCCGGAGGCGACGCCTCCAGCAGGTAGGAAGTGGCCGGTCCGACCTCACCGCCGAGCGCGAACCCCTGGATCAACCGCGCCAACACCACCAGGATCGGCGCTGCCAGGCCGATCGACGCGTAAGACGGCGTCGCCGCCAACAGGACCATGCCGAGCGCCATCAACCCGATGCTCAGCATCATCGCTGGCTTTCGCCCGGCGCGGTCTGCGTATGCGCCGATAACGATGCCCCCCACGGGGCGGGTGATGAAGCCGACACCGAACGCGGCAACGGAAAGCAGCAGGCTGACGAATGGATCGTGCGCCGGAAAGAACGCCCGCCCGATCATCACCGCGAAGAAGGCATACGCGGTGAAATCATAAAACTCCAGTGCATTTCCCAGCACCGTTGCGACTACGGCGCTGGTCGGGATCGCCGGTTCCCGTCCCACCGCGTGCGTTGGAGTCACGCGAAAGGCAGGAATCTCGGGCATGCGCGGGTTCTCCGTGGTTACGACGCGGGCAAGCTATTGACTATACGGAGCCGGGATTTTGGCCGCCGACGAATTTTCAAATCCGTATCCGGCGCAGGGCTTTCACGATCGCGGCTAGTAAAGGCCGCCGCCGATCGCGGGCAGGAAGTACACTTCGCTGGTTTCCTTGACCGGATCGGTCAGGCCACCGATCCCCATCTCGCCATCGACCGAAACGTTGACGCCTGATTTCAGATCGCCGTCCTCGACCAGATGCGCCTTGATGCCCGGGAACTGGCGCTCGAGATCCTCGACAACCTGGCGCACGGTGCTGCCGCGCACTGCTACGCGCTCTTGTCCGTTGGTCAGCGGGCGCAGCAGCGCGGGTACTATCACGGTAGGCATAAATTGAAGGGCCGGGCCCCGATGCGAGGCCCGGCCCGTTCCTGACAGATACTCAGTCGGCCGCGGCCGATGCCTGCGCGGCGCCTTCCTTGTGCAGAATCGCCTTGAGCACGCGCCCCGGCGACATCGGCAGCTCAGTCATCCGCACGCCCACCGCGCGCGCGATCGCGTTGGCGACCGCGGCCGGCGGCGGCACGATCGAGACCTCGCCCACACCGCGCGAGCCGATCGGATGACCGGGCGCGGGAACTTCGACGATACAGGTTTCGATCATCGGCAGGTCAAGGCAGGTCGGCATCCGGTAATCGAGCAATCCCGAGTTACGCAGGATGCCCTTGCTGTCGTAAAAGTACTCCTCGTTGAGCGCCCAGCCGATGCCCTGCACAGTGCCGCCCTGCATCTGGCCTTCGACGTAGCTCGGATGGACCGCCTTGCCGGCGTCCTGGGCTACGGTGGCGCGCAGAATCTGGACCTTGCCGGTCTCGGGATCGACCTCGACGTCGACGCAGGTCGATGCGAAAGCCGGCCCGACGCTGCGCGCGTTGACCGTGGCGCGTCCGGTGATCGGGCCGCCGGTACGGCCGAGGCGCGGAGTGATTTCCTTGATGCTCATCGGCTTGACGCCGTTGCCGCTCGCGCTCAGCCGCCCGTTGTTGAATTCGATCTCCTCGGGCTTTTTCTCCCAGAGCTTGGCCGCACGCTCTTTGAGCTGGCGCACAGCGTCCTGCGCCGCCTCATATACCGCGAGCCCAGTGGCGACCGTGGTGCGGCTGCCGCCGGTTACGTCGGTATATCCGATCGCGTCGGTGTCGGCGACGAGCGGACGGACATCATTGACATCCAAGCCGAGTACCTCGGCCGTGATTATCGCCATCGAGGCGCGCGACCCGCCGATATCGACCGAGCCGGTCACTACGCTGGCCGTGCCGTCGTTGTGGATATTGACCATCGCCGAGGACTGGAAGCCGATGTTGAACCAGAAGCCCGTCGCCATCCCGCGACCGCGGTTTTTGCCTTCGAGCTTGGACTTGTAGTGCGGACTGTTCTTGATCGCTTCGACTGTCTCGATCATGCCGATACGTTTGTAAGGCGGCCCGGCGGTTTGGGGCGTGCCCTCGTGGGCGCCGTTGAGGATGCGGATGTCGCACTGGTCGATCCCGCACTTCTCGGCGATCTCGTTGATAATCGTCTCAGAGGCGAAGGCGGCGTTGGTCGCGCCCGGCGCACGGTAGGCCGCGGTCTTGGGCCGGTTGACGACCACGTCGTAAGCGTCGATGAGGATGTTGGGAATGTCGTAGGGAGCCACGATGCACATCGCGCCCATCGGCACCGGCGAGCCTGGAAAGCCGCCGGCCTCGTACGCCATCCAGATCTCGGCCGCTACGATCTTGCCGTTCTTAGTCGCACCCATCTTACAGCGGATAGTACCGCCGGAAGTCGGGCCGCTGGCACGCAGCACCTCCGCACGGTTCATCGTCAATTTCACCGGATGGCCGGTCTTCTGCGAGAGCAGCACCGAAAGCGGCTCGAGGTAGATCGTGGTCTTGCCGCCGAAGCCGCCGCCGATCTCGGCCGGCACGACGCGGATTTTGCCCTCGGGAATCCCCAGCACCGCGGCGCTCAGCGAGCGCACCACGAAGCTGCCCTGGGTCGAGCAGTAAATTGTCGCGTGCCCGTCGGAGTTGTAGATTCCGACTGCGTTGTGCGGCTCGATATACCCCTGGTGCACCATCGCGGTCTTGAAGGTCCGCTCGATTACGAAGTCAGCCTTGCTGAAGCCGTCCTTGACGTCACCGCGCTTGAACTGGATGTGGGCCGCGACGTTGGTCTGCTTGTTAGGGCCGTCTTCCTTGTTGCGTAGGGCGGGCAACAGGATCGGTGCGCCCGGTGCCATCGCGTCCTCGACCGTCATCGCCGGCGGCAGCACCTCATAGTCGACCTCGATGAGGCGCAGCGCCTCCTCGGCGATGTGCGGGCTGGTGGCGGCGACCGCAGCCACTGCATGGCCGTCGTACAGCACCTTGCCGCGCGCGAGTATGTTGGCCGAGAGATGGTGCAGGTTGATTGGCAACTCGCCGCCCTGCTCGATCCGGTCCTCGAGCTCCGGCAGGTCGGCCGCCGTCACTATCGCCTTCACCCCGGGCAGTGCGCGCGCCTTGTCGCTATTGATCGATTTGATATTCGCGTGGGCGTGCGGACTGCGCAGGACCCTCCCGAAAAGCATTCCCGGAAACGCGTAGTCGGCTCCGTATCTGGCCGCCCCGGTCACCTTCTCGACACCGTCGTGACGGATCGGGCGCGTTCCGATAACCCGGAATTGATGGGTTCCTTCTGTCGTCGCTGCCATGTTCAGCTATCTCCCTTTACTCAAAACTTGTTTCAGTGCCGGCCAGCCGCCTGCAATCGCCCGAGGGGCGTCAGGCCGCTTTGGCTGCGACCCCTTTGGAGGCCTCGAGCACTGCACGAACTATCTTGTCGTAGCCGGTGCATCGGCAGAGGTTACCGGCCAGAGCGTAACGTATCTCGGCCTCGTTCGGATGCGGATTGTGGTCGAGCAGCGCCTTGGCCGACATCAGAAAGCCCGGCGTGCAGATGCCGCACTGGAGGCTCGCGTTTTCGAGGAACTTCTGCTGCAACGGATGGAGCTTGGCGCCGTTGGCCAATCCTTCGATGGTCTCGATCTTGTGACCTTCCGCCTCGACACCCAGCACCAGGCATGAGCAGGTGCTTCGCCCGTCGATGATCACGCTGCATGCGCCGCAGTCGCCGGTCAGGCATCCTTCCTTGCTGCCGGTCATACCCAGCACGTCGCGCAGGACCTCGAGCAGGCTCTGGCGCGGCTCGCACAGGAATTCGACCTGTTCGCCGTTAATTGTCGCTTCTACTACCGTTTTATGATCTGTCTTATGTTCCATCGTCAGTTTTTGCCGGTTGTTCGATTCGTTTGTCTCGGGTTTCGAGTTGCCGTTTTCCGCGCTGCCGCCGGCGTTCTTCTACGCCTCGCGCGCACGTTCGGCCGCGATCAGCAGCGTGCGCTTGGTAAGTACGCCGACCAGGTGGCGGCGGAACTCAGCCGTGCCGCGCATGTCGTCGATCGGCGAGCTTTGCTCGACGGCGAGCTTGGCCGCGCGGTCGATCGTCGCGGTGTCGAGCTTCTTGCCTTCAAGCCAGTCGGAAGCCTTGTTTGCGAAAATCGGCGTCGGGCCGACTGCAGCAAGCGCGATCCGCGCGTCCGTGCAGCGCTCTTCGTCGAGGTCCAGCGTCACCGAAGTGCCGACGCCGACCACCGCGATGTCCATCTCGTTACGCGGGATGAAGCGCAGGTAGGCGTCCGAAGAATGGGCTGCGGGCGCCGGGATTTGGAATTCGACTAGGATTTCGCCCGGCTGCAGCACGGTCCGGCCGGGAGCGGTGCAGAAATTCTCGGCCGCCACGATGCGCTCACCCTTTGGTCCGACCACCCGGCATTTGGCGCCCAGCGCGATGAGCGCCGGGGTCGTATCGGCCGCCGGCGATCCATTGCACAGGTTGCCGCCCACGGAGGCGCGGCTCTGGATCTGGTTCGATCCGATCAGGTGCGCGGCTTCGGTAAGCCCAGGGTAATACTGGCGCAGATCGGCGTTTTCGTAGATCTCGATCGCCGCGACGGCAGCGCCCAGCCGTAATCCCTTCGTGAGGTCGAAGCTGATTTGGCTGAGCTCTGGGATCTTCTTTACGTCGACGACATGGTCGGGTCTGCGCACTCCGGCGCGGAGCTGGATAATAAGATCGGTGCCGCCACATAGCGGGCGCGCCTTTTCGCCATATTGGGCGAGCAGTGCGACCGCGTCCTTCAATGTTTTTGGAGCTTCGTAGTTAATCGCGTGCAAGACCGCAAACCCTCCTAGATAGGCTCTGGCCCGTCCGACTAGACTTTTAACTCTAACCCAAAGGCCGGCCGAAATAACACCCCCACACCGTGGGCATCCCGCGCGGCCGCCGCGGGCAGTTCAATGCTTTGGCTTTGCGCACGCGAATTCGCGCACGTCACTTGCGGTTTACTCCCTAAAGCCGAATTTGGCAACGACTCGCGCCGCCTGCCGCGCCAGCACCGGTGCCCATTCGCCCATATTGGCAAAGCGCGGATCGCTGGTTTGCCCGCGCACATAGCGGACGTAAATTTGTTCGACCACCGTGGCGGTCTTCCAGTTGGCCCAGGCCCGGTAGTAGTCGGCCGTGCTCACGTCGCGACCGCTGCGCTCGGCGTAGCGCTGGAGCAGCTCATCGCGGCGCAGGAAGCCGGGCAGCGCGGTATGGGCATGGCCCTGTGAGAGCGCGATCAACTCGGGCGGGTCGTCGGGCTGGCGCCAGTAGCCGATCGTAAGGCCCAAGTCGATCATCGGGTCGCCCAGGGTCGACATCTCCCAGTCGAACACGCCGACCACCTTGCCCGAGTCGCCCGCCGCCAGCATCACGTTGTGCAGGTAGAAGTCGTTGTGCAGCAGGGTGGGCTTCTGCGCCGGGGGCAGATGCTCCAAGAACCACGCGCCAAGCTTTTCCATCAGCGGCACTTCGCGCGTCTTGGCCTTCTCCCATCGCCCCATCCATCCGGTGATCTGGCGCTGTAAAAAACCCTCGGGACGGCCCAGGCCGCCCAGACCGATCTTTTCGTAGTCGGCGGCGTGAAGGTCGGCGAGCGTATCGATGAGGTTTTCCGAGATGCGGCGGAAGGTCTCGGGTTTTGCGTCGATCTCGGGCGGCAGGGGGTGGCGGTTTTTGATAACCGCTCCTTCCCGTCGCTCCATCACGAAGAAGGTTGCGCCGATGATCGAAGTATCCTCGCACAGCACGATCGCGCGGGGCGCTGCCGCGAATCCCTCCCATAGCCGCGACAGCACCCGATACTCGCGCGCCATGTCATGGGCAGAAGGCGGTAGCGGTCCGAACGGCGGCCGCCGCACCACCCATTGATGGCCGTCGGCGAAGCGCAGCAGGTAGGTCAAGTTCGAGCTGCCGCCGCGAAACTGCTTGACCTCCATCGCGGAGCTGGCGCCGGGCACCTCATGCTCGCGGAGGTAGGCTTGCAGTTTGGGCCAGTCGAGCTGCTCTTCCGAGCGCACCTCGCCGTACTCGGCCGCGAGGTCGTCCACTACTAACGTTTGCTCCGACGTTTGCGTTCGCTGCTCCGGCATACCTTTTAGTCTGCTCCGCCGCCGTTACTGCTTCCAGCGGCGCACTTCGCGCCGCGAAATCTGCATCCGATGGACTTCGTCGGGGCCGTCGACGATGCGCATCGCGCGGTTCTCGCGCCAGAAGCGCGCGATCGGCGTATCGTCGCTCATACCCAGCGCGCCGTGAAGCTGGATCGCGCGGTCGAGCACGTGCATCACCATGTTGGCGGCCTGCACCTTGATCTCGGCGATCTCCTGGCGCGCCTCGCGCTTACCGACTGTGTCGATCTTCCACGCCGCATGCATCACCATCAAGCGCGTGGCGTCGATCTCGATGCGCGAGTCGGCAATCCATTGCTGGACGTTGGCCTTCTCGGCGAGCACGCTGCCGTGAGTAAAGCGCGTCGCCGCCCGCTTGCACATCAGCTCCAACGCCCGCTCTGCGACGCCGATCGTGCGCATACAGTGATGGATGCGGCCGGGGCCCAGCCGTGCCTGCGCTATCGCGAAGCCGCCGCCTTCCTCGCCGAGCAGGCTGGTCACCGGCACGCGGCAATCCTTATAGATGACCTCACAGTGGCCGCCGCCGCCCGCATGCCCCATCACCGGCACCGCCCGTACCAGGTTGAATCCCGGGGTGTCGGTCGGGACGATAATCTGGCTGGCGCGGCGATGCGCCTCGGCCTTGGGGTCGGTCACCACCATCGCGATCGCGAACGATGCGCCAATCGCGCCCGAAGTGAACCACTTATGGCCGTTGATGACGTAGTAGTCGCCCTCGCGCACCGCACGGGTCGCAAGCTGGGTTGGATCGGAGCCCGAAGTCTCCGGCTCGGTCATCGAGTAGCAAGTCCGCATCGTGCCCTCTAGGCAGGGCTCGAGCCAGCGCTTCTTCTGCTCCGGGGTGGCGAAGTCGGCGAGGATCTCCATGTTGCCGGTGTCGGGCGCCATGCAGTTGAACGCGCGCGCGCCGATAAAGCTGCGGCCCATCAGTTCGCACAACGGCGCGTACTCGGCCACGTTCAGCCCCTTGCCGTAATGCTCGTCGGGCATGAAGAGGTTCCATAGTCCCTCGGCCTTGGCCCGCTTGCGGACGTCTTTGAGGATTTCGGGCTCGGTGTGCTCCTTGCCGTGGACGTTCATCTCGTCCTCGACGCGTTTTTCAATTGGATAGACGTGCTGGTTCATGAAGTCGGAGACGCGCTTCTGTAACTGCACGACTTTGGGCGACAGCGTGAAATCCATTACTTCCTCGCGATAAGTGGTACTTGCGGCCCGGCCCTGCAACGACTCCGCCGACGATCCGGCTTAAGTCATAGTC
>Ga0209526_10002033_pt1 | contig 13575 bp, 9 predicted proteins | sample JacPinW_OM2H0_M1_FD_188566 | JGI IMG/M metagenome (GOLD analysis project Ga0209526, IMG submission 188566) | Forest soil microbial communities from Algoma, Ontario, Canada - Jack Pine, Ontario site 1_JW_OM2H0_M1 (SPAdes) (version 2) | ecosystem: Environmental > Terrestrial > Soil > Boreal... | reverse complement strand
AAGCACGTACGCATTCCAACTCTTCGCGGCCTCGATGGCAGTCGTCACCCGGTCGCGTTGTACATCCGGAACCGCAACACCTCGCAGCCGCGCCATCTCTCCCGGATGTGGTGTCAACACCAGGTGAGCGGTCTTCTTCTTGCGAAAAAGTTCGGCTTTGCCCGCGAACGCATTCAACCCATCCGCATCCAGCACCATGGGCAGATTTGTCTTCATCACCAGTCTGCGCACAAATTCCTGAGTATTCGCGCTCGTTCCAACACCCGGCCCCACACCGAGCACTGTCTTTCCCTTAAGAATTCCACTCAACTTAGCCGCCATCTTCGGTCCGGCCGTGAATGCTCCTTCGCGTGAAGCAGGAAGCCCTTCCGTCATCAATTCCGGCCGCGAAGCTGCAACCACGGGAAGTGCAGGCTCCGGCACCGCCACTGTCGTAAGCCCTGCTCCGCCACGAAGGGCCGATTGCCCCGCCATAATCGCCGCGCCGGTCTTCCCCACCGCTCCCGCAACCAGCAAAACGTGCCCGTACAATCCCTTGTTCGAATCCGTGGCGCGCACCAACGGCAGCGAGGCAAACTCTTCTGGCCCCGCCCACCGCAATTGTCCTTTCCCAACCTCCTCCACCAATGTCTCGGGCGAACCAATCGCCCGCACCTCCAATTTTCCGCAAGCCGCTGCATCCCGCGAAACCAATTGCCCTACCTTAGGTGCAGTAAACGTCACCGTCAGGTGCGCGCGAATCACCGGACCTTCCGCTGCCTGGCCATCCGATGGCAATCCCGAGGGCATATCCACCGCCACCACCCATGCCGGCATCGCTGCCGTCGCATTCCTCGACAATCGGTTCACATCCGCGATAACTTCCGCCAGCAATCCCTTGACCGGCCCGCGAATTCCTGTTCCCAACAGCGCATCGAAAATAATTTCCGCGCCGGCAGTCGAAGGCCAAGCTTTTTCCCACTCCGCAACGCTCCCGACAACGGTGATGCGGCCGCCACCCTCACGCAACCTTTGATAATTCTGCGCCGCCTCGCCTCTTAACTCGCCCGGCTTCGCAAACAGATACACTTCGACCTGCTCCGCTTCCTCCAGCAAATATCGCGCAACAACAAATCCGTCCCCGCCGTTGTTACCCTTCCCGCACAGTACACACGCCCGTCCCGGTGGTTTCGCACAGCCAAATCCGTATTGTTCTAGGAAAACTTCTGCGGTACTCTTCCCGGCCGCTTCCATTAGTTGCAGTCCGGAAATCCCAAAGCGTTCCGTCGTCAGACGGTCCACTTCACCGATCTCTGCCGCTGTCAGTGCTTTCATCTCTTTGTGGCACAGCTCTTGGGTCTTTCTACTTTAACGGCACCCGATGAGCCTCCGGGTGCCGTCCCTCGGAAACTCCATCCCGAAGCTTTTTTATCGAGAGGAACGCGGTGGGCTCTTACGATGCAACCACACCCAACTCCCTATCCTTCGTCTTGGGTTTTCTTACTTTTCACAAACCTCAATTCTCACACACCCTTTTTGGCCGCGAATCTCCGTTTCATTTCCCGCCCTACATCATCCACCCGCCGCTCACATTCACAACCTGCCCGGTCACATATTCCGCTTCTTCCGAGGCAAAAAACGCCACCGCAGCGGCAACATCTTCCACCGTAGGCGGCCGGCCAATCGGAAATCGCGCATCGCGTAATTTCCGTGCCTCTTCCCGTGTCAGCTCCTTCTCGTCAATGCTCGATGGATTCACCACATTCACTGTGATCCCATTCTTCGCCTCTTCCAGCGCCAGTGAACGCGACATCGCCACCACCGCAGCCTTCGCCGCCGCATACGCCGAAATCTTCGCTTGGCCAAAAGCCCTCTCCGCGCCGACCGCTCCCAAATTTATGATCCGTCCCCAGCGCCCCTTCCGCATCTGCGGTAACACCGCGCGGCACATATACAGCACTGTCATCACATTCGAATCGAAAATAGCTTGCCAATCTTCCAGGGACGATTCCGCCAGCATCCCCCATCGGAACTCGCCCACGTTATTCACCACCACATCAATCCGCCCGTAGCGATCCGCAATCGTCTTAATTAACTGCTCCGCCCGCGCCGCCTGGCTGATATCTGTTTCCACCGCCAGGCAATCCGCGCCCACAGCCTGCAACTGCCGCAGCGCCTGCTGCGCCGCGGTCTTATTCGCGCGATAAGCAATCGCGATTCGTGCCCCATCCTGTGCCAGCCGCAGAGCGATGCCCTTGCCAATCCCCCGGCTTCCTCCCGTTACTAGCACCACCCGGTTCCGTAGCGACATTCTTCTCCTCGTGAAAGCGAGCCAGTATAGCCCACTCCCTATCCTGTCACCACACTTCTGCAGTTTCGCGCGGCGTGTCGGTTTTCGATTGTCCGACTTCCATGATAAGTCCGTGTCAAGAGGGCAAAAGCTCTCCTGACGCGCCTAAGAGCAGCGCGAGGTTTAGTAAGCTGAAGCACCGACCCCTAACGAGCGATGGTGCCAGCCGGGTGGAACGCCGGCGGCCAGCCGCGCGGAGCTTGTGCGCTAGGATCGGCTAGTAGAGGACTTCTTTTTCGCCTTTTGCGGCGATGAGGGTTTGGAACGTGTCGACGATTTTGTCGCGGCGGGCCATGACCCCATTCACTTCATCCTTGGTTAGATAATTTTTGGTTTTTTCCGCCAGTTCATCGGCTTTCAGGGCTTTCAGTCTTTCGAAAAGCTGGCGGTCGCATTTCACCAGGTCCTTCGGGGCGCGCAGGTCTTTGTTCTTGCGGAAGGCGCGGCTGAAATCGATACGCCAGACAGTCCAGTCTTCGCCAATCAGAACGTTGGTGAGGTTGGGATCGCTATCGTAGACCAGCTCGTCGAAAACACGGACGCGGTACATCTGCTTGTTCCACTTATCGGGATCAGGAGGCTCAAGCTTCTTTTCGGCACGTTCGACGCCGTCCATCTTAACCGGGAGCCACCAACTGAGCGAACCGGTTTTGCCCTGCCATTTGCGTTCGACATACACCGGCAGGATGTCATCAAGGCCCACGAGTTCGGCGAGTTGGTATGCCGCAATGTTGTACTTGTAGGAATCGACGAAATTCAATTCGACCTTTCCGCTTTCGAGCTTCATCTCGGACTTGTGCTCGTCGATCGACTGGAACGAGGCATCGTGGGTGATCGTACCGTTGCTGAGGGTCAGCCGCCAAGGATGCGTGACGCCCTTGCTCGAGGGCTTGCTCTTAATGACTTCGGCAGTCTGAAGAAACTGCTTGATCTGTTCTTTGGTCAGCGGCGTGTCATCCGCGGCACGCGCACCGATCGGAAGCATAACGCAAGAAACAACAAAGAAAAAAGTTTTCACCAAGGGTCTGACAATTCTTTGCATGGGGGCGTCCTCCCTAAATTGCCTTCACTGTACGCCCAGCGCACGCGTGGAGACAACCCCAATCGTTTCGGTGGGCGCAGAAGCGCGCAGGCACCGGTTTGGTCAGATTTTTCTTTACTATTCCATGACGCGGGATTATCCTCTCGCCACGAATCTAACCCGTCGTAGTCGCTCGAAAATCAACTGTTGTTCCCACATGGAGGATCCAATGAAGTTTCCAGGAACTTTGCTTTGCTTAGTACTTGCAGGGGCGGTATTCGCCGCCATGCCCGCGGGCGCCAACCAGGCCGCGACCGAAAAAAAAGAAGCGCCTTCGGCGAAAAAAGAGACCAAGTGGCAAGGTACTGTCATCAGACTTTATAAGGAAGAGTCGACCATGGACATTCGTGGCGGCACCGCCCCCTCGAACGACGTAAGGAAGGTCGCCTACGACAATTCGACCGAGTGGACGAAGCTCGGAAAGCCCGGGCAGCAGGACGAGGTCAAGGAAGGGTCGTTCGTGATCGTATTGGGCCATACCGATGATAAGGGCGTGCTGCATGCGAGGCGCATCGACCTGCGGTTGCCACGATAACTTCTCTCGAGAGGAAATGCGCGGAGCGGTGCAGAAGCGTTAGCGTTCTGCGCACATCGCGGTCGTTCCGGAGCGTGAGGGATGTGCACAAGCCTGCGAAAGAGTCAAGGCTTCGCGGTGAGAGCCTCTAGGCGAAGTTTTGCGGCGCGAGCGGTTTCGCGCAACAGCGGGTCCGGATGCTCCAGGCATTGGTTTAATTGCATTTCCAAAGATTTGATTGCAAACGTTCCGATTGCATAGGCTCCGCAGGATTTAAGCCACGGATCATCGCTGGCGATTAGCTCCGCAACGGCCTGCTCGCGATTTTCCACTTTCGCGTGCACAAGGCGATCCGCGATTGCGGCTCTCTCCTTTGAACTCACTTTGCCGTCGAGAAGCGGCACGAGAATGCCGCGCAATTCCGATTTCAAGACGTTCTCCAGAAATTCCAGGGCATTGTCGTAGACCGTCGCATTGGTCGATTGCAATCCAAAATATACCGAGTGCAAATCCAGATGCGGATACAACAGTCCGAGCAGGCGGAAAATTCTTTCGAGCTCCTGTTGAATGGATTCGCTAAGTGCGCGCATGACCGGCTCATGGGAGCTTCCCGGAAGGCGGAGAACTTCCAATATTTGATAGGAACGGTAGTGGCCCATGATTTCCGCTGCCAGAACGGTTTCCAGCAATTGCGTGTCCAGTTCTATTTCGGGATGTAACTGGTGAACTTTGTTTAGCGCGCTGATCATTTGAAAACGAAGTGCCGTGTCGCACTCAAGGAGATTGTCCAATAGCACATGCGCTGCGGCAGGAGTGGCGATGCTTACGAGAATGGGCGGGATCGCCCGGCGGGTGGCAATGGGATAGGAGGAATCGCCAAGATGGCCGCCGAGCAGACTGACGACCTGATCGCCAAACTTTGCCAGGGCCTGCTGCGCATCGCGGGAGAGTTCCTGACTTGAAAGAAGGTCCACCAGCGTTGGTGCCAGGGCAAATTTTCGGAGTGACCCAACAGAGCGGATGGCTTCGCGCACGACCAGATTAGAGGGATTACTGCACAGCGTGGCTAGCAAGGGATCGAAATAATCCGGCAGTTCGCCGAGCAGGCGCGCGACTTCCATGCAGTTGCGCTGGCCTTCTTCGCCGCTCTCGCGGGACATTTCGGTAAGGATTTGGCGGGCGGTTTCTAGGCTTTGGGCCTCACCCGGCCGCGCAAGGTACGCCGCAACCGCGGAGCGAACTGAAAAATTGGCGCATTCTCCGAGTTCCGCGAGAAGCGTGAGCGGATCAACGTGAGCGTGGTAAACGAGGTACAGCATGGCTTCCGTACGAACGTTGTGGTCAGGATCTTTCAACAGGAGCTCCATGGCCAGCAGGACGGACTTGTCACCGATCGCGGAGAGAACCGAGATGGCTTTTTGGCGAACTTCCGGCGCGGGATGACTAAGGAGGCCGCGGATCACCGGGTGAGCGGCGCGTTGGCGTTCGACCTCGAATAGACTGAGAGCGTAGAGGATTTCGCCCGGATCGGAGGCCAGAATTTTGTTCGCGAGCAAATCCGCGGTGGAGCGATCAAGAGCCAGCGTGGAGGCCTGTTCCGCATTGAGGCGATGCTGGCTGATGGAGTCTTTCAAAAGGACGACATACTGCTTCCCCGCGACGTAAACAGCAGCGAACCACCCGAGAATGAGCCCTATGGCAATCCAACTGATTTGCTGCGGCGTCCAGCCGAGCTCGGCAGCAAAGATGAGAACGACGATACCGGCCAAGCCGTCTCCCAGGCGCCAGACTGCCGTGTCAATGAACCATTTTGCCTGGAGTTTCACGCTGTGAGGCAGCGGCAAGTACAGCAATTCGATCGTGGAGCGGTCGACGGAGTAGCGAAGGACTTGATCGCCGCCTTTTAGGAACAACGCGGCACCGACGGTTCCCCAGACGAGCAGTCCCACGGAGCCTGCCAGCACAACAACGGGAAGCACGAAGAGCATTGGCCCAATGCCGAAGCGGCGGAGCAGGCGAGTTGTAAGCAGCAACTGAAATAACAACGCGAGAAGGCCGGCGTAAAAATAAAAATCGCCAAAGAAGATAGCCATGGCGTCTTTGCTCACCGCGAACTGTTTGGCAAGAGCTTTGAATTGCCAGCCGGTGAGAGTGGTTACGAACGAAGAAATGCAAATGACAGCGGCAATCGCGCGGAGATATGGGGAAGAAAAAACAGAGCGCATGCTCTCCTGCATGTCTTTTTGGCCGGTTCTGGCAACGTCTGCTACTGGATTGTTCGCAGGATCAAGCCGCAATTTGCCGCGTTTCGCAACCACGGCCATCAGCGTGGAACAAAGTAGGAGAAGAACCGTCATGGCGAGCAGGAGACTTTCGGTGCCGAACGCTTTGGCCACAAGTTTTGAGAGGTAGCCGCCGAAAATCCAACCAGAGATGCCGCCACTGCCGACCATGCCGAAGATGCGTTTTGCTTCGCGCGTGGTGAGGAGATAGTTTGCGAGGGTCCACACCTGAGTCGGCGCCAGAACTCCGAAGATGCCCACCCAGATATAGAAGACTGGATAAAGCCACGAGGAATGGGTGTAGTGAGCGAGGATCCAGAACAATGCGCAGCTGGCGGCGAAGAACAAAAGGCTACCCACCAGCAAGCTACTGAGCGACGTACGGCGCCCCAATCGCAAGTACAGAACAACGACGATGCCAACGAGTATGCCGCTGGCGATGTCCGCATAGGGCAGTTGAACGGCCGGGAATCGCGCCAGAAACAAGGCGTCGCGAGCAACTTTACCAATGACGTAGGCGCTGATAGTGAGAAACAGGCAAGAGCTCAGCGGCACTCCGCGACCCAAATCCCCTGGATCGATATTCAGTGCCCGCTCAATCCAGCGGTTCATCTCAACAACCCCTGCTCGCGCGCGTTGTCCAGGGTAACGTCCATATTTCGTTTCCCCGCGGATGGAGGAGGTCTTTCCTCGAACAGCACCTCCTCTCCATCCAAGTACTCGGCAGTGAATTTGCCGTCCGCGCGGATTTCGAGCGCCGAAGCCCGGCCCCCCCGCCAATACGTGGAGAGCATGCCGGTGTCAATCAGGAATACTTTTCCTCGGAAGCGGCTCCGAATGTGCGCCGTTTTCTGTACCGTGTGCCCAACGACAATGTGCGCTGCGTCGTAGGCGGCCAAAACCTTTTCTCCTTGGGGGGCACCCTCTTCTTCGCTCCATTCGTCGTAGCCGCGAAACCATAAAGGGCCGTCCTCACGCATAGAAAGCCAGTTGTTAAAATCGGCAAGCCGCACCAGCCTGGCATGATTTTCCTCATCGGGTGACGTTTCCGCCCCGCGGTCTGCGAACAATTGAGCCTGCACAACCACGACAATTTCCTGGATAGTGAAAAACGGCAGAATCAGCTTACGCGACACCAAGTACTGCTTCGTCTTGTCGAATTCTTCGATTTCTCCCTGTATTTGCGAGTTTATTTGTTCGAAATGCAAGGAAATTAGATTGGGATTGATTCCTCCATGCAAAAAGAGGATTCCCCCGATTTTGGCGACAGCGGCGTGGTGTCGTAGCCACTTCCCGTAATAACCGTTCGGATCCAACGCTTCGCGGTATTCCAGAAAACCAGCCGGATGTTTTGCCATCCACTCTTCTCCCGTGGCGGGCAACACGGATTGTTTGAGCGCTGCCAATAATTCCGCGTGGCTGGTGTACCAAGTCGCGTATTCCTGGTAGGCGGCTTTGCGGCGCTTCTCGGAATCATTGTCCGCGAAAGTGGCGTAATTCTGCGGTGTGACGTAGCGAAGGTCGCCCAGAATATTCATTACCTCGTGATTGCCGAGCAGGGGGACGACCTGCCCTCCTGCCTTTGCGGCTTCTTTCTCGAGCCCGACGAACAGGTCCATCACCTCACGTCCCTTGGGGCCGCGATCGAGAAGGTCTCCTACTTGAACCAGCGTAGCGCTTCCGCCGCTCCAACGGTTTTGGGCATCCACCAGTCCCGTGCGCTTAAGGATAAGGCAGAGATCATCAAAATCACCGTGGATGTCGCCGATAGCGATGAGTCTCTCTGGCGCCTTGGATGATTCCGCGGGGTTCGACTGCAGAAGGGCGACAGCCAGCAACAAGAGAAACAATCCGGCGCAAGCTCGGCTCAGGACAATCCTAGCCGGGCGGCTCTCTATCTCACTGAGTCCTTTGGCCGAGAAAGAGCTATTGGTTGGAGCCTGCGACTTCGGCATGCAGTACCCTTCCCGGAACGAGTGCATGTTAGGTTGCCGGCTGCAGCAAGTCAATCGGTCGGACTAACCATCGGTCGGACTAACCATCCATCGGTGCAATTGGGGCAGAGAGTTCAGGCCGAACCAATGGCCGTCGAGTCTTAAGCGGTCTGGAATAGGAGTGCTGCCAGCAAGAGGGCCGCCTCTCGCGGACGGCCCAGTCCAAGTTCAACGACACGTGCCAGCCATGAGTGGCTGTGCCATCGGGGGCTACTTGCCGCTACCACTGACGACCAGATTGTTCTTTACGGAAAAAACATTCGGCACTCCACTGACACGAAGATAGGCTAGGTTTTTGTCGGCTTCGCTGTCAACCACTCCCTCAAGAGTGACGTTTCCGTTTTTTACGATGATGTGGATCGAAGGGACAGCCTGAAAACCGTAGCGCGACAATGCCGGATCGCTATAAATGGCTTGGTACACAGCCCGGCGCAATTGGTCGTCCATCGGTGACACGGGAAGAACTTCGATATTGTTCACCACGGAAGCGACCCCTTCGATGCCCTTCACCGCAGCTTCAGCGTCACTCTTAAGAGTTGGACGCACCACCTGACCCTCCAGAATTACTTTGTCTCCTTCCACCTTGAAAGCCAGATTGTCGAACACCGTGTAATACGGCAATAGTCGCAGTTCGTGACGCACTTCCTTAATCAGTTTTTCCTGATACTTCGCATCACCGCGCTGTGACTTCGTTCCTGTCGGTTGGGACGGTGAGGCAAGAGGCGTAATGGCCGGAGATGCGGCGACTATTAGGGCAACGAGCAAGGACCGAATTTTTTTCCTCATCTTTTCCTCTCCTTAATCTCAATAGGTTTCAGGTTGTCTTTCTCAGGGTCAGATTGAAGTCGCGATTCACTTTGACTTCCGCGCCGACCGATAACGTACACCCGGCCCAGTCAATCTGCACTGTTCCGGTCACGGCAATCCTTGCGTCAGACTATTTCCCGGGCGCGAAATCGGCACTTCCAACCTCGCGGGTTGGTTCCGTCCGCCCGCAACTCCTCGGCCATTTCCGGGTTTAACTCAGTGTAGGGGGCTTCCCCAGGCTAGTTGGCCGGGAGGCTCTCCGGCCCGCTTCGATTTTCAACACGATTTGAGGGTCGGCAAGAGGGAAGGGCCATGAAATATCTAAAATATGTTGCTCTGCTGGGGATTCTACTTTTCGCTGCGGGAAACGCGCATGCACAGGTTGCTGTGCGTGTTGGAGTAGGTCCCGGGTACGCGGGTCTCGGACCAGCACCGGTCTGTGCTTATGGCTACTACGACTACTATCCGTATGCTTGCGCGCCATACGGCTACTACGGGCCGAGCTACTTTATAGGCGGCGTGTTTATTGGCGCCGGCCCTTGGTTCCACGGATACTACGGTCGCGGATTCTACGGACACGGCTATTATGGCCATCCCGGATACGGCTATCGTCCGGACTTTGGCGATAGACCAGGCTACGGTTACCGGCCAGGCTACGGTTACAGAGGCGGTCCCACTCATGGCTTTATCGGTGGCGACTATCACGGCAATGGCGCAGGCGTTTATCGCGGAGGTGGCGCTCGCAGCTTTCACGGCGGTGAAGGATTCCACGGCGGTGGCAGCTTCCATGGTGGTGGAGGATTCCACGGCGGTGGCCACAGGTAACTCGCTCGCGCAGCGCGTCGAAGCTCTATCGCAATAGACGCCAATAGCAGCGCGTTGCATGAAATTCGCAGGACTGAACGAAGCTCCGGACTAGCACGGTAATTAGAAACTACCCTGCTACCGGAGCTTCGCCGCGAGTGGGCGACCCAGCTGTTCGTCTTGAATTAGCCGCCACGCTTCAGTAGTACACAGCCTCCAAGGAACGAGAAGATCCCCGCGCCCAGGGCCGCAATGATAGCCATCCAAAAAAGCGGGCTGTGATAGTCTTCCTGAGAAGCGTGAACAAAAAAATGGTGCAGCAGATGCCCGTAGCCTAGCGTCGTGAATAAAACAGCAACTCCGCTCACAATGTTCAGGATTCGCATCATTAGCTCCAGTCTTCGTTATCCCCAAGCCTTTAACGTCTCAGTCTTACACACTCTCTTCGTCAGTAACCGAAACGCCAGAACCGAGCGCGAATCCCGGTGTCAATCGCGCAGCTGTAAACGCTCAGTGGATAACGTATTTCTGGTTGACAAGCGAGTACCCCTTGTTCAAAAAGCTCGCCAAATCAAGAAGCTATTACCTGAATATTTAACCCGAAATCACTTTGCCGAACTGGAGCTGGGAGCAGGTGGAGAAGTGGATTCAGCCGTCGCTGCATGCGGATTCGGCCAGCTGATTTCTAGCGCGGCTTCCTTACGAATGAGAAGTTTCGAACGACGGTTAACGTGAATGTCGAGCGTATTCGAACTACCGGAGACAATTTCCCCGAAGCCTTCTTTTTGTATATGTAGGCTGTCGTCCGCGCGGTACAGCACGACGCGCAGCGGATGCGCGCCGGGGGAGAGCGGGCAGTCGAAATGGAGCGCTTCGCCCAGATGCGCGGCGTCGAGCCGAGTGGAGATGAGAACATCCTGCCCGGCGTAGACAGCGAGGATTTCGTCCCCAATCGCGGAGACGATCTCGACGCGTAGAGAAGCGAGTGGCTTGGGGCTAGCCGGCTGGTCGGTGACGGATGGTGTGCTGACGGGAAGCTCTCGAACTGACGCTTCAGCCACACGCTTTGGCGGCAAACTAGAAGCTTCCTGCCGAGTAGCTTTCAAGGTCGATGGCTTGGAGGCGTGTGAGCGTGGCGATTCGGGTTTCGTCGAGGGCAATTCGGGTTTGGTCGAGGGCAACGGAGACTCTGTTGACGGCAAATCCACAACCGCAGAGGAACTGATACGCACCATTGCTGTGGAAACTATTTCAGGCGACGTATTCCGCGTCGATGCGACGCCAGAAAGGTCGACCGTGGCCGCAGAGGCAGTCAAGGTGGGGATTGAGTGTTTGCGGATCCCGCCGACGATCGACACCACGAAAATCAGAAGGATCACAGCGGCGGCGACTTTCCACATGTCTTTGTGCTGAAATGGTGTACTCCACCAGGGGATATTGCGGCGCTGAGTTGCGGCCGAGCTGGACCGCAAAGTTGCAGCGTTGCTTTTTCGCGCGAAGGGGTAGATACACGCAGCCAGCGCTTCGGCAGTGGGGTATCGATCCGCGGGGTCCTTAGACAGGCAGCGCATCACCAGCTGGTCAAAGGCCGGAGGCAGCGAAGGATTGTGATGAGAAGGCGGCGGCGGCGTGCTGGAAATGATTTGTGCGCCAACGGCGCCGATGGAATCACCATCGAAAGGCCGAATGCCGGTCGCCATCTGGTAAAGAACGATACCCAGAGAGAAGATGTCCGAACGGCTGTCTTGCAAATTACCGAGAATCTGTTCTGGCGAGAGATACGCAGGAGTTCCCACCAGAATTCCGCTGCTAGAGGCGTGCGTTGTAAGGCGGGCAATCCCGAAGTCACCGAGCTTTACTCGTTGCTCAGAGGTCACCAGAATATTGGCGGGTTTCACGTCGCCATGAATGATCTTGGCCCGATGGGCTTGTCCCAGTGCGGTCGCTAGATCGCCCCCCCACACCCCTACACGAGCAAGAGCCAGGGGGCCGGCATCGAAAACGGTTTCCAGCGTTTTCCCGTCAACATATTCCATAACTAAATAAGGTGCGCCGTCTTTGTTTATGCCGACATCGTAGAGGGCAACAATGTTGGGATGTGTGAGGCCCCCTATGATCTGGGCTTCGCGGAGAAATTGTTGCTCCAGATCCGGGGAACCAGAACCTTGAAGGAAGGTTTTCAGAGCGACGGTTCGTCCAATAAGCGCGTCGCGCGCTTTTTCGACCCGGCTGGTGGCGCCTGTGCCGAGCGTTTCGATAACTTCGTATCGATCCAGTGGAGTGTTCATAAGCGGTTTGCAACAAGAAATCTACGCCGAGACTGCTTTGTCTAGGATGGAAGAGATCGAGATGTTCGGGAACCCACCTAAAGTCCCATTTTAGGAGAACTCTCGTACCGGCCCAATAGGGCTAAGGTGAACAGGATCTAAGGGTTACCGCAGCTTCGCCACAATCACCGTCATGTCATCCGCCTGTTCCGGACTGCCGGACCATTCCTCCGCCGCGGTCATCAACAACTCCGCAATCTTCTGTGGCGCAGCCGTCCGCACCCGCTGCGCCGCCGCCTTCAGCCGAGAAACCCCGAATTCCTCTCCATACGCATTCTCGGGTTCCACCAATCCGTCGCTGTAGCCTATCAACACCGCTTCCGGCGGCACATTGAGGAATCCCTCCTCAAACGGGTAATCCTCCACGATCCCGAGAACCATGCCGCCCAAATCCAGGTGCATCGACTTGCCATCCGCCAGACAAAATCCCGGCAGGTGCCCGGCATTGGTGTACCGCAACTTCCGCGTGTCCATGTCGTAAATCATGATCAGGAATGTGGCAAAGCGATCATCCGCCGTATTCCTCACCAGATGTTTATTCAACCGCGACACCAGTTCTGCCGTACTCATGTTCTCGCTGCCCGGCGTCAGCAACTGGCTGCGCAAAGCCGCTTGCAAGCTCGCCATCAACAGCGCCGCCGAAATCCCTTTCCCGGAAATGTCGGCAATCGCAATCGCCACATGCGTCGGCGTCAACTGAATGAAGTCATAGTAATCTCCGCTCACCGACCGCGCCGCGCGGCAGATCGCCGCGATCTCCATGCCTTCCACGTGTGGCAGATTCCGCGGAAACAGCTGGTCTTGCACCTCGCGCGCGATGGAAATCTCATTCTCCAGCCGCTGTAACTGCTTTTGCTCGTCGACCAGGCGAGTAATCGAACTCGTCATGCTGTTGAACGAATCTCCCAGCACCCCCAGTTGGTCGCGCCTCTCCACTCGCACTCTATGCGTAAAATTCCCTTCCTGCACGAACTGCGTAGCGCGGTACAGATCGGAAACCGTACGCGTAATCGCTCGCGTCAGCACCACCCCAATCACCAGTGCCGCAATCTCAATCAGCAAGAAGAATATCGAGACAACCTCGAAACCGAAAACCCTTGCTCCGCTTAGCCCGCCGACGGTGCCGAAGATACGCTGGTTCAGTTGCGAGCGCCGTGCCTTGAAAAAAACAAATACAGGGTGTTTGCGCTCCAGCGTTCCCTCGCTGGAAATATAAGTCGCTTCCAATTGAGAAAACCCGTCCACCACCGGATCCATCCAGGATTGCCGCTCCGGCAGCACTCGCTTCTGCGTCATCACCCGCCTGATCGCACGATAAAACTTTTTGTCGATTTTAACCGCCGTCTTCGTCGACTCTCCTTCCACCGTCTGCGCCAAGGTCACGTCAATCGGCCCCAAATCAGGTGCAACATCCTCCAGCAGTTCCGGCGTCACCGG
>Ga0209526_10002032_pt1 | contig 13576 bp, 12 predicted proteins | sample JacPinW_OM2H0_M1_FD_188566 | JGI IMG/M metagenome (GOLD analysis project Ga0209526, IMG submission 188566) | Forest soil microbial communities from Algoma, Ontario, Canada - Jack Pine, Ontario site 1_JW_OM2H0_M1 (SPAdes) (version 2) | ecosystem: Environmental > Terrestrial > Soil > Boreal... | reverse complement strand
CAGCTCGGCGTAGCGCTGTGTTTCCGCATGCACATCCTTACAATATGGCCATGCCGATCTACGAGTTTTCCTGCCTGAGCTGCCGGCACACCTTTGACGTCTTCGGCGGCTTCGCCAGTCGCGACCAGCGACAGGTCTGTCCTGAGTGCGAGAGCACGAACACCAAGGCGATGTTCTCCACCTTTGCGGTGGTTGGCAGCAGCCAGGCCTCGAGTGCCTCGACCTCGGGTGGGTGCGCATGCGGCGGCAGCTGCTCCTGCTCGAACTGATAACGCCGCTGTAGACACGGCCTCGCCGTTTCCCTCATGATTGTCGCCGTGGCGACCGCCGGCATACCCGTCCGCCTTCGGGTTATGCCCGTGGGCGAACTGCTCGACGAGACCTTCAAGCTCTACCGTCGGCATTTCACGGTGATCGCGGGCGTCGCGATCGTCATCATCCTCCCCAACCTGGTCCTGAGCTTGATCTCCGGCTCTTATCGCGCCAACCCGTTCACATACGTCCAGGACGTCCTGCAGAACATCAACAACCCCGACCAGCTGGCGGCGATCCAGGCCCGCCAGTCGCAGTACACCAGCTCGCCGTTGTACCTGCTCAGCTTTCCGATCGCGGCCCTGCTCATTCCCTTCAGCGTCGGCGCCCTTTACCGCGCAGCCACCTCGCTGGCGGCCGGCAACGTGGAAACCATCGGTTCGGTACTGACCGGGACCGCTCGGCGCTATTTCGCGGTTTGGGGAATCGTGATCCTGGGTGCGCTGGTCGCCATTGGCAGCATCGGTATCGTCACCATCCCGGTCGTGCTCTGGGTCCTGATCCGCTGGTCGGTCGCGATCCCGGCGCTCTTTGCCGAAGGCGTCGGACCGGTGAAGGCAATAGGAAGAAGCTGGAATCTCGTCCGTGATAACTGGTGGCGCACCCTCGGCATCCTGATCATCGTCACCATCATGGTGTCGCTCATCCAGACGGCGCTGGCCACGCTCTTCGGTGGCGCCGCGGCGGTGGTGCCCGGTCTCAACGGCGACATCCGGGCGGGCATCGTCACGACGCTGACAACGCTGATCGACGCCCTGGTCGGCGCGATCCAGCCGATCGCCATCACCTTGCTCTACCTCGACCTGCGGGTCCGCAAGGAAGGTCTCGATCTTGACCAGCTTGCCCGCCAGGCCGCCCCCGGCACCGCGCCGGCCTAAGCGGTTGCACCGGGGGGCGTCGGTGCGGATCCTATTGCTCCTTTTCGGCATGCTGGTGGCGTCGGGCGTCACGTCCGCGTCGGCCAGCACGGCGGACGATTACACCAACGCCGTCCATCGCGCGCTCACGCTGGTCCAGTTCGCGGAGCGCGGGGACGTGCCGTCCGTCCAGCAGGCGATCGACGTCCTCACGAGGGACACGGGGAATAGCCAGCCCGAGATCCTGCGTGATCTGCGCGGGAACCCGCCCGACCTTGTCGACGCCGAACAGCGCTTGCAAGCGCTGTTCGCGACGCTGCAGGCACGGGTGGATACGCCCGATCCCGCCCAGGCCCAGCGACAGCTGCAGACCATCCTGTCGCAGGGGCGCTACTCGGGCCTGAGCACCGGCCCGTCCTGGCCGCAGCGGATCTTCGACTTCATCGTGGCCCGGATCGGCGATTTGCTTCGATTGCTGGGGGTCGGCGGCCTGCACCTCAACATCCCAATCTGGATCTGGCTGCTGATCGGATTGGCGGCGGTGATCGCCATCATCGCCTGGCCGATCCGCGGCGGACTGAGTCGGGGTGGACGCGAGGCGAGGTTGCGTGGCACCGGCCCGATCGCCCGTGGGCGCGTGGACTTCTTCGGCGATGCCGACCGGTTAGCCGCCAGCCACGACTACGTGGGAGCCATCAAGGCGCTCGCGGGAGGGGTCGCCGTCCACCTCCGGGGTGAACATGCGTGGGAGCACAGTCCATTCACAGTGCGCGAGCTGTTCCAGCAATCCGAACGCGCGGAGGAACTGCGGCCGCTGCTGCTCTCATTCGAAGAAGCGAGCTACGGGCATCGGACGCCTGACGCCGACACTTATAGCCGTGCCGCCGACGCCGCGGCCTCCTATCGAAGGACGGCCTCGTGAAGGGTCGTGGCTGGATCGCCCTGGGGGCGATGGCGCTTCTGGTCTTCGTGCTGGTGCTGCTGCGCGGTACCGGTACCCAGGGTGGCTCCCCCGACCATGCGTCGACCAGTGATGCCGCGGACGGAACGTCAGCGCTCCGCGCCTACGCCGATGCGCTCGGCCACTCGAGCGGATCGGTCGAAGGTGACTTCACGCTGCCATCGTCAGCGGGCCTGTTCTTTGTCTTCACGCCCACCAGCGGCTTTAATGCCGCCGAGGTCCAGCAGCTGAACAGCTGGATGCAAGCCGGCGGCGTGGTCGTCTATGCGGCCGAGGACGGCGACCCGCAGGTGGATCTCCAGTTCGGATTGCGCCGGACGGCAAGCTCCGTGTCGGCGAAGGCCCATTCCGCCGCGCCCATCCTTGGCGGGGTCGGGGCGGTCGCTGGTGCCAACGACGCCCGCGCCTTCAGGCCGACCGCCGCACAGGTGGCGCTGCTTCGCAATGACGCGGGTGACGTCCTGGGTGTGCGGCAGGACGTCGGCCGCGGCCAGCTGGTGGCGCTCACGGACCCCCTCATCCTCTGCAACGGCAACATTGGCAAACCCGACAATGGCCGTTTTGCTGCCGACCTGATGGCGATGACGCCGGCAGGCGGCCACGTGTGGTTCGACGAATTCCATCATGGCGCAGCCGCGACCGGCTCGCCCGAAACCGCGTGGATGACGACACCGTGGGGCATCGCCCTGGTGGTGACGGTGCTGATTGTCTTCGTTGGCCTGGCCCTTCGCGGTCGGGCGTTCGGGCCGCGCATCTCAATGCGCCCCCGCGAGGATCGTTCGACGGCGGAGTACGCGGTGGCGGTCGGGAGTCTCTTGCATCGCACGGGCGCCCGGCGCGTTACGCTGGAGGCCTTGCTCTCCGCCACGCGCCGCGCCGTCGCCCAACGGGTTGGTCTCGGTGGCGACGTCCCCAGTGATCGCCTCAACGCCACCATCGAACAGCGCGCCCCGGCGGCGGCTGCCGAGCTGACCCGCGCCGAGCGCGAGCTCGAGAGTGCCAGCGCGAGCGAAGTCGAGGTCCTCAGGATGGCCCGCCGGTTGCATGACCTCGCGTATCCGTCAATGAAGGAGTCCGCATGAAAGCCGCCGATTTTTACGCGCGTTTTCGCTCGGAAGCAGCCAAGGCGGTCGTCGGCCAGGACGAGGCGGTGCGCCTCTGTGCCATTGCCCTGATCGCGCAAGGGCACGTCCTGCTCGAAGGTGTCCCGGGCGTTGGCAAAACACTGCTGGCCAAGACGATTGCCCGTCTGCTCTCCTTGGACTATGGTCGGGTGCAGTTCACGCCCGACCTGATGCCGTCGGACATCGTCGGGACGTCAGTCTACGACCTGCAGTCACGGTCGTTCCGCATCCGTAAAGGACCAGTCTTCACCAACATCCTGCTGGCCGACGAGATCAACCGCGCTCCGGCGAAAGTGCAGGCCGCGCTGCTGGAAGCGATGGAGGAGCACGGTGTCAGCCTCGAGGGCCAGCAAAATCCGCTGCCCGATCCTTTCATGGTGCTCGCCACCCAGAACCCGATCGAGTACGAGGGGACCTACCCGTTGCCCGAAGCGCAGCAGGACCGCTTCCTGTTCAAGGCGTTCATGAATTACCCGACACCTGAGCAGGAGCTCGAGATGCTCCGGCGCTGGGATGCCGGCATCGAGCTGCGAGACCCGGTGCGAGCCGGCGTCACACCCATCGTCGAGGCGGCGGCGATCGCGGAATGCCAGGCCGAAGCGCGAAAGGTCACGGTCGATGAGCGCCTACGCCGCTACATCATCGAGCTCGCCGTCGCCACCCGACAGGCAGCAGAGCTGGTGCTGGGGGCGAGCCCACGGGCCGAGGTGCTTCTGCTGCTGGCATCGAAGGCGGCCGCGGCGTTCGAGGGCCGCGACTACGTCACCCCCGACGACGTAAAAGGGTTGCTGCGGCCTACGTTCCGGCACCGGCTGCTGCTACGCCCCGAGGCCGAGGTCGGTGGCCAGACCGCCGACAGCCTGCTCGACGCGGTGATCGCCCGCGTCACCCCGCCGCGATAGGGCCCGGGCCGGCCGCATGACGCTTCTGCCGCAGCCGCGGCTGCTGGCCACCTTGCTCGCCGGGACCGTCCTCTTTCTGCTGCTCCTGCTGAGCCCGGTGTTCATCATCGCGCCGCTGCTCTACTACGCGGCGATGGCCGGCATCTTGATCGCGGAGGCGGGTCGCCTCCCGAGCAAGTCCGGCTTCATGGCGAGCCGCGTCTTGCCCCAGCCCTTGTCGCTGGGAGAACTGCAGAGCGTGCAGCTCCTGGTCGCGCACGCCCGCGCGGCGGGCCTGCCGGCCGAGGTCGCCGACCACGTGCCCGCCGACCTGCGTCCGGATCGCCGGGTGCTGTCAGGGGCTTTCGACGCCGAGGGCCTGCTGCACGTGGAATACACCGTCGAACCGCCCCATCGGGGCGCCTACCGCTTCGGCGCCGTCGACCTCCGCTGCTGGCGGCCGGGTGGCTGGCTCATGCGGCAGGTGCGGATCAAGGCCGACGAGGCGGCCGCGGTCTATCCCGACGTCCTCGCCATCAAGCGTTACGAGCTGATGCTGCGCCGTGGGATGCGCATGATGGCCGGACTTCGTCGGGCTCGCCCTCCGGGCGCCACCACCGCGTTTGCCGGGCTCCGCGACTACCTGCCGGGGGATGAGGTGCGGCGCATCAACTGGAAGGCGACCGCGCGCCGCGACAGCCCGGTGGTAATGGAGGTCGAGGCGGAGCGCGGCCAGCAGGCGATCATCGCCATCGATTGCGGCCGGCTGATGACGGCGCCGGCGGGACTCCTGAGCAAGCTCGACCATGCGGTCAACGCGGCTCTGCTGCTCGCCTGGGTGGCGCAGAGCCAGGGCGACAAGGTTGGCATGCTGACCTTCAGCGATGGCGTGCGCCGTTTCGTGGCGCCGCAACGCGGGGCGGCCCAGGTCACGCAACTCAACCGGGTGCTGTACGACGTCAAGCCCGAGTACACCGAGCCCGATTTTGCGGAAGCCTTCTCCCACCTCGCGCTTCGAGTCAGCCGCCGCTCGCTGGTGATCGTGCTCACTGACGTGCTCGATCCCGAGGCCTCGCGCGACCTGGTTGGCCACGCCATCCGCCTGAGTCACCGGCACCTCGTGATGGTGGTGGCCATGTCCGACCCGGAGGTGCTGGCGGCCCGTAACGCGCCGATCGAACGGGTCTCCCGCGCCTACGAATGGGCGGCCGCCGAAGAACTCCTCTCCGCTCGGCGAGCCAGCTTCGAGCAGCTTCGACAGGGTGGTGTCCTCGGCCTCGACGTCGAGGCTGGGCAACTCAGCCCAGCTCTCGTCGAACGCTACCTCGAGTTGAAGGAGCGCGCCCTCCTCTAAGTTGCTTGTAACGCCAGCGCCACTCGGGCGTTGTGCCGTGGGATTCCGAAAAGGGAGAACGCTCTGAAATCGAACGATCGGCCGTGGTTCGAACCCCTGGTAGTGGAGCTGGAGAACAACGCCCTTGGTTTCGCCATGACGCTCGTGCATGACCGGGAGCAGGCGGAGGAGATCGTGCAGGACGCATTCGCAAACGTCTGGGCGGCGAGGAACACTCCACAGGAGCGGAGTGAATTCAAGCGCTGGCTCTACCGGGCCATCCTGAATCTGGTCCGCGACCAGGCCCGGCGTCGCAAGCGCTGGTCGCTGCTTCGCTTCTGGGCGCCGCCGCCGGCGAACCCGTACGACGAAGTCGAACGCCGTGCCGATGACGCGGCCCTCGTCGACGCCCTCCGGCGTCTGGCTCCACGGGAGCGAGCGGCGATCCACCTCAGGTATTTCGAAGACCGCTCCTTCGCCGAAACCGCGGCGACCATCGGCGTGCGCGAGAACACCGCCAGGGTGATCGTCCACCGAGCGCTGGCCAAACTGCGCCGGTCGATGGGGTCACCCGTGACGGTGAAAGGAGCAGAGGCATGATCACCGAAGACCCCCAGCTCGAGACCCGCCTCCAGCACTACGGATCCGTCCTTCGGGATGAGGCCCGGGTCAGTCCGAACCTGCACGCCCGGATCATGGCGCGGCTCGAGGGTCATGCGCCTGTCCGTTCGCATCGGTTCATAGTCCAGCTGGCCGCTGCGGCCGCCATCGTGGTTGTCGCCCTTGGCGCGATGGGCGTCGTTCTGAAACTTCGTGCCAACGAGCTCGCCAAGTCGGCGCCCCATGTGACCTCCGTCTTCCCGGCGGATGGCGCCCGCGATGTGCCGCTGAAGGGCGAATTCCGTGTGATCTTCGCCAGCCGCCCAACGATCGCCCCGGCGTTGCGCGCCGAGCCGGCTGATGCCACGCTGCAACCTCTCGAGTGGTCCGGAGCAACCATGGTCGTGAAATACGCTGGGCTGCATCCCAGCGAGCACTACGAATTGATTCTTTCCGCGGACTACCGCAGTCGCCAGGGTGATAAAGGTCACTTTGAACAGCGCTGGAGCTTCACAGCCGAGGGACCCGCGCAGATTACGGCCAGCACACCCGCGGCTGGCGAGACGGGAATCGCCCGCAATGGTCAGCTGAGCGTTCAGTTCGCCCATCGCCCGGCGGTCGACCCGGTGATTCGCATCGAACCGCCCGACGGTACGCTGCAGGCCGGGAAATGGACCGACAACACCTGGGCCCTCACCTACACCGGACTCCAGCCGCTCCGGTCGTACCGCGTGCTTCTGGATCTGGACTTCGGCAACCCAGCAGCCAGCTTCCATCAGGAATGGAGCTTCACGGCAGAACCCGGTGCGCCGCCGAAGAATATCCCCCTGATTTGGTATGCGACGTCGAACCCATTGTCGAGCCGTCCACCAGACCCGAACCCGGTGTACCGGTTGGTTGCTCTGGATTGGAACGGGACGCTGGTTGGCAGCCTCTACACCACGACGATGGCGAATCAAGCGCCCGATGGCACCCGGCTCTTTCTTGGATCCGGCTACGCGGACCAGACCGGGACCATTCTGGCCGCCCCGCTCGGCCTCAAGGGCGGCCCTGGTTTTGCCGATGACAGCCGCCACGTTTGCGAAATGAGAACGGCAACGGGTAGCCTGCCAACTGGCAATGGCGAGCCCGCATGGTTGTATGCCGGAGCACTCGGGTCGCCGCTTCACCGGGTCGTGCAGTTTGGCCAGTACGGCGGCCAGTCTGGCCCCAGAATCGCCGCTTGCAGCTATCAGAGCGATCGGGCTGTGGTCGTTGAGGACGTCATCGCGTGGACGTCCGAGGTCCGTGTCTTCGCTCTATCGACGGGGGCCCTGTTGTATCAGCACCAGTACCCCAGCGGACAGGTCGCTTCGTCAGTGGTGGCATCGCATGACGGTCGGTACCTTGCCGAGCAGACGATGTCGACCGATGCCCAGGGGTTTCAGGTTTATGGCGATACGCTCATTCGGCGAACCTCAGATGGCACGGTGGTTGCGCGCCTGGCCGGCCAAAGCGTGGTCAATTTCTCATGGGACGGATCACGGGTGATTACGATGCCGGCCCATGGCTCTGTCGGCAACCGCGAAGTCCGCCTCATCGACTGGCAGCATGGCCAGATTCTCTGGCGACTGGCCGAGCCGGCCGGCGTCGCCCCAGACGCCGCCTACGTGTCTACTCTGGCCAGACCCGGGGGTACGGACTTCATGGTCGGGGTTTCGGCGGACGGCACCGGACAGTCGCCGGTCGAGCAGCTCTGGCTGGTCCATGCCAACGGCGCGGCGATGCAGGTCGCGAAGGGTCCGATATTCCCTGGGTTCTAGGCTGATGTAACTTTACAGCGGCTCTACCCGTTTCTCTGAGCGAAACCGGCGTGAAAACCCTCGATCGGAACCGAATCGATCAACTCGTGCGCGAGCTTGAAACCGACGCGTACCGACGGGCGCTCGCTCTTTCGTCCGAGGCGGCGTCGGCGGACCGGATCCTGCTGGAGGCCTTCGCCACCCTCGCGCAATCCCTTGCCGCCACGCACCAGACCGTGGAGTTGAAAGAACGGCTGCACGCAAGCATTCGCCAACGGGCTTCGCGGGGTCGCCGGTCGCGGGAGCCGATGGAGGAGCATGCCGATCAAACCGCGACGGTCAGTGAGAGCCTCCACCTACGGATCGTCGACCTCCTCGAGGAGGAACAGGCGGTCGAGCCGGTTGGACGTCGCCGCGCTGTGCTCTTGACCCTCGGCGGGGTCGTGGTCGCCGGGGCGCTCGCGGCCTTTATCTGGGTTCGTGCCGATGCCCTTGCGACCGCGCAGCCGACTGTAACCGACGTGAACCCTCCGGCGGGTGCGAAAGAGGTGCCGGTCCTGGGAGACGTCAAGGTCGCATTCGGCGGCCATCTGGTTGGAACGCCAACGCTGCGAATCGAGCCGGCTGACGGCGTCCTGGAGTCGCCGCACTGGGACGGGAGCACGCTGATCGTGGGCTATTCCGGCCTCCGGCTCGCGACCCGATACCAGGTTGTGCTCGCTGCCGATTATCGGAGTCGCTTCAAAGACATCGGTCATCTGGTGAAGCGCTGGAGTTTCACCGCCGAGGGGTATCCCGTCCTGGTCAAGTTCGCGCCGACCGACGGGCAGACCATTGTCACGCGCACCGGGGCCATGACGGTCGACTTCAACCACCGTCCGCCCGTCGATCCGCAGGTGCAGATCGCGCCGGCTGACGGCTCGCTCGAGCCAGGGCATTGGACCGGAAGCACCTGGATTGTCGGCTATGCAGGACTGAAGCCATACACGAGCTACCAGGTCACCGCGGTGGTCGACTACGGGGTGAGGGCGGCGAACATCCAGCGGAAGTGGGCCTTTACGACGGAGCCCGGGGCGCCTCCCGATGGGACACCGGTCATCTGGTACTCGGCGGTTTCACCTTGGAACGGCCCGGCTGCGGAGCAGCGGCTGGTGGCGATCGACTGGACCGGGACCCTGGTCGGGACTATGTATCAGACGCCGGCAATCCAGCAGTCACCGGACGGATCGATCCTTGGCAGTCAGGGCGGCATGTATGTCGATCGCCGCGGCGCAACGGTCAGGACCGGATCACCATCCACCTACTACAACTCCATGCTGGCTGACGACAATCGGAGCCTGTGCGACGTACGCCCGTCCGGCGCCAGCCCGGGCGAACAGTGGCTCTTCGTGGGCCGCGTCGATGGCCCGGCGCGTCGGATCGCGCAGGCCGGATTAATCGGTGCTCGCTCGAGTTTGGCAATTCTGGCGTGCAGTGTGCTGAACGATCGAGCGGTGGTCGGCGAAATCGGCATGACAGGCTTTGCCAGCGTTCGCGTCCTCGCCCTTTCGAGCGGGCGCCTTCTTTATCAACGGGCTTACTCGGCGCAATCGACCAGCGTGATCAGCTCACACGACGGGAAATACCTGGCGGAACAAACGACCAACTACGACACCCAGGGTCAGCCAGTGGATGGGGTGACGCTGATTCGGCGGACGGCCGACGGACAGGTCGTGGGCCAAGTTGGCAAGCAACGCGTCCTGCGCTTCTCCTGGGACGGCATGCGGGTCGTCATCGGCCCGTCCTACGCCGGGACCGGCGGCGACGTGACGCTCATCGAATGGCAGACCGGCAAGACCCTGTGGCGTACTGCCACGGGTGGGGGAGGCACTGTCTATGCGATGGCACAGCCGAACGGGCCGAAGATCGCGATTGCCGTTGGCACTCAGGCTCACAGCGGCGATGTAGACCAACTCTGGCTGGTTGGGGCGGATGGACAGGCGACACAGATCGTCAACGAGGTGTTCTACCCGGCGTTCATCGCGGGCTTTTGAGCGCGGCGGCCGGCGAAAAGCAGGTAAGAGTACAGCAGGATTCCGGTTGTCAGGCCGACCGCGACCTTGACCCCGGTGGGCGCATCCGATGGACTCAAGTTGCCCTCGATGATGCCGGCGACGATCAGCAGCGGGGCCAGCCCGGCAAGGATGACCAGGGCTCTGCGCGCGGCGAGGACGAGCGCGTCGCGACGACGGTAGGCGCCAGGTAGCAGGACCGCCCAGCCCATCATCAGGCCGCAGGCGCCGGCCGCCACCACCACCGAAAGCTCCAGCACGCCGTGGCCGATGACGAAATCGAGGAGACCGGGCGCGATGCCGTAGGCATTGGTGAGTCCGAGCAGACCGCCCAGCTGAATCCCGTTCGTCATCAGCAAGTAGATGGTGGGTAGCCCGAGCAGGGCGCCGAAGGCGAAGGCGAGGATCGAGACGTTGATGTTGTTCGTCATGATCACGCCCGACATCAGGGGCCGCTTGTCCACCGGGATGGTGGTCCAGAGGTGATGGCTCCGCACGAGTTGCACCAGCTCGGCGGGCACGAGCGCGTACGCCAGCTTCGGATCGAGGGTGATGGCGACGAAAGCGACCAGCGCCGGACCGAAGAGGAGCACCGCCGAGGCGATCAGGTAGGGAGCAGCTTCCCGATAGGTCTGGGGCAGCGTGCGTTTGTAGAAGATGGCGATGCGCTCGCCCAGGTTGCCGCCCTGGCGGTAGACCGCGGCGTGGCCCCGGGCGACCAGGCCGTTGAGGTAGCTGGCCACCGGTTCGGTCGGCCAGTCACGCTTGGCGCGGGCGAAGTCCGCCGTCGCCCGGCGATAGAGTGCGGCCAACGACAGCACTTCCGTTGCGCGGAGCCCGCCCGCCCTGCTCGTGCCCGCGCGCGTCAGGAGTTTTTCCAGGCGGTCCCACTCCGGTCGCCGGCGGCTGACAAATTCATCGGCGCGCACCTATTCATGATGACGGACGCCGCCCTGAAATCTCCCTCCCCCTTGCGGGGCGGGCCAAGGGCGGGGGTTCTTGTCGCAAGACTGCGACGCCCTCTCGCAAAATCGGCGGGTAGAGTGAGAGCGTGCAACCGCCGGACGCGTCAGACGATCTCGTCATCTCCACGCCGGAGCGGGTCGCGTTCCAGTACGAGATCGCCGGGATTGGCAGCCGCTTCCTGGCGCAGATCCTCGATTCGCTCGTCATCACGGTGGTCCTGATTGCGATCACCATCCTCGCTACCTCGCTGGGCGGCATCTTCGGCTCCGGTGAGCTGGCGCTCCTGATCGAGATCATCCTCGGCTTCATCCTGGTAGCGGGCTACTTCCTCGTCAGTGAGGCCGCCTGGAACGGGCAAACGCTCGGCAAGCGCGCGACTCGGCTGCGCGTGGTTGGCGATCACGGCGAGCCGCTGACCCTTGGGCAGGCTGCGATTCGTAACCTCGTGCGGATCGTCGACTTCCTTCCGATCTTCTATGCCATCGGCATGTTGACGCTGTTCATCAATGGCCGCGGCAAGCGGCTGGGAGACTTCGCGGCCGGGACACTGGTAGTGCGCGATCGCGAGCGCGTCAGTCTCTATGACCTGTCGAGTGCGCCGGCCGCTGCGGTCGCGGCACCGCAACCGACAGCGTCGATCTGGGCGACGCCCTCATCCACGCCGGCCACAGCCACTGCCCCGACTGGCGAGCCGTCGGCGCTCGACCCCGGACTTCGACGGCTGGTGGTCGCCTACGCCGCACGTCGGGAGTCGCTGCCGGTGGCGCGGCGCGAGGCGCTCGCCCAGAGCGCGGGATCTGCCTTGCAGCGCGCACTCCCGGAGGTCGTGGCCACCGCCGGCCCGCTTGCCGCGCTCGACCAGCTCGCCGAGCGTGAGGGGATCTCGCCGCGCCGGCCGATGCATCACGGCGCGTCCAGTGCCATGACCTGGGGCGTGACCACCCTGCTCTTTTTCTGGATGCCGCTGATCGCGATCCCAACCGGGATCCTGGCCATCGTCTTCGGCAACGGCGCCGTTCGCGAAATTCGCTCGACGCCGAACCGCTACCAGGGTGACGATCGGGCGAAAACGGGCCGGCTGCTCGGCATCATCGGGCTGTCGATCTCGTCGATCCTGCTCGTGCTGTTCGTTATCGCCTTCGTCTTCCGGAGCGGCTAGAGGCGCTGGCGGCCGGCGATCCCTGTCTCGAGTGGATGCCACCACTCCACCCGGGCCTCGCCGAGCTTCCAGCAGAGGAAGACGGTCTCGCCCTCACGCTTGTGCAGGAAGTCGATCAATCCGATGCTTGGATCTCGAAGGGTAATGCCCCACTCCTCGAGCTGCCGCAGGTCCGAGTCGAGCGTTTTTGTGAGGGCCGACAGATGGCGCCCCGGCAAACCGCCCCCATTCTGGGCCGCCTTCTCGCGCACCGCGGCGACCGTCTTGTCCTTCGCCAGCTCCTCCTGGGTCTTCCGGATGCGCTCGAGCACGGATTTGAGCTTGGGGATCAGCGCGTTGGCCTCATCCACGCTGTAGAACTTTTCCGGCACGCCCGCACCTCAGGCGGCGGAGATCGGGGCCATCGCGCGAAGCCGGGCGACCATGGCGGGCAGGCGGTCCAGGACGAGGTCGATGTCGGCATCGGTGTTGCCCTTTCCCACTGAGAGGCGAAGGCTGCCGAGCGCCCGCTCCCGTGGGTAGCCGAGCGCCAGGATCACATGACTCGCTTCGAGTGAGCCCGAGGTGCAGGCCGAGCCCGATGACGCGGCAATGCCTTCCATGTCGAGCTGCAGGAGTAGCGACTCGCCTTCCACCCCAACAAACAGGAAGCTGGCATGGTGCGGCAGGCGCTGTTGCGGATGCCCGGTGAGTTCGGCGCCGGGGATCCGGTTGAGGACGCCTTCGATCAGACGATCGCGGAGCGCGACGAGATGAGCCGTGTTCTTGGCCAGATCCCGACTCGCTATGCCCATGGCCTTGGCGAGCCCGACGATGCCCGCGACGTTTTCGGTCCCGGCTCGACGGTTGCGCTCGTGCCCACCACCGTGCAGCTGCGGCTCCAGCCGCACGCCGGAGCGCACGACCAGGCAGCCGACGCCCTTCGGACCATGGAGCTTGTGCGCGGACATCGAGAGAAGGTCGACGCCCAACTCATCGACGCGCACCGGGATCTTTCCAGTCGACTGCACGGCGTCGGTGTGGAAGTAGGCGTCACTGTGCTCGCGAGTCACAGCGACGAGGTCGCGGATCGGTTCGATGGTTCCGACCTCGTTGTTCGCGTGCATGATGCTCACCAGGATGGTGTCCGGACGCAGCGCCTCGCTCAACGCATGCGGATCGACCAGGCCGAAACGGTCGACGCGCAGCCGTGTCACCTCGAAACCGTCGCGCTCCAGCGCCTCCGCGGAACGAAGCACGGCATCGTGCTCGATGGTCGAGGTGATGACGTGCCGGCCGCGATCGGCGTTTCGCTCGGCGATCCCGCGGAAGGCGAAGTTGTCGCCTTCAGTACCACCCGAGGTGAAGATCACTTCCTTGGCGACCACGCCGTAGAAGGCCGCTACCTCATCGCGCGCCTGGTCGATCGCCTGCCTCGCGCGCTGGCCCAGGCCATAGACGCTGGAGGCGTTCCCGAACTCCTCGGTGAGATACGGCATCATCGCCTGCAGGACCTCGGGGTCGAGCGGCGTCGTCGCCGAGTGGTCGAGATACACCATCGCCACCAATCTT
>Ga0209526_10002031_pt1 | contig 13580 bp, 11 predicted proteins | sample JacPinW_OM2H0_M1_FD_188566 | JGI IMG/M metagenome (GOLD analysis project Ga0209526, IMG submission 188566) | Forest soil microbial communities from Algoma, Ontario, Canada - Jack Pine, Ontario site 1_JW_OM2H0_M1 (SPAdes) (version 2) | ecosystem: Environmental > Terrestrial > Soil > Boreal... | reverse complement strand
CCCGCCGTAATAAAGGACCAACCCCGCCTCGAAGCAGCGTCGAATAAAGGCCCGCGTCGCATCGACCCCGCCACCGCCGATCCTGAACGCCATCATGGCGCCAACCCCGTCGATCGCCGAGATAACCCCCGGATGCCTTCGACTCAGCGCCTCCAGATGCTCTCGCGTCAATCGCTCGAGCTGTTTCACCCGCCCCGCGGGCCCGAAGATATTTTCGCTCGTCAGCTTCTCGATCATCCGCGTGGCGACCGCCATCGCCACCGTCGCCCCGGAGTAGGTGCCCGAGATCAACGCTGGATCGGGCGCGAGGCTCTTGAACGGGGCCCAATCGGCATCGGACATGCGATCGAAGATCGCGGCCTTGACCGACGGCCGCGCGCGCACCCGCGCCCACCATTCGGCGACGCCCGGGTAGCGCTCGCACATGCCACTGAGCTTGAGGAGTTCGAGGCGCAGGATATAGGGAATCACGGCGCAGTCTGCATTGGAAAAGCCCTCGCCGGCCAGGTACGGGCCGTTCTTCAGCGAGTCCGCCATCCACGACAAGAGCTTCCGGTGATGCGCAAGCGCCTCGGCCACGAACTCGGAGTCGAGCCCGTGCTCGATGACGCTACGCTTGTACTCTGCGCGGCGCTTGAGCGGCGTCTTGCCGATTTCGGCCTGCCAGGCCTCGGGCGGCATCTTCAGGAAGGCCGGACGGAATGCAGTCGCGAATGTAAGGATCATGCAGGAGTTGTGCACATATTCGTCGATCAGCTTGTTGTACATGCGCACGTGGTGGCGCTGGCGCGTCTCCTTCGGCATTAGCGGCGGCTTGGGGAACGCGTCGTCGATGTAATAGAGGATCAGCGACGATTCGATGATCGGCTGGCCGTCGTGGATCAGTGTCGGCACAACGCCATTCGGATTGAGCTTCAGGTACGCGGGCTCGTATTGGTCCCCGCGCAACGTCATGATGTGGCTCTTGGCCTCCTGCCCCTTCTCCTTCAACGCGATGCGCACCTTCTGGGCGCAGACCGAATTGATGCTGTGATAAAGTTCCAGCACGTCATCCTCCTTTCTTACGCCGCAAGCCGCGCACGATCGTGCGGCTGTCCCAGATCGACCGGCGTTCCTTTCGGAATGATTCCGGTCGGGTTGAGTTTGGCGATCGAATAGTAGTTGATCACGTAGTAGCGCGGCTTTACCGTGGCAGCGACTCCCGGCACCTGATAGAGCTCTCGCATATAATTCGACAGGTTGGGATAGTCGGCGATTCGCTTCTCGTTGCACTTGAAAAGTGAAAAATAGGCCACATCGAAGCGGACTAAAGTCGGAAACAGTCGCCAGTCGGCCTCGGTAAGGTGGTGGCCGACGAGGTAGCGCTGGCGCGAAAGCCGCGTCTCGAGTTCGTCGAGCGTGGCGAATAGGGCGTCGTAGGCCTCCTCGTAGGCCGCCTGCGATTTCGCAAAGCCGCAACGATACACGCCGTTGTTGACGTTGTGATAAATGCGCTCGTTGAGCCTGTCGATCTCGGCGCGCAGAGGCGCTGGATAGTAGTCGGCGGTGTTGCCCGTGATCGCGTTGAACTCGGAGTTCAACATGCGAATGATTTCCGACGACTCGTTGTTGACGATCCGGTTGTTCCGTTTGTCCCACAATGTCGGCACCGTTACCTTGCCGGTGTATCTCTTGTCGGTCGCCGTATACGCCTCGTGCAAGTAATGGAAACCGTTCACCGTGTCGGAGGTACAATCTGGAAATCTGGGATCGTTCTCGAACGTCCAGCCGCTCCTCTTTAGGCCTGGAATTGCGTAAGCGACCGAGATCAGGTCGTCGAGCTTCTTCAGCGCACGATAAATCAGGGTGCGGTGCGCCCACGGACAGCCGTGGGCAACGTAGAGGTGATAGCGCCCGGCCTCTGCCTTGAAACCCGACGAGCCGTCCGCCGTGATGCAGTCGCGGTATCGGCTCTCGGCGCGACGGAATTCGCCGGCGCGGCCAACCTCCTGGGGAAGCTCTTCATCACGCCATACGCCTTCGATCAGAACTCCCATCTCTGTCCCTCCGCGACGGCCGCAACGCGGCGATCGAGCGATCTCGCACAGGCGCCACTCTGAACCTGGACATTTTGTATCGCTCGGTACATAATGTCAATGAAGGGTCCAAGCTAACGATCGCGTGCGAAGACACTGCAGCAGATAGGCGAATGGCGAGGCCGAGGGAATTTGACGAAGTGACCGCCCTTGAGGCGGCGATCGATTGTTTCTGGCAGCGCGGCTACGAGGCAACGTCGGTGCGTGATCTTGCCGACAAAATGGGGATTTCGGCGCCGAGCCTCTACAACACTTACGGCCACAAGCATGCGCTGTTCGTGCAGGCGCTTGAGCGCTACCTCGATCACTCGACGCGGGCCCGGATCCAGCGGCTTGAAGACTCGCTGCCGCCAAAACAGGCCATCCGCCATTTTATCGAGGAGATCATCGAACGTTCGGTGAACGACCGCGAACGGCGGGGCTGCTTTCTGATTAACTCGGCGCTCGAGGTGGCGCCGCACGACAGGGAGCTAAGCGCCCTCATTGCCGACCGCCTTGCCGAGATCGAGGCGTTTTTCCGCCGATCGATCAAAGCGGCGCAAGCCGAAGGAGCGGTTCCTCGGGACCGTATCGCAAAAGATCTTGCCCGTTTGTTGCTCGGCGTCCTGCTAGGCATTCGGGTTCTCGCCCGCTCGAAGCCCGAACGCGCCTTGCTCGAAGGCGTCGCGCGGCCCGCTCTTGCCCTTCTCGACTGAATTCCCACCGAGAGAACCGCGACCGATGATAGACCTGTATTACTGGATTACGCCCAATTGCGCCCGGTCCCCGAAAAACAGACACTGATGTGGGGATGGGACCGGCCGCCCCATCGTGGGCCTACCTCGCATGGTGGATACGCTGTTGCTGCTCGCGCTGAACGGGCTCATCTGGGGCCTGATCATTGCTTTAATCGCCCTCGGCCTTTCGATTATTTTCGGCCTGCTCGACATCATCAACATCGCGCACGGCGATTTCTTCATGGTTGGCACCGTGCTGGCTTGGTTCACGCTGGAGCTGACCGGCAACTTCTGGGTGGCCTTCCTTGTCGTGCCGCTCATCGGCTTCATTCTTGGTGCGCTGATCCAGCACGTCGTCATTCAGCCTATTCGCAACGTTGCGGCGCTGACCATCGTGGCGACGTTCGGGCTATCGCTGATCTTACAGGAGGGCGTCCGTATCACCTTTGGAACGACGCCGCGCCGCATCCTGCCGCCGATCCAGGGCACCTTTCCAGTGTTTGGAATCAACTACGAAGTCTACCGGCTGTTTGCCGCGCTAGTCGCGATTATTGCCCTCGGGGGATTTTTTATTTTCCTGCACCGAACCAAGCTCGGCACCTGGATGCGCGCGGTGCGTCATGACCGCGAGACCGCGATCGCAATGGGCGTTCCGGCACAACGCGTCTACGTGCTGACATTTGGAATCGGCTTCGCACTCGCCGCGCTCGGCGGCGTTGTCGCGGCTCCGATTACGACGGTCGAGTTTCGCACCGGAGTAGACATATTGCCGTTCTGCTTCATGGCCGTGATCATCGGCGGCCTCGGTAATCTTCCCGGAACCGCGGCGGCTGCGGTTCTGCTCGCGTCTTTCGAAGGGATTATTCAAAGCTTCGCCGATCCCACCGTCGCGCGGATCTCCTCCCTCGTGCTGATGAGCGCCGTCTTGCTGGTGAGACCGCAAGGCCTGTTTAAGGGTTTGGCCAAATGATGAGGCCCCATGTCATCGCGCGCGTGATGTTGATCGCGTTCGGAGTGTTTCTGGTCGCCGCCCCGTGGCTGATTCCGGCGCTCTTCAACAAGTTTTGGGTGAGCGTGATCGCGGAAATCATGATCTGGTCTCTGTTGGCCGCCAGCGTGAATTTGCTGTTCGGATATGTCGGGTTGTTGTCGTTCGGGCAGGCGCTCTATTTCGGGTTCGGAATGTACGGAGTTGCGATCGGCGTTGCCACACTGGGCCTGTCGTTCTGGCCCGCATTTGGATTGGGAATATTCGCCTCCGTGGCGATCGCGCTGGTCACCGGCATTTTCGCGGTGCGCCTGACCTGGCACTATTTCGCGATCATCACCGTGGTGTTTTCTCTCATCTTTTATTTTTTTGCGGTATCGGTAAAGCCGCTGACCGGTGGCGACGACGGCATCAATTTCACCTTGCCGCCGACTTTCTCCATTAGCGGCGTAAAGGGAAGCTTCAGCGACGCGAATTTCCAGTACTTTTTCATTCTCGCGACCGTTTCGCTTTGCTTCTTCCTCATGCACCGCGTGATCGAGAGTCCACTAGGCAAAGCCTTCGTGGCAATCCGTGACAATGATGTTCGAGCCGCCTTGATTGGCCTCAACGTCTATCAGCTTCGACTCATCGCATTCGTGCTGGCGGGATTCCTGGCCGGCGTCTCCGGGGCATTGTTTGCATTCTTCGGCCGTTACGCATCCGCATCGTACATGTTCTACCACGTGTCTGGCGAGGCGGTTGTGTGGGCAATCGTCGGCGGCGCCGGAACATTGTGCGGACCGATCGTGGGAACCACCTTGTTCATCGTGATCCGTGAATTGGTGTCGACCCACTGGGAACATCATGCATTGATCGTCGGGGTTTTGGCCATCCTGGTGGTCATTCTGGCTCCAAAGGGGTTGGTTGGCATGTGGAATGAAGGGCTCGCGCGCTGGTGCGCGCGGGCCGAAGGCACGTCGGCCAGAATAAATTTGCAGACTGAACCATGACCGAGCCGGCTCTGCGAACCGAGAACTTGACCAAACGATTTGGCGGTTTGACCGCGGTCGACAATCTCAACTTGAGCATTCCGAGCGGCCGTCTGCATGCCATCATCGGCCCGAACGGCGCGGGCAAGACCACGTTTTTCAATCTCGTTTCAGGCTTGCTTGCCGCGGACAAGGGGCGCGTATTCTTCAAAGGCCGCGACATTACCGGACTTCAGCCGCATGAGGTCAGCCGGCTCGGCATCAAACGAACGATGCAGATCAAGAGCGTGTTTCCGCAGCTCACCGTTGCAGAAAACCTCTGGGTGACGCGGTATGCCACAAATCAGGTTTTGCACCCCTTCCGCTCAGCCTCGCGCGATCCTGAGACGCGCGAACGCGTTGAGCTCACTCTCGAGCAGATTGGCCTACCCGCGCTCGCACACCGTCCGGCGGGTACGCTGTCATATGGCGACGTCGCATTGCTTGAGATCGGGATGGCGCTGATCTCTAACCCGCAGTTATTGCTGCTCGATGAACCGACCTGTGGCATGAGCCCGGCCGAGACCGAACGTGCGGTCGAAAAGATCAAACAATTGGCGCGCACGATCGATATCGTCATTATCGAGCATGACATGAGCGTTGTGTTTGAAATTGCCGAAGACATTACCGTGATGACGCAGGGTGAGATTCTTGCGTCAGGCAGCCCGGACGAAATCTCCAGCGACGAGCGTGTACGCGAAGCCTATCTCGGTCGTCCGGAAGACGAAGACTACGTCGAGGAGGCAATTAATGCTTAGCCTCCGGGACGTCCACGTCCACATCGGCAAGCTTCACATTTTGCAGGGCGTAAACCTGGAAGTGAAGCCCGGCGAGAGCGCCGCATTGCTCGGCCGCAACGGCGTGGGCAAGACGACGACGCTGCGCGCGATTATGGGCCTTGTACCGCGCAGCCGCGGGGCGATCGAATTTGACAGCGTCGATCTTGCGAGCTGCCCTGCCCACGAAGTTCCGCGCCAAGGCATTGGCTATGTCCCGCAAGGCCGGGGCATTTTTCCCAACCTGACGGTGCTGGAGAATCTCAACATCGGTCTGCCGGGCCAACGCGATAGCGAGCGCGAGGACTACGTATTCACCTGTTTTCCGCGTCTCAAAGAGCGGCTCAAGCAGTCCGGAAATACTCTATCGGGCGGCGAACAGCAGATGCTCGCGATCGCGCGCTGCCTGATGATGCGACCCAAGCTGATCATCCTCGACGAGCCGACAGAAGGAATAATGCCAAAGCTGGTCTCGCAAATCCGGCGCGAGATCCACCGTATCAACCAGACTGGCGTATCGGTTCTATTGGTTGAGCAGAATGTAGAGACCGCGCTTAAGCTCTGTCCGCGGGTTTTTCTGATGGAGAAAGGCACCATCGTTTATTCGGGTGCCTCGCATGAACTGAAATCGCAGCCCGAAATTGTGCATCGTTACCTGGGACTTACGAAGTCAATCTAGCTTCAAACAGGGAGTCACCACCATGGCAAGGAAAGTCTCACGCCGTAGCTTCCTCCAATGCGCCCTGGCGGGGGGCGCGGCGGCCGGCACCGCCAGTCTGACACTGATGAAAGACCTATACGCGCAGGCGTCGGGCCCGATCGTGATCGGTCACCATTGTGATCTGACTGGTGTGTTCACGTCCTGGGGCTACTGGCACGACAAGGCGGCAAAGATCGCAGTCGATCTCATCAACAAGAGCGGCGGCATCGCCGGCCGCAAGGTTGAGCTCGCGACCGAAGACACCGAATCCAACCCCGCCACCGGCGCTCGCAAGCTGCGCAACCTCATTCAGCGCAGTGACGCCGAGTTCATCGTGGGGTCAGTGCATTCCGGCATCATGCTAGCCGCTTTGCCGATCGCGACGGAGCTCAAGACCATCTACTTCTCGACCGGCGAGTCGAGCGACGTGACCGGTTCCAAGGGCAGCCGATACAGCTTTCGGACCGGAGCCGACACCTATTCGATCGCCGCGTCGGGCGTGCCGTGGGCTTTCGAAAACCTCGGCAAGAAATGGACGATGATGTTCGCCGACTATGCCTGGGGCCAGAGCACGGCGGCCGAATCCAAACTGATTGTCGAAAAACTGGGCGGCAAGGTGCTCGCCAGCATTCCGGTGCCGCTCGATACCAAGGACTTCGTGCCCTATCTCGCCCAAGTTCCAGCCGATACGGAGGTCTTGCTGCCGGCCTTTATCGGCCCGCTGGCGGTTGCTTTCTACACGCAGGCCAAGGCGATGGGCTTCGACAAGAAGAACATCAAAATGTTCTCGCAGTCGCCCAGCATCGAAGCGATTGCCCCCGATGATATCGGAGGCGCGGCCGAGGGGTCCTACTTCTTCGAAACCTTCCCCCGTATGCTCAAGGCGAAGGATGACGGGTTCCACCGCGAGCACAACAAGCTGATCGAGATCGACGACATCTATGCACGCGAACTCAACAGCACGCGCGTGATGGACAAGAGTCATGCCTGGCAATGCTGGGAGGACATATTCGCGATCAAACAGGCGGTCGAAGCCTCTGGCTACAAGACCCGCAAAGATGTCGAGGGCGTGATCCAGGCGCTGGAAGGCATGCAGATGAAGAACTCGATCGGTCATCCGCAAGGCGACAAGATGCTCCGCAAGGAAGATCACGTCGGTATCATCGACTGCTACATCAGTCGCGTCGAAAACGGGCGGCTAGAGGTGAAGAAGAAGATTCCCAAGGAAGAACTAATCAAGCACATGCCGGTTCGTTTCAATTTGTCGACCATGCCGGCCTGACAGCGCCACGGTGAGCGGCGCGCCAAGCGCGCGCCGTCGCTCATTACATGGGAGGTGTTTTGGGGAGTAGTGGTGCTGGAAAGCGTCTTTGAAGCTCTGGTCCGCTTATCCTCCAAACTTTTGTCGGTGTGCGCGCTATCGTTGGCCAGCATGACCAGATCGAGGCGGAAAATCTGCTGGCTGTATTCGATCGGTCAACAAGAATTGAACCCATGTGACAGGAATTCATTACCCTTTCTCAGCAGCGTATCGCACTAAAAAGGCGGTGTGGGAGAAACGTCGGAGGGGAGAGGGCCTATCGATGCGAAGCTTGAAGTTCAGCGTCCTCGACGCATTCGGAGATTTGCGGGCCGGGGGGCTTGCTCGCCCTGCTGCTGAAAAGTTCGCAGGGGCGTGGCTCGCCTGCTTTCTTGTAATGGCACGCGGAAACGTTTTTGCCGCGTTCAGTTTCGAGCACGCATTCCTCGCCTCGGTTTGCGGGATTGTCAGCGGGGTCGTCGCGGTTGCCCTTCTCGCACAGATGGACCGGACAATCGATAGCGCGGCTCGACAGGCGACGATCAGCGCGATCGCAACATTCATCGGTGATATCTTCGCGCATCCATCCCACTTCCCACCGCAATGGGCCGAGCCAACGGTCACGGCCGCGGTATCCGGAGGCATTGCCATCGCTCTCTGGTACGCCAAGCGGTGGGCCAAGAGTCTCTGAGAGGGCAGGCAGAAGACCGTTGCGCCGGGATTTTGGTCCTCTTCGCCGAGCGGCTAGAGGCGCGGCGTGGGGGAAGCTCGCCAGTCACTGATCTCATTGACGATGTGGAAAATGCAATACACGAGCAGGCCCGCATGGCGCCCACCTGAGGGGCTCGTACGCCCGTGATCGTGACTGAAGGCACGAGTGAGACACAGGCGAGGCACGAGGCCCCGGTCTTGGCGTCTCTCGGGCTCAGGGCCGCTGCCGTTACCGACTTGTCCGCGTCGCTCGCGCGACTGCTCAGCCCGGTGCTCGACGTACTCATACGGCTCTGGCTTGCCGAAGGTTTTCTCGTGGCCGATGTCATGGAGCATATGCTTGGCGATCAAGCCATCATGCGGGATCATCCCCCGCCTTCGGTGTCACTGTTCGTCGGCCTCGCTGCCACGGGCTTTGGCATCTTCGTACAAACGATTTGCCCGGTGCTGCTGGCCGCCGGACTGTTCACGCGCTTTGCCGCTCTAGCGCTACTGTTGCAGGTGCTTGTCTTGCAAATGCCCGGGCACGCGCAATTGGCGACCTACTCGGTGGCGCTGCTCGGATGGATCGTTGTGCTCGGGCCGGGGCCGCTCTCGCTTGACGGCATGTTCCGCCCTGGCATGGGTGCCGCGGCGCTGCCCCTCGTTGGCCTTGTCAGCCGGGGCTTGACAGGCCTCACCAGGCGCATCGGACCCGCGTACGCGTTCCTGTTGCGGTTGTGGATCGCCGCGGGGCTTGCGGCCATTGCCCTGGGCGGAGTGAAAGGCCTGACCAACATGCTCCCGGCCAGCATGGCGACACCAGGGGCGATGGCATGGCTGCCGCAAATGGCCGGCATGGCCACAGGTCTCGCCCCGTGGGCGCTTCTCACGCTCGCCACCCTGCTCGCGCTCGGCCTGCTCACACGCGCCGTGGCTCTGGTCCTCATCGTCCTGATCCCGACAGGCATGCTTTCTTGGGGCAGCCATTTCGGCTGGATCACGCTGCTGAACCTGCCCTTACTCGGGTTGCCGCTGCTCTACGGCGCCGGGGCGATCTCGCTCGACTATGCGATCGCAGCAGCATTCCGGCGCAGGTTTCCCCCTTTTGAGGCGCTGCCCGCTCCGGCAGTGGCCAGCCTGCCGCACGTGGTGATAATCGGTGGCGGCTTTGGCGGCCTCGCGGCGGTTCGCGGATTGCGATACGCACCCTGCCGCGTCACTTTGCTCGATCAGCGGAACTATCATCTTTTCCAGCCGCTGCTCTATCAGGTGGCGACGGCATGGCTGTCGCCGGCAGACATTGCGACACCACTGCGCGAAATGTTCCGTACCCAGGCCAACGTGCGTGTGCTGCTGGGCGAAGTGACCGGGGTAGACCCAGTGCTGCGTCAGATCGCGCTCGGCGAGACGCGGCTTGCATATGACTTCCTGATCATCGCCACGGGTGCGCAGCACAGCTATTTCGGCCACGACGATTGGGCACCGGCAGCGCCGGGCCTCAAAGGAATCGAGGACGCGCTCGACATTCGCCGCCGTCTTCTGTTTGCCTTCGAGGCGGCGGAGAGCAGTCAGGACGAAGCGGAGCGGCGGGCTTGGCTCACCTTCGTCATTGTCGGCGGCGGTCCGACCGGCGTGGAACTGGCCGGCGCGATCGCCGAGCTGGCCCAGCACGGTCTCACGCGTGAGTTTCGCACGTTCGATCCAGCGACCGCGCGCATCGTACTCGTGCAGGCAGCCGATCGCGTGCTTCCGACCTTCCCACGCTCTCTCTCAAACGCCGCCGAGCGCTCGCTCGCAGCTCTCGGCGTGGAAGTGTTGATGAGTCGCAAGGTAAAAACGGTAGACGCGACTGGGGCCGATGTTGAAGGTGAGTGGATCACAGCGCGCACAGTTATGTGGGCGGCCGGGGTTGCCGCCTCGCCGGCGGCGGCTTGGCTTGGGGTTGAGGCCGATCCTGCTGGTCGCGTACGGGTGGGACCGGACCTGCGGGTGCCCGGCCGGCCCGAAATTTTCGTCATCGGCGACACGGCGGTGTGCAATGCTTGGCGTGGCAGGCCGGTCCCGGGCCTTGCGCCGGCTGCGAAGCAGGGTGGCGCCTACGCAGCCAGAGCAATCCGGGCCGCTCTCGTCGGCCGTCCCGCGCCGCCGCCGTTTCGCTACCGCCATTACGGTAGCCTTGCCACGATTGGGCGGCAGGCAGCGGTCGCGGACTTCGGCGGGATCCGGGTGCGCGGTGCAGCGGCATGGTGGCTTTGGGGCGCGGCCCACATTGCTTTTCTGATAGGCGTGCGCAACCGCATCACGGTTCTGGCCTCATGGCTTTGGGCCTACTTGACCTTCCGGCGCGGCAGCCGCCTCATCACCGGTGCAGGACTCTAAAATATGCGCTCTATCTTCTGACGGCGCCAGGCGGTGACTCCAAACAGCGGTCGACATCTCCGGCGGCACAACTCGAAGGAATTTCGCGTCCACCACGTAGATCATCCGAATCGACCGGAGTCGAAGGACGAATGCGACAGCCGTAAGTTTTTTGGTCCTTTCGCCGGAGATGACCTTCTCGCCGTCTATATCGCAAGATCGCATCGCAGGCTGATGAGCCTGCGCCGGCGAGAATGAACTCGCGTCGCCGCATGGGGCTCCCTCGGCCGTGGGTTACACCCTACCACATCGTTGTAGGGAATGCCGCGTTGTGCATCACAGCAAATTTGGCCGCCGATGTCGCAGATGGGTCATTGGCGACCAATCAGTACGCCGCCCTCGGTGGCCGCATGTCCGCTTCACCTCCAATAGCGACTGAATTGATGCAGCGCCGCGAGCCGACACGTTAGGTCCGCTTTGCCCCTCGAAGCGGACAATTAGCAGACGCTCGTTAGAGTAAGCCGCGTACCGGCATGGGGAGTGTGGCAAACAGAGCACACTGCCGAGGAATCTGAGAGGGAAGAAAGAAAAGGGCAGTCGTCGCGGGAACTGTCTGAAAGGTTGGATGTTGGTCGCCCCGAGATGTTCGGGGGGCTTTAGTTCCGGACATTTCTGGATCGATGGGCCGCGACTGCGGGCTGCTACGAAGGCGCCCCAGCGCGGAAAAGGCCGTGCCGTTCCCGCGCGCTGCTCGTCGATTTGCTCAACCGATGGTGGGGATACAGGGGGTAGTGCATGAACGAGAGCTCTCGATCAAACAGGATAAAGAATGTGCTGAGCCTGCAGTTGGCTCGCCAGCATGCTCGGCGACCAAGAGGCGGTCCGAATGGACATGTCTCCAAACTCAGCAATCACCGACCAGTGGAGCGGCTCAAAGCCGAGAATGCACAGCTTCGAGAGTGTGTGGTGGATCTCATGCTCCAAATTCAAGCATTGCGCGATGATGCCAGATAGCTCTTGCCGTCAGCTAGTTGTGGTCCCGCCGACTGACGGGGCTTGAGTTGGACAGAGCGAGACCCTTGGCCGCCTTCGGTTGTTGCAACTTCGAACGAGGCGGCAAGTCATGCGTTTACTCAGTCGGTCGCGTCCGGTTCCATGCCCATTTCACGCTGTGATGATTGCGGCCAAGCCGTGTGCGTGAGAGCGAGTGCCGTGGAATACAAGGGTTACCTGATTGAGGCTTTCGAAGAGTGGCCCCGAAGATGGTTTGCTAATGTTAGGCGCTTGGACGACCAGGCGATCCCGGGAATACAATCCCCCAGTCTTAGGACTTTCTCTGTCAGGCCCTCGAAGGCGGCCGCGATTGAGTTCGCCAAGAAGGTGATTGATGCATTGCCTCTCGTCTAGGACACCGCAACGTCAAGCTTGGCATCGTAGAACAGAGCCAATTCAACCGCCTTGCTGAGAGCGCCAACGTCGGCCTCCGCAAGCAGCAATTCGGCAGCGCGTTGCCATTGGGTGCGGCGCTCTCGATCCTTAGACAATGCGAGCATATAGGTCCGGGCATCTAGGACGGTGCGCAGCGTGCCGCCGTCTTTGGTAGGGAGGGGTCGGGTGAGCTTTCGGGAGAGGTACGCCCGCGACACGGCCGGAACATAAGTGCCCTGGGCAGAGAATGCGAGTCCTTTACGCGGACGGTCGGTTCAACTGATCGAGGATCAGTTCGCGATGCTTCTCGAATATGCGCAGCGCCCCTTCGAGCGCATGGAGCATCGACTCAGCAACGGCCGAGGGTAGCCAGAATCTAGCGCATGCTCGATGATTACGCGCTCGCGAGCGATGTCGGCCCTCATTTCGGCAATGTAACGGTTGGCTTGGGCAAGATGACTGCGAATCATCGAATCGAAAGTTAGCACAACTCGTCAGGCCAGCTAAAGCAAAGGAGCGTCGCTGAATTCGACTGTGATTTGCAGGCTCTCTAGGAATGCTCGCGGAAGGCGCCATCCGGCAACGCAAAACAATATCAAGGAGACAACCAGTAGCGCATACATTGTCGCCGATGCGAGCAATCTCTTCTTTGTGTGACTCCGATCAAATTCTAAGGCTGCTATTCCCCACGCAACAGTAGGCACGGCCGCCCCGACAACGAACATACGAACGGAGACAAATACCGAATTGGTCACTTGTGCGAGAACCACAACGTCATCTTTGGCGATGGCGGCGGCAACCAGCGCCACGCAGGCAAGGAACCCCATAACATTGAGAAATATCAGCGCCGTGATCAATCGGTGTCCCATAAGTGGCGCTCCTTACGCGGGGTTCTTGAAGTTTGAGCCAATCCCCGAATTCGGCCGGACCTGCCGCTACCACCCTAGCGCCCCCTCCCAGCAACGCACGCGACATCTACTTGCGACCACATGGTATGCGCCGGAGGGCCGCTGCACTGCGGGATTTCAGCCCCCTGTATGTCCGCTTTGGGTCATTCACGACCGATGCGGTCGAAGCCACGCGAGCATGTATGTCCGCTGTTGCCCGAAAGCGGACAAGTAGCAGATCGTCTCGGTATGTCCGCTTAGTGCCAGAAGCGACCTACCGCATTGCAGCAGCTATTCGATTGCTTTGTCGGCGCAGGCGACTAGGTCGTGGACCACCGCGCTTGCCGACCAGCATGACGAACTCGTGCGTTCTGACAGCACTCTTTCTACCGCACGGGAAGCATGACGTGCTCGTAACGAGTCCCCCCGAACATAATGTACGGCCTGCGTGTGTCGTCAGCACTTGCGGGATAGCTATCTAGCATTTTCGTTATTCCCGGTCCGCCGATCATTACATGCGGCCCCGTTTGCACCCATTTCTTGCCCGCTTGCGGCTCGCTTGCGAACGGGTCATCATTGCTCGCATCCGAGCCGCCCTTCAACATGTAGGCAATCCATACTTTTCCCTCGGGTGGATTCTCGTGTGCCA
>Ga0209526_10002030_pt1 | contig 13582 bp, 20 predicted proteins | sample JacPinW_OM2H0_M1_FD_188566 | JGI IMG/M metagenome (GOLD analysis project Ga0209526, IMG submission 188566) | Forest soil microbial communities from Algoma, Ontario, Canada - Jack Pine, Ontario site 1_JW_OM2H0_M1 (SPAdes) (version 2) | ecosystem: Environmental > Terrestrial > Soil > Boreal... | reverse complement strand
GTCAATGCAGGGAGTTGTCGTCGCTATTCGCTGGAGTAGAGACAGTTTTCCGCAATACGAGGTTGGTTGGATGCACGAGGGTCGCGCCGAGTTTGTCTACTTTGATGAGTGGAGATTGTCGAGGTGAAGACTGCTCTCGTGACCACCACCATCCACGTTCCGCGCGTCCTTGAGCTTTACAAGGCGTGCGACCCCACGGTGAAGATGTACGTTGCCGGCGATCGTAATACTCCCAGGGAAGCTTACGAGGAGACGCTGCGGATCGGCGGCAGCGTTTGCCTTCCGGAGTCAGGACATCAGTGGAAATGCAGCGAGTTGATTGGATGGAAAACTATATCCCGGCGCAATATTGCATTTCTGCACGCATTGAAAGCTGGCGCTGAACTGGTTGTCTCCATCGACGACGATAACGCTCCGATCAATCTCGACTATTTCTGGAACTACGAGACCAGGCTGACGCGACCGTTTGGCGGGCTTTGCGCGTCGAGTAAATCAGGCTGGTTCGATGCTGGCCAGCTTCTCGTGCCGTGGGCCAAGCATCGCGGTATCCCTCACGCGTATCATCATCACGTCTACGCGCCGATCGTGAAAGCGAAAATCGGTGTGATGGCCGGGCTCGTTCTCGGAGATTCGGACGTCGATGCCACGACCCGCCTTGAGACGCCACTGGGTGTTGCAACCATGCTGGTGTCGGAGTTGGCGAAGGCAGGCGTCGTGGTCGATCTGAATACGCACACGGTTTTCAACAGCCAGAACACCGCAGTGATTCGCGAACTGGTGCCTGCATGGTTCATGATGCCGGGCGTCGGGCGCATGGACGATATCTATGCGTCGTTGATCGTTCAGCGCGTCGCCAAGGAACGCGAGCTTCACGTCCATTTTGGAAAACCGTTCGTACATCAGCAGCGCAATGAGCACGACCTGATCAAGGATCTTCGCGCCGAGATCGACGGTTATGAGCACGTCAGATCGATGGCAACACTGCTTGACCAGATCGTGCTGCGCGGCAAGTCGGTAATCGAGGACACGCGAACTATTTACCAGACGCTGCTTGGCTGTTCATTCCTGCCGAGGGCGTCGGTCGAGGCGGGGCTGGCGTATCTCGAAGATTGCGAAAGTTTAGGACTATGAAAGTGCGCTTGTACGCAACGTGTCCCAATTTGGTCGAGGTTGACGCAGTAGTGTTCAGCACGCCGGAAGCGGTTGATCGCTTCATCCGAGCGCTTGAACTTGCCAAGAAAACAGTATGGGTGCTTCCAACCAAGAAGCTGGATGAGAAAAAATGAAACTCGCCCTCGCCTATTCGAGCAAGGACAAGGTCGAGCAGACCGAGAAGACGTTGTCGGTCCTGCGCGGTACTTCGTTGCTATGGTGTGACGGGTCGACGACCGAAGAAGGTAAGCAGTATTGGGCGAAGAATTCGGAATGGTGCACGGTAGCGCCGGAGCACGTTCGAGGCGGCCCTGATGCTGCGATTGCATGGAAGTTGACCAAGCTTCTTGCACTGCCGGATGAATACACGCATCTGGGCGTCATCGAGAACGACGTCCTGCTCGATCCCGACTGGTACGAGCCCACCATGGCGCTGTTCGAGAAAGGAAAACAAGATGGACTCGAAGTCGGCGCAGTTTCGCCGCGTTCTTATATCGACCGTGTCCTTATACAACGGGATGGGTATGCGGTTATGCACAATGTCGGAGCTGGCTGCATCATCTTTACGCGAGAGGCTGCGGAATGTGTACTTAGAACGCTGCGGACTCATTGGTGGCCCGACAATCGAAAACTGTTCGGACAAATCAGCGGCATCGACCTCAACACCTGGATCGGATTTCAGGAGCAACTTGTTACCACCGATTGGGGATGGGAAGCCCAGCTCGCCCGGCACGGACTGGCTACGCTCGCTCTTACTCCCGCTAAATGCCTGATGCCGTGGGAGGACACCAGCATCTCGACGATGTTGAACCTCGCTACCGTCCTAGTCGAGGCCCGTCGCGACGATCGCGCGTTCGAAACCTATCGCGACAATCTCCAAAAAATCCGATCCGGCATTTACAAGATTGATGAGCCCGGCATCATCCAGCGTTTCGGCAGCGGCATGCTGTTTTATCCGCACCAGCTCGGCTACCTAGCAGGGAGTATGCCATGGCAAGGCAATTTGGAATTACAAAACAGCCAGGCTCACGGGCCTTTTGCTTACCGCGCTGGTCCGGGTGGCGCATCTCTTTCTGTGCGTATCTCCGGTTCTTGTTCGTTCCTCTGCGGTGGCGGCGCCAACGGCGCAAAGGCGAGTATCAGGGACACCCGCTCTGGATTTAACTTCGATCCCGTGTTGCCGGCCATGAACAGTTATGTCGAGCTGGTCGTGCCGGGCTCGCCCGCCCCTCGTACTGTTACGCTGGATATGAGCGAGGGCGCGGTGTTCTTCGGGGTGCAGACCGTCGATGCGCAGATGCTCGACACCACTTTCAGGTTCGATTGGGCGCAACTTCCGGAGGCGAAGTGATGGACTGGGAAGAACTGGAGCGTGCGGCTTCTAGTATGAAAGAGCGTTACGAACGAAATCGACGCAATATGTTCTATTCAGAACGGGAAAAAATCGAACGTGAGATCAGGTTAATGGAAGATGTGGCTAGACGCGAACGAGATTCTTACGTGCGCTGGCTTTGGGGGCGATGAGTGAAAGCGCTTGATCTTTTTTGTTGCGCTGGCGGAGCGAGCGCGGGACTATGTCAAGCCGGTTTTGATGTGACTGGCGTGGATATAGAGCCTCAACCTCGATACCCATTTAGGTTTTGGCGAGCGGATGCCATGCGCGTCCCTCTTGAAGGGTATGAAGAATACGATTTGATCTGGGCGTCGCCGCCGTGTCAGAAATTTTGTCGTCTCAACACTCGCGAGGATTTGTCACATTATCCGGATTTGATCGCACCAATTCGCGAACGCCTGATCGCCAGTGGCATCCCCTACGTTATCGAGAACGTGCCGGAAGCGCCAATACGTTGCGATCTCATGTTGTGCGCGAATATGTTCGGGCTTCGCGCGTATCGTCACCGGCACTTCGAGTGCAGCTTCCCGGTCAAGCAGCCCACGCATCCTAAACACAAGGTTCGTGTCAATCGACGTGGCGAGAACCGGAGGAAGCATTGGGCTAATGGCGGCTTCATGACGATAACGGGGGATGTAGGAACGTACTGCGGTCCCAAGGCCATGGGCATCGACTGGATGTCCGGAGCCGAGATGTCGGAAGCCATTCCACCGGCTTACGCGAAGTACATAGGGTTGGCAGCGATACAGCATTTAAGAGAAAAGCAAGCATGAAAAAAGTTTGTATCCTCGGCGCCGCGGGCTTCATCGGGTCCGCGCTTGAACATCGCCTCAAGGCCGAAGGTCATTTCGTCGTCTCGGTCGCCCGCAGTTTGCCGAAGTACCGGAAGTCGGTCGCCGATGAGTTCAACGTGCTCGACTTGACCAACCCCGCGGAGTTTCACGCTCACTTTTATCGGCACGATTTTGACGAGACTTATCAGGTCGCTGGTAATGTGGGCGGGATAGGGCACATCGGTACCGGTAAACACGACGCCGAGATACTGACGGATTCGGCCAAGATCAACCTGCACACGCTCGAAGCATTCCGGAAGACGCAAGGCGGCAAGATTTTCTTTGCTTCATCCCAGTGCGTCTACCCCGATCGTATCGAGGTCGATCCATTTGCGCAGGAGCGCCTGCTAGTCAGCGGCTCGCAATACAACTCGGCGCACCGCGAGACCGACGCCCACTTCGACACGTTCGCGTTCGGCCAGGAGAAACTGTTTGCGGAGAAGTTGTACGACGCCTATGCGCGCAACTACGGCATCGATGTCCGCGTTGCCAGGATCGGTAACACCTACGGACCTTATTGCACCTACGATGGCGAGCGGGCCAAGGCGCCGGCTGCGATTTGCCGAAAGGTGGCGCAGGCTGCTTATGCCGGAGCCGTCGATCTTTGGGGCAGCGGCAGCGCCACGCGATCCTTCACTTATATCGACGATGTGATCGACGGCATCTTGAAACTGATGGAGTCGGATTACACCCAGCCGCTCAACATCGCTTTGGCCGAGACCGTGACGATCATGGAGCTGTTCGAGACCGTGCTGCGCATCGCCAACAAGGTACTGGCGCCGAACTGGATCGAAGGACCGGTCGGGGTGCAGGCGAGAGGATCTGATAACACACTATGCCGCAAAGTATTGGGCTGGGAGCCGCAGACGTCGTTGTCCCGCGGCATCGCCATCACATACCCGTGGGTGCGAGATCAGGTCTTGACCAAGGTTTCGGTTTGAGGTAGTTATGATGGCTACCGGGAGGGTGCTATGATTTTGGACTGGTTATTTGGTAAAAAATATCCTAGGGCATTGTCTACTTTTTTTGACGAAATAAAGTGCCCTACCTGCGGCAAACAGGATTGGAATGAGCTACAGGACGGAGGGCATGATTCATTGATGGTGTGTCGCTCCTGTAATTCCAAATTCGGAATAAACTGGGGTCCGTTCAATACAATCGAACAGGTGCACTAATGGGAAAATGCGTGTGGACGTGCCTTCATTGCGGGCGGACGAACCTTATTGAAGCCAGAGCTTGTATATGTGGCGTAGGAAGGAATCCAGAGCGATGATCCTCGGATATATTCGCGTGAGTTCCGCCGATCAGGCCAGGGATGATCGTTCATCGCTCCAAACGCAGACCGCGATCATCGAGGGCTTTGCACAGACCCGTGGCGCTACGAAATTCGACATACAGGTTTACTCCGATGCTGGCGTGTCCGGCGCGGTGAAGCTCGCGGCTCGGCCCGCTGGCGCGCAACTGCTCGCCGACATGAAGCCGGGTGACGTGGTTGTGGCAAGCAAACTCGATCGCATGTTCCGGTCCACCGCCGACGCGCTCGCCATGCTGGACGAGTTCAAGAAGCGTCAGGTCGATCTCGTGCTGTTCGACATCATGGGTGGTGCGCCGCTGACCGGCGGGGTCGCAGAACTCGTATTCACGATCCTGGCTGCCGTCGCTTCGATGGAGCGCCAGCGCATTGCCGAGCGCACCGCCGAGGGCCGCAAGGCCAAGAAGGCGAGGGGCGGCGCCGTCGGCGAAGTGCCGTTCGGGTATAGGAAGGTCGGCGAGGGTCGTAGTGCGGTGCTTGAGGCGAACGAGAAGGAACTGGAGGCGGTTTACCGCGTGCGGGGGTTGAACGACGGGACGAGGTCGTTGCGCCAGATGAGTAAGGAACTGGCCGTTGCCGGGTGCCTCTCTCGTGCCGGCACGCCTTACTCGCCGGAATCGATTCGGAGGATGACGGCATGCTAAAGGAGTGGCGGCGTTCGTTGATGACCAAAGACGATTATATTACATTGGGTATTGGCATGCTGATTGGCGGTGTTTTTGTTGAGGTGCTTAACTTAGTAGCCAAGCTATGACCCGAGAAGAGTTCGAATCCACGATCAAGGACATCTGCCCGCACTGCAGGAACGGGACTGCCGTGCGTCAGCGCGCGGACACGAAGGAGTGGGTCCACGACTTTTTCCGCGGCACTGCGATTTCCCACGGCATCTGCCTCGCCACCCATTTTCGGAACATCTGGAAAGACAAGTTGAGTGGTTAAATTAGCTACGAGCGGAAGTTTTAAGCCCGGCGATGGAAGGATTCCGTTTGAGGATCGTTATAATAAATTTGCATTTCCAGAACCCAATTCTGGCTGTTTTATTTGGATGGGAAACTTGGATCATAACGGGTACGGAAAAATGGGGGTTGGGTATAAATCTGATGGAAACAAAAGAAACACGTGGGCGCACATAGCTGCTTACGAGTATTTCGTAGGCCCAGTTCCGGAGGGATTGGAACTAGATCACAAATGCCGAATGCCATGTTGCGTGAACCCGGAGCATCTTGAGCCAGTAACTCACGCCGAGAATGTTCGTCGGGGTCTCGTTCCTGCCTTGAACCGCGCACGTGCTATAGCACAAACGACTTGTAGATACGGACATTTGCTGCGCGGAGAGTTAGGTAAACGCGTATGTCCGACGTGTCGTCGCAAGCAATCTCTAGAAAATTACTACCGCCGAAAAGCAAGGTTTGTTAATTACAGACGAAAAGGATTTGTCGGTGGACCGCCGCGAACAAGCTAGAAATCTTCTAATTAAGGGAGAACAAGCAGCGGCCGATAAGTCGCAGCCTACTAATCTCGATCACGGATACCAGTTGCTGAGCAGCGCTGTGTATGCTGACCCGACTTATGGCCACGCTTTCTACGTTAATGGCAATGCCGCTTCGGATTTGCTTCGCCCGCATGCCGCGATCGCAATTTTCAGGCGAGCGCTAGAAGCTGAACTGGATCCGGTCGAGCGCCCAAAAGTGATGACCAACCTGGCGTGGGAATTGATGAAGGTTGGAAAGCAGCCCGAAGCGATGAAGTGGCTTCAGCAGGCAACTGACCTTGATCCGAAATTGTCGCTCCCCTGGATGATGAAAGGGTTGATATTCACGACATGGGGACAAACCAAAACGGCCGTCGAGTGTGCCCGCAAGTGTGTCGAGCTAGGGCCGCCTGGCGATTACACTGCCGAGTTTCAACTGGCGTTTGCATTGCTGTTTGACGGACAGTATGCCGAGGGCTTGAAGCATTTCGAGAGTCGCTTTCCAGCGCGGCTGCCGAACTTCACTCTCTATCCGTATCCCAAGTGGAAAGGCGAGCATGGCAAGACGTTGTTCCTTGTGGCCGATCAAGGTCTCGGTGACACGCTGTCATACGCACGATTCGTCGAGCAAGCTGCTCGCAGGTGTAGATTCGTGCATATGTGCGTGCAGAGTGAATTACGGCGTGTTTTTGAACACGCATTCCGGCACCTATCGAATCTCAATTTTCTTCCTTCGCCGTCGAACTTTCCGCCAGATGCTGATGGCTGGTCAACTTTCGTATCCTTGCCCTACGCCATGGGGCTGTCGGACAAGGAAATAATCGAGGCGCCCAATATCGACATGCCGCGCTTCCCGATGTCGAAGGCGTGGATGGTGCCGGATCGAAAATTTCATATCGGCATCGCATGGGCCGGAAGCCCCTTGAACGACATCGACAAGCATCGTAATATTCCAATTCACCATTCCCTGGAATTGTATCGCGTACCAGGAATCCAGCTTTACAGTCTGCAGGTCGACGACCGGAAGAAAGACTTGAACCTGTGGGGCTGTGCGCCGGTCATCAGGGATCTGTCAGGATATATTCGAGATGTCGCTGATACCGTTTCCATTCTTCAAAGCCTCGATTTGGTCGTCACCGTCGAGTCTGCCTTGGGGCATATCGCTTCTATGTCTGATATGGAGTGTTGGGTGCCTTATAGCCATCTTGGTCGCGACTACCGACTCGGACCGCTCGAAACATCGCAGCGACTTTGGACTCCCAAGCACCGCGTTTTCCAGCAGTCCGACGACATGCGCTGGGAGCCCGTGTTCGAACGAATCGTCGAAGCGTTGAGGGAGAAGGTAGATGCCCGGTTGGATGAAACCAGTTTTCAGCAGCATGATCTCCGAAGTTGGTTGGGATGACGAGACCCAGGAGCTGCTGGTGAAATTCAGCAAGAATGGCAAGACCGCGGCCTACAAGGGCGCTGACGAGGGGCTGGCCGAGGATTTGTCGAAAGCGCCGAGTGTCGGGCAGATGTTTCTGTCCGAGGTGAAGCCGTTTTATACTGATTTTAGGTATTTGTGATGCTTTTCAACGTACATCGAAACTATAACGGCACTTATCGCTATATTCTAGTAGCTGAAGAGCACCAGCTAAGGTGGCCTACTGGGCTTTGGTGGCAGCTTCCGCTATATCGAATTCGAGTTACGCTGAAATGACCGACGAAGAACAATCCCCCGAGCACAAGGCCGCCGAAGCCCGCGCGCTCCAGTTCGAAGCTATAGCGGTTCAGATCCGGCTCAACCGCGATGCCAAGTTTGGTGGTGCATTCCTCGTGATCCCGCCCGGCGACGCCGAGCCGTTCTCAAGCCTGATGCTCAATCAGGACGAGGCCGCGATTTTCTGGGGCGCGATCAAGTCGTTGGGCGAGGTGGCGCTAGGCACGCTTGAAGCCGCTAACCGCCAGCAGCAAGGGTTCAGGCGGGGCTAACAGTCGCGGCAGACGCCGGGATGAAAAGGTTCGGCAGGAGGTAGTTCCGGCGAGGAGTAGGATGAACTACTCTCGCCGTTCATCGGCCCTGCAGAATAAATCCGAAGTCGTGCCATCCGAGCAGGAATAGCAGGAACCATAAAAACAGCCCGTTGAGCCAAGGACCACGCGGCCCTCCCCAACCAAACCAGCCGACGCCGATCTGCGAAAGCAGTGCCAGGATCATAAGAATCCAGAACAGTAAACCGATGGGCATGGCGTTTCTCCTCTGGACCCCCAATACCACAGTAGCTATAAAGTTCCAATGCAAACCGACGAACTCCTCGGACAGAAGTCGCGCGGCTGGTCCCGCGAGAAGCGACTGGCGTTCGAGGCGGCGTTTTACCAGTATCTGAATTGCTGCGAGATCAACAGTAAGGACCACGGCGAGCCGATCATCCTCGGCCAACATTTGATGTATGGCCAAAAAATATTCATCACTGCGATCTTCGACGGCCTTGAGCAGGACATCCACGATTTTTATTGTCTGAAGTCCCGCCAGCTCGGCATCACCACGATCATCCGCGCCTTGAGCGCCTTCTTCCTCGGCATGTATCGCGGCCTGACCGGCGCTCTGGTGTTCGACACCAACGCCAACAAGAACCTGGCGCGTGACGAGCTGGTTACGATCATCAAGGCGCTGCCTGCAAAATTGAAATTTCCCGGCATTGCGAAAGATAACCGCGACGGGCTGACGCTATCGAACGCTTCCAAGATTTTGTTCATGTCGGCGGGCATCAAGAAGACCAACACGAGCGGTACGCTGGGTCGATCGGCTGGCGTCTCGCTGGCGCATCTAAGCGAACTTTGCAGCTACGACAACGAGGAAGGGCTGATCTCGTTTCAGGAGTCGTTGTCCGACGTCAATCCGAATCGACTCTACATTCGCGAGTCCACGGCGCGCGGCATGAATATGTGGGCGCGCATCTGGAAGGAAGCCCGTGCCAATAGCCGCAACGCCGTCTGCGTTTTCATCGGCTGGTGGGCCAAGGAAAGCCATCGCATCGAGCGCAACGATCGTAACTGGGAGTTTTACGGCGCTCAGCCGCCGTCGAGCGATGAGCAGGCCAAGATCGACCTCGTAAAAAAGCTCTATAATTTTGAAGTTAGCCAGGAACAGCTTGCGTGGTATCGCAAGGCAATGGACCCTGCCGCTGTTGACGTCGAAGAAGTCGGCGCCGGGTTCGAGGCCAATTCCTATCAGAAGCAGGAGCAGCCGTGGGATGAGGAAGAAGCCTTCCAGATCACCGGCAGCGTGTTTTTCGCCGGAGAAAAGCTCAAGGATCAGATCGACAAGTGGGTCAGCCGTAAGTATACGCCTTATATGTTCATGGGCGGTCCGGAATTTTCCGACATGAAGGTTTACAAGGCCGAGAACGTGCGCAACATCGAGCTGAAGGTATGGGAGCCACCGCAGCCGGAGTCGGTCTACGTCGTCAGTTGCGATCCGGCGTTTGGAGAGAACGAAAACAACGACCGCTCGGCTATTCAGGTTCTTCGTTGTTACGCTGATGGCATTGATCAGGTTGCCGAGTATGCTTATTCGCTGGTGGTGCCTCGTCATCTCGCACATATCCTGGCCGGCATCATGTCGTGGTACGGCAACGAGCCGCTTTGCGAGGTTCATTACATCCTGGAAATAAACGGTCCCGGCGGATCGGTGCTGCAGGAGTTGCGCTCGCTGAAATTCCAGATCGAGAACGGCTACGCGCCACTGGGAGAGGCGGGCATCAAGAACATCTTCGCTAATGTGAAGCAGTATTTGTATACCCGGCCTGACTCGTTGTCCGGCGGTGCGGGCGTTTGGCACTTCAAGACCCAACTCGCGACCAAGATCATGATCATGGAGGAGTTGCGCGGCTTTGTTGGCAGCGGGCATCTTCATATCAAGAGCCACGATCTGATCGGTGAGATGCAGACCATTGCGCGGGACGGCGACACGATCGCGGGTGAGGGTAGCGGGGAGCATGACGACCGGGTGGTGGCGATGGCACTGGCCTCGCACTACTGGGACACGCGCATTCGGCGCAATCTGATCGTCCAGAAGCGCACGCGCGAGGCTGAGCGGGTCAAGAAGCACAAGAGCGTCATTGACCAGACATCATTGTTCCACCAGAATATGCTGTCGCAGTTCATGGGTTCGCAGACCAGTAACCGGCTGGCTCAGCAGCGGCTGGCGATGAAACAGGCATGGCGGTACGGGCGAAGATGAAATATAAAAAACGCGGCGGACCTTCAACGAGCACAGGTATTTCTGCTTTGCAAGAAGGCAACAAGCAATTCGTTCAGATGGCTGTGTACTGGGGTACAGCCTGTAACTCGTTGCAGGCGCAAGTTCGAGCGTTGCTGGCCTTGCGAGATCGTAAAGGTATTTTTGAATTGTGCGAAGTTTCTAACGAAGACATGGATCGGATGAGGCAGTTTATGGTCACGGGGATTCCTGTGTATTTTTCCCGCTATCCGGATGGCATAACAAAAATGTATCCCGTGCCGGAGCAAACGTAAATGGCTGTCTACAAATTGAAGTGCCCGGCCTGCGAGAAAAAATTCGTTTACGACGTTAGCGTGGGTTGGCCCGACCGGTGCCCGCTCTGCAAGACCGATATCAACAACTATCGCGCCGACGACGACATTGTTTGTCCCGCGTTCCTGTCGTCGAAATCCAGGGCCAACGATAAAGTTGTGCGCGACATGATGGATGGTTCCGAGACCCGCGCCAACATGGCTGCGGCTCTGGCCGGCGTCCCCGCTTCGGAAATGTCGAACCTCAAGATTACCAACCTCAATGATCGGCGCGATTCTGAGGTATCTGCGATGCCGGTCAACAATCCCGTCAGCCAGCATATGGCCCGAATGCAGGCCCAGGGACTTCCGGTCGGTTTCGGCGCCGGAAATGCGCAGGCCCAGGGGCATGCTGCTGCCGCGCACACCGGCTCCGAGCCCTATGCTGGTGCGCGGGCACGCAACCGGATACAGAGTCAGTTGCGTCCGGTGGGCATGGCGCCGCTGCCGCTTGAGATCACCAGTAATCCGAACTACAGGCGTCCTGCATGATTCCGATTCCGACAGGCGAGAAAGACCTTATTCCGTTTGCGAATGAGTTGATCGAGGTCTGCGGGGTCAGCCGGGGGATGCGAGCGGCTTATTACCGCCTGCTCAACACCATTGCCGAGACCGGGCGCTACGACGGCACCAAGTCCGCCATCAATATGATGAACACGCATCTTGAGCGGACCGCTTCGCATCTATTTTCGCCGGTCGAACTCAAATTTGCGATGGACTACACCAATGCTTATCCCGCGAACGACATCAAGCGCGGCGAAGTGTTTGCAAAGCACATCACCCGGCAGTGGGAGCAGACCTCGACCGACGAGACGTTCGGCCGCGGCGTGTTCGAGGCGTTGAAGTATGGCGCATCGGTCCTCAAGCAGTGGACGACCGAGGAAGGTTCCGGTGAGGACGCAAAACCGGCCTACAAGAAGAAGCTGATCCTGCCCTGGAATTTCGGCGTCTACCGCGAGGACGAGAACGATATCGATGAGCAGGAAGTGCTGTGCGAGACCTCGGCCCTGACCGGCCCTGAAGTGTGGCAGCGCATCTATCGCTTCCCCGATGCGCGTAAGCTTTACGACAAGATCATGATCAACGCGGCGACCGGCGATACCTCGGGCGCACCCGACAGTTTTTTCCATCAGGTACTGTCGACTTCGCAGATCAACACCGGGGTGTCGTCATCGACGAGGCCCTTGCCTGGCGGCATCGTGCAGATCGGCAACGACCCGAATTATGCGATCATGGGTCCGACCGTCGGCGCACCCACTGTCAAATTCCACGAACTGTGGGTGAAGGGCGAGGAAGGTTACGTCACGATCCAGATGGCTGAGCCTGACATTCTCGTTACGAAATTCAAACTTTCGAATCTGCTCGGTATCAAGGACACGCATCCTTATCGGCTGATCCAGACCAATCCGGTGTCGAACTGGTTTTGGGGCCGGAGCGAGTTGGTTGATCTGATCGAGGCGCAGGGCAAGCTCGCGCAATGGGTCGACGATTTTAGTCGCTTGCTGGGCGTGCAAATTGATAAGCTGATTGCTTTCAAGGGCGACAACACCATTCTTGACGAGGCGTATGCTCAGTTCCGGATGAGCGGATACATGAACCTGGGGATGGGTGGTGGCGTCGAAGACCTGACGCCAAAAATGCCTCCGGATTTGATACCCGCGATCAAGTTCATGATCGAGAGCATCAATATGCTGGGCTCATTTCCCGACATCATGCAGGGCAAGGGCGAGTCCGGCGTGCGCGCGGGCGTCCACGCCAACACGCTGTTAAAAACCGCCTCGCCGACGTTGCGTGATCGCGCGCTGTCGGTCGAGCGGCAATGCGCGGCCTGCGCAGATCTCACCGCGGCATTGATGGAGGCTAAGGAGTCGCGGAAGTTCTGGACCAAGGCCGACAAGATCGCGGATGCGGAAGAATCTTCGTTCCTGCTGACCGACTTGCCGCCGGACTGGCGCATCACGGTGGATAGCCACTCGTCGAGCCCGATCTTCGCCGATGAGGCGCAGCAGTTGATCTTCGCCTTGCGCAAGACTGGCGATGTCGATGGAGAATACACCATCGACAATCTGCCGCTGCCGAATAAGGAGGCCGCCAAGGCAGCGCTCAAGACTCGGCAGGCGGCTGGGCAGAAGAAACAGGAAGACCTGATGAAGGCGCTATCGCCTGAGGGCAAGGAGAAGGTCGCTGAGAAGCAACTGGTCGGACATCATCGTTGATTATTGCCCCGGATACAATAGCTGCCAATGTCCCCACTTGCCGTAACGCACTCGCGCATAGAGCCAGTGCGCGGTGCATGCAATCGGGTAGCCGATGGCCCAAAGAAGGCCGACGCCGATAAAGAATCCGGCGACGACCGGGAACCAATAGCCGAATGTCACAAGCAGAATAATGAAAGTGACGAGGTTCATTTCTGTTTCTCCCGTACCACCGCTAACTGGGATTAAACCCGTTGCGCCCGAACGGCGTGATCATCGAAGGTCCGGCCTGTTGGGTCATCGCCTTGCGCAGGATCGGATCGTTTCGAGCGCGCTCGTTGGCGTTGGCTTGCCCGCGCGCCTGCGACAGTCCGCGTTGGATGCGTGACTCTTCGCCGAGGGCCATGTCTTCGATGACCGCAGCATGGACTTGTGCCGATCTGAAGAATCCGCGCGATCCGAAATCGTCTTCGATATAGAATTCGCCGTCGGTTGTCGCGTGGCCGTAGGCTTCGACGGCCTTCGCCTTGTCCTTGAAAAGAAATTGCGCGGGCACCGGGCTCGGACCGAAGTGAATCGAGAGGCTGTACATCGGCGTTCCTTATTTTTGAGCGTCGTCGGCCCATTGGATGAATTTGTCTTTCGGAAATC
>Ga0209526_10002029_pt1 | contig 13588 bp, 17 predicted proteins | sample JacPinW_OM2H0_M1_FD_188566 | JGI IMG/M metagenome (GOLD analysis project Ga0209526, IMG submission 188566) | Forest soil microbial communities from Algoma, Ontario, Canada - Jack Pine, Ontario site 1_JW_OM2H0_M1 (SPAdes) (version 2) | ecosystem: Environmental > Terrestrial > Soil > Boreal... | reverse complement strand
AAGCCGGGCGATGACACCGTTACGCGCCCGATCAGGCCCGGGCGTTACGCCACGCATTTCGAAATGCCGACAGTCGCCGCAGCGGATAGCGGCGGTAGATGCCGTAGTGCATGAGAAACCGTCTGACAAACGCGCGCATAGCCCTGCCTATCGTTTCTTTCCGTTGGCGATGCATCTCGACGAAATCAATTCTGTCCGGCATCGCGCTTTGGCTGCTCAAGACAGTATGCTTGAATTTTTCTACTGTTTTACGAATGGGGCAATCACATCTTCATGAACTCGTTAAATCCTATGACGTAGGTATCGGCGCTGTTGCTGCGCCACGAAATAGGGCGATTTAACATTATTTTTCTTGTTATCTCTCAATGGCTTGCGGTGTAAACTTAAATGACGTTATAAGTCCAAAAACCAGCTTAACTTCGCTTGTGCAATAAATGTACAGGCATGACGAATTTTTCGTCACAGAAGGTAATCGGCCGATTTCCGCGGACGATGCGTCACTTTTCGATCCGCAACCAGCCTTCCGGCGCAAGCCGTTCCTGCGGCAAGAAACGCCCCTTGTAGGCCATCTTGCGGGAGCCCCGGACCCAATAGCCGAGGTACACATATGCAAGACCCATACGCCGTGCCCGCGCGATGTGGTCGAGGATCATAAAAGTGCCGAGAGAGCGGTGCTCGGGCTCGGGCTCGTAGAACGAATAGACCATTGACAGCCCGTCCTTGAGCACGTCGGTCAGCGCCACGGCCAAGAGTTCGCCTTTGCGGGGGCCGGAAACCGACGCGCCGGCGACGTCGGAGTTGCATCGTCGATATTCGATCAGCCTGGTTTGGACATGGCTGTCCTCGACCATCATGGCGTAGTCGAGCACCGTCATGTCGGCCATTCCGCCGTCGTAGTGGCGGGCGTCAAGATAGGCGCGAAATACGGAATATTGCTCTGAGGTCGGCACCGCGATCCGCATTTCGCCGGCAAGGTCGCAATTGCGGTCGAGCACCCGGCGCATGTTGCGGGTCGGGCGGAACTCGTCCGCGATGACCCGCACCGACACGCAGGCCCGGCAGCGCTCGCAGGCCGGCCGGTAGGCGATCGACTGGCTGCGCCGGAAGCCCCCATGGGTGAGCAGATTGTTGAGTTCCGCAGCCCGCTCCCCGACCAAGTGGGTGAATACCTTTCGTTCCTCCTGCCCCGGCAAGTACGGGCAAGGTGAGGGCGCGGTCAGGTAGAACTGCGGCGTATCGCGGGAGTGCTGGGTCAAGGCTCGGTTTCGTCAGTGCGCGTTCAAAGAAGCTCGGTGCGTCGGACTTTATCCGCAGGGGTTGGGCTGTGCGAAGCCACCACCCGCCGACCGCATAGATTTGCGCGGTTACGGCCTCGCGTCAAAGCCCATTTGCGGTTCAGGGGGCCCCGTAGCGGCGCAACGCCGCGGCACGGTGTTCGTTGTTGACGACCACCGTGCCGAGCAGGAAGTCGTGCAGAAGCCGGCGCCTTTCGTTGACAAGGCCAATCAGCAGCACCAGCGGCGTCAGCGCCGAGGTCGACACCCAGAACGCGATGGCATGGACCGCGCCGAGCACGAAATAGCATGGCGCTCCGTACCACGTGCGCACTTCGATATCGACCGTGCGCATGCCGATGGTGGCGGACGCCGGGCTCCCCATGGTGGCGCCGCAATAGACCAGCGCCCAGATCACGGATGCCGGGATGACCAGGAAGAACAGCCCCCAGCCGAGGCCGAAGGTGATCAATCCAAACAGGAAGATGAAGATGCAGGCAACAATGATCGGAACCGTGATGATGACGAGATCGATCAGGAAGGCGATCACTCGCCGCGCCAGCACGCCCTCGAAATATTCCGGGTTTGAATAAGGATCATAGGCGTGCGGTTTGATTTCGACGATAGGTCGGGGTCCACCCTCAGCCATGTGCATCTCCTCCGGATCAAGAATGGTGCGCTGCGTTGTCCGCCGCAAGGGCGAAGTCGAGCGGACAAAATCGGCGCTTGGATGACGGAGGTGCCGTTGACGGCCCAGCATCCGGGGAAGATGATCACTTGGTCGGCCACAACGCACAACGGAATGCAAGTTAGACCTTGATCTGCAATTCTGCCAGGGAGGCATTGATGTTGAAGTGGAAAATCGCGGCGGTTCTCGGATTGGCCTTCGGGGCGGCCGGAGTCACCTGGGGCTATGCTCAGCAGAGCCAGGCGCCAGGATTTTACGAGTTGCGCGTGTACACGGCGTTGCCAGGCAAGAGAGATGCGCTGGCGGAGCGTTTCGCAAGCCGGACGGCGGCGATCTTTGCGCGGCACGGAATCACCAACGTGGGCTACTGGATTCCGCAGCAAAGCGATCCCGAACTCGGCATCAGTGCCGAGAACACGTTCATCTACATACGGGGCTATCCGTCCAAGGAGGAGCGGGACAAGCGGTTGCAGGCCAGGGCCGATGATCCCGAATTCACCGAGGTGGTGAGGAAGGCGGAGGGGAACCCGGCAACCAAGCTCATCGCGAAGGTGCACAATATCGACATGACGCCGCACGGGCCTTACACGGCGATCACGCTGGCCAAATAGGGCACGGGCAAGCGGAGACACTGGCGGCGGCCCTCTTCTCCCTCGCCCGCTCTTGCGGGCGAGGGGCTCTTGCCGCAAGCGGGCGAGGTAAAGCTGCGGATCACGCCGCGGCGGGCTTCAGCGTTGGGATTTTCTTGACCTCGTCAGCAAGCTCGCGTTCGGCGTGCCAAGTGTCATAGGCGCACTGCATTCGAACCCAGACGCCGGCGCCATCGCCAAAGAGCTTGCCGAGCCGGGCCGCCACCGCGGGGGAAACAGGCTTGCGTTCCTCGAGAATATCGTAAAGGTGCTGGCGGGAAATACCCAGGAGAGCGGCAATCTCGGTCTTGGTCTTGCCGGTCGCGGGGATCACCTCCTCACGCAGCAATTCGCCCGGATGCGTCGGACACCGGTTCGGATTGCGCTTGGCAGCATGCTCGGCCATGGTTAGGCTCCTCTATGGTATTGTTCAAAATCGATCCGGAGAGCGTCGCCCGAGTCGAATTCAAAAGTGATGCGCCACTGGCCGTTGACGTGAACCGTATAGCGGGTGGGAACGAATCCTTTCAGCGCGTGAAAGTCAAACCCGGGAAGATTCATCTGTTCCGGTGCCGTCGCGACATCCAGGCGATCAAGCCGGATCAAGATACGCCTATGCATCTTGACGTCGATCTTTGCGGTGCGACTTTTCGACCACAGGTCGGCGAGCGCTTTGCTGCGGAACGTCTTGATCACAGACTATCGTAAGCTATCTGTTTACGTTTGTCAACAATTGGCTTACAATTGGCTTATATTCGCGCCGTTAAAATCGTGGCATTGTTCGTGTCGCGGAGCAGGGACGAGGTAACTGTCATGTCCGATTCCGGCGTCGCAAGGATCTTCAAGCACGGCCGCAGCCAAGCTGTGCACTTGCCTTTGGGATTCCGGCTACCCGGCGATCGCGTGCGCGTCCGCCGTGTCGGAAGCGGTATCCTGCTTGAGCCCATGCTAATCGATATCAATGCTTGGTTCGCCGCGCTGGACTGCTCTGCCGACGTACCGTTCATAAAAGAGGTGCGTCTCCAATCAGCGGTGCCTGCGGCAAAGGACCTCTTAGCATGAACTATTTTCTCGACAACAATGCCGTAATGGCGCTGCTCAAGAACTGTCCCCTCGCGTGCGCACCGGGTTGGCACGCTTGGCTTCGAGGCGCCCTAAGCTTGATGGTATCACCATGATGGTGACGCTCGCCGATATCGAAGCTGCGCGGCACAAGCTTACGGGCTCGATCCTGCAAACCCCGATGCTGCCGGCGCCCAAGCTTTCCGGCCTCACGGGCGCCTACGTCCACGTCAAATACGAGAACCTGCAGGTCACCAATTCGTTCAAGGAACGTGGCGCCTTCGTTAAGCTCGCTGCGCTCACCGACGACGAGCGTCGGCGCGGCGTGATCTGCATGTCGGCCGGCAATCATGCCCAGGCAGTTGCTTATCATGCGCAGCGCCTGAAAACTCCGGCCACCATCGTGATGCCGGTGACGACGCCCTTCGTGAAGGTAAAGGCGACCGAGGCCTACGGGGCCAAGGTCGTGCTCGAAGGCGAGGCCGTGAGCGAATGCCAGGACCGCGTCGACGCGATCGTCGCCGAGCAGCAACTGGTTCTGGTGCATCCTTATGACGATCCCGCCATCATCGCCGGGCAAGGCACCATCGCGCTCGAAATGCTCGACGAGATTCCCGATCTCGACATGCTGGTAATTCCCATCGGTGGCGGCGGGCTCATTGCCGGCAACGCCATTTCGGCGCGAGGTGCGCGCGAGAACATCGAGATCATCGGCGTCGAGTCGGCGCTCTATCCGTCGATGCGTAACGCCATCACCGGAGCGAACGATCCGATCGGCGGGCCGACGCTGGCGGAGGGCATCGCGGTCAAAAATGTCGGCAGGCTCACGCTGCCGGTGGTGCGTGAGCTCGTGAGCGACATCATCTTGGTCGACGAGGCGCATCTGGAGCGCGCCGTGAATGCCTATCTCACTTTACAGAAGACCATGGCCGAGGGGGCGGGGGCCGCCGGCCTGGCCGCCATGCTCGCCGCGCCCGAGCGCTTTCGCGGCCGCAAGGTCGGGCTGATTCTGTGCGGCGGCAATATAGATCCGCGCATCCTCGCCAGCATCATGGTGCGCGAACTTGAGCGCGAGGACCGCATCGTCTCGTTTCGCCTCACCATCGCGGATCGGCCCGGCGTGCTCGGCCCGATTGCTTCGCTGTTCGGTGAACTCGGCGCCAATATTCTGGAGGTCGATCACCGCCGCCTGTTTCTCGACGTGCCTGCCAAGGGCGCGAAGCTGGACGTGACCGTCGAGGCACGCGACCGCGATCACGCCAACGAGATCATGAGCGCGCTGGTGCGCGGTGGCTACCAGCCGGTGCGGCTCGCGGTAGGGGCGGCGGTCGATTGAGGACCTGGGACCGCGGGCGTCCCGCCCGCCTCCTCCTTCAAAGCAAAAGTGCGGGCGGGACGCCCGCGGTCCCAGGGTGACGGGCTCACCGCTGCCGGTTGACCAGGAACTCGAAAAACGGTTGGTCCGGGCTGGGCTGCGTGTCCTCGGCGTCAAGGCGCGGCCGCGGGCGCGGTATCGGAATGGAAGCGCTGGGGCGCGGTTTCGGCAGCGGCAATGGGATGACGTCCGCAGCGGTATCGGCATCGATTGCGGCTTCGACCTGGCGGGACAGGTCATCGGCCATAGTGCCGCGATAGCTTGCGTCCGGTATTCCGGTCGCGGCCGATGACATGGTATGTGCGGGACGCGGTGCGCCGTCTGCAGGGAACTCGGCAAACGGCGCCAACGGAAGGGCTGATCGAGGCGGAGCAAGCGCGGCAGGCGGCGTTGCTGAGTCGGGCGTATGAACCCAGGGCAGCGATTCGAGGTCGGTCGAATTTGATCGCGCCGTCTCGCCAAGCTTGGTCGGTTCGGGCACGTTCGTCACATATGAGCGCGTGCTTATCGGTTGGATGTCCGCTTCGTCGGCCGTCATGGTGTTTGCGCCATCGAAGAACATGACCACCGTGATGAGCCAGCCTGCCATGACGATGACCGCAATGCTGAAACAAACGACCAAGCCCTGCGATATCCGCGAGGGCTTTTCGTAAGCAGGAGCGGTTCTCGGCATAAGTCGAAGCTCCGGAATGGTCCCCAAAAAGTCCCCGCCACACTGTTGCCATACTTAAGCCCGTGTGGCAACACGCATCCCCGGGCCCGCAAACCCCTGCGGATTGGTCCCATTGGAGCAGTCTTCCTGCTCAGCTTCCAGACAACTTTTGCGCCACCCGAAGGGCGAAATAGCTCAAAATCCCGTCGGCGCCGGCGCGCTTGAAGGCGGTCAGGCTTTCCATCATGGCCTTGTCGCCGTCGAGCCAGCCATTGCCGGCAGCCGCCATTATCATCGCATATTCGCCGGAAACCTGATACGCAAAGGTCGGAACCGCAAAGGTGTCCTTTACAAGCCGCAGGACGTCGAGATACGGCATTCCGGGCTTCACCATGACGAGGTCGGCGCCCTCCGCAAGGTCCATCTCGACCTCACGCAAAGCCTCGTCTGCGTTTGCCGGGTCCATCTGGTATGTTCGCTTATCGCCGACGAGTGTTGCCGAGGAGCCGACCGCATCGCGAAACGGCCCGTAGAACGCGGATGCGTATTTCGCCGCATAAGCCATGATGAGCACGTCAGTGCGACCGGCGGCGTCGAGCGCGCGGCGGATCGCCCCAACCCGTCCATCCATCATGTCGGACGGCGCAATAATGTCGCAGCCGGCTTCCGCTTCCACCAGGGCCTGCTTGACCAGCACCTCGACAGTCTCGTCATTGAGGATTTCGCCGTTGTGCAGCAACCCATCATGGCCATGGCTCGTATAAGGGTCGAGCGCCACATCGCACAGGAGTCCGATGTCCGGCACCTCCTTCTTGATGGCTCGGATGGCTCGGCACACGAGATTATCCGGATTGAGCGCTTCGGTGCCGGGGTCATCGCGCAGATTGGGATCGGTGTATGGAAACAGCGCGATGCAGGGAATGCGCAGTTTCGCCGCTCGTTCGGCGTCACGCACGGCTTCGTCGATCGAAACGCGCTCGACTCCCGGCATGGACGAGACCGGTATGCGCATGCGTTCGCCGTCGACCAGAAACAACGGCCAGATCAGGTCGTCGACCGTCAGCACATGCTCGCGCACCATTCGGCGGATCCATTCGGACTGCCGGTTGCGCCGCGGCCGCATCGTGAGATCGAGCCGGGCACGGGCCAACTTGTCTGCCTCGGCCGGAGAGAAACGCACCGTCGCCTCGAGCGGGCGGCCGAATTTGATGGCCATAGGAACTCCCTCCACAATGACTTCTTCTAGCCTTCAAATCGCGAATTTTCCAGTCAAAGCGCGATGACGCGGCGGAATACCGCGATCCCGAACGAATCAGTGTGACATATGCGGCGGTCGGTGCATCCGTTTCCGGGGGGCGTCGTGTTGCGGCTCGACTTCGCCGGAAAAAGCTTTATGCCGGCGCTGGCGCATTGTGCATGAAGGCTACAGCCAGTCCAACCGATCACCAGCCTGATGTCGAGCGAATCGGAAATCCTGTTGGACCGCCGCGGCACCGCCGGCATCGTCACGCTCAACCGGCCGGCCGCGCTCAATGCGGTGACGCGCGTCATGGTGCGGACGCTGCATGAGGCGCTCGAGCGCTGGCGCCACGACGGCGCGGTTAGCCGGGTCATCGTCACCGCGGCCGGCGGCCGCGCGTTTTCCGCGGGTGGCGATCTGCGTCAAATCTATGAGGCCAGCCGCGCCGGTCGGCAGGACGAGTCGATCGCATTCTGGCGCGAGGAATACGCCCTCAACGCCGCCATCAAGCGTTATCCCAAGCCCTATGTGGCGCTGATCGACGGCATCGTCATGGGCGGCGGCGTCGGCGTTTCGGTGCATGGCTCGCATCGGGTTGCGGGTGATCGCTTTCAATTCGCCATGCCGGAAGTCGGCATCGGGTTCTTCCCGGACGTGGGGGCGACCTGGTTCCTGCCGCGACTGCCCGGAGAGATCGGAACCTACTGTGCGCTCACCGGGGAGCGTCTCAAGTCGGCGGACGCACTCGCGGCCGGTATCGCGACCCACCGCGTCGCGTCGGCGCGCTTTGCGGACCTCGCTGAGGCACTGTGCAGTGCGGTTTCGGTGGACGCTATCCTGGCGGCTTTTGCGGAGCCGCTCATCGCGACCTTCACCTCTCCCCGCACGCGGGGAGAGGTCGACCCTTCCCTTCCTTCCCGCGCAAGCGGGAGGGAAGGGAAGGGCCGGGTGAGGGGGCCTCCCCGCGAGTCCGACCTCGTGGAAAGGCCCCCTCACCCCGACCCTCTCCATAGCCCGTCCCAGACGGGCGTAAACGCCCTGATGGCAAGCGGGGAGAGGGAGAAGGGCGTCGCGCCTTCTCCAATATCTCCCCCGCGAGGGCAAGCTGATCAAGGGCCCGTGATGGCGCGCCGCAGCGCAATCGACCGGATTTTCACCGCCGCCAGTGTCGAAGAAATACTAGCGCTGCTCGACGCGGAAGCCGCGACGGCGAACCGTGACGCCCAATGGGCGGGCGAAGTCGCGGCGACGATTCGCACCAAGGCGCCACTGAGCCTCAACATCGCGCTTGCGCAAATGCGGCGTGGCCGCAACTGGTCGTTCGCGGAATGCATGCAGGCGGAATTCCGCATAGTATCCCGGGTTGCTTACGGGCATGATTTCTATGAGGGTATCCGCGCCGTGATCATCGACAAGGACAATCGTCCTCAGTGGCATCCGGCGACGCTGGCCGAGGTGACGGCAGAAAGTGTCGAACGTCATTTCGCTCCGCTCGAAGCCGAGCTTGCGCTGCCATGATCGATCCGCGTTCCCACGATCTCATTGAGAGAGATGCGCCTGCGCGCGGCGTATTCTTCAATTTGCGCGACGCCGGATGGACCGATCGGCTGGTCTTGTTCCTGCGCGTCATGGCCGTCGCGTCGATGCTCAAGGGCCTTTATCATTGGGCCGCCGTGTGCGGCATCATCGGGGAAGAGGGCGGGTTCGAAGCGCATATCCAATCGTGGCAGGCGACCACGGTGTTCTTCTCCGTGATCGATCTCGTCGCAGCGGTCGGGCTATGGCTGGTGGCGCCGTGGGGCGCCGTGGTGTGGCTCACCTCGACGGTGACGATGATCATGGTCCAGCTGTTCTTCGATCAGGTCTATGGCACCGACGTGACCGTCGTCGCGGCAGGCGCGCTTGCGATTCTGATCTATCTCGTACTGTCCGTACTCGCTGCACGCGAACATCCGCGATGACAATTTGCGGATTTGGAATGAGGAGGCTCACATGGCGCGCATCGGTTTCATCGGGCTCGGAAACATGGGCTTGCCGATGGCCGCCAATCTCGTCAAGGCAGGGCATGCGGTGGCGGGATTTGACGTGGTCAAGCCGCTCACCGGCAAGCTCTCGGCGATCGGCGGACTTGCGGCAGAGACCATCGCCATGGCGTGCGGCGGCGCGGACGCGATCATCACCATGCTGCCGGCCGGCGAGCATGTGCGCGATGTCTATTGTGCCTCCGGCGGGGTGATCGGTGCGGCCGGTGCCGGCGCGCTCCTCATCGACTCCTCGACCATCGACGTGGCGACCGCCCGCGACGTCGCTGCGCGCGCCGCCGCGAAGGGGCTTGCGATGGTGGACGCCCCGGTCTCGGGCGGGGTCGCCGGTGCACAGGCCGGCACGCTCACCTTCATGGTCGGCGGGCCTGATGCCGCGTTCGCCCGCGCACGTCCGATTCTTGAAGCCATGGGAAAGACCGTCGTGCACGCCGGCGCGTCGGGCAACGGACAGGCCGCGAAGATCTGCAACAACATGATTCTCGGGGTGTCGATGATCGCCGTGTCTGAGGCCTTCCTGCTTGCGGAAAAACTCGGCCTCGACGCCCAACGTCTGTTCGACATCGCCTCGAAATCGTCGGGGCAGTGCTGGTCGATGACGAGCTATTGCCCGGTGCCGGGCCCGGTGCCGACGTCGCCGGCCAATCGCGATTATCAGGCGGGGTTCACCGCTGCCATGATGCTCAAGGATTTGAAACTTGCCCAGGACGCCGCCCGCGCCGCACAGGCGGTGACGCCGCTCGGCGCCGCGGCGGCGGAGCTTTACGGTTTATTTGCCAGTCACGGCCATGCCGGCGAAGATTTTTCCGGCATCGTTCGATTTTTGCGCGGTGCATGAAGCGGCTGCGGCGCAACGGTTTTTTGAAAGTTTGAGTCACATAGACAAGGCCCGCGCCGCCTGTGGTCGTTAACCCGGTGGCAAGCATTTTCTCGCGCCGATAAACTTTCTCTTCATCGTTTTATTTAAGTCGATTTTATATCGTTGCCCGTAAGATTTATCGATGAAACGGCGGGAAGCAGGGTCCGCGGTTCGATAAAAAAATCGAAAGGCGCAAACATGAAGGCAGTCATGAAGGCGGCTGAGCCCGCTGAACGCGACGAGCGATTCGAGCAAGTTCGCCCGCTTTATCTGGAGTCGTTGACGTTGGTCGAACGGCTCCATCGGCGGTTGCTCGATGTCATCAAGGATGAATTCGATCGCCGCGGCCGCGCCGATATCAATGCCGTCCAGGCGCTGCTGCTTTACAATGTCGGCGACAAGGAGCTGACCGCCGGCGAGCTGCGGACCCGGGGCTACTATCTCGGCTCCAACGTCTCGTACAATCTCAAAAAGCTCGTCGAAATGGGGTTTCTGGATCATCAACGTTCGCGTGTGGATCGCCGCTCGGTTCGCATCAAACTGACCGACAAGGGGCGTGAAGTTCGCGCCATCGTGGATGCGCTCTATCAAAAGCATGTGCGCACTGTCGAGCAGCTCGGCGGCATCAACTCCGAGGAGTTTGCGACCTTGAACAAGGCGCTGCATCGCCTCGAGCGGTTCTGGACCGACCAGATCCTCTACCGCCTCTGACTGACCGATCGTACGCGCGTTTGTGTGCCCGAAATGCGCGTTGAAACCCCGGCCCCCACGGCCGGGGTTTTGCATTCCGGATCGCGCGCCGTTGGTTCGGCTGAACGCGAAGTGTCCGGCTCGGCGCTGCAAATGGCGTGCGGTCGCAAAATTGCGCGCCCGCCTGGCCCGACGCCAACAATGTGATGAACCGCTGCGCTGATTGGTTGACGTTCCGCAGCCCCTATATGTAGTGGAAAGAACCGGGGGAGGATCAAAACTTGGCGGGCTACGGTCGATATGCTATCGCGACGTTGTCACCCATATGGCGGTCAGAAGGCTAGGCTGCCGCGGGCCCGCCACACCCGGAGATTTCAATGCAGCAACCATATCCGTCTCAGGCCGCCTCCGACCCCTTCTTCACCGCGCCGCTGGCCGAGACCGATCCGGAAATCGCCGACGCCATCCGCCTCGAACTGGGCCGGCAGCGCGACGAAATCGAATTGATTGCGTCCGAGAACATCGTCAGCCGGGCCGTGCTGGAAGCCCAAGGCTCGGTGCTGACCAACAAGTATGCGGAAGGGCTGCCGGGGCGGCGTTATTACGGTGGCTGCCAATTCGTGGATGTCGCGGAGAATCTGGCAATTCAACGCGTCACCAAGCTGTTTGGATGCGGCTTCGCGAATGTCCAGCCGCACTCCGGGGCATCGGCGAACGCGGCCGTCTTCATGGCCCTGATGCAGCCGGGCGACACCTTCATGGGGCTGAACCTGGCAGCCGGCGGGCATCTTTCCCACGGCTCGCCGGTCAACATTTCGGGCAAGTGGTTCAAGGTGGTGCCCTACAGCGTGCGCCGCGACGACCACCGCATCGACATGGACGAAGTGGGCAAGCTTGCCCGCGAGCAGCGGCCCAAGGTGATCATCGCGGGCGGCTCGGCCTATCCGCGGTTCATCGATTTCAAGCGGTTCCGGGAGATTGCCGACGAGGTCGGCGCCTATCTGATGGTCGACATGGCGCATTTCGCCGGCCTGGTGGCGGGCGGCGTGCATCCGAGCCCGTTTCCGCACGCCCATGTGGTGACGACCACCACCCACAAGACTCTGCGCGGTCCGCGCGGCGGCGTCATCCTGACGAACCAGGAGGACTTGGCGAAAAAGATCAACTCCGCGGTGTTCCCGGGCCTGCAGGGAGGCCCGCTGATGCACGTGATCGCCGCCAAGGCAGTCGCCTTCGGCGAGGCGTTGCGACCGTCGTTTCGGGACTATGCGCGCAGCGTCGCGGAGAATGCCAAGGTGCTCGCCGAAATCCTGAAAGCGCGAGGTTGCGACATCGTCTCCGGCGGGACCGATACGCACCTCATGCTGGTGGATCTGCGGCCCAAGCGGCTGACCGGAAAGACCGCCGAGGCAGCGCTGGGGCGTGCGCACATGACCTGCAACAAGAACGGCATTCCGTTCGATCCGGAAAAACCCGCGGTGACATCCGGCATCCGGCTTGGATCGCCGGCCTGCACCACCCGCGGGTTCGGCGCCGCCGAATTCCGCGAGGTTGGGACGTTGATTGCCGAAGTACTAGATGTGCTGTCGCAAAAGAGCGCCGAGGCAGACAGTCCGGTCGAGGCGGCGGTCCGCGACAAGGTCCAGAGCTTGCTGGTACGTTTTCCGATTTACCGCTGACGAGCGAACGATGCGTTGCCCGAGTTGCACGAGTCTCGACACCCAGGTGAAGGATTCCCGGCCGACCGAGGATTCCTCCGCGATCAGGCGCCGGCGGTTATGCCTCGCATGCGGGTTCCGCTTCACCACCTTCGAGCGCGTGCAACTGCGCGAACTCGTCGTCATCAAGCGCAACGGCCGCCGCGTTCCGTTCGATCGCGACAAGCTCGCGCGGTCGATCGCCATTGCGGTGCGCAAGCGCAATGTCGATCCCGATCGGATCGAGCACACCGTTTCCAAGATCGTGCGTGAACTCGAAAGCCTCGGCGAGAACGAAGTCACCACCGAGACCATCGGGGAAACCGTGATGGCGCACCTGCGCGATCTCGACGACGTCGCCTATGTGCGCTTCGCCTCGGTCTACCGCAATTTCCGCGAAGCCAAGGATTTCGAGCGGGTGCTGGGGGAATTGTCGGGGGACGAGGACGTCGCTATCGTGCCGGCGCGGAAGTAGCGATCCGGTACCTTTGACGGCTAAAGGCTACATAGGAAACGTGGAGTCCGTAAGCTTGATCCCCACGTATTTCAAATAGGCGGAGATAACTTCCTGCGTTGTAGTGCAGCTGTTTATATCGGCGACAAGCGCAGCTCTGACTGCCGACGAGAAGCCCGAGGGAATGTTCGACAAAGCGGCTTTTTTTGCAGCCGCAAGATTGCCTTGTTTGGCCGCCCTCGGCTTAATGAATGCTTGCTGAGCCGAAAAATGGTCGAGGTCAAGGCTTGTGAGCATCCACGGCTCGAATAACTGGACAAGCGTCTCGAGTCCCACGGGGAACGATTGATTGGGGCCGGTGCTGACAGTGAAGATGCGGATATGCAGGACCGCCTTCACGCTGAAGCCGACCAGCAGCGCTTTGACCCAAGGATTTTCCAGACCGACACCGGTCATCGTGGCTTCGCCGCCAACAAGTGGAAGCAGCGCCAGCGCCGCCGCTCCGAGCGCGCCATAGATCAGTATGTAGGCATAAAACCAGCGGGACTTTGTGACGAACTCAGGGGTGCGCGGATACGTTGTTGTGATAAGCTCAATCGCGGTCACAATCGTCGCCACGGCGAATGTGAGGGCGAACGCCCTTGCGTCCGTTCCAAACAATTGCATGCGCCCCCCGGCGGTAGACAGCGTGTTGCGATCTATTCGTCACGAATTCGATTTGATGGTCACAAAGTCACCGTCGAACTTCACGGCCCCCCCCTTTTCAAGATCGCGAAGTCGCTGGTCGATTTCCTCCTTAGAGGCCGACAGCTTCTCGTAGAGGAACTCGCGCGGGATTTGGCGGTAACTTTGGACGGTTCGCAGGATCGACAGGCTCAGTGTTGTATTGGACGACGGCTCCATGAGATGGCTCCTGCCGAAAAAAA
>Ga0209526_10002027_pt1 | contig 13601 bp, 11 predicted proteins | sample JacPinW_OM2H0_M1_FD_188566 | JGI IMG/M metagenome (GOLD analysis project Ga0209526, IMG submission 188566) | Forest soil microbial communities from Algoma, Ontario, Canada - Jack Pine, Ontario site 1_JW_OM2H0_M1 (SPAdes) (version 2) | ecosystem: Environmental > Terrestrial > Soil > Boreal... | reverse complement strand
CGCCGCCGTCGGAGGCGCCGGGATCCTTGGATTTCTTCTTGGCGAGCTCGGCGAAATCGGCGCCCTTCTTGAGCTCCTCCTCGACCGCCTTGGCCTCATCCTCGGTCTCGACCAGGATATGCCGGGCGTGCACCTCGTCCTCGCCCGTGATCTCCTTGGAGGCCGACTCGTAGACCTTCTTCATGGCGTCGTCGGTGGTCGCGGCCTTGCCTTCGCTCGCCAGCAGGCTGTCCATCAGAAGACGGCTGCGCGTGAACGCCAGCCGCTTCTTGAAATCCTCGCCGTCCTGGACCTTCTTGTCCTCGGCGGCCTTGGAGACGATCTTCATGTCGATCAGGAACGCCAGCACGTTTTCGTCCTTGGTCGCCGGGTCCATCTGGGCAAGGCTCGGCCCGAGTTCCTCCTCGGCGAGCGCGACGTCGCTCTGACGGATTTCGACGCCATTGACCTTGGCGAGCACCTTGTCTTCGGCGCGGGCCGGGCCCGCCATGAGCGCCATGGCGAGACAGCCCGCCATGGCGGAGGCGAGGCCCAGGCGCAAGCCGGTTTTCGTCACCGGGAACGACGTGGTCATGGAAAATCCTTATCTTGGAGAAGGGTAAATGAGGCGGCCGGACACTCGCCCAACCGTGCGGCCTTGGCAACGCGAAAAGTCTGTCAAAATCATGAATTCCTTGACGGCTTCGCGTCACCGGCAAGGCCTTGGCGCCGTTGACAAGGGTGCAACCCGGCCATATCTCTGCCCCCATCGTGTCAACGGCGATAGCGCTTATTTTGCTGCGTTTTTGGCCGTTGAACCTTGGATTGCCTAAATCCCACTCATTGGCGGATGGTCCTTAGGTTCGGGGATCCAGCCGCGACGCGTCACGGTGAGTTGATAGGCAACTTGGTGGACCACGTCACGGCTGCAAACGCTTGAAACGCGAAGACAGGAATTCGGCATGATCGGCGCGCTCGCCCGCAAATTTTTCGGCTCCGCCAACGACCGGCGGGTGAAGGGGTACCAGTCCCGTGTCGACGCCATCAACGCGCTTGAACCGGAAGTTGCCGCACTGTCCGATGAGGCGCTGAAAGCCCGCACCGCCGAATTCAAGAAACAGCTCGCCGAGGGCAAGACGCTCGACGACCTCCTGGTTCCGGCGTTCGCCACCGTGCGCGAGGCCGCCAAGCGCACGCTCGGGCAGCGGCATTTCGACGTACAGCTGATCGGCGGCATGGTACTGCATGAGGGCGACATCGCCGAGATGAAGACCGGCGAAGGTAAGACGCTGGTGGCGACGCTTGCGGTCTATCTAAACGCGCTGGCAGGCAAGGGCGTCCACGTCGTTACCGTCAACGACTATCTGGCCCGCCGCGACTCCGAATGGATGGGCCAGATCTACAATTTCCTCGGCCTCACCGTCGGCGTGATCGTGCATGGGATCGATGACGCCGAGCGCAAGGACGCCTATTCGCGCGACATCACCTACGGCACCAACAACGAATACGGTTTCGACTATTTGCGCGACAACATGAAGTACCGCCTGGAGGACATGGTCCAGCGCGGCCATTTCTACGCCATCGTCGACGAAGTCGACTCGATCCTGATCGACGAGGCGCGCACGCCGCTGATCATCTCTGGCCCGCTCGACGACCGCTCGGATTTCTACAACACCATCGATACCTTCTTTCCCAGACTCGACAAGACCGACTACGACGTCGACGAGAAGCAGCGCACGGTGACGCTGACCGAAGCCGGCATGGAGAAGATCGAGACCTTGCTGCGCGACGCCGGCCAGCTCAAAGGCGATTCGCTCTACGACGTCGAGAACGTCTCCGTCGTCCACCACATCAATCAGGCGCTGCGCGCGCATACGCTGTTCACGCGCGACAAGGACTACATCGTCCGCGACGGCGAAGTCGTCATCATCGACGAATTCACCGGCCGCATGATGCCGGGCCGGCGCTATTCGGAGGGCCTGCATCAGGCGCTGGAGGCGAAAGAGCATCAGCCGGTGCAGCCGGAAAACCAGACGCTGGCCTCGATCACCTTCCAGAACTATTTCCGGATGTACGAAAAGCTCGCCGGCATGACCGGCACGGCGGCGACCGAGGCCGACGAATTGTTCGACATCTACAAGCTCGAGGTCGTGGAAATTCCGACCAACCTGCCGGTGGCGCGGCTTGACGAGGACGACGAGGTCTATCGCACCCAGAACGAGAAATATGCCGCGATCCTTGCCGAGATCGAGCGCGCCAACAAGCGGCTGCAGCCGGTGCTGGTCGGCACCGCCTCGATCGAAAAGTCCGAGGTGCTCGCCGAATATTTGAAGAAGCACGGCTACAAGCAGATCGAATTCGGCAACGAAAACGCGATGGAGAAGCTTTATGCCGCCGCGCGCGCCGGCAAGCCGGCCAAGCTGTTTGCGGTCTTGAACGCGCGCTTCCACGAGCAGGAAGCCTATATCGTGGCGGAGGCCGGCGTACCCGGCGCGATCACGATCGCGACCAACATGGCGGGCCGCGGCACCGACATCAAGCTCGGCGGTTCGCTGGAGATGCGGATTGCGCAGGAAACTTCTGAAATTACCGACGAGGCCGAGAAGGCCGCCAGGATCGAGCGCATCAAGGCGGACGTCGAGCGGTTCCGCGACATCGTGCTGAAGGCCGAGGATCAGATCGAAATCGAACCGGCCAAGGGCAGCAAGCCGGCGAAGATTTCGAGCAGGCCCGGCGGGCTCTACATCATCGGCTCCGAACGCCACGAATCCCGCCGCATTGACAACCAGTTGCGCGGCCGCTCGGGCCGCCAGGGCGATCCCGGGCGCTCGAAGTTCTTCCTGTCGCTGGAAGACGATCTGATGCGAATCTTCGGCTCCGACCGGCTTGATACCATGCTGACGCGGCTCGGCCTGAAAGAGGGCGAGGCCATCATCCATCCCTGGATCAACAAGGCGTTGGAAAAGGCGCAGCAGAAGGTCGAGGCGCGCAACTTCGACATCCGCAAGAACCTGTTGAAATTCGACAACGTCCAGAACGACCAGCGCAAGGTGATCTTCGACCAGCGCGTCGACCTGTTGAAGGACGAAAGCGTCGCCGAGACGGTGGCCGACATGCGCCACGCCTTCGTCGAGGACGTCGTCACCAAGCACGTGCCCGAACATGCCTATGCCGAGCAGTGGGACGTCGCCGGCCTGAAGGAAGAGCTGAAGCGTGTGCTCGACATCGATCTGCCGGTCGATGCATGGGCCAAGGAAGAGGGCATCGCCGACGAGGAATTGCTCTCGCGCATCGAGCAGCGGGTCGACGAGCACATGGCGGCCAAGGTCGCGCAATGGGGCCCCGATGTGATGCGCTACATCGAGAAGACCATTTTGCTGCAGACGCTGGACCATCTGTGGCGCGAACATTTGATCATGCTCGATCACCTGCGCCAGGTGATCGGGTTGCGCGGTTACGGCCAGCGCGATCCGTTGCAGGAATACAAGTCGGAAGCCTTCAGCCTGTTCGAGGCGATGATCGCGCATTTGCGCGAGGCGGTGACGGCGCAGTTGATGCGCGTCGAGATCGTGCCGCCGGAAGAGCAGGCGCCGGTGCTGCCGCAGATGGAAGCGCACAAATTCGACCCCAATACCGGCGAAGACGAGATGGCGTTCGCGAGTGCCTCGCTGGTGCCGCAGGCGACCGCCGACCGCGATCCGAAGAATCCGGCGAGTTGGGGCAAGGTCGGCCGCAACGAGGATTGTCCGTGCGGCTCCGGCAAGAAGTACAAGCACTGCCACGGCAAGTATGCGTGAGCTGATTCAACTCGTCGTCCCGGCCACGCGAGGCAGAAGGCGTAGGGTGGGCTAAGCCAACGGGTCGCAAACGCGCGCCCGATGGTAAACTCCGCGAGCCCACCATTTCACGACGCCGATCTCGCAGTTTTCCAATGGTAGGCACGGCGCGAAGAGCGCCTTTGCCCACCCTGCGATTCTGATCGAGTCGCCGGTTACTTCATCGCCCCGAAGCGGCTGTCGAACGAGTTCGGCGGCACGATCGGCGCCGAACCGGCGACCTGCGTGTCTTTTGGCGCGGGCGCCTCGGCAATGGCCGGCGGGCTATCCGTCACCGACGGCTTGAACGGGGGACGCGTAGCGGCCTGCTTGGTCTCGGCCGGCTTCGAAGCCGCAGCCTTCGGCGGTTGTTCGGCGCGCTTGGCTTCGGCCGTTTTCGGCTTGGCCGGCGCGGGCGGCGGCGTGCTGGCGGCGTCAGCTGCAGTCCCGCCGCTGAGGCCGATCTTGCGGGCAAGGTTGCTGAAGAAGCCGTCGGACTGGGTCGTTGACTGCGTTGACTGTGTCGCTGGCGCGGCGGACGCCACCCGCGTCGGTGCTGGCGATGCCGGAGCGGAGGCGGGCGCTGCGGCCGTGACGACCGGTTCATCCGCGCCAGGCGGGCGCGGCGGGTTGACGGTTGAGGGGATCGTGCCGGGCGCGCGCGAAAGCGCCAGCAGCGACAGGCTCTGGCCTTCGCCGCCTTCCGACAGCCCGGTATTGCCGCCGGGCACGCGCGCGGCGAACACCTGGTTCATGCCGCCATCGATGCCGGTATTGAGCCGGGCGACGGGCGTGCCACGGGCGATCAGTTTGGCGGTTTCGGCCGCCTCCTCCTGCTGCTTCTCGCGGACGCCGTCGGCGATCTCGTCCGGGATCACATAGGCCGGGCACTTCGCGGAAGCCTGGAAAACCGGATCCTGCTTGGCATCCGGCGCCCTGACGGCATCGAACACGTATTTCTTCTCGCAGAAATTGACCTTCGGCTCCTGTCGCGTGACCTCGAAATGATCGTAGCCTTCCTTGATCATTTTCCAGAACGCCATGTTCGGGTTGTTGCGGTGTTTCGCCATGTTGATCGGCGTCATCCGGAACGGGTAGGCCTGGAACTGAAATGCCTTCTGGCCGCCGAAGAAGGATTCGCGCCCCAGCGCATAGATTTCCATGATCTGCTCGTCGGTCATCGCGTAGCAGCCGCGCGAGGAGCAATCGCCATGTACCATCAGCTGCGAGCCGGTGTGTCCGAGCGACTGGTCGTAGGCGTTGGGATAGCCCGTGTTGAACGACAGATAATACGCCGACTGCGGATTCATCTGTCCCGGCGTGATCGAGTAGAAACCTTCCGGCGCCTGGCGATCGCCTTCGCGCACCTTGGGTCCGAGGTCGCCCGACCAGCGGCAGATCGGATAGGTCTTGAGCAGCGCGAAGCGGCCGGAGCGATCCTGCTTCCACACCTCAAGCTCGGCTTCCTGCTTGAACAGCCGGACCAGGATCGGCGATTGCAGATCCATGTCCTTTTCGACCATCGCCGCGATCAGCTTCGGCGGCACCGGCTGGTTCGCCTTGGCGTTGGTGGCGAGTGATATCTCATCGCTGTCGCAGCCGGCCAAAAGCGCACCGGCCGCAAGCGCAGCGGATGCGATTAGCGCGCGAACAAGCGTGCGATAGTTCAATGCAAAGCTCCACACCCACCGGGCAACGTCCGCAACCCCAACTCAAGCGTCCATGCCCTGAAGCCGTCGACCAAAATATTACCCTTAAGAAGGCCCTGCTCGCAACCTGAACAGCGCGGCGCAGCGTGCTCCCTAAGGCCATGGTCAATATAGATTAAATCGCGCGGTCTGGGCCTAATTGCGGCCAAAATGGCCAATTCGGGCAAAAAAGCGCATTAACCTGCCAGCTTTTGGGGTCTTTCCACGGAATTTGGGCGATTCAGCCCAGTTTTCGGCCGATATCGAGGAATTTCTGCCGGCGCTGCTGCCGGATCATGTCGGCATCGAGATTGCGCAAGTCGTCGAAGGCCTGCGCGATCGCCTCCCCGGTGGTTGCGATCATGGCGGCTGAGTCGCGGTGCGCGCCGCCCACCGGCTCCTTCAGGATGGTATCGATGACGCCGAAACGCAGCATGTCCTGCGCCGTGATCTTCATGCTGGTGGCCGCTTCCTGGGCCTTGGTGCCGTCGCGCCACAGGATCGAGGACGCCGCCTCTGGCGAAATCACGCTGTAGATTGCGTGTTCGAGCATCAGGACGCGGTTGGCGGTGGTGATCGCGATCGCGCCGCCCGACATGCCTTCACCGGTGACGATCGCGACATTGGGCACGCCCAGCGACAGGCAGGCGTCGGTGGAGCGCGCGATCGCCTCGGCTTGTCCCCGTTCTTCGGCGCCGATGCCGGGATAGGCGCCGGCCGAATCGACGATCGACAGCACCGGAATGCCGAATCGCTCGGCCATTTCCATCAACCGCACCGCCTTGCGATACCCTTCGGGGCGCGCCATCCCGAAATTATGCTTGATGCGGGATTCGGTGGAGGCGCCCTTTTCCTGGCCCATCACGCAGATGCTCTCGCCGCGAAAGCGGCCGAAGCCGCCGAGCAGCGCTTCGTCCTCGCCGAACTTGCGGTCACCGGCGAGCGGCGTGAATTCTGATATCAGCGCGTTGACGAAATCGGTGAAATGCGGCCGCTGCGGGTGCCGCGCGACCAGCGTCTTCTGCCACGGCGTGAGATTGGCGTAGAGCTCGGCGAGCGCGAGGCCAGCCTTGTCCTCGAGCCGCAAAATCTCCTCGCCGATGTCGCTGCCGGACGCCGCCAGCGCGCGCAGCTCGTCGACCTTGGAGTCGAGTTCGGCAACGGGCTTTTCGAAATCGAGATAAGAGCGCATCTGGTCCGGCATCAGGGCAATATAGGTAAGAACGTGGTGTGAGGCGAAACGGTTTCGGTCTGCTTGCAGAAAGCGCGCATGTTCAATGGCTTAGTGCGTAGCTCAAGGCGAGAGGCAGGCGTGCGCGAAAAAGGCGCGCGGGCGGGATTTGGCTCTTTCACGTAAGATCGCGGCGCAAGTCAAGGCGCGAGTTGTTTCCGCCTATTTTTCAGCAAGCGGATGCAGGTCGCGCACCAGGCTCTTGAGCCGCTCTTCCACCACATGGGTGTAGATCTGCGTGGTCGAAATATCGGTGTGTCCAAGCAGCGTCTGCACGATCCGCAAATCAGCGCCGTTGTGCAGCAGATGGCTCGCAAAGGCGTGGCGCAGCACATGCGGCGAGACCAGCCGCGGCGCGAGGCCAGATGCCGCGGCGAGCTCCTTCAAGTCGCGGGCAAAATGCTGCCGCGTCAGATGTCCGCTCTCGCCGAAGGAGGGAAACAGCCATTTCGAACTGCCGGCGTTCTTCTTCCTGTCAGTCTTGAGCGCCTCGGTTGCCGCGAGATAATCGGCCATCGCCTGACGCGAGGCCTCGTTGAGCGGCACCAGCCGCTCCTTGTCGCCCTTGCCGCGCACCACGATCATGCGGGCGTCGTTGCGCGCCGCCGAGTGCGGCAGCGCCACCAGTTCGGAGACGCGAAGGCCGGTGGCGTAGAGCACTTCGAGCAGGCAGTAAAGCCGCATCGCGCGAAGCCGCTGTGTGCTCGATGCTTCGCTTGCTTGCGTCAGCTCCTTGGCCCGCGTCAGCATGCGATCGACATCGGCGATCGACAATACTTTCGGCAAGCCCCGTCCGCGCTTCGGCCCGGACAGGATCGCCGCCGGATCGTCGCTGCGCAGCCGTTCGCTCAACAGAAAGCGGAACAGGTGCCGCATCGCCGACAGCCGTCGCGCGACGCTGGATGATTTGAAGCCGCGAACGTCGAGATCGGCGAGATAGTCCCGCAGCGACTGGGTCTGCGCGCCGGCAAAGCCAAGCCCCTTGCGGGCGAGGAATTCCGAGAAATCGGTGAGGTCGCGGCGGTAGGCATCCAGCGTGTTGGGGCCTGCGCCCTGTTCCGCCGCGAGCATGTCGAGGAACAGGCCGATGAGTTTCGCGTCTGAGGTCCTGGAACGCATCCTTTGAGATACCGCCTATTTCTTGAGGAATTTATCCGGCGGGATGGTGACGGTCATTTCGCGTGGTTTTGGGTTGACGAAATTCGCCAACGCGAAGATCACGCCATAGACCACCCCTACGATCACGGCGACCACCGTCAGAAAGCGGAACAGGCTGGGCATGTCGGGGCCTCATTAACCATTGAAATTATCCAACATGTTCGCCCCGCCGTTGCAAGACACTCTGGCATGGGGATTGGCGGGGGTAGTATAGGTGGCGAGAGAAACGTCCGCATTGTGCGGCAATCGAGCAACGAATGCCTGGGACAGCCACACCCGCCGAATTGGGCGCATCCCGCGAGGCCGAGATCCAGGCTGCGCTGGGAGCGCGGCTCATTGTGCTTGTCGGCATGATGGGCGCCGGCAAATCCACGATCGGGCGGCGCCTCGCGGCGCGGCTTAACGTGCCGTTCCTGGACGCGGATTCCGAGATCGAGGCGGCGGCCGGCATGTCCATCCCGGACATTTTCGAAGCCCATGGCGAGCCGCATTTCAGGGATGGCGAGGCGCGGGTGATCGCGCGGCTGCTCGAGAGCGGTCCGGCCGTGCTCGCGACGGGGGGCGGCGCGTTCATGCGCGAGGAGACCCGCAACCGGGTCGGCGTCAAGGCGGTGTCGATCTGGCTCAAGGCCGACGCCGACATCATCATGCGCAGGGTGAGGCGGCGCGCCGACCGTCCTTTGTTGCAGACCCCCGATCCCGAAGCGACCGTCGGGCGGCTGATCAGCGAGCGCGAGCCGGTCTATCAGCATGCCGACCTGACGATCTGGTCGCGCGACGTGCCGCACGACAAGATCGTCGACGAATGCATCGAGGCGCTGCACGCACGTCTGTGCGGCAAGGCCGAGGCCGCCGAGCCAACATCCGGCATCATGAGCGCTTCCCGATGACCGCGCCGTTAAAACATGCGGACGCCGTCACCGTCGGTGTCGCGCTCGGCGAGCGCGCTTATGACATTGTCATCGGCCGCGACGTGCTGGCCTCGCTGGGCGCGCGCGTCGCGGCACTTCGGCCCGGCGTGCGCACCGCGATCGTCACCGACCGCAATGTGGCGAGGCACTGGCTGGATAAAACAGAAGCCTCGCTCAAGGCAGCCGGGATTGCGAGCTCGCGGATCATCGTCGACGAAGGCGAGGGCTCCAAGACCTATTCCGGCCTCGAGCAGGTCGCTGAAGCGCTGATTGCGGCCAAGATCGAGCGCAACGATCTCGTGATCGCGCTGGGCGGCGGGGTGGTCGGCGATCTCGCCGGTTTTGCGGCAGCGATCCTGCGCCGCGGCGTCGATTTCGTGCAGGTGCCGACCTCGCTGTTGGCGCAGGTCGATTCCTCCGTCGGCGGCAAGACCGGGATCAATTCGCCGCAGGGCAAGAACCTGCTCGGGGCATTTCACCAGCCGCTCCTGGTGATCGCCGACACCGCCGTGCTCGATACGCTGTCGCCGCGCCAGTTCCGCGCCGGCTATGCCGAAGTCGCCAAATACGGCGTGCTCGGCGACGAGGCGTTTTTCGCCTGGCTGGAGAAGAATCACGCCGACATCTTCAAGGGCGGGGCCGCGCGGGAACACGCGATTGCGACCTCGTGCCGCGCCAAGGCCGCGATCGTGTCGCGCGACGAGCGCGAGACCGGCGAGCGCGCGCTGCTCAATCTCGGCCACACTTTCGGCCATGCGCTGGAGGCCGCGACCGGCTTTTCCGATCGGCTGTTCCACGGCGAAGGCGTCGCCATCGGCATGGTGCTGGCGGCGGGGTTTTCAGCCCGGCTCGGCATGATTTCCGGAGCCGACGCCGCGCGGATCGAACGTCATCTTGCCGAGGCGGGGCTGCCGACCCATTTGCAGGATATCGCGGGCTTTGCCCAGGAAGGGCTAGCCGACGCGGATGCGCTGATGACGCTGATGGCGCAGGACAAGAAGGTCAAGCGCGGCAAACTCACCTTCATCCTCCTGGAGGCGGTCGGCCGTGCGGTGATTGTGCCCAATGTCGAGCCTGCGCTGGTTCGCGATTTTCTGAAGGAAGAGCTGGCGCAAAAGAAATAAGCAGGTCATGGACTGGTTTACATTTTCCATCGTGGTTGCCTGTCTTCTGGTCTCGGCGTTCTTCTCGGCGAGCGAGACTGCGCTGACCGGCGCCTCGCGCGCCAGCATGTTGCGGTTGTCGAAGCAGGGCAATCGCGAGGCCGGCGTCGTCTCCAGCCTGTTTGCGATGCGCGAGCGGATGATCGGCGCGCTGTTGCTCGGTAACAACATCGCCAATATCGGCGCGTCTGCGCTGGCGACCGGCATCTTCACCGCCTGGTTTGGCGAAGTCGGCGTGCTCTATGCCACCGGCGTGATGACGGTGATGGTTGTGATCTTTGCCGAAGTGCTGCCGAAGACCATCGCCATCAACGCGCCAGACCGGGTTGCGCTGCTGGTCGCGCGCCCGATGAAGCTGATGGTGTACCTGTTTGGGCCACTGCTCACCGTGATCGAGGCGGTCGTGCGCGCGCTGATGAAAGTGCTGGGCGTCAAGATCGGCGCCAACCAGTCGATCCTGTCGCCGTTCGAGCGCCTGCGCGGCGCGGTCGATCTGTTGCATCACGAAGGTGGCGTCGAAAAGCTCGATCGCGACATGCTCGGCGGGCTCCTGGATCTGCGCGAGCTTCAGGTTTCCGATGTGATGGTTCATCGCACCGAAATGGTGATGATCAACGCCGACCTGCCGCCGGAAGAACTGGTGCGCGAGGTGCTCGCGACCGAATACACCAGGATTCCGCTATGGCGTGAAAAACCCGAAAACATCATCGGCGTGTTGCACGCCAAGGACCTGTTGCGTGCGATCCGCGCCTCCGAAGGCGATACGTCGCGGATCGACGTGTCGACCATCGCGCTGCCGCCGTGGTTCGTGCCCGAGATGCGCCCGGTCTCCGAGCAGCTCAAGGCGTTCCGCCGCCGCAAGACCCACTTTGCCCTGGTGGTCGACGAATATGGCGAAGTCGAAGGCATGGTGACGCTGGAGGACATTCTGGAGGAGATCGTCGGCGATATCTCCGACGAGCACGACGTGGTGGTGGCGGGCGTCCGCGCCCAGCCCGACGGCTCGGTCGTGGTCGATGGCTCGGTGCCGATCCGCGATCTCAATCGCGCGATGGACTGGCGCCTGCCGGACGAAGAGGCGACCACGGTCGCGGGACTTGTGATTCACGAGGCCCGCTCCATCCCCGACCGCGGCCAGAGCTTTACCTTCCACGGCTTCCGCTTCCGCGTCCTGCGCCGCGAGCGCAACCGCATCACCGCACTTCGGATCGTCCCGGTGCCGCGCGGCGAGGCCGAGGTCGAGGAGAAAAAGCCGAAGCGGGCGGGGACGGCGTTCTAGCTTCAGCCGCCTTCGCCCGGCGCCTGCGCGTGGATCGCGAGCGCATGCACCGAGCCCGCCAGTTCCCGCTCCAGCGCCGCATTAATCATGCGATGGCGCTCGATCCGGCTCTTCCCTAAGAAGGCGGAAGACACAATATACAGCCTGAAATGCGTCTCGCCGCCCGGCCTGTGGCCGGCATGGCCCTCATGCAGATGTGATTCGTCGAGCACCTCGAGGCTTTCCGGTGCGAAAGCTTCACGCAACTTGTTTATGAGAGTATGCTTGACGGTTTTCTCGGCGCTCATGGCCGCGGCAATACGTCCGTGATCGCATTTCGTCAATGGCGCATCGAAGGAGAGGTATTCGCAATGTCAAGACTTGAAGCGTTTCGCATTGCGTAGTCAAAGTCAGCCATGCCGATTGATTCATCGAAATTCTTCGACTCCATTCGCATCAAGCCCAACAAGCTGAGCGCGAAGCAGCAGGCGCAGGCGCGCGAAGCATCCGCCATGTGCGAATGGCCGGAATGCAAGAACAAGGGGCCGCACCGCGCGCCCAAGGGCCGCGAGAACTCGCGCGAATATTGGCATTTCTGCCTCGATCACGTCCGCGAATACAACCAGTCCTATAATTTCTTTTCCGGCATGAATCCGGAAGCCGTCGCGCGCTACCAGAAGGATGCGCTGACCGGCCATCGTCCGACCTGGAAAATGGGCGCCAATACCTCGGCCAAGCGCGGCAAGGGCAGCGCCGAAGCCGATTTCGAGGGCGCCTCCGATCCGTTCAGCATGTTCAGCGAGCTCAACGGCCGCGGCCGCTGGCGGCCGGGTCCGGATGCCGCGCCCAAGGGCGAGGCCCGCAAGGTCTTCAATGCCGAGCGCAAGGCGCTGCAGGTGATGGGGCTCGGCCCCGAGGCGACGCTCGAACAGGTCAAGGTGAAGTACAAGGCGCTGGTGAAACAGCACCATCCTGACGCCAATGGCGGCGACCGCTCGACCGAAGACCGCCTGATCGAGATCATCAAGGCGTATAACTATCTCAAGACCGTGGTGCGCGAAAGCTAAGGCCCCATCTCACTCGATCACCTTGTCGGCGCGGCCAAGTAGTGAGAGCGGCACCGTGATGCCGAGCGCCTTGGCGGCTTTTAAATTGACAATCAACTCGACAGTGGTGGACTGCTGGACCGGCAGGTCAGCGGGCTTCGCGCCCTTGAGGATCCGCCCCGCATAGATGCCGGCCCACCGGTAGGATTCCTTAATGTTGCCGCCGTAGCTCATCAAGCCGCCGGCGTCCGTGAATTCGGTGTATTCGTAAATCGTGGGCACCGCATGGCGGAGCGAGGCCTCTGCCAGCAATCTGCTGTTGGCGTTGAAGAAGGCATCAGCTCCGACCACCAGCGCGCCGGCCTTCAACCGGGAAAAACCGGCCAATGCCGTCTCGATGTCCGCCTCGGTACCTGCGCGCAGGACGTGCAACTGCAGTCCGAGATGGACGGCGGCGGCCTGAACTTCGCCCAGGAATTTCTCGGCGCGGGCAGGATCGTTCGGATTGACGAGCAGCGCCATGTCGGTCGCGCCGGGCATCAGCTCATGTGCAAGTTCCAGCCGTTTTGGGCCGAGCGACGCGTTGAGCTGGCTGACGCCGGTGACATTGCCGCCGGGCCGGTTCAGGTTCGAAACGAGGCCGATTTGCACGGGATCGCTGGCGGTGGTGAAGACTATAGGGATTGTGTCGGTCGCCTTCTTAGCCGCCAGATTGGCGGGGGTGTTGGCGACGATTACCGAAACCTGGCGGCGCACGAGATCGGCGGCCATCTCAGGCAACCGGCCATAGTCGCCCTCCGCCCAGCGATATTCGATCGCGACATTATCGCCATTGACAAAGCCGCTTTCTTTCAGGCCTTCGCGGAACGCGGCAACATAGGGCTCATATTTTTGCGCGGAGGTGCCGTTGATGAAGCCAATCACCGGCATCGCTGGCTGCGTATGCGCGCCAAGCGGCACGGACGCCGCCGCGCCGCCGACCAGCGTGATGAATTCCCGACGCCGCATCATCAGGACGCCCCCGACCCGCGAGAAGTTGGCTCGCCGGACGAAAGTTAGCATACCGATGGAGGGTGTGCAGGTTTGGATCAGTGCGACTCTTTCGCCGCCGGCTCGATCGCGCTTCCGTGGCGGCGGCGGATGGTCCAGACTGCGAGCGCTACGATCAGCGCACCGCCGATCACACCGAATATCCACAAACGCTTGCCGAGGTGCTCATGATGCGGCAGCCCGACGTAAGTGTGCAACGCGGATACCGCCAGCACGCCGGGCAGTACATGGGCCGGCGCCCACAGCAGGATCGCCGCGATGTTGACGGGGTAAAACCGTGCCGGCGCCATGCCGAGCGCACC
>Ga0209526_10002026_pt1 | contig 13602 bp, 17 predicted proteins | sample JacPinW_OM2H0_M1_FD_188566 | JGI IMG/M metagenome (GOLD analysis project Ga0209526, IMG submission 188566) | Forest soil microbial communities from Algoma, Ontario, Canada - Jack Pine, Ontario site 1_JW_OM2H0_M1 (SPAdes) (version 2) | ecosystem: Environmental > Terrestrial > Soil > Boreal... | reverse complement strand
CTTCAAAACCGCTGGTCGGCATCCTTGGCGATGTCGACGGACGGATCGTTCCCGTCGCGCCCCCGCCATTTTTTGACGGTGTGCTTGTAGCAGTAAAACCAGGACCGGCTCTAGCAGGAGCCCGGTTCACTTCCGGATAAGTCCGCAGTGGCGCCCAGCTGGCGGTCGCACGGGTCAGGACCGTGGGGCCGACATTAAGGGGCCGAACCAACCAAGCGTTCTTTTCGAAGGTCAGCTACACGGCGCCGGGTACGCCCTTGGCTGGCTACCCGCTCCGGACTCTCGCGCCAGTCTCTCGCGACGAGTCTGTTGTGAGGGCCATCCAGCGACCGGGTGTCAGGCCATAGGTTCGCTTGAATTGACGTGTCATGTGGCTCTGGTCAGCGAAGCCGGCCTCGGAAGCAGCTCGGGCAAGTGATCGCCCGCTCTCGATCGCAGCCCGCACCAGCGCCAGGCGGCGCAAAGTCCGGTATCGATCGGGGCTCGTCCCAAACGCCCATCGGAAGTGGCGAGCGATCGTGAAGCGGTCAGTACCTGCGATCTTTTCGAGGATCGAGGCCGAGGTCTGCTCACGTGCGTGGGCCGCGAGATAGTCGCGCGCGAGGTCGACCGCCCTAGTATCGATAGCCGCTTTCCGGCGGTCGGGGTGGCCGCATAACGAAACGAGGCCGTCCGCGACCGCGACGGCGATCTCAGCGGAGCTGAGCTCATTGATCGGCTCGTCGATATCGGCAAGCAGGGAGGCGATGAGTCGGGCCGCCGGTACCAGCTGCTGAATGGGATCGGCGACAAACGGCAGCGCGCGACCGGCCAAAGCGTCACGAACGAGCTCGGGCGGTATGTAGAGAATTCGGTAGCCGAACCCGCCGTCAGTTCCCGCTGCGCCGTCATGCGCTTCATCAGGATGCAGGACGTGGAGCTGACCCGGCAGGCAGATGTGGCGCGAGCCGCGGTAGTGAAACGTCTGCACGCCGGCTGTCGTAATTCCGATCGCGTAGGTGTCGTGCCGATGCGGCTCGAATGCGCATGTGGATAGGTAGACCTCGGCGCGTTCGATCCCGTGCGCACTCGGTCCGAACCTGATCGAGTCCGACCGCCGGGTGCCGGATTGTTCAAGACCGCCGGCATCGATACCTCCTAGCGTCTGCCGCATGGGACAAAGGTATCGCGCCCGCAGTGCCTGAGGTGCTTTTGATCGACGGCATTCGTTGGGGATCGGTCGGGCCGCTACTGTTCATTTCGCTGGCAATCATGGGCAGCCCCGGTCCCGCGACCATCAGCCTTATGGCCGCCGGCTCGGCCTACGGCGTGCGGCGATCGCTCCCATACCTGATCGGGATCATCGTTGGCACAACGATCGTGCTCCTGGCGGTCGCGACCGGAATTACGGCCGCGCTCCTGGCCGTTCCCGCGATCGGCTCCATCCTGATCTGGATCTCGGTGGCGTACATCCTCTGGCTCGCTTACCACATCGCGACCGCACCGCCACTCTCGGAACCGACCGCAGCCTCGAGCACGTTCTCGGTCGCGGGGGGAACTTTCCTCGGCATCGCCAACCCGAAGGCCTGGGTCGCCATCGCCACAGTCTTCGCCAGCGGCCACCTCGCCGACGACACGGCAACCGACGCTGCCGCCAAAATCGCGGTGCTGACCGCGATGATCATTGCGATCTGCGCGATATGGCTCGTCGCCGGCACATCAATCGCGCCGTTGCTCCGCGACCCAGGTCGAGCCCGCGTGGTAAACGCCGCGCTTGCAGTGGCCCTCGTCGGCGCGACCGCGCTCGCGGTGCTTCATTGAAACAGTCGTTTCCGAGGGGAGCAAGGATGGCTGCGGTAGCCCCCGCACGATCGTTCAAGACAGTCGGTATCGAGAGCTACTACGGTCCCATGTGTGACTCGACGGTCCTATTCGAAAGCCCAAAACGGGAGGGGGTGAATGCGCACCCATGGCGCAGCGCAGCTGCTGGCGGAGACGGTAGGAGTGAGTCCTGACGACGTGTTTATCAACTTGGTCGAGGTTCAAGGGAGAACTGGTCCTTCGGCAAGGGAGTTCGCGCAGTTTGTCCCGCAGGCCGAGACGAAATGGAGGAGGAGCGATTCATGGCAAAGACGGTCGGACCTTACAGCCCATGGTGTCGGATTGGACAGACGATCGCCACGTCAGGTCAGATCGGCCTGGGCGAGGACGGGAAGATGGTCGAGGGCGGCTTCGGACCCGAGCTCGAGCAGACGCTCCGCAATCTCAGCAACGTGCTCGCCGGCGCCGGTGTGACAAGAGAACAAGTCATCAAAGTCAACGTGTACCTGGCTGACTCGCGGACTGGCCGGCTCTGAATGGTCCCTACGCTGAGTTCTTTGGCTCATCGCTGCCAGCACGGACCGCCTTCGCGACCTCCGCGCTCCCGCTCGGTGCCAGGGTCGAGATCGAGGCCTGGGCCGTCGTCGAGGAGACGCGCTGATCGCGCTTGACCTTTACGTCGGCGAAAATTCGCTCGCTAACCACCTGTCGTCGCCGAAGGGGTCGGCGTGCACGTGGTGTGTGCAGATGAGCCTCCACCTGGTCCCAGATGTCAACGTCCCACAACACGTCTTGCAATCACTGAGGGGCGCTGGCCGTGACGCAGGGGGCGAACGCTCATTCACCGGCTATGGGTTTGATGCGTGACGGGTGGGAGTGAGAGAACACGCATGGATCACGAAGATATTCGGCAGCGGTTTGCAGCACTGACTACCGCCCATCTGGCAGATGCGTGCATTCGCGCTCAGACGCCAGTGCGCTGCGCCCCCGCGCTCTTGCAAGCTGTTGTTCCAGGAAGCCGCCTGGCCGGGCGTGTAATCCCTGCTCGACACGCCGGCAGCGTCGACATCTTCCTGGAAGCGCTGCAGGAGGCTGCTCCGGGCGACGTGCTGGTGGTCGACAACGGCGGACGGCTCGACGAAAGCTGCGTAGGCGATCTTGTTGTCCTTGAAGCCCACGCGGCTGGACTCGACGGCATCGTGATCTGGGGCCTGCATCGCGATACGTCTGACATACGTGCGATTGGGTTGCCTGTGATCAGCCTTGGAGCGATCCCGACCGGCCCTCAACGTCTCGATTTACGTCCTGACGGCGCGTTGGAGCGTGCGACCGTGGGAGATTGGACGGTGGACAGGGAGGATCTGGTCCTGGCCGATGACGATGGGGTGCTTTTCGTTCCATTGGCCGTCGCAGCGGATGTCTTCACGCTCGCAGAGACGATCCGCAACACTGAAGCGCGTCAAGCCGAGCGCATGCGTGGAGGCATTTCCCTGCGCAACCAGGTTCAGTTTGATAGCTACCTGGCTGAGCGCCAAAAGACGCCTTCGCTGACCTTCCGGGATCATCTGCGAGAAGTCGGCGGCGCCATTGAAGTATGACCACGCATCACCTGGTCGCCGCTGCCACCGCCAGCGTCCATCGATTCTGGTGATTCGAACCATACCCAAGCAGACCAACGGCGAAATGAGTCCGCGACTCTCTGGCAAAACTCGGCTGTTCCTCGCCGGGAACTTCCTATCGATGCTCGGCACCGGCTTGGTCTTGCCGTGGATGATCATCTATCTTCACGAGGTGCGGGGGATCCCGCTACCCGTGGTCGGAGCAATGCTGGCGGCGGCGGCGGCGACCGGCTTAGTGGCCGGGTTGGTTTGCGGTGCGCTCATGGACTGGGTGGGCGCCCGGTTGGTGCTTGGCATGATCCTGCTTGGTCAGGGTGTCGACGCGGTCGCGCTCGCTTGGGCTCACAACACGCTGACAGCGTTGCCGGCCGTTCTTTTCTACGGGGCGACGTGGACACCGATGTTCGGCGGGATCTCGACGATGCTTAATGGTCTAACCCCTGAACCAGCGCTGAAGCCGCGCGTCTTCGCGGTGAACTTTGCGGTCCAGAACATGGCAATTGGCATCGGCGCCGCGGTCGCCGGTTTCGTCGTCAGAAATGATCAACCCGGGACCTTCCAGGTACTCTTCCTTGCCAACGGCCTCTCGTGTCTTCTTTTCGCAGTCCTGCTGCTCGCGTTGCCGAACCTGCGGCGAACAAGGGTAGTCGATGAAACCCGGATCGGGTACCGCTATGTCCTCAGTCACCGCGGGCTCCGTTTGATGATTCTGGCCTCACTGTTGCTCGCCTTCACCGGCCCGGGGTCGTTCGATGCCGGGCTACCGGCATTTGCGTCGCTGGCGGCCCACATCTCGGACCACGCGATCGCGCTGTCCTTCACCATCGACGCCGCAGTCATCGTGGCCATCCAGCTGCTCGTATTGCGGCTCGTCCGCCGGCGCCGGCGAAGCTCCGCCCTGGCCGCCATCGGCTTAATCTGGGCGGTGTCCTGGGCGCTTCTCGGATTCGCCGAAGTCGTCGACGGCCCAGGCTGGCGGATCGTAATTTTGTTTGCCTTCGTCAGCCTTTTCGCCGTGGGGGAGACCATCGTGGCTCCTACGAGGAACCCGCTGATCAACAGTCTGGCCGATGACAGGATCCGCGGTCGAGCGAATTCGATCTCAGGTTTCAGCCAGGCTGTTGCACTGATCGTCAGCCCTGCCATTGTCACCGGCCTGCTCGCGGCGCACCTCGGAGCAGTGTGGATCGCGCTGCTGTGTCTCGGCTGTCTCGGCACCGTCGCTATCGCCGCCCGGCTACGCGTTACCCTCACAGCCGAGCAGGATTTCGCCATTCAGCCGCCCGTGGCGGAGTCGCCAGCCGGATGAGCCGGTGGGCACGGCTTCGGTGCAGGATCCTCGACTTCGAACCGCTCACATGAGTGCATCTGATCTGGCTGACGAGTACAACGCGGTGATGGCCGACGTCATCGCGGTTGCCGGCGAACTGTGGCGAACGCTGGCGTGGCGATCGACCTGCGAACTTCAAAACCGCTTGTCGGCGGCGCCAGCGTTCGGGCGGCGATCAGGCGCGCAAGGTCAACCGCCGGCGTGAACGCGAGCTCGAGGTGGGTCACCGCCGAAAAGGCTCCCCGAGAGGCGGGCGCCCAGCGATCCGATCCATGCCGCCAGCGGCGCCAGCACCAGGAAGATGACCAGGTTGATCAGCACGATCATTCCCGGTGTCAGGTGAACCGGCTGGAGCGTGCCGGAGGTGGCCGGCACCATCGCGGTGGCGCCGACCGCGACCTTGACCACGGTGCTGCGGAGGCTGTCCACCGCGACCACGACCATGGCGGCGAGCGCCGGACTCGCCTCTGCGTACCGGCGGCGTGCTGTGGCGCCGGCGAACCCCACGCAGAGGATCCAGGCCGCCACACTGAGGATGCCAATGAGGTTCGCGAGCGTCGCGGGCAACAGTTCCAGGCTGCCGTTGAAGACCGTCAGCACTAATCCGAAAATGACGCCGGTTCGCACTGCGTTTTTCATGCGTATGTCTCCTAGAGCAAGGTGAATGCCGCGGTTAAGACCAGTTGAACGCCGAAGAGGGGGACGACGACGCGATGCCAACCCTGCCGGGCCGTTGGCTCGAGGCCGAGGCCGATGATCATCGCGGTGGCGAGCGTCGTCGCCGGAAAAAACCGGCTCCACCAGATGAACTCGCCCAGACCGAGCCACGCCATGCCTCGGGTCAGCGCGGCAGCGGCCAGGGTCGCCAGCGCCAGCTTCACCAGCAGATCGATCAGGCGTGCCCCACGGATCGGCGAGGAAGGGAAACGCCGGTTGATCCGAACGATGAGCGCCGCCATCAGGACCTGTACGCCAAAGTTCGCCGTCATAGCGAGGACGCCCGCGACGTAGACGGCGGCCGGACCGACCCGGCGATCGGCCGACAGACCGGCCGCGAGTCCGTTGCCGGTCAGCAACCCGGCCCCTAGGATCGCCGCTGCGATAAGCGCGCGCGACACGCGAGGGTTGTAGGTGGTCACGTGCCCAGCACCCTCGCCTCCATACCGGCCGCGAGCCAGAGACAGGCCACGCTGCCGACGCTCACGCCGGTGAGAAGACGCGCCCCAATCGGTCGCGCCGAGAACCAGAGACGCCAGAAAAGCAGCGCGCCCAGGGTCGCCATGCCGATCAGCGCGACGAATTCCAGCCAGGGGAAGGTGATCGCCATCAGCCGATCCGCGAAATTGGTGGGCGCCACGGCCGGGGTCGCCGCCGCCAAAGCCAGGCCGTAGCGGATGCCGTTGACCCCGACGATGACGATCGCCGCCACCCCGCCCGTGCAGAGGCTGACCAGAAACGTGATGGCCACCAGCTTCGAATTCGTGGCGAACAACGATGTCGCGGTCGCACCGGCGACGATCGGCGCGCCCGTCCCGCCGGTCCTGGTGCGAAGCGGGAGCAGCGTGATTCCCACCAGGACACCGCCGAGGTGAACGGCGGAAAACGCGGCGAGTTGATGAGGGAGCGAGGTTGCCCACAGCGCCAACCCGCGTCGATCAGCCATCGTGTTTGCGCACCTGCGCTGCCAGTTCGGCGGCCACGTTTGGAAGCGGCAGCAGCCCCATCCAGGAAAGCCGCGCGGATGCCGGTGTGCCAAGCAGACGCAGGACTGGCTCCGGCCCGACGACCCGGGCAGCGCCCCGATGCGCGGCCGGCTCGGCCAGGGCCTGGCGCAAGTAGGGCATCACCACCACGAAGATCGCGACGAAGGCGATCAGGGCGACCGACGCCACAGGTCGTGGCCAGCTGTTGGCCCAGCCGAAGATGTTGCCCAGGGGGATGCCGAGCCAGTGGCCGAGCACGGCGAGGCCGGAGACGGCGGCCACGAACATGACCGGCGTCGAGCCCAGGTAGAGATCGTGGTGCTGGCGCAGGTGGACCGCTTCGTGAGCCACGACCGCCCTTCGCTCGTCGGCGGGCAGGCTCTCATAGTCGTTGGCGGCGATGTAGGCGACCTGCTTCCAGGGCCGCTCCACGGCCCCGCCTCGAATCCAGAGATGGAGCAATTGCGGTCGGTAACTGATGCGCAGTTCGGCCGGTGCGCAGAGCGCGCTGAGATCAGGGTCTGGGCAGGGCCGGCTGGTCAGCGTCATGACCCGGTCGTCGAGCAGGAGAACCGACCAGAATCCCACGCTGAAAACGGTGATGCAGGTCCAGAACGCCGCCGTACTATCCGCGGTCCCACGCCAGCCGCCAAAGACCCATCCCGCGACCAGCGCGACAAGGGGCAGCGCGGTAAGCAGGCCGATCAAGACGATCACCTTCACCCGGTCTCGCCAGCCGGCATCCTGGTCTTCATCCATGAGCGTGTAGGAGCGCTCGGTGCGGACGAAGCGAGCTGGACGAAACAGGCCGGAGATCAGGAGCGGTTCTCCTTTGACACCCCAGCTCTCGTAGAGCAGGAACCACTTAGCCCAGGGAGGAACCAGCGGCGCCACCGAGACTTCGCGGGCCGCCGCCCACACCGGGAGGCGCAGGTTCTGTGCATATCGGCTGCCCACCTCCGACTCGGCACGGGTTTCTCGGTCGATCCAGAGGAAGGCGATCAGGGACAGGCCGAGGGCGAGCGGGATGCCGTATCGCGGGTCGACCAGGCTGATCAACGTGACCATGCCGAGATAACGCAGGATGCGGAATGTAAACCGGGCAGTCATGGAACTGGCGTCGGACGCTGGTCCCCTCTCTTGTGAGGGGAACCAGCCGCGCCGCCGTGCCGTGCGGATTCTAGCCGAGGACCGCACCGGATAGCACACCAAGAATGAACCCGCCGACTCCCGTTGAGAGCAGGAAGGCGTACGCCATCGTGGCTCCTTCCCAACCCCACCAGCTGATGTAGACGACGAAGGTCCACAGGACGTTCCGCACGATCGTGGCGTTGGCCACCCACCAGGGAAGCGCGCCGATGATGTAGCCAAATGCACGGTCGGCACCCCACTGGCCCGTCGCCAGCATGTAAACGGTGAACTTGAGGCCGTGTGCCACTCCTGGGCCGATCTGGGCCTGCGCCAGAGCGATGAAACCGGCGACGGTGGCGGCAGCGGCCACCCACCAGGCCCGATCAGTTTGCAGGGCGATCGATGGACGATTGACGGTCGAGACCATGTCATTCTCCTTGTGTTAGCGAGAAAGCGAACGAACCGCCGATTGGTAAGTGAATGTGGTTGGCAGCCTGTAGGCCGGCGTTGCTCACCTCCTCCTGGCGGGTTTCATCGACGGACTATGAAAGCTCGTCCTTCCAGCGAAAGGCGGCGGCTGAGGCGCTGAACATCAGCCCCGTCCAGGCGGCGAGCACGGCGACCGTCATGAAGAGGCTCGAGTGAGGGACTCCCGGGGCGGCCTGATCGAGGAGGAGGTTGGCGGGCTGCAGGTGGGCGAAGATCAGGTATTGCGTCCAGGCGGGTGATTGAAGCCAGAGAGTCAGAACCACCAGCGCCCCGGGGGGCAGGAGCAGCGCGGCCACGGAGGTTCCAACGGACCATCCCGCGCTCCGAGCGAAGGTCGACACCAGGAGACCAAGCGCGTCGGCGGCCGCAAGCGCGAGCAGCGAAAGCGCCAGGCTCGCCAGCGCGTAGGTCCAGGCCGGCATCGTGAGCAGGTTGGACGGGGCGGCTGCAATCGTGGGATCCCTGAGAACCGCGACGTCGGCCGTCACCGTGATCCAACCGCCGTGGGCCGTCCCATAGATGATGTAGGCCAGGGCCCAGCCGAGCACGAGGGCCGCCGTCGTGGTCGTCAAGACCGCCGCGGCCTTGGCGACCAGAATCGCGGTTCGCGAGATCGGCAAGCTCAGCAGGCCCGTGATGGTGCGCTCGGCTCGCTCCTGGGAGAGCGCCTCGGCGGCGAGCCAGCCGGCAAGAATGAGGTAGAGGGGAAAGGCGAGCTGGAACACCGTCTTGGCCGCCGCGCTCATCGGGTACCAATCGACGGGGGCCAGTTGATGTTCGAGGCGGTATTGCTTGAGCGCCAGTCCCTGCTGGAGCGAGGCGTTGAGGTCGAAGAGCGCTGGAGGCCGCGCAGCGGTGGCGGGTCCCGGCGGCGATCCCGCTTGCGCTAGCGCCTGCTGCATATGAGCGATCTCGGCACGTTCGGAGTCCTCCCAACTCCCGGCCGCCGGACGGCTCAGGCCCGACAGGGCCGCCATCGCCATCACGATCGCGGTGATGGCACCGATCAGCAGCCGGCGGTGTCGCCAGAGCTTCTCGAGCTCGTTGATCCAGGCGGCAAGCAGCGGTCTCATCGGGCCGGCGGAGCGGAAACCGGGGCTTGCGACCCGGGCTGGCCGGTCAACTCGAGGAAGACGTCCTCCAGCCGTCGCCGCCTCCGCCGGATTTCGTTGATGGCGATGTCGGCGACCATCAGGCGGCGGATGACGTCCTGGGAGAGATCGCGGGGAGACTCGATGCGCAGCCACGCCGATTGCGCCCCCACGCCGCGCACACTCGCCAGCGGCGCCAGGACGGCGGCCGCCCGTCCAGGATCCGAAACCGATAGCTCGAGCTCGTGCCGGTCGCGCTGGGTCAGCTCGGCGAGTGACCCTTCGACCATCAAGCGGCCCTGGTGCACGACCGCGACCCGGCTGCAGAGCTCCTCGGCCTCGCTCAACAGGTGCGTCGAGAAGAAAATCGCGACTCCTTCGTCGGCGGCGAGCCGGCGTAGCAGCTGACGCATGTCGTGAATGCCGGCCGGATCGAGGCCGTTGGTGGGTTCGTCGAGCACCAAAAGGCGCGGACTGGCCAGCAACGCCACGGCCAGGGCCAATCGCTGCCGCATGCCGAGGGAATAGGCGCGCACCGGACCGTCCGCGCGATCCGCCAGTCCGACCAGCCGGAGCACGAATGCGATCCGGTCGTCGGTGACGTTGCCGCGAACGCGGGCGGCCTGGCGCAGCGTCTCGCGGCCGGTCAGGTAACCATAGAACGCTGGGGTTTCGACGACCGCGCCCATGCTGCGGGCGGCCAGGACGTGCTGGCTGGTCGAATCGGCTCCGTTGACCAGCACGCGGCCGGATGACGGCCGTACGAGCCCGAGGATGATACGGATCGTCGTGGTCTTACCGGCGCCGTTCGGCCCCAAAAAGCCGTAGACTTCACCGGGCTCAACGTTGAAGGTGATGTCCGCGACGGCGGCGCGCTCGCCGAACCGTCGCGTGACGCCCTGGACTTCGAGGACCGCCATGGCGGCTCCAGCCTATGGCGGCCAACCCGCCGCGGCCATCGCCCAGCGGCTGAATTTCGGACCAGCTCCGGGGAAATCAGCCGCGGGGTGATCTAGGGGCCGGTCATCGTGAGCTGCCAGCGCGATTCGAGCTCCAGTTTGCGAAGCACGCTGCGCATCTGGCTTCGGACGGTATGCACGCTGACCCGCAGCTCGGAGGCGATTTCAAGGTTGCTCCGACCTCCACCGGCGAGCAAGGCCACCCGCCGCTCGCGGGTGGTTAGCAGGCTGAGCCGTTGCGCTGGTGGTAGGTGCCCCTCCCCTGCCTGGCGCCCGAGTTCCGCCAGACGCTGAAAGACCTGCCGGATGTCGCGCAGGTCACCGTCGACGCGCGCCAGGTCCTGCCGCAGCCTCCTCAGGCTCAGCTCGAGCGCGTCGAGCGACCGGAAGATCTGGACGGGGTCCGCCGCGACCGCGTCGACCGAAGCAGACGCCTGTACCAGCACCCGACCACCTTGCTCGAGGTCGCGCCGTTTGAGTACCCCCAACCGGCGGGGCGATTGGATTCCAACCGGCGGGTATCCGGCTAAATCAGCTTCAGACGGGAGGCCGCGGCGACCGCCTCGGCCCGGTTGCGGGCGTTGAGCCGCGTGAGCAGGTTCTCCATGTAGCCCTTGACCGTGTTGTCGCTCAGTTTCAGACGGGCGGCAATCATTGGGTTGGAGTACCCCTCCGCGACCAGCGCCAGGACCTCCCGCTCGCGTTTGGAGAGCCGGAGCGTGGAGTCGACCTCCGCGGCCTGAGCCGGGGTCAGCAGGATCCGGTGGACCGCCACCAGCGCGCCCGCCGCCAGCGCCACGATCATGTTGACGCCGATGACATCTGTCGGCGACATGAAGCCATGGGTCGTATAGAGGTACGCGGTTTCTACCAGCGAGAGCCCGGCGAAGATCCCAAACGAGAGCACCGCCCCCGCCGCTTCGAAGTACGCCACCGCCTCTAGCAGTCCAAAGAAGTAGCAGGCGACCTGGCCGCCCTGGGGCAAGGCACTGGAGTAGATCGCGATAAAGGTGAAGTTGAAGATCTGGTCGACGATGGTCGTGACCAGGGCAAGGCGCCCCGCCTGCTTATCGGTCGCCCGCTCGGCCGCTAGGGCGATGCCGGAGTTGTAAATGACGGCCGCCAGGATCAAATAAAAGAGCAGCGACGGCGCGCGAGGCACGATCAGGCCGGCCAGCCCGGCAAACCCGATGGACACCCAACGCAGCAGGATGCCCAGCCGCAGCAGGCGGCGGAGTTGGGGCACGCTGACACGCGGCGTAAACATGGTCGAACTGGGCGGAGCAGGCAACAACCGCACGGGATCCCTCCACCGATGACCGGTCACGCCATCATAGGCTGCCGCGCGCAAGCGCCGCCGCAAACACACTTCCCAGTCGCGAGTCATAGCGCGACATCATCGAGAGCGATCGGCTGACTCGGTTATCGCCTCGGCGGAGGCGCGTAAGCGGTGTAGCCTGCGTGTCGTGGATCGCTCCTTCGTGGCCGCGAACGGGCGCGAGCTCGCTCGGATGCGGGCGCTCGTTTTGCGTTTGAGCGACCGGCAGCTCGGCGCGATGGTCAACGAGTATTGGAGCGTGGCCGGAGTGCTGGGCCACATCGCGTTCTGGGACGGCTGCGCGCTCTACCTCGCTAGCAAGCTCCAGCGCCGCGAGCCGTTCACAGCATCCGAGCCCGGGGACGCGGACTGCATCAACGACTCCTCGCGTCCGCTGATCCACGCGATTCCGCCACGCGCTCTGGCCGAGCTGGCGGTGAGGATTGCGGAAGAGACCGACGAGCTCGTGGCCTCGCTGCCGGATGAACTTCTTGCGGGCCTGGATGAGACTAGCCCGCTCAACCCTGTGCGCGCCGATCACCGAGGTGAGCATTTGGATGAGATCGAGGCGGCTATTCGACCACGGACTTGATCCGGATCGTCTCCTCGCGCGGCCGAGCAAACACTTCAAGGTGGACGGCTCCGGGCCATCTAGCCTTTGACTGACCACCTCTCTCTGGGCTTAGTGCAGACCCCGCAGGAGCAGCGCCCCGAACACGGCGACGGCGCAGCCGATGACGATTCCGATGGTTTGCCCCCTGGTGATCTGGCCCCGCTGCGGCTGCGTCTGCATCGTGGCGAGACGCTGCTGGATATCGTTCATCTTCTCGACGACCTGCGGATCCGCGTCCGGAGGTAGCTGGACAATCGCCTGGCCGAGGGCTTCCCATGATGGCACCGGCACCAACGCTCGACGCCGCCGAGCGAGGAGCGTCAGGACCACCGCGCCGCCAAAGACCAGCCCGAGGCCCAGCAAGATCCATCCGATCCAGCGCGTTTGTGTCGTCTGAACGACTGGGTTCTGGATGGTGGCGAACTGGTATCCACCGACTGCCAGGAGAACGGGCACTCCCCGATAGACGTCGACCGTTCCGGTCGCCCCGGCCAGGAGAACCTGATCCTGGTCGCTCTGCCTGGGAAGGACGATCTCGCTGGGGCCGCTAGGCGCCTGGACGATGACGTGCTCCTCGTCCGGCCTGTTCCTGGAAAAGTGATGGACGGAGGCGCTGACCACGGTGACCCGCACCACGGCATAGCAGTTGTCCGAGGGGATGCTCGCGGCGGTGCAGGGGGTCGCCTGCTGGTAGGCGGCCGCCGAATTCGATGGATCCGGCAAGAAGGACATGCCGGCCCCCAACGCGATCAGCGGGGAGGCGATGATCCCGAGCAGAACGACTTTCCATATTGCGGTTGGCGCGCCCACTTATGTCATGCAACGGCGGATGGCCGCAGTTCTCGCGACCAGGCAGCTCTCCTGAGGCGCGGGGCCCCGCGCCTGACGGCACAAGTGGCGGCATAGCCGTCGGCCCACGGCGGACCACTGTGGAGGGTCTCGCTTAATGCTCCCCCAAGCCCAATTCACACTGGACCGACATGGTTGTGTCCGGCCCCCTAAGGTGCTCTCGCTTAGCGCCGCGTCGAGATCAGCTCAGGAGAACGGCGATCCAAAGCGCTCGGCTGACGCAACCTCACTCCGTGGCTTTCGCTTCTTGATTCCCTTGACGGGCCGCGCAGGATAGCCGAACGGCACAACCGCCAGGACCTCGTAATCATCCGGCAACCCCACCGCCTTTCGGACACCCTCTAGGCCGCCGAACCCAGTCCAGTTGGAGCCGACCCCATCCGCCCAGGCCGTCAAGATCATCGACTGGATGGCACGGCTGACATCCGAAATAGCGATCGGGCTTTCCTTCATGTATGCCACGACAACCGCGAGTCCCGCCCGCGCCGTGTAAGGACCCGTCCTCACTAGCGCGCCTAACTCCCGCAGGTGCGCCTGCTCACGGACGACGACGAAATGCCAGGGCTGACGGTTGCTTGCGCTGGCGGTAAGCCGAGCCGCATCGATGATCCGGTCCACGACCTCGCCGGGAACCGGCTTGTCCTGATAGTCGCGAACGGCCATGACGGTGCGAACCGCGTCGAATACGGGATTGGACATG
>Ga0209526_10002025_pt1 | contig 13606 bp, 7 predicted proteins | sample JacPinW_OM2H0_M1_FD_188566 | JGI IMG/M metagenome (GOLD analysis project Ga0209526, IMG submission 188566) | Forest soil microbial communities from Algoma, Ontario, Canada - Jack Pine, Ontario site 1_JW_OM2H0_M1 (SPAdes) (version 2) | ecosystem: Environmental > Terrestrial > Soil > Boreal... | reverse complement strand
TTCCGACTTGCCGAAGCCGTACACGGGCGCGGTGTCGATCAGAGTGATTCCGCGATCGATCGCGGAATGGATCGTGCGGATCGATTCCTGTTCATCAGTCCCACCCCACATCCATCCACCCATCGCCCAAGTGCCCAGACCGATGCGCGAAACCTGAAAGTTCAAACCAAGGATTCTCGAGGTTTCCATATTTTCTCCTTTTGCCCAGTGTTTTGTCTTGTAGAGGCCGTCGCGGCATTATGATTTGCCTGGATTCGACCTAACGGGCTGAACTGGCTCGCCGTTGCGTACGGCCTGGCCGACGCTCATTGCAACGAAATCACCGTCATGGATATCACCTGACACTACGACGTCGATGCCGTTGTCGTGCCCTAGATGAACCTCTGCCAGATGGAGTCGATTCTCGCGGACGATCGGCAGATAAACCTTATCGTCCTTAAACACGAGCGCATCGTCGGGCGCGACGAGCGCACCAGCGGCCGCTGCAGTTTTCAGATGCACGCTGCCGTACATCCCGGGCAACAGCTTGAGGTCGCGATTGGGCAGGTCAACCTCAACCAGCATCGTGCGGGACGTCTCGTCGAGCGCGTCGGGATGACGGGTCACTGTTCCGTCGAATTCCTGATCGGGATATTCATTCACTGACACCGATGCGTGGTCGCCATCGTGAATGAGAGGCGTAAGCGGCTGCGGAGCATTGGCATAGACTCGCAATGGCTGCAGCGTAGCCATCGCTACGATCGGCGACGACGTGGTGTTGGTCGGGTAACCTGGGCTGGTCGTGGCAGAGACAGGGGTGGTAGCCGCCGGAATTAATGCGCCCGGGTCGAAGTATCGGGCCGTGATGACCCCATCTACCGGCGCGCGCACCACCTCGTAGGCCTGAATCGCGAGATTCTGCTGGTAGAGAGCCCGCGCCTGCAGCATCGATGCTTGCCAGTTGTCGGCAGTCTGTTTAGGTACGACCTGTTCTTTCAGCAGATCCTTGTACCGAGCGTAGGTGATCGCTTGCAGTTTGTAATTCGCAAGCGAGTCGGCGACCTCCTTGTCGGTTTCGGGTGATTCGAGAATCGCGATCACCTGGCGCTTCTTCACGCGATCACCTTTGTCGACGTAGATAGTCTTCAGGTAGCCGGGGATCTTTGCGTAGACGGGTGTCTCGACGTAGCCGCGAATCGTGATCGGGATATCGTACTCGCGCGCGCCCTCGCCCGAATGAATCGGTTCCACGAGCACGCGCGGCCCGAGCGCGATCGCGGCCGCGAGCCGACCTGTCTGCCTCTGTATCCGCATCTGCGTTGCCATCACGATTCCGGCCGATGCGACGAACACGATGAATACACCAGCCGCGCAAGCGGTTAAGAACTTCCGGCGGCGTTCGCGGGGTTCCTCCGTTCCTGAAGTGCTGATTTCTGATGCCATACTCAGTACACCCTCCTCAGGCGCTCGGCATTGTGATCGCCGCGATCTTCGCGTCGCGCTGATGCTTTCCGACCAAGCTGCGGCTGAAGATCGAGTAGATCGCCGGCACCACGAACAGCGTCATGAGCGTGGCCGCGATCAGACCGCCGATCACCGCGCGCCCGAGAGGTGCATTCTGTTCGCTGCCTTGGCCCAGCGCGAGCGCCATCGGCAGCATCCCGAGAATCATCGCGAGCGCGGTCATGATGATCGGCCGGAAGCGGATTCGCCCGGCTTCGATCGCGCTCTCAACGGGGCTGTGTCCCTCTTCGCGCATCTCGTTGGCGAAGGTGACGAGCAGGTTGCCATTGGAGACGCCGACGCCGACGGCCATGATCGTGCCCATCAGCGACTCGACGTTGATGGTCGTCCCTGTCGCCACGAGCATCCACAGCACGCCGGCTAGTGCTCCGGGGATGGCCATCGTGATGATGAAAGGCTCGAGCCACGACTGAAAATTCGCGGCCATGAGCAGATAGACGAGAATGATCGCGAGTACGATACCGCCGCTCAGCGTGCGGAACGAATCGCGCATAGCCTGGCTCTGGCCGCGAATCGTGATCAGCGTTCCAGCAGGCAGCTTACCGAGCCCATCGATTGCCTTCTGGACCTCGTTCGTCGCGCTGCCGAGGTCACGACCGGACACGGCGCAGTTGAGATCGATCACGCGCTGCACTGAGTAATGCTCGACCACCGAAGGATCGACGCCGTGGGTGATCGACGCGACGTTCGATAGCAACTGTGCGGATCCAAACGGATTGTTGATCGCGCCGGGGGTAAGCGGCGTGTTGGAGATCGCATCGACCGAATCGACCAAGTGATAGGGCGACTGTGCGATGACTGAGTAGTTGACACCATTTTTAGGGTCGAGCCAGAAGTTCGGTTGTAGCAGCGTAGCACCGGTCAGCGTCGCGAGCAGACTCGACGCGACCTGCTGCTCGGTGACGCCGACCTCGAGGGCCTTCGTGCGATCGACTTTCACCTTGAACGCTGGATAGTCGAGAGGCTCTGCGATTCTCAGGTCGGCGAGCCCGGGCACCTGGCTCAGCTGGTTCTGGAGCCGCGTCGCCCAGTGATAGTCGGCATTGAGATCGCTGCCCGAGATTTGCACGTCGATCATCGCCGACAGCCCGAAGTTCAGAACCTCACTGACGATATCTGCGGCCTGGAAGTAGCCCTGTACGTTTGGATAGTCAGTCGCGAGCATTTGGCGAATCTTGTTCTCGTAGATCGCGGTCGGGCGATGGCCCGGCTTGAGCTGAATCAGGATATCGGCATCCTGCGCGGCGACGCTGTCGGTCTGATAGAAAGCGAGGTCATAGGAGATCGGCAGACCGATGTTGTCGCTGATGCTCTGCAGCTCGTCGGGCGGGATCATCGCCCGAATCCCGCGCTCGATGTCGTCGTCGATTTGCTCGCTGCGCTCGATGCGCGTACCGGTTGGAGCACGAACGTGAAGACGCATCATGCCCGCGTCGACGCGCGGAAAGAAATCCTGGCCAACGACCGTGAACAATGGAACCGAGAAGAGAATCATCAGCGCGACTGAGACCAGTCCGACCGCGCGATGATTTACGAAAGTCGCGAGCAGGCCAACGTAGCCGTCCCGCACGCGCGCGAAGCCCCCCTCGAAGCCACGTAAACACTTCCCTACGAAGGTATTGGGATCGGGCTCCGCATGTTGCTCGGGCAAAAGATAGGAAGCCATTGTCGGCACGAGAGTCCGCGACAGCAGGTAGGAAGTGAGCATCGCGAACACCACGGAGAGCGCCAGCGGCGTGAACAGAAACCGCGCGACCCCGGTCAGCAGCACGACCGGAAAGAACACAATGCAGATGGAGAGTGTGCCGACCAGCGTCGGTGTCGCGATCTGGTGCGCACCGTCGAGGATCGCAACCAGGAGCGGCTTGTGCATCGCGTGGTTGCGGTGGATATTTTCGACTTCAACAGTGGCGTCGTCAACCAACATCCCGACCGCGAGCGCGATCCCGCCGAGCGTCATGGTGTTGATCGTCTGGCCGACGAGATTGAGGCAGATAATCGAGGTCAGAATCGAAAGCGGAATCGAGGTGATGACGATCACCATGCTGCGCGCGGATCCGACGAATACCAGCACCATGATCGCGACCAGGATCGCCGCGATGACGGCCTCGCGCACGACCTCGACCAGAGCAGCGCGCACGAACGTGGATTGATCGAAAGTCAACTCGATCTTGACGCCCTTCGGCGCGGTGGCACGGATAAAAGCCAACCTCGCCTTGACCCCGTCCACGACCGCCAGCGTCGAGGCTGCCGCGTGCTTGATCACGAGCAGGTAGGTGGCGGGCTTGCCGTCGATGCGCACGACATTGCTCTGGGGCTGATGGGTATCGGTTACCGACGCGACGTCGCCGAGAAACACCGGCGCTCCGTTAACCACCTTCACCGGCAGACGGTTGAAATCCTTTACCGCCGGCGGATTCATGTTGAGATCGACGTCGTACTCGAAATGGCCCATGCGCGCGGTGCCCGAAGGGATGATCACGTTGGAGGTAGCCAGCGAGTTGCCGATGTCGGTGGCCGAGATATTGTTCGCGTACAACTGAGTAGGGTCGATGTTCACCATCACGGCGCGCTGGACGCCGCCCAGGGGTGCGGGCGAGGAGAAACCGGGAATCGTGAAGAGTTGGAGGCGCAGGAAGTTGAAAGCGTAGTCGAAGAGCTGTTGGACCGGCCGCGTTTCGCTCGAGACGTTGAGCTGCGCCACTGGAACATTAGCGGCGTTGTACGAAATGATCTGTGGAGGTTCGATGCCACGCGGCAGGTTGGTGAGAATCGCTTCCGAAACGGCGTTGACCTGCGCGATCGCGCTGCCAATATCGGCGCCGGGCTGAAAATATATTTTGAGCATGCCGATGCCTAGCATCGACTCCGATTCGATGTGCTCGATGCCGTTGACGGTCGTCGTGTAAGCGCGCTCGCTGATGATTACGACGCGACGTTCCATGTCGAGCGCCGCAAGGCCTGGATAGTTCCACACCACCATCACGACTGGAACGTTGATGTCCGGGAAGATGTCGACGTTCATCATGGAATAAGACAGCGCGCCGAGCACGAGCATCAGCAACGCCATCACGGCAACTGAAATCGGACGACGAAGCGCCAGGCTAACGATCCACATGATGATTGAAGTACCGTCAATGCCTCATCGATGACGCTCGAGAAGTTCCCTTTACCATTGAACGCACGTAAAACGCCGCACAATTTGCTCAGCGCGTGGGCATGAAAACGAATTCGGTGATTTGTGCCGGCGAGTTGAGATTCTCTCTGAAGGTAAAGCGCCGCAGCAGGTGACCGGCGCTGTCGAAGACATCGGCGAAGCCCTGGCCCGGACCGGCAACATCGTCGGCCTTTGCACCGTTCTGGAAGGCGTAAACCGCAATCCGTTTTCCGTTGATCTTTGTGATCCCCAGCGGCGAATACCCTGCTGGAGCATCAGGATCGCCGTGTGCCCGGTCGACGCGAACCAAGGAAGAACCGAAGTCCGACATGCGCGCGTTGCTGGCCTTGAAAGCCGAACCCGAATTTACGACCTTCATGCTGCGCGCCAATCCGGGCGCGGCAAATGCGATGCCGATTAAGAAGGCCCCTATAGATGTAATTAGAGTAGTCTTGAAAGCCTCCATGGCTTTTTCCTCTCGCTAGCGAGCCAGAAAATCAGGAACCGCGCTAAGCGGCACCTTGTATGCTGGAATGTTCGCTATTGGAGGCGTGAAAAGAGCCGTCACAAATCGTGCGTATTCGGTTGTTCAGTTGTCACGATGGCACGATAAAGCGTCACCGGGCTTCCGCCGGTGTTTATTTCACTTAGCAGCGGCGTATCCCGTGCCCGGAACCACCCGCTCGCGATCTCCCAAATGGATCCCTAGCGCGATCACCAGCATGACGGTCCCGACGATGCAGACACCGGTCCACTGCATGCCGTCCCACCCATAGGCGCCTAAGGCAGCGCCGAGAGCGCCCCCACCAAAAAACGATGCCATGTAGATGGTGTTCACGCGGCTCGGCGCCGTCGGCGCCAGAGCGTAGATCCTGGTTTGATTCGTGACCTGGCCGGCTTGAACACCTGCGTCGAGGAGAATCACGCAGCCGATCAGCGCTGGGAGCATCTCGCCGAAGAGCCACAGACCGATAAACGCCGTCAGCGAGGTGATCAAACTCAGGCTGACACCAAACCTCGCACCTTTTCGATCAGCCAGGCGGCCGATCAGTGGGGCCGCGGCCGCACTAACTGCACCGATCAGACCAAAGAGTCCAACCGCCCGCTCACCGTAGTGATATGGCGGGGTCTCGAGAAAAAAGATCAGGTTGACCCAGAATGCGTTCAAGGCGCCGAACAACATCGCGCCAATCAGCGATGACTCGCGGAGCAGCGGCTGCTCTCGCGCGATGGTGATCAAGGATCGCAGCAACTCTCGATAGCTAATTGCTTCGGATGGCGATCTTTCGGGAAAGACGGAATTTACGATGACCGCGATCCCGAGCATCAGGGTCGCCGCGATGCAATACATTATCCGCCAACCCAGTTCTGCGCCCACAAACCCGCTGACGGTGCGCGCCAGCAAAGCGCCTATCATCATCCCGCTGAGGACGATGCCAACGGTCTTGCCGCGCTCTCGGTAGGGAGCAATCTGCGCGGCAAACGGAAGAATCAAATGCTGGACGATTGAAGTCGTTCCCACCAACAAACTTGCGATGGCGAGCCAGGTGAAGTTCGGCGCGACCGCTACCGCTCCGGTGGCCAAGCTTGCGCAGACGCACACTACGGTAATCAGGCGGCGGCGCTCGAACATGTCGCCGAGCGGCGCCAAAAGGAGCATGCCAATGACGAGGCCGACTAGCGTAAAAGTTGGAATGTAACCGACCGTGTGCCCAACTCCGAACGTCCGCCCGATCTGCACCAACAACGGCTGGCTGTAGTAGAGATTGGCAACACTGATCCCCGACGCCAGCGCCATCCACAGAGTGATTCTTTGATTCGTGCTTTCCATGTGGCCAATGGTCCGCTGACCGGACTCATCCGAAACTTCACTGAAGGACGCGTGACCAATAGCCTCGCTAATGTAAGGATGCGTGACCAATAGCCTCGCTAATGCAAAAGGCGTGAAAAATGAGCGCACAACAGGGGGGTGTGCTGGGGCTGTCGCAGGTGGTACGATTCAAAAAGACAGCGGTTCTCCCGAAATTGGGCCGGAACGGCCTAGAGAAATCCAGATGGCACGTGAGACTTGGAGCGCTCGAACGGGCCCCGCCGGGGCCGGCGACCCGGGGCCGAGCGTCCGTGCTGCGCAAAACGGGGTCTTCCGCAAAGAGGGCGAATACTGGACTGTAGGCTACGGTGGGAAAGCCTTTCGCCTAAAGGACACCAAGGGACTCGGGTACCTCGCTCATCTGCTGCGTCATCCCACGGCCGAATTCCATGTGCTTGATCTGGTCGGGGGAATTGCAGACCAGCGCGAGGAGGACGAAACCAGTCAGTCGGTGCAGGGCTTGCCGCGGGGCGATGAGGAGCTCGAAAAGGCAGGGATCCATGTCACCAGCCTGGGTGACGCGGGCGAGATGCTCGACGAGCAAGCCAAGCTCGCTTATCGGCGCCGGCTCTCCGAGCTGCGCGAAGAATTAGAAGAAGCCAAGGAACTGGGAAAGGTCGAGCGCGCCGAGCAGGCGGAACAGGAGATCGATGCACTGACCAGGGAACTCTCGCGCGCCGTGGGACTGGGTGGACGCGATCGGCGGGCGGCGTCAGCTTCGGAACGAGCCCGGCAGAGCATCACCAAGACGATCAAGGCGGTACTGGACAAAATCGCGCAGAGCGATGCCACGCTGGGAGAAATCTTCGCGCGCTGCATCAAGACAGGGAACTTCTGCTCCTGCCAGCCTGATCCCGATTTCCCGATTGCGTGGGAATTCGCAGCGACGGAGGCAGGACCGACGATCGAGCCAGTCGAGCAGCCAACCTCCAGTGGCGATCTCGTTCCAGAGCGTGCCGATCATCAGCGAACCCCGCCGGTGGTGCTGGATGTTTCTCCGTTCTCGCTGGCGGAGCGGACCCCTTTTGTGGGGCGGGAAGCCGAACGTCGCGCGATCCGCGCGGCCATAGATCGCGCGCTGAGCGGCCACGGCTCGGTGGTCATGCTCGGGGGCGGACCCGGCTTGGGCAAGACCCGTCTGGCGATGGAGATGGCGGAGTACGCGGCGCGCCTCGGCTTCCGATGCCTCGTCGGGCACTGCTACGAAAGAGACGAACCTTTCCCCTATCTGCCCTTCGTCGAGATCATCGAAAGCAGTCTAGCTCAGGCGGCGAGCCTGGATGATTACCGTCGACGGCTTGGCGACAATGCGGCCGAGCTGGCGCAGATTGCGCCAAGCCTTCGACGGGTTTTTCCGGATATTCCGCAACCGCTGGAACTGCCGCCAGTGCAAAAGCGCCGCTATCTTTTTCAGAGCTTTTCAGACGCGCTGGGGCGCGCGGCTCGAACACGTTCGTACGTGAACATACTTGATGACCTGCATTGGGCCGACGAATCCACGCTGGCGCTTTTGGTTCATCTGGCCAATCGTGTCGCCCAGCTTCCAGTCGTAATCATTGGGACCTATCGCGATGAATATTCGGAGAACAATCCGGCCTTGATCAGAACTCTGGAAGAGCTGATTCGGATGGGTATCCGTCCGCTGAAGCTGGGCGGCCTATCCAAGGACGCCATCGCGCAAATGCTGCAGGGGCTAAGCCAGCGCAAGGCTCCGGAAAGTCTGGTGAACGCCATCTTTGAGGAAAGCCAGGGAAATCCATTCTTCGTCGAGGAGGTGTACCGGCATCTGATCGAGGACGGGAAAGCCTTCGATGCGGCCGGCCAATTCCGTACTGATCTCAAGATCGACGAGATCGACGTTCCGGAAAATGTGCGCTTGATCGTCGGCCGCCGCCTGGAGCGGCTCGACGAGAATGAACGGCGGGCGCTGGCGGGCGCCGCAGTGATCGGGCGCAGTTTCAGCTTTCAACTGCTGACCGGGATCAGCCTGATCGACGTTGACGAACTTTTCACCGTCATCGAGAAGGCGCAGCAGATGGGAATAATCGTCCCGAGTTCGGAGGGCCCAGAGAAGCCGTTCACTTTCGCTCACGAACTTGTGCGCCAGACGCTCCTTGCGGGCATCTCGACCCTTCGCCGACAGCAACTGCATGCCGGCGTCGCGGACGCGATCGAGCGGCTCGATCCCGGTGCCGTCAGCGAGCGCGCCGGGGAGATCGCTGACCATCTCGTCAAAGGAGGAGCGTTCGCTGACGACCGGAAACTGGTCCGTTATTTGACACTGGCGGGCAAGAACGCACTCGAGGCTGCGGCATTTGAGGAGGCGCGGCGCAGTTTACTGTCCGCCCTGTCGCGTCAAGACGCCTTTGGAGTAACGGAGCGGGCGGCGCTATTGGCCAGTCTTGCTATGGCCGAGCAAGGTCTCGAACAATGGGACGCCGCACTTGCCCATCTGGGTGAATCGCTCGAAATCTATATAAGCGTTGGCGATCGCGAGATGATAGGCAGGAGCTTTACAGAGTTGACCGATGCTTTTATATGGGCCGGTCACTTCCAGGAAGCAACCGAAACAGCTCGTCGTGGGCTTGCTCATCTCCAGACAGATGTTAGCGCTGACCGGGCGCGTCTTCTCGCTGCCCTCGGGCAGGCCCGCGCAGCCGCCGGGGAGTATGATCCGGCGGACGACGCGCTTCGCGAAGCGCTGAGCATTGCCTCACAGCTCTCCGATCCAAAGCTTATAGCCAGACTGCTTGGTGCCCGGTCAATAGTAAATTTCCACTTCTTTCGGTTGAAAGAGGCGGCCGCAGACGGCTTCCGCAGCGAACAACTTGGCGGATCAGAAGCACCTCCTTGGCAGCGCGCGCTACAGCTGCGAGTTCTCCACCAGACATTACTATTTCTTGGACGCCTGGAAGAGGCGCTGAGAATCGCGGACGAGCTTGAACCTCTGGCGAAAAAAATAGGGCAAACTTACTCGCTGTCACTCTGCCTCAAGACCAGAGCCTGGGCCGAATTTGGAAAAGCGCCTGACCTCGCCAAACTCGAAACTGGCATCCAGCAAGTGTCGAGATCTGACCAAATGGCGTGGTTTGCGTACTGGGAAGCTATCTCAGAGGTGCAACTAAGTCTGGTAGCTTTCTTTCGCGGAAACTGGGCAGGGGCTCTGTTGCATGCCCAAGCCTCCTGCCGCCCCGAACTGGGGAGCTCTGTCGAGGGTTTCGGAGTTGGAACGCTTTTTCGACAGATGGCTTACGCAGGCGATCACGACGGCGCGTTTGCACTCCTTCGTGAAAAGCGCACGTGGCTGCCTCTTAGCGGCCAACAGAACACCAGAGGCTCGTGGATGATGCTCGCGCTGGTGATTGAGGGCCTGGTCATGCTCGGCGACCAATCGCAGGCCGGACAGTTTTATCCGCTTGTTCGTGAGTTGATCGCCACTGGAGCGGTCGTGATTTGGCCACTCTCACGCTTCACGCATACGATCGCAGGTCTCGCCGCGGGAGCGGCGCGTCAGTGGGAAGCCGCTGAAGACCATTTTCAGATCGCGCTGCAGCAGGCCAAGTCCCTTCCTCAACGCCTCGAACAGGCGGAAATACGACGCTTCCACGCAATGATGCTAATGGATCGCGCCGCACCAGCTGATCGCGAAAAGGCGCAAACGCTACTTGGTGAAGCGCTCGAGAGCTATACCCAGATCGAAATGCCTCGCCACATCGAGATGACCCAGGCCCTCCTCTACTAAGCGTCGGCCAAAACACCGATCCGCTTGCTCGCGGCTTTGAGAGTGTCGGCACTTCGCTGCAGTCCTTGAAGCTCTTGCTCGGTCATCGCGGCCTCCAGAATCCGGCTGACACCGCTGCGGCCTAAAATTCCCGGCAGTGAAAGCGTCACTCCAAACCTGGGATTGAACACGCCAATCGGCACCACCGCCTGCTCGTTACGTAGTACGATCTCCGCGATGCGGGCCGAGACCATACCGATTCCCAACTGACTGGCACCGATTCCTTCGATGATAGTAATGTTGGCATAACGCACTTCCTGCTCCACTGCCTGCCGCACTTCGGCAACGTCGCCGCCCTGGCTGGCAATCGCCTGGTCCGCCGGCATCCCGCCCACTCGCGCCCCGGACCACAGGAAAACCTCGGACGTTCCGTGCTCGCCTATCACCAGCGCCTGCACCGAGGCAGGACTGACCTGGAGGCGTTTAGCCAGATGAAATTGGAAGCGTAGACTGTCGAGGTAAGTGCCGGTGCTTAGCACTCGGTTATGTCCGGCCAGTTGGCGAGTGAGATCGGCCAGCGGGTCAGGCGGGTCCGTCACTACGAGGATCACCGCCCCGGGTGCAGCCTTGACAAGACGCGGCACGATGTCCTTATAGACCTTGGCATTGGTATCCAAGAGCCGCAGCCGGCCTGTCGGATCGCCGCGGTCGGTAGCACCACCGGCGCGTTCATTGACGCCAGCGGTAATCATAACTACATCCGCGCCAGCGAAATCGCGGTAGTCACCTTCGATCAACGTGACGGCCGGTGACAGCGCGGCGCCATATTGGAGATCGGAGACAACCCCGCGCGCGCGTTTGCGGTCAAGGTCGAGCAATACGAGCTCGCTGGCGCAGCCACGCATCACAACTGCGAAGGCGCAGGCCGTTCCGACCGCGCCCGCGCCAATGATTCCGATTTTCATGATTCTACTTAGTCCTCGCTATAAGCATTTTGACCGTACAGTGGGCGAAGTACGTGGTGCTCGCACGACTTTCACGAGATTTGTGACGCCGTTGCGGTACTGTCTCGCGCGGTCTGACCAGCCAATCATCAACCATGTAGGCGCGAAAAACGGTGTCGCACTTTTGTGCGTCCATTTTTCACACCTGAAAACGTTGAAAAACTCTATGAGCGCAATCAGGTCATCCTGTCGGTCACGCTGGTCATGCGGGCGCGCCATTCACCTCTGCGGTTGATTCTGCTGTTGCAGGCCACTTTCTTTCCTCATCGTCTCGAACAGGCGCGGATACCTACTGCAATTATGTAGTGACGCATCGGGCTCGCACGAGGTCAAGTACAGGCTTGGTGAAGCAGAGTATGTCAGATCCTGCCGGAACCTATCCTCTTGCCTACCAGTACACGTTTTTAGCCGTCGTCCATCATCGAGCCCGTTTGACCCGCACACGGGTTGGATTGTATGCTCGTTCAGTCGGTGAAGGACTTAAAACTCTAGCCAACTTGGGGCCGTCGAGCATGAGACCGTGCAGCCGTTCGGATGCGGTGGGCATTAGTACGATCTTCGTTGTGCTGCTGTCAATTCTGCGGGGTGCAATCTACGCCGCCGAACCAGCTCACTCCGATGCCTCTCTCCGGCCCGGTACGCAAATCACTTACGCCAACTGGCAGCGCTACAAGCAGTTCATGCCGCCCGCCATGCAAGCGCTCTTCACTGGCGAATATTTCTGGAAAATGCCCGCCGACACGCTGATGGAAGTGGGGCCTACCGTGCCGATGCCGCTTCCGCCCGCCTACCTAGCCGATACTGAAAAGAACAGCAGCCTGGTTAAGCTCAATAAACTTCCTAATGCGGGCTACATCCCAGAGGGATACACGACAGGCCTGCCGTTTCCCAACCCGCTTCACTATTCGGAGTTGGCGCCGTACGCAATTTTTTACGATCTGTACTATCACTATAATCCGCGCGTGCAGCGCTCTATCTTCTGTAGCTACGCGGGCGACTCATACGGCAATTTCACGTCCAGTGGCCAGCTCGAGACAGTCTATTCCCAGCTGGCCCATCTGAGCGAACCACCGCTGCCTACAACTATCCCGACCGCGGGTGGCTACTATTTCGCCAAATACATCCAGCAGATTGCGCCTGAGCAGGGGAAATATACGACCTCGCTCGATCTTACCTACCAGGACATTACAAAACTCGACGACATTTACACTTACCTGCCGGCTTCTCGCAGGCCGATTCGCTCCTCGGATGCGGCTCGCTGCGCTCCCCTTCAGAACACCGATTTCACCTGGGAAGATGCCGCACTTGGGCCGCCAGGCCTTCCGCACCAGTTCGAGATCAAATATCTGGGCGACAAACAGATACTCGCGCTGGTCCATGCAGCACCAGCGGCAGTGCAACTGTGCGGAACCTCGACGGGGCTGCCAAATGAGTACTACTATCCGGCTGCCAAGGGCGTCGTCCCGTGGGCAAAACCGAGCCTCGGTAAGTGGGAATTAAGAGATACCTACGTGATTGACATGTCGCGATTGCCCGCTTACAGCGAGGGTTATTGCTACAGTCGCAGAGTTCTCTACGTCGACAAAGAGACGTTCTTTCCTTTGGCAGTTGAGCTCTATGATCGGAAGGGCGCGCTATCCAAATTTATTACCCAGTTCTGGACGCCACTGGCTATTCCAGGTGGAGGTTCGGCGCTAGGTACGAATGGGCCGCAAGCGGGATGGTCCATAAATTTCGCCGATAAACATTTCACGATAAGCCTGAGCCAAGGCTCCTGTTATAGTACGAGCTGTGACCCGCAATACCTTGATGTGAGTCAATACGCGAGCCCCGAAGGGTTGATGAAAATCGTGCAATGACCCGTTGAACCCGCATGTGACGATTCGCCGTCGTTGGTCTTCACCCAGGACTCGATTTTCGCGCAGGGGATGCCTTTAAAAACGGCCAGGCAGCGAGGCTCTTTTCGCCTCGCTGCCTGGTCGATACCTTGTCGAATGACTAGCGCATAGCCTGATGCGATTAGGGCTATACGCGGTTCCTGCCGTGATCTACTGTTTGCCCTTGGCCAGGATGAAATTGTATTGGAACGCCATATACAGGATGCTCTTGCCCTTGAAGGTCCCAGCGGCGAACGAATTGAACTTGTCATTACCGAGGATGCCTATGTACCCGAGTGTCGCGAAGTACTTGTTGGTCCACGGCGGCGTCATCGTGAGGGTCGGGAACAGGAGCGTGGTATTGCCCGCGGGGTTCCAGATCATAGTGTAAGTCGGCAGGATCGCACCCCACCAGAAGCTGGTGTTGGCACTGAACAGGATCTGCTCCTCGTTGTGGCGCCAGCGCTCAGCGTA